>Ga0224508_10004959_pt1 | contig 10813 bp, 9 predicted proteins | sample SF_Jan12_sed_USG_4_FD_170157 | JGI IMG/M metagenome (GOLD analysis project Ga0224508, IMG submission 170157) | Sediment microbial communities from San Francisco Bay, California, United States - SF_Jan12_sed_USGS_21 | ecosystem: Environmental > Aquatic > Marine > Sediment | place: USA: California... | reverse complement strand
AACCCTGCCGTTCTCGAAACCGGTCAGACGTTGCTCGAGTACGGTACCGACGCCGAGTTCCAGCAGCCGCGACCGAATCTCGGCCACCTCGTTATTCATGAAAGTCCAGGCCGAGATCGCGTTCGCGTTCGTCACGATCGTCACTTCCTGACCGCGCCGGCGCAGCAGCTCTGCGAGGCAGCCGCCCATGTAATAGTGATCGAAATCGTAGATCACGATCGGTCCTTCGAGGTCTGCGCCAGCCAGGACATCGTCAGGCGTGAAAACGGCATGCCCTTCGAGGCCGCTGGATGGATACCCGTTGGCACCGAGCAATTCCCGCGTCCATTTCGCGCCCGTCGCAATCACGGCGTAGTCGCAACCGAAGTCGATCACATCCTGCGCCGAGAGTTCGCTGCCCAGATAGATGTCGACGTTACCCATCGTCTTGAGCAGGTTGCTGCGGTAATCGCGCACTCGCGCCCAGGTGGCCAGGCCCGGTAGTTTCGATTCAATGCTGACGCGTCCGCCGAGTTCCTCCCGTGCCTCGGCGAGAGTGACGGCCAGGCCGCGTTGCGCTAACGCCCGGGCGCACTCGAGACCGGCAGGCCCGGCGCCGACGATCAATACGCTCTTCCCGGGATCGCCGGCCGGGATGCGTTCCGGGTGCCAGCCGCGGCGCCACTCCTCACCCATGGTCGGGTTCTGGGTGCACCGAATCGGGACGCAGTCGTGGTATCCCGATACGCAGATATTGCAGCCGATGCACTCGCGGATCTCGTCTTCGCGCCCCTCGTCGATTTTCTTCGGCAGGAACGGGTCGGCGATCGATGGCCGCGCCGCGCCGACCAGATCGAGGACCCCGCGCTTGATCTGGCTGACCATTTCGTCAGGCGACGTGAAGCGGCCGACACCGACAACGGGCCGCGAGGTCAGCGGTTTCGCGAAACGGACCCAGGGTTCCTGCGCACCCTGTTCGCTGAATCGCGCTGTTGCCGTTTCGACCACCCAACTTGACGATTTCAGGTCCCACAGATCCGGGACGTCAGACAACATCGAGATAATCTCATGGGCCTCTGACTCCATGGTTTCGCCAGGGACCTTGAGTAATTCGTCGGTACTGAATCTGAGGGCAACCGCGCAGGCATCGCCCACCGCCTCCTTCATGTCCTCGACAATCTCCCGCGTCAACCTGACACGGTTGGCGAGACTGCCTCCATACTCGTCGCTGCGCTTGTTGATCCAGGGCAACAGGAACTGGTACGGGCCGAAATTCATGCCGGAATAGATATAGACGATGTCGAAGCCCGCGGACTTTGCACGCTTGGCTGCGTCGACGTGCCAGCGGCGGAACTCGCGGATATCCTTCTTGTCCATCGGCCGCGATTTCGCCAGGTTTATCCAGCCCGGATACGTCGACTCACCCGCAATGCCGGAGGCGGACATCAGCGGCATGCGCGTCAGCCGATTCCCTGTTCCGCCACCGCCATGCCATAACTCGACGCCGGCAAGCGCGCCGTGACGGTGCACGGCATCGACCATCAGGGCATGTACCTTTATGTCTTCATCGTCCCACAGGCGACTGTAAGGCAATGGCGCGTCATCGGAGGTTGGGTGAATCGAGCAGTAACCCGTATTAACGACACCCCAACCGCCTTCGGCCCGAACCTCACGCATGGCAGCACGGGTGTGCGGCATCTGGTTGCCGGTCCCGAGCGCGTGCGGTGTGCAGTAAAAACGATTCGGTGCCGTTACGGGTCCGATCTTGACGGGTTCGAAAAGGACATCGTAGCGAGGATTCCTGCTCATGTTGTTCGCCTATATACAATCATCGCCTGCGATTGAAGTCGCGCTTGGCTGTAGCGTACGATGCCGCAACATGAAAGGCTATTCCGCATTTTCACTCATTCGTAATGCGTTGAGCGGCCACCGTCGCTGGCAGCCGGCATGGCGTACGCCCGAGCTAAAGAAATCCTATGACGTCGTGATCATAGGCGCCGGTGGACACGGCCTGGCGACGGCCTATTATCTTGCCAGGAAACACGGTATCCGGAATATCGCCGTGCTCGAGAAGGGCTTTCTCGGCGGCGGCAACAGCGGCCGCAATACGCAGGTAACCCGGTCGAACTACTTCTGGCCGCAAAGCGCCGCGTTCTTCGACCATTCCCTGCAGCTCTACGAAGATCTGGGTCACGAACTCAACTTCAACATCATGTTGAGTCAACGCGGCGTATTGACGCTGGCGCACAGCCATCATGAGCTCGAGAGCATGCGGCGGTGGGCAAACGCAATTCGTATCAACGGCATCGACTCCGAGTTGATGACGCCGGAACAGATCAAGCAACTGGTCCCGCTAATCAATCTGAATGCCCGGTTTCCGGTGCATGGCGGCTTCATCCAGCGCCGCGCCGGAATTTCCCGCCATGACGCGGTGGCATGGGGCTATGCGCGGGCGGCTGACGCTCTCGGCGTCGACATCGTGCAGCAATGCGAGGTGACGGGTTTTGCGATTGCCAACAACAGAGTGGCCGGCGTTGAAACGACGCAAGGGAACGTGTCTGCCGACAAAGTCAGTATTACTGTTGCCGGGAATACCAGTGTGCTGGCGGCTATGGCGGGATTTCGTGTGCCCATCACCAGTATGGCGCTGCAGGCGATGGTGAGCGAACCCATTAAACCCTGCCTCGACACAATGTTTACGTCCTCGGTCATACACATGTATGTCAGCCAGTCCGATCGGGGAGAAATGGTCCTGGGCGGTGGGGCCGATGCATACACAAGTTATGCACAGCGCGGCAACATTCCTGTGGTGGAAGAAAATGTTGCCGCGCTGCTCGAACTCGTTCCGGCGTTCAGCCGCTTGCGGCTCATGCGCCAGTGGGCCGGCATCACCGATATCACACCTGACACGACACCGATCATGGGCAAGACGCCCATACGGAAACTGTATGTGAGTGGCGGATGGGGTACGGGAGGCTACAAGGCGATCCCGGCCGGCGGTGACACCATGGCGTATACGATCGCCAATGATGAACCGCACCCCTTGATTGCCGATTTTGGGCTCGAACGTTTCGAGAGCGGCGCGCTGATTGACGAGGGCGGCGCCTCGGGGGTTGCGCACTGATGCTCAGGATTAGCTGCCCTTATTGCGGCACACGCGACGAAGTCGAGTTTCACTGTGGTGGCGACTCGCACATCGTCCGCCCCGGCCCCGAAGTAAGCGATGCCGAATGGTCGGACTACCTGTTCAACAGGAAGAATCCCAAGGGCGTGCATTACGAGCGTTGGTGTCATGACTTCGGTTGCGGCCAGTGGTTCAACGTCGCGCGCGACACCGTCACGCACGAAATACATGCCGTTTACCGCATGGGCGATCCGGCGCCCGATCTCGAGCAGTGAGCCAGCCGTATCGCACTGCCGAGGGTGGCCGTATTGATCTTTCACGGCCTCTGGGTTTTACCTTCAACGGCAAGCCTTATCAGGGCTACAGGGGCGATACGCTCGCGTCAGCGCTGCTTGCGAACGGCGTGCGCGTCGTCAGCCGCAGCTTCAAGTTTCACCGACCGCGCGGCATTCTCTCCGCCGGCGTGGAGGAATCCAATGCACTCCTGGGTGTCGACTACGGTTCCGGCACGCTGCCGCTTATTCGCGCGACGCGGATGCCGCTTCTCGATGGGCTGCGTGCCGAATCCCAGAACTGCTTTCCGTCCGTAAATTTCGATCTCCTGCGCGTGCTCGATTACACGAGGCCACTGTGGCCGGCCGGTTTTTACAACAAGGTCTTCAAATGGCCGAGCTGGCATGCTTTCGAATGGGCTATACGCAAGACTGCCGGGCTGGGCCGTCTGCCGGAGGGAGAGGATCCCGCCCGCTACCGCCACATGAACGCGCACTGCGATGTGCTCGTCGTCGGCGCAGGGCCGGCGGGACTGATGGCCGCACTGGAAGCGGCGCGTGCCGGCGATCACGTGATCGTTGTAGAGCAGGATACAGAGCCCGGTGGGTCTCTTCTGTACGACCCGGCGGAGATTAACGGTCAGTCGCCGGATAACTGCCGCGCGGAGACGATGCAGGCGCTGAATGCCTGCGGTAACGTACGGGTCATGGTGTCAGCGACGGTCGTCGGTTACTACGACCATAACGTGCTGACAATCCATGACTGTTCGTCGGCATACCGCCGAGAAGATCCTGCTGAAGTTTTCTGGAAAATTCGCGCCGGCCGCGTCGTGCTGGCGACGGGTGCGATCGAGCAGCCGCTCATGTTCGGCAACAACGACCTGCCCGGGATCATGCTTGCCGGTGCGATGCATCAGTACGCGAGCCGCTACGGCGTGCACTGCGGCAGGCGCGTTGCCGGCGTCGTGAACAACGATCTTGCCTGGCATTCGGTCGTCGCGCTGCAGGATGCCGGGATGGAAATTGCGGCAATTATTGACACCCGTGACGCCGTCAACGAACAGGTAACCGACCTCGCGCGAGAGCGTGACATCGCTATTCATATTGGGGCAGCGCCCTTATATGCGCGCGGCTCGTACATGGTAAGAAAACTTGAGTATCGCGACGGCAAAGGCCGCTCCGGTAGCATCGATTGCGACGCCATCGCTATGTCCGGCGGCATGAATCCGACTGTGCACCTGTACTCGCAGGCCGGCGGAAAGCTTCGCTATGACAAAGACCTGGCTTGTTTCACGCCGCACGAGTGCCGCCAGCAGGTAGCGGTGGTCGGCGCTGCCAACGGCGAGTTCGCGACGCCGCATTCTTACAATATCGGGCCACGCACACCATCCCCGGCGAAGACCAATACCCAATGGATCGATTTCCTGCACGATGTAACAGCTTCTGACATCGAGCTTGCGTGGCGTGAAAACTATCGCTCGGTCGAGCATCTGAAACGCTACACGACGGTGGGCATGGCCGTCGATCAGGGCAAGACCAGCAATTTGAACGCGCTGACTCTGCTCGGCGAATTGACGGACAGAACCCCGGGCGAGGTTGGCACGACGACTTTTCGCCCCATGTTCATGCCGGTGACGATGGGTGCGATCGCCGGTAATCGCCGTGGCGATTTCTACGCACCGGCAAAACTTCTGCCTGCTCACGAGTGGCACCTGGCCAAAGGCGCGGCATTTGATGACTATGGCGGCTGGAAACGTCCGGCCTATTACGGGAATAATCGAGAGCGGTGCATCGTTCGCGAGGTGCTAAAAGTTCGCGAGGCGGTGGGCCTGTTCGACGGGTCGTCACTCGGAAAAATTGAGGTAAAAGGCCCCGATGCTGCCGAATTTCTGAACCGTATTTACGTCAATACTGTGCCGACCCTGAAGCCCGGCAAAGTACGTTATGGCCTGATGCTCAATGAAAAAGGGGTTGCCATGGATGACGGCGTCTTCTTGCGCCTCGCCGAGGACCACTTCCTGGTCAATACGACCTCGGCCCATGCCGATCGCATCACCGCCTGGCTCGAGGAATGGCATCAGTGCGAATGGCCGGACCTGGACCTGGTGCTGACTCCGGTTACGTCGCAATGGGCCGTGGCGACCGTGGCCGGGCCGCAGGCGCGTGCAGTGCTGGGGTCGCTGCCCGGCATGCTCGATCTGTCAGCCGAGAACTTGCCGCACATGAGCTTTGCAAGCGGAGTGTTCGAGGACGGTACTGACTACCGAATCCAGCGGGTGAGTTTCACGGGCGAGCAAAGCTACGAGCTCAGTGTGCCGGCAGATCGCGCCACGGCTCTTTTCGAGCGCATCTGGCTGGTCGGTCAGGCGCATGACATCGGAATGTTCGGCGTCGAGAGCCTGACACTCCTGCGCCTGGAGAAAGGGTTTTTCGAGGTCGGCGTCGAAACGGACGGTTCGACGAACCCGTTCGATATCGGTTTCGGCGGCATCATTGCGAACAAGAAGGGCGACTTCATCGGTGCGCGGTCCCTCGAGCGTGCCGAGGACAGGCGCGCTGATCGGCGGCAGCTGGTCGGCTTCGAACCCGAGGAACGTAAAGCCACTGTTCTTGCCGGAGCGCACATTGTGACGGGAACCGGGTCAGGGCGACGCAGCGAGGGCTTCGTCACCTCGGCCTGTATGAGTCCGACACTCGGACGGACAGTCGGACTCGCGCTTCTCGAGCGCGGCGCCCAACGTAAAGGTGAGACGATACAGCTATATGACCAGGGGCAGATCGTATCGGCGCGGATCGTTGACACCTGCTTTTACGATCCGGACGGGGAGCGCATGCGTGGCTGAGCAACGCGAAAGCGATGTCAACATCGAACGTATCGATGACTTGTCGATCGTGTCGCTGAAGGTTTGCAGAAAATCGATCGAAAGTGCTCGCAGCCGATTGCAGCTTGCGTCGCCCACAAGCGCCACCGGCAGCGAGCCGCGAAGCCTCTGGTTCGGTCCCGATCGATGGCTGCTCGTAAGCACTTCGACCACACCCGATACCATGGTCAGGAACTGCAGGGAAGCGCTGGCGGGGATCCTGCATAACGCTGTCGATTATTCAGCCGGTCTGATGGTGCTAAGAATTGCGGGTCCGAACGCGGGTCAGCTTCTCGCGAGCGGATCAGGACTTGACTTCCGGCCTGAGCAATTCCCAGTTCATACGTGTTGCAGGACGCGCCTTGCCCAAGTAGCTGCGATCATCGTCGCAGAGGCCCCCGAGCAGTTCGAAGTTTATGTTGATCGTAGTTACGGAACTTACCTGGCCGCATGGCTATCCGATTCGTCGGGCATTGATTTCTCAAGTCAATATTGAGCGAGTGCCTGCTCGAGAATTGAAGTATCAGGCCAACGGTTTCTGCAATACGGGCTGTGGACCGCTATAGATTCTTCTGCATCAGCACCGCGTCGACAGGGCATAAGCTCGAGAACTCGGCTGTGTCGCGTATTGCGTCGGGCGCATCGACACGATCGGCAATTTCGTAGCCGAGTCGCGCGAAGTACGGATCTGCATCGATGGTCAATAACCAGAGCTCGCTAATTCCGGCCGCTGCCGCCTGTGCCTCCAGCGCCGCGACCAGCTGACTGCCGACGCCGGCGCCACGATACCGGCGGTCGACGACGAGCGAGCGCAGCAGACCATACTTGCCCTGCTGTTCGAGCCCGACCATACCGATGGCCTCATCATCATCCGTGCCAAGTAGAAAAGCAGGCATGTGATCGACCGTGAGATCCGCGATGGGCAGGTTTGCGTCGAGCAGCCATGACCTGGCTAGCTCCAGGTCCGCGTCGGTCGCCTGACGGATAGACACGGTGCCGCAGGTTCGGGCCCCGCCACTCACTTGAGCACCGCCAACGCCGTGTCGCGCCTGGCCCGGGCTTCGTCCAATGCCGAACACAACGCCTGTGCGGCGATCAGCAGCCGCGGGGTCGCGCGGCCGATTTCGTCGGCTGGCATCAGGAATCGATTCTGATATCGATTGGCCGCAATGTTCGGCCACCGATCCCACTCGGCGAACGCGCTGGCGTCGTCCTCATCGCCGGCAAGCATTGCTTCCGGGTCGCGGGCGACAACGGCTTCGACATCAATCGTCGGCGCCAGCTCATCGAGATCTGCAAAGACGTTACGGCCACCGCATAGCTCGATCAGATTGCTGACGAAGTGATTGCCGTTGATCGTAAATAAAGGCCGTCGTGAAACCTGGTAAAAGACACGCACCGGATCCTTATCGGCGAAGCGGGTACGCAGCGCGGTAAGCCCATTGGAGTACTCCGACACCGCTTTTTCGGCAGCGGCCTGATGTCCGGTAAGCTTGCCAATATGCAATATTGCTGCCGCGACGTCGTCGATATTGCGCGTACGAATCACCTCGACGTGGTAGCCAATACGCCTGAGTTCATCGACGACACGAGCGGGCGTGCCGCTCTGCCAGACCAGCAAAGCGTCGGGATCGAGAAGGGCCAGTCGCTCCTGGTCAACCGTAAATGCATCACCGACGATGGGCAGATCGAGGGCGGCGGGCGGGTAGTCGGAGTAGGCGCTGACGCCGACAAGATTGTCACCGGCGCCGGCAGCAAACACGAGTTCCGTCAGGTTAGGGGCAAGCGTTACCAGCCGTGAAAAACTGGGTGGCCGCGCGGGCTCGGGTGCCTCGGTGCAGCCCAGCAGCCCAAACAACACGAAGACAAGAATCAGCCGTTCACCTGCATTCACTGAGTCAGGCCATACAGGGTCATTGCCGCGATAATTACGGCCCAGATTATCAGCAAACGGAACACGAGGTGGTTTGCGGCGCTTGCGCCGCGGATACCGCGCTGCACCAGGTCCTCGCCGGCATCATCCTGCAGCGCAAGGGCGCTTGCCCCGACCCTTGCGAGCAGGTACTCATTTTGCTCCGACAGGCTGGCATCCTGCTGCTCGTCCGGGGCACGCCAGGCGCTGATTGCTGCATCAAAGTGTCCCGCCGTTGCGTAGCCGATCGCAGTCAGTCGTGCCGGTATCCAGGCAAGCCAGCCATGCAACATCACGGCGGCATCGCGGAGTCGTCCTGACGGTGCGTCATCCTGTGCGTCGCGCGCTGCAGTGAACACCGCCCTGCGACGCACGAGATCAGTGACCCTGTATATCCAGGCGCCCAGGGGTCCGAGCAATACGAACCAGAAAATGACCGCGAACAAACGATTATTTGCCTGCACGCAAACCGCTTCTTCAACCTTGTGAATTCGTTCGAGGTCATCTGCGGGAACGTCGCCCTCCACGATCGCCTTGGTGGTCTGCTGAATACGCTCGGCGTCGCCGTCGGTAAGCGCCTGGCAATACTCGTCCACGTCTTCACCAATGTCCTGCGGACCGAACGAGAAAAACAGCACGACAATCGCGAGCAGCATATAAGGAAAACCAGCCAGAGGCTGGCCAAGGCTAACCTTTGCTCCGAGCAGGAAAGTAGCAACGAAGACCGGCAGCACCAATACTACGACAAGCAGTATGATCGGGATCATTGACGGCCAGTTCGCCATGCGCTCGGCACGCTCAAAACCGGCGTCGATGATTCGATCGAGCCAGCGTAAACGGCGCAGATGGAATAACTGCGTTGCAAGTCGTTCCACCACCAGGCCGATCAGCAGGGCTATGAGATTCATCGTGATTCAGCTCGTTGTTAGTCGCGCTGGAGATCGTCGCTGTCGGACGAAGCTCCGTGCAGCCCATCATACAAGCGAAGCCAGTCGAAAGCAGGGCCAGGATCGGTTTTTCGTCCGGGCGCAATGTCCGAATGGGCCGCGATCCTGCGCGCCGACAGCGCAGGATAGGCAGTTATCAGCGCCCGCAGTGCAGCGACGAGTGCCACGTACTGTCGATCGTCATAGGGCGTCTCGTCTTCACCTTCAAGCTCTATACCGATTGAAAAATCATTGCAGCCGGTAAGTGCACGAAAGCATGACGGACCGGCATGCCAGGCTCGCCGCGTAAAAGGTACGAACTGGACCAGTTCACCGTCGCGCCGTATCAACACGTGTGTCGATACTTCGAGGCCACGAATCTGCCGGAAATAGGAGTGGGCGTTCCAGTCAAGACGGTTTGTAAACAACTGTTCGATCGCCGTACCGCCGAATTCACCGGGTGGCAGGCTGATCCCGTGCACAACGATAAGCTGCGGCTCGACGCCCTCGGGCCGGGCGTCCTGATTGGGACTCGGGCACTGCCGGGCCGGAGCAATCAATCCGCTGTCGCAAGCGACCGTAAACGCTGCCCTCATCAGTGGTTGATCCGTGTGCGCGGAAAGACGATAGTCAGGGTAGCAAACGTTTGCTGTCAACGACCATTGACCTGTCAGGCAACAGCGATGGCTTTTTCACGACTTTATGTTAGCAGCGAGTTGCAAACGGGTAGACAGGTGCAGCTCGACGAAGATCGGACGCGCTACGTCGGTCGCGTGCTGCGGCTGCGCGCCGGCGACGCGCTGAGCGTGTTTAATGGCAATGACGGCGAGTTCGCGGCGACGATAATGAGCATCGGCAAGCTCACGGCCACGATTGTGCTCGGTGAACAGATCGTGGCCGATACCGAGTCATCGTTCAAAGTGCATCTGGTGCAGGGCGTATCGCGTGGCGAACGGATGGACTTCGTCGTACAAAAGGCGACCGAGCTGGGCGTCAAACGGATCTCGCCGGTATTAACCGAATTCAGTGTCGTTAAATTCGACGCAGGTCGCGCCAAGAAACGCCGCGATCACTGGCGCAAGGTCGCCGAGAGCGCCTGCGAACAGTCCGGCCGTATCCGCCCCCCGCTGATCGATCTGCCCGTCGCCTTGAACGCCTGGCTCGGCGACAAACCGAAAGACGCCGATATCGACCTGATCCTCGAACCCGGCGCGCCTGACGCGCTGGCGAAGATCGGGGCGCCTGAAACCAAGGTCTGCGTGCTGGTCGGTCCCGAGGGCGGCTTCAGCCCGAGCGAGTATGAGGACGCGAGCATTGCCGGATTCACCAGCGTCTCACTCGGACCGCGGACGCTGCGTACCGAAACCGCTGCACTTGCCGCCATCACCATTCTGCAATCGAGATGGGGTGATATGCGCTAGACGCGCGAATCGCTTCGCGCCGCCACCTGCGGGCGGCCGCGGGAGCGGCCTCTTGCCGCGACACGCAGCCCTAACCCCCGGGTCGCGCTGCCGGGTGGTTACTCGCGCTTAAATCGCTCCCACAGGTCGGGGAGCGCTGGGTGGAGGGATGATCGCACCGAGTGCATGTCGGTAAGCGAGGGGCGATTATCGCTCCGCCCGGCGCGACGTCGCGGCCAGAGGCCACTCCCACAAGTCAGGCGCAGATCGCGGCTGGAAGCCGCTCCCACAGGTCGGGGAGCGCTGGGTGGAGGGATGATCGCACCGAGTGCATGTCGG
>Ga0224508_10004958_pt1 | contig 10817 bp, 11 predicted proteins | sample SF_Jan12_sed_USG_4_FD_170157 | JGI IMG/M metagenome (GOLD analysis project Ga0224508, IMG submission 170157) | Sediment microbial communities from San Francisco Bay, California, United States - SF_Jan12_sed_USGS_21 | ecosystem: Environmental > Aquatic > Marine > Sediment | place: USA... | reverse complement strand
CTCTCCAACTTGCTATTTCGACTGCGGCTATCGCGGGCGAGGAGTGCAAACCTGAATTCGACCGATCCTCACGGCCGCTCACAGTTGCGACGCGAATTGCTTCAAAAAAAACCGGAGTTGGCGCAGTATCGCTGGTGCCCGACTGCTTGGCTTAGGCGACCATAGGGAATGTGATATAATAGAGGCATGAGATTTCTTGTACTCATACTAATGCTGATGGCAGGTCCAATTGCCGCCCAGGATGGAGACACGGGCGGGCGCGACCTGATGGCTGAAGCGCTTCGTTTGTTTATGCGCGGGTTGATGGAAGAAATGGAGCCGGCATTCGACGACTTAAATGCATTGCTCGAAAATATCGACGTCTATCATCCCCCTGAGATGCTGCCGAACGGCGATATAATCATCCGACGTCGAACACCGATCGAGCGGCACCCCGAAGGCGAAGACGGCGAAATTGACCTTTAGCCGCCCTTGATCTCGATATCTTGGACACCAAGCGCGGCGGCCAGTGAATTCAGACGCGCCTTGGCGACTTCGCCCAAAAGATCGGATGTGTCGGGGGCCAACCTGACTTCAAGCCGCTGCTTTCTTGGAAAAAGCTTTAAACTGCCCATTTGATCGTCTTCAGACGCCGTAAGCATAGCGCCGAAACGCATTGCCTTTCCCAAAATCTCGGCCTGGGATAGCTCGTCTTCGTCAATCAACCGAAAAAGCGGCTCAAATCGAGAATTCTCGCGACTGTTTTTGTAGCGGTGAAAAAGCGTGACCCCCAAAAACACACGTTCGCCGTGCGTCATGCCGCCAAGGTTGGCGCGGGTGGCCTCTTCAAACGCCACGGCATGGCGATAGTCGGGGTGCGCCCGCCAACTGACATCGTGCAAAAGGCAAGCGGCTTTGATGAGCCTTTTGGGCGGACCGCCGCGGCTTTTGAACAGCGGCAAAACGAATTCATAGAGGCGCTCGCCGAACCCGGGGATGCGGGCATCTTTTGCCTCGGCAAAGCGACATGCCTCGATTAGGGGATCGCGATCCCGCAGTCGTTGCGGCATTTGCTCATATAGCATTCCCTCTCGAATGCCGTAGCTCGATATTGCAATGTCATAAGGTTTGAACGTACGAACCAGTTCTTTCAGAACCAGCGACGCAAGCGGCACCAACGACATTCGGCTTTCGCCGAGGCCGCACCGCAAGCGAAGGTCCTCGGGATCGTTCTCGGCGATATAATCAATGGTCGCTAAAACCGATTTCCGGGACATCCGGTATTCGTGCAGCACAGCCAGAGGATAGTCGCGCCGATCCATGTCTATGCGCGCAAACGCGCGCCACGATCCGCCGACCAGAAACAGGCGGTCTTTCTGGCGACCCATGACCTCTGCAAGTTCCGACACTTCGTGCTTGATGAATTTTTGAAGCCCCTTCTTTCCGCCTTTCACCGTCATTAAACGCTGAGGTCCTAGTTTGGTGCTGATGCGTTTGCCAACGCGCCCATCGCGCAGTTCGGCAAGTTCCATCGAAGACCCGCCGATATCGCAAACCAGGCCATAAGCGCCAGGCCAGCCCAACAACACACCTTGTGCAGAAAGCCGCGCTTCTTCCCTTCCATCGATGACCCAAATTCGAAGCCCGGTTTCGCGCTCGACCTCTGCGCGAAACGCAGGACCGTCCTCGGCCTCGCGCACGGCCGCCGTCGCGACCGCCGTTAAGGGGGCTATTCTCATCGTTTTGGCCAATTGCTGGAAGCGCCGGATTGCCGCGATTGCACGACGCGCACCATCCGGGTTCAGCCGCCCCGTTTGCGCCATCCCTGCTCCAAGCCCTGCCATGACTTTCTCGTTGAAAAAATATGCGGGGCTTCGCGCCGCGCCGTCAAAGACGACCATTCGAACAGAGTTTGAACCGACATCGAGCACACCGACGCGCCCAAGCGCACGCGCGCTTGGATCGTCGAACAGGGGCCGCCCAAACGGTCCCCAATCTTCGGTCGAAGCGTCGCCGCTGGTGTCCATCGGCATCCCTCCGAGGATTTGGCTTGCGGCGACCTTGCCTTGACGAGGTTTATTGGTCAACGGAGTTATTGATCTGAAAACTCGAGCTCGACGCTTACTGGAAAATGATCAGAGGCGGTGAGAAGAGCTTCGCGCAGTTCCGGCGTATTATAGCACCCGGGATCGTCGAACGGATGCCATATCCGCCATTCGCTGGCGGTGTCGCGCAGATCCGCAGAGACCATCACATAGTCCAATAGAGTCTGCATCCACCGATTTTGATCCGCCATCCAGAACCTCGCCGATGCAGGCATAAGCCCAAGAGGTCGGCGAATAACTGCGTCGGCATGCGGATCAAAAAGCTGGGCCTCGTCCTCGTCACCGATGACAATCTCTACGCCCGAGCGACCGAACAGTTTCTCATACTCATCGAGGCCGGGACCATCGTTGAAGTCGCCGAGCACGATCAGCGGTTCGCCTGTGTCCAGATGGTCTTCGACGCGTTCGCGAAGCCAGATGCACTGGGCTAGTTGCTTACGGCGATTTTCGATGGCGATCCGCATTACTTCTTTCGGACGACGGGCGCCGTGCGGCGCCTTTGATTTGGCGTGTACGCCGATCATTCGCAAATGATGTCCGGTGGCAGTCTCAATCGCCAGTTCAAGTGGTGGCTTGGACCAACGCACTTTCTCCGGCTCCGCATCTACGTCGAGATCGATGCGGTAGTTGGAATCGAAACGCGGGTGCCCGACCGGATCGTGCCGAGCGGTCAAAACATCGGGATCGAACAGAAACGCAATCTCTTGCTGGGTTTGGTTGACGAACCCCATTACTGCTTTTCGCGCACGCAGACCCACGGTGCCCGCGAAGTTTTCCAGTGCCGCGGCACCGTCGCGGCGACGGTGACTGTCGGGCGCTTCGATGATCATCACACCATCTGCGTCGAGCGCCGAGAAGACGATACCCAGCGCAGCCAGCTGCTGGAATCGGCGAACGTCGTGGCGCCCAGACCACTTATTGTCATCCAAAATGTTGCCGGAATCGTCGAATAAATTGCTGAACCATTCAACGTTGTAGGTGGCGAGGCGCATCAGACGTTGCCTTCGCGGATGGTTTCCCAGGCGCGGTTCACGGCGACCAATCGTTTCTCGGCCAGCTTGATCGCCTCTTCCGGGACGCCGCGCGCAATCATTCTGTCGGGGTGGCTTTCCCGAACCAACTGGCGCCACGCCCAATGGATATCATCCATCGATGTGCCGGGATCGACGCCCAGAACATCCCAAGGATCCGGGTCCGCGTCCGGAACGAAACGCGTTCGAACCGCTCGAAATTCGCGATCTGTGATGCCAAAAATCTCGGCGATGCGGGCCAGGAAGTCGTTCTCGTTGGGATGATAGGTGCCATCTGCCACGGCTATATGGAAAAGGCCCTCCAGCAGATCGCAAAGCGTAATGTGCGTGCTGTCGAACATGCGGGCGATACTGGCGGCGTATTCTTCGAACCCAGCCACGTCCTGCCGGGCGAGATTGTAAACTCGCGCCGCGCTCGCCTCGTCTTCGTCCGGGATGACGAAAACTTCGCGAAATGCAGTGACCTCGTCCCTTGTCACCAAACCGTCCGCCTTGGCCATCTTTGCGCCCAAAGCAACTACGGCGATCGCAAACGCGACCGACCGCTCGGGCGGTGTTCTAAGCTTTTCGAATACCGTGGACAGCGTTTCGCCGGACCTGAGGGCAGCGAGAGCTTCGGCGATGCGTGACCAAATAGACATGGGCGCGAACCTAGATCGCTTTGCGTTCAAATTGAATCAAAATTCGCGGGCTCTCCATCAGCATATTGCTGTTTTCGAATGCAATTTTTGATGCAACGCATTTCGTCGAAAACACACGCCGGATCAGCCTAAACGATCCGAGCCGTCTTGCTCGGGCTGTAACCATTTTCGCATCAGCATCAGGTCGAGCCAACGGTTAAACTTCAAGCCAACCTTTGGAAGTCGCGCGACCTCTTCAAATCCCATCGCCAAGTGAAATGATATACCCTCGGGGTTTTCGCAGCTGATACCGGCCCATAGCGATCCAACGCCGGAATCTCGGGCGTGGTTTTCCACGGTATTCATCAATTCTCGTCCGGCGCCAGTTCCACGGGCCGCGGGCGCCAGCATGATCGTATGCTCCATTGTTCGCGCGTATCCCGGGCCTTTTCGAAACTGATCGTAAGTTGCAAATCCAACGATCGACGCGCGGTCAACTGCGACGAAAAAGGCGGGCGCCGCGGTGATCTGAGATTGCACGTCCGATCGCGAAAGCTCAATCGACTTGAAGGAAATCGTCGTCTCCCGGATGACCTGATTCATGATGTCCGCCACCGCTTCGGCATCGTCGATCGTAGCGGCACGGATCTTCATGCCAGAACCCGATTTCCTTCTGGCGTCGTTACTGTTGCAATCAGTCTTTTTTCGGGGCCATGGCGAACGGACGCCTGATTGATTCTGAGAAGCGCGGGGAATTCGTCCAGCAACTCGGGGGCCCGGGGATGAAAAACGTCCAGACGCGACAATCGAAAACCGTGATCGGGTAGCCTTGCAGCGGGATGCGGCCCTTCGCTCCATGTGATCAACGCAGGGCTAGCGTCGTCGAAGGGCAGACGACCAAACTCGGGAACGGCCATGCACCACGCATAATCCCCGCGAGTTAGTTGCATGGGTTTGCCACTGCCAGGAGGCGCGTCTTCCAGTGCCGCATCGATATCATCGGTCTGGCAAACCCAGTTCATCATTCGCGGCGCGCCGTCGTAAGCATCCAGGCCAAACCAACGTCGGTGAGGCGGTTTTGGAGCGTCTGGATCGATTGCGATTACTTCCAGAAATACATCCGTACCCAGCGACAGGAGGCGATTGTGCGTTCCCATATAAGGATGCTTGCCACCGGCCGACATCTCGACCCCAAGCACAGCCTCGACATAGGTCGTGCCTTCTTCGAGCGTGCGGGCAACAACCACAAGATGGTCGAGTGCAAGCAAATAGGTCATTTGCTTTGATGACGGTAACTGTCAGTTCATATCAAGGTCGATTTGCGGAATTTTCACAGAAGTTTTCATACAAACCACACAAGAACTGACCAAAGGGCCGCCGCTATCGTCGGGTAGAAACTCGCGGCGAACCCGAAAGCCCGCAGCGGCGGCGACTGGTGATAGCCGATCCAAAAGGCAACGCGGGCTAAGCCAAATCCAATGCCCAGCGAGATGACGGACACACCGCCAAGCACCAATCCGACAAATGGCCAAATCACCATTGCGAGTACAAGCTGTTCAACGGTGTTTGTCAGCACACGCTGATCAACGTCCGCGCGTGACCCGACAACGAATGGCTCGCCATCGATTATTTCATCGTTAAAGAACCGTCGCTGCGCCAATCGACCAATGACCAGCAACAAAATGAGACCCCCTGGCAATGACGCGACGATCAGCGCCACGTTCAAAGGCACAAATACTGTTGATGGCACCAATGACGGCAACGCGACGACGGCAATCGCCCAGAAAGCACCGATCGCCATGCCGATCAGTATTTTTGCCCGCTTGGTCAAGAGGTCCGCGTTTTGCGGATCAGTCTCAGGATATCTCCGGCTGCGGCCGGGATATTCGTGCCTGGGCCAAAGATAGCCTTCACACCGGCGTTCTTTAAGAACTCGTAGTCCTGCTGAGGGATCACGCCACCGCAGATTACCAGAATATCGCCCGCATCACGTTCATTCAGGATCTCAATCAATTTCGGCGCGAGCGTTTTGTGTCCTGCCGCCTGCGACGAGATGCCAACCACATGAACATCGTTGTCGATGGCGTCCTGGGCGGCTTCTTCCGGGGTTTGAAACAACGGCCCGACATCAACGTCAAAACCAATATCGGCGAACGCCGTGGCGATCACCTTTGCGCCGCGATCGTGACCATCCTGGCCCATTTTCACAACCAGCATCCGAGGACGGCGGCCTTCCTCCTCGGCGAAAGCCTCGACGTCCTTTTGGATCGTCGCAAACCCTTCGTCGCCTTCATATGCAGCACCATAGACGCCAGCGAGTGTTTGCACCTCGGCCCGATGGCGGCCGAATACCTTTTCCATTGCCATACTGATCTCTCCCACACTCGCCCGCGCACTCGCCGCTTCGACGGCGAATTCAAGCAGATTGCCGCCGTCCCGCGCGCAGTTTTCCAATGCACTCAACGCCTCAGCGCACTTATTCTGATCGCGGCTGGACCGAATATTTTCGAGCCTGGCTATCTGCGCGTCGCGAACCTTGTCGTTATCGATTTCGAGAATATCGATCGGGTCTTCTTTCTCTTTGCGATACTTATTGACGCCAACGATGACCTCTTCGCCGCGGTCGATCATTGCCTGACGACGGGCGGCAGATTCTTCGATGCGAAGCTTTGGCATGCCGCTGGCAACAGCCTTGGTCATTCCGCCCATTTCTTCAACTTCTTCAATAAGTTCCCAGGCCTTTTCGGCCAGCTCGGCGGTCAGGCTTTCGACGTAATAGCTGCCGGCAAGCGGATCGACGACGTTGGTGATGCCGGTTTCCTCTTGAAGGATAAGTTGGGTATTTCGCGCGATCCGGGCAGAAAAATCTGTCGGCAGCGCGATGGCTTCGTCCAGCGCGTTTGTGTGCAGCGACTGGGTCCCACCGAGCACCGCGCTCATCGCCTCGTAGGCCGTGCGAACAACGTTGTTGTAGGGGTCCTGTTCTTGCAGGCTAACGCCGCTGGTCTGGCAATGCGTGCGGAGCATTTTTGATCTAGTATTTTTTGGCTCGAACTCGTCCATGATGCGGGCCCAAAGCAAGCGCGCGGCCCGAAGCTTTGCTGCTTCCATGAAAAAATTCATACCAATGGCAAAGAAAAAACTGAGCCGACCGGCGAACTTATCGACGTCCATTCCACGCGCGATGGCGGTGCGGACATATTCGCGACCGTCGGCAAGGGTGAAGGCCAGCTCTTGCACCAGGTTCGCTCCGGCCTCCTGCATGTGATAGCCTGAGATCGAGATTGAGTTGAATTTGGGCATGTGATCGGAAGTGTATTCGATGATGTCGGCCACGATCCGCATCGACGGCTCAGGCGGATAGACATACGTATTGCGGACCATGAATTCCTTCAGGATGTCGTTTTGAATTGTTCCCGCCAAAAGCGATTTGTCGTGTCCCTGTTCTTCGCCGGCCACTATGAAACTGGCGAGAATCGGAATAACGGCGCCGTTCATCGTCATGGACACAGTAACTTGATCCAGCGGAATGCAATCGAACAGAATCTTCATATCCTCGACGCTGTCGATGGCGACGCCCGCCTTGCCGACATCGCCAATCACCCGGGGGTGGTCGCTGTCGTACCCGCGATGGGTCGCGAGGTCGAAAGCAACCGACACGCCTTGCTGTCCAGCGGCAAGGTTGCGGCGGTAAAACGCGTTCGATTCCTCAGCAGTGGAAAAACCGGCGTATTGCCGAATGGTCCAGGGTCTGCCGGCATACATTGTTGCCTTCACACCGCGCGTGAACGGCGCAAAACCCGGCACCGATCCCATGTGGTCAAGCTCGTTTATATCGGCCTCAGAATAAAACGGCTTTACACGAATCCCTTCCAGAGTATCCCACTCGATATCCTGAAGATTGCGACCTTTGAGTTCTTTTTCGGCCAAAGCCTTCCAATCGCTCATGAAAAACACTCCAAATTGAGCAATTCTGCACTGAATTCCACGTGACTGGGCGTCAAATCTCTTCGATTTCCGCCCAAGAGGCTTATATTCAATCCAGAAAGTGAACTGATGGTACCCAAGCGCCAGATACACATATTCTCTTTGTTTGCTGCGATTTTCGCGGCTTGTTCCGTTTTCGCGGCCGATGGCGGCGTCACGGGTGAATCCGCGGTGGATCGCTGGAAGACGGATCCAACGACTGTTTTTGACGCGAGCGAGATTTCGCTGGATGACTTTCTTTGGCTTGCAAGACCCGTTGTTGTTTTTGCCGACACACCTGCCAACCCGGCCTTCAACCGCCAGGTCGAACTTCTGCAGGCACGTGTCGATGAACTGGTTATTCGCGATGTCGTGTTGATCGTCGACACGTCCAGATCCGATCCCAGCGACATACGGCGCAAGCTGCGCCCAAGAGGCTTCATGCTGACGCTGATCGGCAAGGACGGCGGCGTGAAGTTGCGAAAACCGTTTCCATGGGACGTGCGCGAGCTTAGCCGCTCGATCGACAAAATACCCTTGCGCCAGCAAGAAATCCGCGACGGCACGCGCGTTGCCGAATAGGTGCTGGGCGATCCATGCGAAATGCTAGGTGTCATTCGAATTCCAATATTACGTCGTCAACCTGAAGGCTGTCGCCGGCGCTTGCGTTGATCTTTGAGACAACGCTTTTCTTCTCGGCCCGGAGGATGTTTTCCATCTTCATTGCCTCGACCGTGCACAGGGCCTGGCCTTCCTCCACCTGCTGACCTTCGTCGACGTCGATTTTCACGATTAAGCCAGGCATCGGACAGAGGAGCATTTTCGACGTGTCCGGCGGTGACTTCTCGGGCATCCGCGCAGCAAGCTCTGCCTGCCGGGGCGTTCGTATCGTAACGACCAAGTCGGCGCCGCGGTACCGAATGCGAAACCCGGCTGTCCGTTTTTCAACTTTCAGCACCAGCGGCGCGCCTCCGACGGACAGGCGCGCCAGCGATTGGCCTGGGGTCCAGTCGCTTGTGACCCGGAGTGTTGTGCCATCCTGGAATGTCACATCCGCGCCCCCAGGATCTGCCGCAACGACGACGGATATGTTTTCGCCTTGCAAGCGGACCACCCAATCGGTGCCGACATATCGTTCATGATTGCCCAGGCGGCCGGATATACGCGTTCGCCGAATTTCGGCGACACGATGCATCGCCGCGGTTGCCGCGGCGATTCGCTGCAAATCTTCATCGCCTAGCGACACGCCCTCAAATCCGTCTGGATACTCTTCGGCGATGAAGGCGGTTGTCATATCGCCTGAGACAAATTTTGGATGATCCATAACGGCGGCAAGAAAAGGGATATTGTGGCCGATGCCCTCGACTTCGAAGCTGTCCATCGCAACCCGCATTTCCTCGATTGCCGCGTCACGGGTCGGCGCCCATGTGCAAAGCTTTGCAATCATTGGGTCGTAATACATCGATATTTCACCGCCTTCGAAGACGCCAGTGTCGTTGCGCACGGCATGGGTATCAAGCGCAACAACTTCGGGCGGGCGATAGCGCGTCAGACGACCGATCGACGGCAAGAACCCGCGATACGGGTCTTCGGCGTAGAGCCGGTTTTCGAGCGCCCAGCCGTTAATACCAATTTCGTCTTGAGTCAGTGCGAGTTTTTCGCCCGCCGCAACACGGATCATCTGCTCGACAAGATCTATTCCGGTAATCAGTTCTGTGACCGGGTGTTCGACCTGAAGGCGCGTGTTCATTTCGAGGAAGAAAAATTTCTTGTCACCATCTACAATGAATTCCACCGTTCCGGCGCTGGCATAGTCGACGGCCTTGGCCAGATCACAGGCTTCTTTTCCCATCGCCTTGCGGGTTGCTTCATCAAGAAATGGCGATGGCGCTTCTTCCACCACTTTTTGGTTGCGTCGCTGGATCGAGCACTCGCGCTCGTTCAGGTAAATCGTGTTGCCAAAACGGTCCGCCAATACCTGAATTTCAATGTGCCGCGGCTGCGTCACGTACTTCTCTATAAAAATGCGGTCGTCGCCGAAGGAGCTTGCCGCTTCGTTCTTTGAGCTTTGAAATCCCTCGCGGGCTTCTTCGTCGTTCCAGGCAATCCGCATGCCCTTGCCACCACCACCGGCACTGGCTTTGATCATCACTGGGTAACCAATTTCGGACGAAATTTTCACCGCCTCGTCGGCATCCGCGATCAACCCCATATAGCCAGGTACTGTCGTGACACCGGCCTTTTGGGCGATCTTTTTTGAAGTGATCTTGTCACCCATCGCTTCGATCGCTTTCACCGGCGGGCCAATAAATGCGACGCCCTCCTTCTCAAGCGCCTGGGCGAATTTCGGGTTTTCGCTTAGGAACCCGTAGCCGGGATGCACGGCTTCGGCCCCGGACTTTCGAATTGCGTCCATTATATTTTCAATAACAATATACGACTGGTTCGCGGGCGGCGGGCCGATATGAACCGCCTCGTCAGCCATTTGAACGTGCAGTGCGGCCTCATCCGCGTCGGAATAGACCGCTACGGTCTGGATACCCATTTTTCGCGCCGTTTTGATAACCCGGCAGGCAATCTCACCTCTGTTTGCGATCAGTATTTTCTTGAACATGGACCGTCCTCCTCGTCGTTCGGGAGCATGCCCAAACAAAAAAGGGCCGCCTGGCGGATATGCCGGACAGCCCTAATTTCGATTTCGGCCCTTTTGGCCGTTGAATTAGACGTCGTCTGCCAAAGCGCCTGCGGCAGCGCCAACGCCTGCGCCGGCAATGCATTTGCCGTCAGACAGTATTTCGCCCGCAGCACAGCCAATGGCCGCGCCCAAAATTGCACGTTCGAGATCGCTGCCTTCGTTACAAGCGGCAAGCCCAAGCATCGCTGCGAATAAAAGGAATGGTAGTTTTCTCTGCATGTCTTTCTGCCTCCTTCGGGGTCATTTGCGCACACCCTGAGCGCAGGGACCACAGCCACCTGCTCAATAGCAAGGGAATTCTCTGACCTACACCGGTTTTCGGCAAGGCTTTGCCAAGTTTTGCGCGAAAGAGAAGACCTGATCCGAGGAAACGGACCAGGTCTTCTGGAAGGGGAAGGGTAACGGTTTTGACATACAGAGG
>Ga0224508_10004957_pt1 | contig 10817 bp, 7 predicted proteins | sample SF_Jan12_sed_USG_4_FD_170157 | JGI IMG/M metagenome (GOLD analysis project Ga0224508, IMG submission 170157) | Sediment microbial communities from San Francisco Bay, California, United States - SF_Jan12_sed_USGS_21 | ecosystem: Environmental > Aquatic > Marine > Sediment | place: USA: California... | reverse complement strand
GTGAGCGCGACGAGCCCCCAGAACATCGCACCGTTGGGGAGGCCGGGAAGGTCGAGCGCCGGGACACCGAATCCCAGCAACAGGATCAACAAGATGAGCGGGATACCGCGGAACACGTCGATGAAGACCACCGCGAGCAGCCGCAGCGGGAAGAACGCCGGCCCGCGGAAGCTCCGAAGCACGGCCAGCAACAGTGCGGCGACGGGGATGGTGAGCATGGCATAGAAGAACAGCTCGAGATTGAGCCAGAATCCGTCGACGACGTCCGGCCACGATTCCCGGAAATCCTCGCCGTTGAAGAACTGGTTGCGGACCTTCGGCCAGTTCGGGCTGGACACGATCAGCCAACCGGCGAGGCCGAAGAACGCGACGGTCGACACGAAACCGATCAGCGCACCCTTCGCGCCCTCTTCCCTGAGGAGGTCGGCTGTTGCCGAGCGACGCCGACCGAGCCGGGGATCCGGCCCGTCGGCGTCGCGTTCGGCGATGTCGGTCACCGGGTCGGCCTGAACAGTCGCCCGGCCGCGCTCACTGCTCGAGCGACGGGATGCTGCCGCCGTCGTTGAGCCACTCGTCCTCGAGCGCGTCGATCGTCCCGTTCTCGCGCAACGACCCGAGCGCCACGTTCACACAACCGACGAGCGCACTGCCGTCCTCGAACAACATGCCGAGCTCTTCGGGTTCGTCGCCGGTGCGGGGAAGCACACCGATGATCGATGCATCGGGGATCTCGACGGCGGTGATGAAGAAGGCCGTCGGGAGGTCGGTGACGATGCCGTCGACCTGGCTGGCGTCGAAGGCTGCCTTGGCCGCGGCGTTGTCGTCGAACACCGAGGCCTCGGACGAAGGCTGGATGACCATGTCGATGTAGTCGAGGCTCGTGGTGCCGATCGCCGCGCCGAGCTGCGCGTCGGCCAGGTCGCCGAGCGAGGTGGCCCCGGCGATGTCGTTGTCGGGCGAGCCGATGATGGCCTGCTCGACGACGTAGTAGCCGTCGGAGAAGTCGACGACCTCGTCGCGATCGGGGGTGATGGAATACTGCTGGATGTTGAAGTCGTACGCCTTCTCACCGGGGGCGATCGCTTCATCGAACCCGGTCCGGGTCCATGCGACCTCGGGAACACCGAGCTCCTCGGCCAGCGCATACACCAGCGCGCTCTCGAAACCCTGCTGGTTGGCGGGATTGTCGTCGATCATCCACGGCGGGAACACCGGCTCACCCGTGGCGACGGTGAGGGTGCCCGGCTCCTCCAGCGCGAGGTCGGCCGCGTCGCATGATGCGTCGCCCGCATCGGCTGCCGTATCGCCGCCATCGTCGTCGTCGCTCCCGCATGCCGCCGCGAGCAGCGTCACCGCGAACAACACGGCGAGGATCTTCGTGAATCGAAACATCTGCTTTTCCTCCTGTGCGACCGGTCGGGGGTCCGGTCGGAGCCTGGCCGCAGCTTAGACACGTTTGACCAGCGCCGAGCACCGGGGTGACGCTCAACGTCGCCGGCTCAGCTCGGCTTCGTCGTACTCCATGATCGGGGCAAAGCCGAGCTGCTCGTAGGCGTACCGTGCACTCGCGTTCGCGACCGAGACGTTCAGGGCGACCACGTCGGCGACCGGCACGAGACGTCGACAGATCTCGGACACGACCGCCCTGGCCAGACCGCGACCACGCATCGACCGCGCCGTGAACACGTTCCCGATCGCCGCGACACCGAACTCGCGGGACATGACGTGAACCCCGCCGACCGCGACGAGCCTGCCGTCATCGCGAATCCCGACGAAGGGACCGACATCGAGCAGACCCGCGTGGAAGAACGCGTCGTCGCTCTGTTCGCTGAGCAGATCGGAGATGTCGGTGATGTCATCTGCGCCGAGTGACAGGACGCGACCATCCGGTTCCAGAAGGCGGCTCCGATCGGTCCAGCGCATCTTCACGAAGTGACCGCTCCAGGCCGCGTCGTAGCGGGTGGAGAGCCTCCGGGCGAGGCCGGTCGGGCCGGTGATCACGAAACGCTGCGGCAGCTCGTCGGCCAGATCGGCCAACAGTGCCACCGTGCCGTCGGGGTCGGCGCTGGACACGGCGTAGACCAGGGCGTCCGTCACACCGGGGAGGCGAACCTCACCCACGGCCGCGTCGCCTCGACGCCACCAACGCGACATCGACCAGCAGGGTTCCTCGAGGTCGGCGAGCGCGTACACGTGAGCACCCCGATCGCGGCCGAACAGCTCGATCAGGTCGTGGCGATCGACACAGCGATCGATCACGAGGGCCCCTCGCCATCGGCTGACAGCGACCCGCGGTTCGCGAGGAGGAAGAGGTAGCCGAGCGAGGGGACCACCATGATCGCGGCAAGCCCGAAGCCGATGACGAGTCCCCACAACGTGGGCCGGGCGCCCGCGGCCTGGTCGATCTCGAGCGTGTCGACGAGCACCCAGGGGTACTGGCCGACACCCCATCCCGCCACGACCGCACCGACGGCGGCCACGGCCGCGACCCGAGCGAGCTGGAGCCGGCGGTTCCACACCAGCCAGAGGCAGGCGGTACCGGCGACGGCCGAGGCGACCAGGACGATCGCTCCCCAGCCCGTCAGGCCGTCGTAGAGCGTCTCGGCGTCGTCGGCCAGCAGCGCGATGGCCGCCAGCGCGACGACACCGGTCACCACACCGGCCGCCAGCGCGCGGGTCCGGGCCCATTCGACGAGGTCGGCGCGCCCGAGTCGTTCGGCATCGGCGGCCAGGAAGACCGCCGCCAGGAGCGCACACGTCAGCACGGCGAGTACCCCGCCCACGAGCGAGGTGGGGCCGGTCCAGCTCGTCCAGCGGTCGCCGGAGCCGGTCGCCGGGACACGGCCGGAGGCGACTGCGCCCGCGACCGTGCCGAGGAAGAACGGGGTGACGAGCGACGACAGGGCGAAGAGGAACCCGTACAGCCTGGCCTGACCGAGATCGCTCGAGAACTTCCTGAACGCGAACCCTGCGCCCCGCAACACGATGCCGACGGCCACCAGTGACATCGGTACGTACAACGTGGACATCAGCGGGCCGAACGCCGTCGGGAAGCCGGTCCACAAGAACACGAGGACGAAGACCAACCAGACGTGGTTCGCCTCCCACACCGGCCCGATCGAGTGGTCGATGAGACGTCGAACCGAGCCACCCCGCTCGTCGCCACCCGCAAGTAGATCCCAGATCCCCGAGCCGAAATCGGCGCCCCCGAAGATCGCGTACAACATGATGCCGGCGAACAACATCGCGCCAACGACGTCGGCGAGATTCACCGCGCCGACCCCACAGGTGCATCGGCGAGGGCGCCCGGCGGTCCGTAGGGCGTCTGGAGGTCGGTCTCCCCTGCCGCCCAGCGTCGGCTCATCGAACGGATCACGAGCGTCGCTCCGACCGTCATGGCGGCGTAGATCACGACCAGGACCGAGAAGCTCAGCCAGATCCAGCTCGCGTCGGTGACGGCGTCGCGGGTGCGGAGCACGCCGTTCACGATCCACGGTTGGCGGCCGACCTCGGTGGTGACCCATCCGACCTCGAGGGCGACGATGGACGCGACCCCCGACGCGGCGACCGCTCGCAGGAACCATGGCGAGCCCGGTATCTCGCGAGTGCGGCGCCACGACCAGGCGAACCAGGCCACGAGCGCCACGAGGAGGGTGCCGATGGTGACCATCAGCTGGAACGAGAACCGTACGATGTTCACCGGTGGCCGCTCGGAGTCGGGCACAGAACCGAGCCCGATCACGGTCGCGTCAGGGTCGTTCTGGGCGAGGAACGACAGCAGACCCGGAATCGGCAACTCGAACCCGTACGAAATCCCGTCGCCGTCGAAGATGCCACCGATCACCACCCCGGCGCCGTCCTCGGTCTCGGCGAGACCCTCGATCGCGGCCAACTTCACCGGCTGGTCGTCGGCAATCCGCTGCCCGGCGAAGTGTCCGACGAGCGGCTGGATGGGCGTGGCGATCGCCGCGAAGACGAACGGGACGATGAAGCCGAGCCGGTGCAGGCGATCGCGGCGACCGCGCAACATGCCGACCGCGTAGACAGATGCCGTCGTGAACCCGACCACCATGACCGCGGCGAGGAACATGTGGACGAACTGCAACGGCACCGCCGAGTTGAACATCGCGGCGAGCGGATCGACGTCGGTCACCTGGCCATCGACGACGCTGAACCCGCTCGGCGAGTTCATCCATCCGTTGACCGAGACGATGAAGAAGGTGCCGGCCACACCGGCGATCATGATCGGGACGAGCATCATCAGATGCAGCCGGCCCGGGAGCGACTTCCACCCGTACAGGTAGATCCCGAGGAAGATCGCCTCGATGAAGAAGGCGATGCCCTCGAGCGCGAACGGCAGCCCGATCACGTCTCCGAAGTCCTCCATGAGCACCGGCCACAACAGCCCGAGCTCGAAGCTCAGGATCGTGCCGGACACCGCGCCGATGGCGAACAGGACCGCGGCGACCTTCGACCAGCGGCGGGCGAGCTCGAGCGCGACCTCGTCGTCGTCACGCAACCCGCGCCGATGCATGACGAAGATGACCGCCGGGAAGGCGACTCCGAAACACGAGAGAACGATGTGCCAGCCGAGCGACAGCGCCATCTGGTTCCGGGCCGCGAGGAGGTCGCTCTCGGACGCTGCCGCGAGGATTGCGAGACTTCCGGTGACACCGGGCATCTGTCGCCTTTCGGGGGATCAGCTCCATCTTCTCCCACCGTCGCGACACGCGCCCATGCGCCCGGCCCGACTCGGGTCAGGCGGCGACGATCCGTTCGAGGCACCAGTCGGGGTTCTCGTTCTGGAGTCGTTGGAGCCGGTAGATGCTCTCGAACAGCGCGAACTGGGTTCCGTCGTCGCTCTCCATGATCCGAACTCCGCTGATGGCGCGGAGCTCGGTGGCGGTGTCGTCATCGGTGCGCCTGGCCACCGTGTAGGGAGTCGCCGACAGCTCGACCGTGGCGCCGAACTCGTTCTCGAGTCGGTGCGCGAACACCTCGAACTGCATGGCGCCGACCGCGGCGAGCACCGGAGCGACATCGCCGGACTCACCGTCGCGCAGGACCTGCAGAACGCCTTCTTCCTCGAGCTGGGCCAGGCCTCGCCGGAACTGCTTGAACCGCGAGACGTCGCGAGGCCGGGCCACCGAGAACACCTCGGGCTCGAAGCGCGGAATCGCCGGGAACTCGACCTCGGAACCGGCGAACAGCGTGTCGCCGATCTGGAGGCCCGTTGCGTTCACCAGTCCGACGACGTCGCCGGGGTAGGCGTTGTCGATCGTGTCGCGCTCGGAGCCGAACACGCTGGACGCGTACTTGGTGGAGAACGGCTTGCCGGTTCGCTGGTGCGTCACCGTCATGCCCCGCTCGAAGTGCCCGGAGTTGACCCGCACGAACGCCAGCCGATCGCGATGCGACTTGTCCATGTTGGCCTGGACCTTGAACACGAAACCCGAGAACGGCTCGTCGATGGGATGGAGGTCGCTCCCGGCGGTGAGGCGGGCTTCGGGCGCCGGGGCGATGTCGATGACACCGTCGAGGAGATGACGTACACCGAAGTTCGTCAGCGCCGAGCCGACGAAGAGCGGGCTCGTCTTGCCGCTCAGGAACGTGGGCGCATCGAGGTTGGCGCCGACCTCGTCGAGCAGCTCGACCTCCTCGGCGGCCTGCCGCCAGGCATCGCCTTCCTCGACCTCCGCTCGGTCGGGGTCGACGTCTTCCTCGGGGGCCGCGGTCGCGCCGCGAACCGTTCGAGTGAACCGGACGAATCCTCCGGTGCGGCGATCGATGACGCCCCGAAAGTCGCCGGGGATGCCCACGGGCCAGGTGATCGGCGTGGGCCGCAGACCGATCTGATCCTCGATCTCGTCGAGCAGCTCGAGCGGGTCGCGCCCCGGTCGGTCGAACTTGTTCAAGAACGTGAGCACCGGCATGTGACGAGATCGGCAGACCTCGAACAACTTGAGCGTCTGGGCCTCGATGCCCTTGGCCGTGTCGAGCACCATCACCGCGGCGTCGACCGCGGCCAGCACTCGGTAGGTGTCCTCGGAGAAGTCGCGGTGCCCCGGTGTGTCGAGCAAGTTGACCACGTGGCCCCGATAGTCGAACTGGAGAGCCGTGGACGCGACGGAGATACCGCGTTGTTGCTCCATCTCCATCCAGTCGGAGCGAGCGGAGCGCCGTCCCGACCGCGCCTTGACGCTCCCGGCCTGGTTGACCGCGCCCGAGTAGAGGAGGAACTTCTCGGTGAGTGTGGTCTTGCCGGCGTCGGGGTGGCTGATGATCGCGAACGTGCGCCGACGCGAGGCTTCGGCCTCGACCAGTTCTTGTCCTTCGGCGATCGCCGTTGTCATCGCGTCGTGCTCCTCGATACCACGGAATCCTCAAGGGTACGGCGCGACCGCGGCGACCCACGGCACAATGAAGCGATGAGCGATGCAAACGAGCTGACCCTCCTCGGATCGGGTCCGACCCCTGCGCCGACGAATCCCATCGACGGTGCGTCCCAGCTGGAGTCCATCCAGATCGATCCCGCCGTGACCGAGGTCAGATTCTCGACCGACGAGCTCCTCGCGTTCTGTCCGGTCACCAACCAACCCGACTACTACGACTGCGAGCTGACGCTGACCCCGACCGGCGGCCGCAGTGTCGAGACGAAGACCCTCAAGCAATACCTCGCCAGCTGGCGGGACGAAGGCATCTTCGCCGAGAACCTCGCAGCAGCGATCGCCACCGACATCGCGCGCGCAACCGGCGCCGCGGTGCAGTGCGATCTCAGCCAGCACGTGCGGGGCGGAATACGCATCACCGCAACCGCCACCGCCGGCTGACCACACACCGGCGTCGACGCCAACGGGACAGCTCCGCGGCCGGGTCGTATCATCCGAGGAGGTTCGAGGCGACCGACGACGGAGGCAGCGGATGAGCAGAGCCGATCTGATCAAGATGGCCCGCGACAACCTCACCCACGTCGCCCGATGAGGATCCTCTTCGCCGACGCGCTCGACTCGTCACGCGTCGAGCGGCTCCGCGCCGGCGGACACGAATGTCTCGTCGAACCCGAGCTCGGACCAGACGACATCGGCGCCCGGCTCGATGGTGTCGACGTGCTCGTGGTCCGCAGCACCAAGGTGACCGCCGAGGCGATCTCCGCCGGCGATCGCCTCAGCCTCGTCGTGCGAGCCGGGGCGGGCATCAACACCATCGACTGTCAGGCCGCCGCCGACGCTGGCATCTACGTGAGCAATGTGCCCGGCCGCAATGCGGTCGCGGTCGCCGAGCTGACGATGGGACTGTTGTTGGCGATCGATCGTCGTCTCGTCGACAACACGGTGTCGCTCCGGGCCGGCCAGTGGAACAAGCGGGAGTACACGAAGGCCGACGGGCTCATGGGCAAGACGATGGCGATCGTCGGGCTCGGCTCGATCGGCCTCGCTGTGGCCGAGCGGGCCGGGGCGTTCGGCATCGCCGTCACTGCGCTCGAGAAGCCCGGTCGCACCGACGCCGTCGAAGCCCAGATCACGGCGAACGACATCGAGCTCGTCGACTCGATGGAAGCGCTGCTCGGCGGCGCCGACGTCGTGTCGGTCCACGTCCCGTCCACCGGAGCCGGCCCGATGGTCGACGCCGAATTCCTGGCGCTGCTGCGCGAGGGAGCGATCCTGCTGAACACGTCGAGGGGCGATGTGGTGGACGAGGCTGCACTGCTCGACGCCATCGAGGCCAAGAACCTGCGCGTCGGACTCGACGTGTGGGATGACGAGCCGAGCGCCGCCGTCTCGGAGTTCCACCCCGCGCTGATCGACCATCCGGACGTCATCGGCACCCACCACATCGGGGCCTCGACGACCCAGGCCCAAGAGGCCATCGCCGACGGCACGCTGGAGGTGCTCGAACGGTTCGCCGCCGGCGGCATCGAGAACTGCGTGAACATGGAGACGGGCAGGCTCGGTGTGTCGACGATCGTCGTGCGTCATCTCGACGAGGTCGGGGTGTTGGCCCAGGTGCTGGCGGTGCTGCGGGCCAATGGGATCAATGTGAAGCAAATGTCGAACGAGGTGTTCGTCGGCTCGGTGGCGGCCGTCGCCGCGATAGCGGTCGACAAGGAACCGTCCAGCGATGCCGTTGCCGCGCTCGAGAGCATCGAGCAGGTGCTCGGGGTGGCGATCCGCGCCGTCTGACCTCAGCTCATGTCGCTGCGGGCGATCGCCCGCTCGTCGGTGCCCAGATAGCTCGCGATGACCGCGGGATCATTGCGAACCTCGTGCGGTTCGCCCTCGGAGATCACCGTGCCGAGCTCGAGGCAGTAGACCCGATCGCTCATCGCCATGATGAGCGGCATGTCGTGTTCGATGATCAACATCGCCGCGCCGAGCTCGCGGCGGATCTCGACCAGCAGCGGTCCGAACGCCTCGGTCTCCCGTTGGGCGACACCGGCAGTCGGTTCGTCGAGGCACAGCAGCTGGGCATCGAGGGCCAACAGGCCGGCAAGCTCGACGATCCGCCTGGTGCCGGTGGAGAGGTCGGAGACGTACGAGTCGGCGTAGCGGCCGAGACCGAGGAAGTCGATGAGCTCGTCCGCCTCGTTTCGCCGGGTGCGCTCGATGGATCCCGATGGCGGGAGGAACATCGCTGTTGCCATGAACGGCGTGCGCCGTCGACCCTCGAGGGCGACCTGCACCGTCTCGCGCACTGTGAGCTCGGGGAACAACAACGCGGCCTGGAACGTGCGGCCGAGCCCGTGGCGGGCCCGCTTCGCCGGCCGGAGCCGTGAGATGTCGCGGCCGAGGAGCTCGACTCGTCCCGTCGCCGGGACGTAGCCGCCGATCGCGTTCATCAGCGTCGACTTGCCGGCGCCGTTGGTGCCGATCAGCCCGATGATCTCGTCGCGGCCGACAGTGATGCTCGCCCCGGTGACGGCGAAGTTGCCGCCGAAATGCACCTCGATGTCGGTGGCCGCGAGGATGATGTCGGGGACCTCCGCCCGGTGCCCAGCGACCACCGATGCCGGCGGCGTCGTCGCGGACTCGACCGGGGGAGCCGGGGGGAGACGACCTTCCATCCAGTCGAAGAGCGCGTCACGGGCCGCATGGCCGATCTGCACGAATCCGCCCGGGACATACATCAAGATGATCAGCAGGCCGACGCTCGAGGTGAAGAGCGGCACCAGTTCGTTGCTCCGGAAGAATGCGGGGAGCCCTTCGATCCACAGCGCGCCGAGCACGGGGCCCATGAGCGACCCGAGACCGCCGATGACCACCATGCCGACTAGTCGCAGCGAATCGCCGACGAGGAAGAACCGTTCGGTGGCAGGCACGTTCTCGACCAGCCCGGCGAGCAGACCACCGCCGAGGGCCGCGATACCCCCGGCGAGCGCGAACGCCGAGAGCTTCATGCGGGCCGGACTGATGGTGTAGGCGGATGCCGTGTCGGGGTTGTCTCGGACGGCGATGGTGGATCGGCCGACGCCGCTGCGGCGAAGGCGAGCCAGAACGACGAGCACGACGACAAGCACGCCGAGGCACACGTAGTAATAGGTGCGCTGACTGGAGAGGTCGATCCCGAACAGCTCGCCCCGACTGAAGGGGACCGAGCCGGTGCGACCGTCGGTGAAGATCGGACGCCGGAAGATGTACTGCTGGGCGGCGATCGCGAACACGAATGTCGTGACCGCGAGCATGAGCCCTCGGACACGGAGCGCGCCGACGCCGATGATGGCCGCAATGCCGGCAACGATGACCGCCGCCACGACTATCGACAAGGCAAAGGGAATACCGCCGGCCTCGAAGTCGACGATGCGGGTGCCCCGCCAGCCGATGTCCATCTCGAGGCCCCGGTTCAGCGATGCGGCGATGAGCGCACCGAGGCCGGCGAACGTCATCTGCGACAGCGAGAGCTGGCCTGACCACCCGGTGATGACGGTGAGAGAGGCGGCGCAGATCGCGAAACACAAGATGGTCGAGTAGAGGAGATGCCGTGACGGCAGCGTCACGATGAGCGGGAGAGCGACCGCCGCGATCAAGAACGCCCCCAACACGAGCTTGTCGAGGTTGCGCACCCACCACAGTCCCTGGAGACGAGCCGGCACCGAGCGCACCTTCGGGGCGAAGGCGAACACGCCCTCGTCGGTGGAGGACCGGCTCTCCAGGTACACGGCGATCACGACGGCCACGAACAGGATGAAGTCGATGAGGCCGGGGTCCTCGAAGAAGTTGAACCGGATGATCGCCTCGGTGATCCCGATCAACACACCGGCGGCCACGGCCCGGGGGAACGAGCGCATACCGGCGATGACCGCGGCGACCATGGCCTTGCCGAGGGTGAGCGGGCCGAGTGACACGATGCCGGTGACCGAGCCGCTCTGGCCGGACAGCAGGATCATCGACACGGTGGACAAGAGCCCGGCGATTGTCCACACGAACGTGGAGATGTACTTCGGGTTCACGCCGGACAACCTCGACAGGTCCGGGTTGTCGGCCGACGCGGACACCGCCTTGCCGAAGGTGGTGCGGTTCAGCACCCACCCGAGCGCGACGGCAACGATGGGGACGATGATGATGATGGCGACCTGCGGGCCGCGGATGCGGAGGCCGAGCACGTCTTCCCACGTGGTTCCGATGGCGACCGGATACTGGTTCGCGGTCGCGTCGATGTCGGGGTAGGCCGCGACGATCGCCTGGGCGAGCTGGGCGACGCCCACGGTGGCGACCAACAGGATGACCCGGGGCGCGGTGAACAGGCGCCGCACGACGGAGAGCTCGACGGCCGCGCCGAAGACAGTGCCGGTCACCAGGGCGACGTCGAGCGCCAGCCAGAAG
>Ga0224508_10004956_pt1 | contig 10819 bp, 12 predicted proteins | sample SF_Jan12_sed_USG_4_FD_170157 | JGI IMG/M metagenome (GOLD analysis project Ga0224508, IMG submission 170157) | Sediment microbial communities from San Francisco Bay, California, United States - SF_Jan12_sed_USGS_21 | ecosystem: Environmental > Aquatic > Marine > Sediment | place: USA... | reverse complement strand
ATCAAGTCACTTATCTGCCGATCATTTACTCGGCGTTATGCAGGACTCGACCAGCATCGAGCACTTGCGGCAATACAAGGTGGCCTATTCGAATTACTTTTCGCTTTATTGTTTTTTTGCCTGTTCTCAGGACACAGTAATGGCGAACGCCGTCGGTTCAGCCATGCAGGATGCTCGGGCCCGCGTCAATAGATTACGACAACACCTGTATTCAGTGCGTCCCGATAAAGGCTACTCCGATTTCGACCAACAAGCCGCGCTCGCGAGAAGCGGCCGTTACCCGGTGTTGAATTATCCGGAACGTTATTAGGTATTAGTGCCGCCGGTGCCTTGCAGACGTGTAATCAGCGACCGCAAGAACACTTTATTAAATCGCAGCTGACACGACGATGACACCTGCTCCATCAATGTTGAGCTAACGCGCAGAATCGTAACTGGTCCTTTGGCTTTGATCGACGCCTGACGCTTGGCGCCGCGAACGTAACTCGTCTCGCCAAAGCACTGGCCGTTTGACAATGAGCCGACATCGTCGCCATTGGACTGAACAATGACTTTACCGGAAACAATGATGTAAAAACGATCGTCGATTTCGCCTTCTCGAACGATATCGTCGCCATCTCGATAATCGTGCCAATCGGAAGCACGCAGCACTTCCCAGATCTCGGCGTGTGAAAATTCGTGGAAAAACGTCAGCGTGCGCAGCAAATCGAAATGTTCCTGGTTATCAAGGCTGTCATATTTCTGCCGCAGATCTTTGTAGACACGTGTCAGCTCTGCAGCCAACGTCGCGCCGGTATTTTGCCGTTTATCCGGGTCCTTAAGCATCGTCTTTGCGACGACTTCCTCAAGATCCTCAGGGAGATCATCGCGATAAGTATGTATCGGCGGCGGCGTTGCATAGACGATCTGGTGCAACAGCTTGGATAGGTTGTCTGCGCGGAACGGACGATATCCTGACAGCAGCTCGTACATTACGGCACCGAGCGAGTACAGGTCAGAACGCGACGTAAGTTCCTCGGATTGCACCTGCTCCGGCGACATGTAGCTCGGAGAACCGGCGATACCTTCAATCCGCGATACCTCGGAATCGCTGACAATAGCGATACCAAAGTCAATAATGCGCACATCATTGTCGATCGTCAGCATGACGTTGGACGGCTTGATGTCGCGGTGAATAACGCCGCGGCTATGCGCGTAGTGCAGCGCTTTTGCGCACTTATAGATAATTTCTACAACGTCGTCGACGCGCAGAAGATTGTCGGGTCGACAATAGGCAGCAAGCGTTCGTGCTCCCTGAATGTGTTCGGTTACGACGTAATACGCGCCATCTTCCTCGCCGGCGTCGTAAATCGGCATGATGTTCGGATGCTGCAGCATGCCGACCATATGCGCTTCGTTGAAAAACATCTTGCGGGAGACTCGCGCTCGATCGACGTCCGAATCTTCTTCAATGTTGTAGACTTTGATCGCAACGTCGCGACGGTAGTATGGGTCGTGCGACAGGTACACCATGCCGGTGCTGCCCCTGCCGATCTTGTTGATGATGACGTACTTGCCGATCTTCTCGGGGACGTCTTGAGCACGCGCAAGTTTGCTTACCGGGCTGGCCATCTTGTCTCACAATCAAGTCATAAACCACCCGTAAAATCCAAGCAAAATCAAGGCATACGTAGCGGCAGCGAGGTCGTCCAGCATAATTCCGAGCCCTCCGCCGAGTCTGTGATCCAGGTCCCGAATCGGCCAGGGTTTGGCAACGTCGAACAGCCGAAACAAGCCGAATGCGATCGCAAATCCAAGCAGCGTTTTTGGCGCCAGCAGCAGTGTCACGTACATGCCGGCGATCTCGTCCCAGACGATGCCGCCGTGATCGTGCACGCCGATGCGCCGCGCGCTCTCGCCACAGATCCAAATACCTAAGAAAAACAACGCCGCAGCCACAGCCAATTGAACATAAAACCCAAAATCCAGCGTTAGCCAGAACAACAGCATGCCTGGCAGCGACCCGAAGGTGCCGGGTGCGATCGGAGCAAGGCCAGTGCCGAAACCAAAGGCCAAGAAATTGACCGGGTCTGTCAGCACCTTGGACGTCAGATTCTCTACATTATGTTTCATCGAAAGTGACGGTACCCGCTGTCATCGAACGGCACGATCTCACCGTCGAGCCGACAAACGAGATCCGTCGACGCGGTGACTCTGCCGATCGCGCTCAAACGCATCACGCCAGGGTCCGGCGGCGACATTGACGCGGTGAAGCATAATTCGTAGTCGTCACCACCGCCCAACGCGAATTTGCGCTGTCGCTCCGGTGGGTAGTGTTCGACGAGCGCATCCGATAGCGGCAAACATGCCATATCGATTTCCGCGCCGACGCCGCTCGCAAACAGAAGCTTGTGGAGATCACCATAAAGCCCGTCGGACAAATCGATCGCCGCGCTCGCAATACCGATGAGCGATTGACCGTAGGTTACTCTTGCTGATGGCCGCGCAAATCGGTTGAGCAGTTCTTTGACCGGTTCGCCGTGTAGCAAACCATCCAGACCGGCCGCGGCATCGCCGACAGTACCCGTCACGTAAATCGTGTCGCCGGGCTTTGCTCCGCTGCGCAATAGTGCCGTCCCCACATCCACTTCGCCATTGATCTGCACGGTCGCTACGACTTGTGGGGCGGTGGTCGTATCGCCGCCGACCAGCGCGATGCCGTATTCCTTTGCAGCGGCATGCAGTCCTTCCGCAAATGCTTCGAGCCAGGGCTCATCTGCGGCTGGCAACGACAGCGCCAGCGTCATCCAACGTGGCGCCGCACCCATCGCAGCGATATCCGACAGGTTCACCGCCACAACCCGGTAGCCAATATCAGAGGCGTTGAATCCTTTCGGGAAGTGCACACCCTCAACAAGCGTGTCGATGACGTTGACCTGTTGCTTACCGGCGGTCGGTTCCAATACGGCACCGTCATCGCCGATACCAACGACAACGCCGTCGACATCCGTGGCGCAATCGAAATAGCGCCGAATCAGCTCGAACTCATCCACTGATCTCTGTTTCGCGTAAACCCTGCGCTGCGTTGTCGAGGCAGGCGTTAATGTATTTGTGGCCGTCGATCGCACCAAAGCGTTTGGCAAGATTGACGCTTTCATTGATAACGACCCGATACGGGATATCGACGCGCTGCTGCAGCTCAAAGATACCGATCAACAAAATACTGAGCTCGACCGGATCGAGCTGGTCGAGTGGTCGGTCGATAACGCCTGAGATCGCCGCTTCGAGTTCGGCCTGACCAGCGCAGATTTCGGCAAGCAATTCGCCGAAGAATGTCTGATCAACGCGCTGATAAGCGCTTTGCTCTTTGAATTGACTTAACAACTCGTCGCAGTCGTGCCCAGCAATCTGCTTTTGATAAAGCGCCTGCAGGACTAGTTCGCGCGCACGCGTGCGGGCGCCGGATGAGGCTTGCGGTGTCATGATTCAGTCGAAGCGGCGTAGCAGATTGACGGTTTCGATAACGGCGAGCGTCGCTTCTTCGCCCTTGTTACCCGCCTTGGTGCCGGCGCGTTCGATGGCCTGCTCAATCGTATCTACTGTCAGTATGCCGAAACCCACTGGCATACCATGTTTTTGTGCCGCCGTTGAGATGCCACGCACACATTCGCCCGCCACATAATCAAAATGTGGGGTGCCGCCACGAATGACGGCGCCCAGCGCGATAATGCCGTCAACGCGACGGGCCGCTGCGATCTTGCCGACCACAACGGGCATCTCGAAGCAGCCAGGGACTCGCACGAGTTCAATATCGGCATCAGCCGCACCATGCTGTCGCAGGCAATGTAACGCGCCTTTTATCAGCGACTCGACAATAAACCCGTTAAACCGAGAGGCGACAATCGTAAAACGTGCGTCACGAACCAAGCGGTCGCCTTCCATTGTTTTTATTTTGTCCATGTCGGCTGCTTGTTCAGACGTACTCTGTGATTTCGAGATCGAATCCGGAAATCGCGTACATGTGTTTAGGCGCCGATAATACACGGATTTTTGTGAGACCGAGATCGCGCAAGATTTGTGCGCCAATGCCGTAAGTTCTCAGGACTGCATCGCCTGAACGCCGCTCAGTTACTTCATCATGCATCTGACCTAGCGCATCGACAGCGTCTATAAACTCCCGCGAGGTCTCCTTCTCGCGCAGCAGCACAATGACACCGACGTCTTCCTCAGCAATGCGTTTGATCGCACTATCAAGAGGCCAGCCCAACGAACGGCTGCGAACACCAATTACATCGCCGAGCGTATCCTGAAGGTGAACGCGGACCAACGGGTTGTCGGTGGTCGACAAATCGCCTTTAACAAGTGCAACGTGTACTGCGCGGTTTACGCGATCGTCATAGCAGTACATCGTGAATTCGCCATGGTCGGTCTCGACGGGCATTTCGGAGATTCGCTCGACGTTGCGCTCTTTTTGAAGACGGTAGCGAATCAAGTCGGCGATGGTGCCAATCCGAATATCGTGATTGCGCGCGAACTGTTCGAGTTCGGGTCGGCGCGCCATGCTGCCGTCTTCGTTGAGAATTTCGACGATTACCGCGGCCGGCTCTAACCCGGCTAGGCGCATTAGGTCGCAGCCCGCCTCGGTATGGCCCGCACGCGTCAGCACGCCGCCCGGCTGTGCCATCACTGGAAAGATATGCCCGGGCTGACTCAGATCTTCAGGCTTCGCGCCGTTCGCGACCGCCGCGTGCACGGTCTTGGCCCGGTCATGCGCTGATATACCGGTCGTTATGCCGGACGCTGCCTCTATCGATAATGTGAAATTGGTCGCATGGTGTCGATCAGTTTCGTTAACCATCAGCGGCAGTCGAAGTTGGGCGCAGCGCTCCCGGGTCAGCGTCAGGCAGATCAGACCGCGACCGTGCGTCGCCATGTAATTGATGTCCTCCGGACGAACCCGTTCGGCGGCCATTAGCAAGTCGCCCTCATTCTCGCGGTTCTCATCGTCAACCATGATCACCATCTTGCCTGCGCGAACATCGGCGATGATGTCATCGATATTGCTGAACGTGCTCGTAATCGCACTCGGGTGCGTTGTCGTGTTATCAGGCATAACCATGTGCTCGCAATAACTCCAAGGAAACACCGTCGTCATTTTGCTCAAGCAGTCGTTCCAAATAGCGTGCAATCTGATCGACTTCGATATTGACGACGGTACCGACCGCATACTCACCGAAAGTTGTGACATCGGTGGTATGTGGGATGATATTCATTTCAAAAGTATTGCTCGACACCTCATTGACCGTAAGGCTGACGCCGTCGACGCAAATTGAGCCTTTTTTTGCGACGTAGCGGGCATACTCAGGCGGAATCTCAATACTGACACGCAGCGAGCGCGCATCCGATGACATCGCAGTTATCTTGCCGACACAATCGACGTGGCCGCTGACCAGATGTCCGCCAAGGCGCTCGCCAACGCGCAGCGCAGGCTCGAGATTCACCGACGCCCCTGCCGCAAGCGGCCCCAGTGCGGTGACCTTGAGCGTCTCGACCGACACGTCGGCCTCGAATCCATCGCCGCTAAACGCGACGGCGGTCAGGCAGACACCGTTGACGGAAATGCTCTCGCCAACTTGATAGTCGCTCCAGCGAAGATCGGGCGACGTTACTGACAGCCGCACGTCACCACCGCGGCGCTCCAACCCGCGAAGTGTTCCTTTGCCTTTGATGATTCCGGTAAACATGGTTTTAGTCTGCGAGCCGTGCCGTAATGCGGGTGTCGGAACCCACCGGACTGGTGTCAGTAATCACCAGCGCCTGGCGATTCGCGAGCTCCGTCCAGTGGGGTGTCGTGAACATCGATTGTGTCTCGCTACCCATAATATGGGGTGCCTGATAAATCACAAGCTCATCGGCGAGTTTTGCGACCAGCAGGCCGCCGGCAAGTGCTGGGCCCGCCTCCACGAGCAGGTCGTTGATGTCACGGCGGCCAAGGTCGTCTAACACTGCGCCAATGTCGATCTGTCCCGCCTCGGCCGATGCAATCTTGATTATTTCTGCTCCGGCGTCTTCCAACGGAGCGCGATTCTTGTCATTGCTGCAATAAACAAGCGTCTTGCCGGCAAGGCGCAACATGCTCGATGACAGCGGCAGTCGCAGGTCTGAGTCCAGAATTGCGCGCAGCGGTTGACGTGGACCCAAATCATATTCGGCATCGCGCACGGTAAAAGCTGGATCATCCGCCAAGACCGTGCCAATGCCAGACAGAATGGCGCCGGACTCGGCACGCAGGCGTTGCACGTCGGCACGTGACTGCGGGCCGGTTATCCATTGGCTCTCGCCGTTTCGCATTGCAACCGCACCGTCAATACTCGCCGCAATTTTCACGCGCACGAAGGGACGACCATGTTGTACGCGGGACAGGTAACCACGATTCAGTGTTTCCGCTTCGGTCTGCATCAAGCCATTGCGCACTTTTATTCCGGCGGCCTCTAGCGCCGCGATACCTCGGCCGCTAACGGCATCGAACGGGTCGCTCATCGCGCAGACAAGCTCAGCGATTTCAGCGTCGATCAATGCATCGACGCACGGTGGCGTTTTGCCGTGATGCACGCAGGGTTCGAGTGTCACATAAGCGGTTGCCTGTATCGCGTCGCCGGTATCGCGAAGCGCATTTATTTCCGCATGTGGATCTCCGGTGCATTGGTGCCAGCCTTCGCCAATGACTTTGCCGTCACGCACCAGCACGCAACCGACCATTGGGTTCGGGTGCGCGGTATAACGGCCACGGGTCGCAAGCTTCAGCGCCTGCGCCATGTACGCGCCGTCGGAGGCGGAAAATTCGGACATGCTGCCCTACCGGTTTTTTTTGCCGAGCAGATCGGGCAACAAACTCATCTGCTCCCGACTTGCTGCGGTGTCTGATATTTGTTGCAGGCGTCTTATTTCTTCTTCAAATTCGGTGATGTCCTGAAAGCGACGATAGACGCTTGCAAAGCGCACGTAGGCAACTTCGTCGAGTGCCCGCAATTCTTCCATGACGAGCTCGCCAACCAGCCTTGAAGGTACCTCGCGTTCGCCCATCGTCCTGAGCTTGTGGACCAGGCGTCCAATGGCCTGCTCAAGCTTGTCACTTGGCACCGGCCGCTTCTCCAGCGCTCGCACCATACTGTTTCTAATCTTGCCTTCGTCAAATGGTTGGCGGCGGCTATCGTTCTTGATAAGCCGCGGCATCACGAGCTCGGCGGATTCGAAGGTCGTAAACCGTTCGTTGCAGTCAAGGCACTGCCGGCGCCGCCGTATCTGCCGACCTTCACCGGCCAGGCGCGAGTCGATTACCTTGGTCTCTTCGTGGCTACAAAACGGACAGTGCATGGGAGCTCAGCGATCGTACGCACTCAGGCGTCATAGACGGGGAAGCGCTTACACAAACGAAGCACCTGCCCACGTACGCGTTCGATCGTTTCGTCGTTGTCGATATCGTCGAGTATATCCGCAATCCAGCCCGACAGTTGACGTGTCTCGGCAGCGCCAAAACCACGAGTCGTGATGGCCGGTGTGCCGAGCCGCAGACCGCTGGTAACAAACGGGGACTGTGGGTCATTGGGTACGGCGTTCTTATTTACCGTAATGTTGGCACGGCCAAGCGCCGCATCCGCGTCTTTGCCAGTGATACCGCGCTCGATCAGGCTCACCAGCATCAGATGATTGTCGGTGCCACCGGATACAATCGGGTAGCCCCGCTCAGCGAGGGTCGCGGCCATAATTTTCGCGTTCTCGCAAACCATGCCTTGATAGTCTTTGAAATCGGGCTCCATCGCTTCCTTGAAAGCGATCGCCTTCGCCGCGATGACGTGCATCAACGGCCCTCCCTGAATTCCCGGGAACACCAGCGAGTTAAACTTCTTTGTTAGTTCGTCATTGCCTCGTGCCAGAATCAAGCCGCCACGTGGTCCTCGTAGTGTTTTGTGCGTCGTCGTCGTAACGACGTCGGCCACCGCTACTGGATTCGGGTAATGCCCCGTCGCCACCAAACCGGCGACATGCGCCATGTCGACCATTAGATACGCATTGACGCTGTCGGCGATGTCACGAAATCGTTGCCAGTCGATCACCTTTGAGTAGGCCGAAAAACCGGCGATGATCAGCTTTGGTTTGTGTTCTTCCGCCAGCGCTTGAACCTGATCGTAATCGATCAATCCACTATCGGCGTCCAAGCCATATTGCACGGCGTTATAAAGTCGACCCGAAAAATTGACCTTGGTGCCGTGCGTCAGGTGGCCACCCTCGGCAAGGCTCATGCCGAGCAGCGTATCGCCGGGATCGAGCAACGCCATGCAAACCGCTGCATTGGCCTGCGAGCCTGAGTGCGGCTGCACATTCGCGTAGTCCGCGCCAAACAACTTTTTGGCGCGCTCGATCGCAAGCGTTTCGGCATCGTCAACGTACTCACAACCGCCGTAGTAACGCTTGCCCGGATAGCCTTCGGCATATTTGTTTGTCAAAACGCTGCCCTGAGCCTCCATGACGCGCGGACTTGCATAGTTCTCTGAGGCAATCAGCTCAACATGCTCTTCCTGGCGGCGCTCCTCGAGGCTGATGGTTTTCGCGAGCTCCGGGTCGTAGGACTCGAGCGTCGTGGACGTATCAAACATGGACAGCGTTCTCCGGTTCTGGCGGGCGTGGAAAAGCGGCGATGTTACCTGTTTAGCCGGCCAGAGGGCAGATCCTTTTGAGCCCCGATCTAGCCTGCCGCAACAAACGACTCGACGACCCGCGTCCAGGCTCGGGCAATATTGTGACGGTTATATCCGCCACCACCGGTACCGATGATTCGCCCGCCACAATGCTGATCGGCGATGCGGCAAAGCGCCGCCGCCGCCTCGGCGTGCGCGGCCTCAGTGAAGCACAGATGCGTAATTGGATCGCCAGCCAGGCTGTCGGCCCCGCATTGGAACAAAATGAACTCGGGCCTGGCACGATTCAGGTATTCCTCGACTCGCGGCCAAGCGGCGCGGAATTCGGCATCGCCGGCGCCGGGCGCTAGCGGAATATTCAGCTTGGTGCCGCGCGCCTTGCCGGTTCCAGTCTCGGTTGCTGCTCCGGTCCCCGGGTACAAATAGCGACCGTCCTCATGAATATCGGCGAAAATCAGGTCAGGATCGTTCTCGAAACCGTAAAACACGCCATCACCGTGATGGGCGTCGATATCGACATAGGCAATCCGCTGGACCCTGTATTCCTTGCGCAGGTATTCAGCCGCTATGCCGCAGTCATTAAAGACACAAAATCCAGCCGCGTGATCGCGACCCGCATGATGTAATCCTGCGATTGGCACAAAAGCGCGACGCGCTTCCCCATGCATGATGATGTCAACGGCGGACAGCACTGAACCGACAACATCGGATGCCGCATCGAAGATACCTTTGACCGCTGGCGTGTCACCTTCGTCCAAAAAGCCGGTACCTTGGGCCGACAGTTTCGATACGCGATCGATGTAGCCCGCCGTATGAAACAACGCCAGATCGTCAACCGACGCGCGGCGCGGATGCGCATAGTGAACGCTGTCGAGCTCGGCCGCGGCTAGTTCTTTGTGAAAGACATCGTGTCGATCCGTCCCGAATGGGTGCGGATCGCCGAAGCCATAACGGGCGATTTCATCACCTTTGTAAACGTAAACGGAATTATTCATCAATGCTTGGGACGGTTTGCTATCGACGCAGCATACCGGATAATGCGCGCTCTATTGAAACTCCCGGCCGTCAAATGGCGCAGTACATTTATACGATGAATCACGTGGCCAAAGTGGTCCCGCCAAAGCGATTCATCCTCCGCGATATTTCACTGTCGTTCTTCCCAGGCGCCAAGATTGGCGTCTTGGGCCTGAACGGATCCGGCAAATCGACATTGTTGAGAATCATGGCGGGGCTCGACACCGAGATTGACGGCGAAGCACGGCCACAGCCAGGCATCAACGTCGGCTACCTACCGCAAGAGCCAGAACTCGACCTTCACAAAGACGTGCGCGGCAACGTGGAGGAAGGCGTGGCCGAAACCAAGGGACTTGTCGATCGCTTCAACGAAATAAGCATGGCATTCGGCGAGCCAATGGACGACGACGAGATGAATGCATTGCTCGAGGAACAGGGCAAACTGCAGGATGCGATCGACGCCGCCGGTGCCTGGGAACTGGATCGCCAACTCGAAATAGCAGCTGATGCATTACGTCTGCCGCCTTGGGACGCCGAGGTCACGACCCTATCCGGTGGCGAGAAGCGCCGCGTCGCACTTTGTCGGTTGTTGTTATCGCAGCCCGACATGTTGTTACTTGATGAGCCGACCAATCATCTCGACGCCGAATCCGTCGCGTGGCTGGAGCGTTTCCTCGACGAATATCCGAGTACCGTTATCGCCGTAACGCACGATCGCTACTTTCTCGACAACGTTGCCGGTTGGATTCTCGAGCTCGACCGGGGCCACGGCATCCCGTGGGAAGGCAACTATTCATCGTGGCTGGAGCAAAAACAGAACCGCTTGGCAACCGAGGAAGCAACCGAGAAGGCCCGCCAAAAAGCGATGCGTGCGGAGCTCGAATGGGTCCGCTCCAATCCGAAAGGCCGCCAGGCCAAATCGAAAGCCCGGCTGCGCCAGTTCGAGGAAATCTCCTCGCCGGCCTACCAGAAACGCAACGAGACCAATGAGATTTATATTCCGCCGGGTCCACGACTCGGTGATGTCGTCATCGATGTCGAGAACTTGAAAAAAGGCTTCGGCGACAAGCTACTGATCGACGATCTCAGTTTTCTGCTGCCGGCCGGCGGCATCATGGGTGTCATCGGCC
>Ga0224508_10004955_pt1 | contig 10820 bp, 11 predicted proteins | sample SF_Jan12_sed_USG_4_FD_170157 | JGI IMG/M metagenome (GOLD analysis project Ga0224508, IMG submission 170157) | Sediment microbial communities from San Francisco Bay, California, United States - SF_Jan12_sed_USGS_21 | ecosystem: Environmental > Aquatic > Marine > Sediment | place: USA... | reverse complement strand
GAGGAAGCGCGTGCGTTTGCGGGTAGCAATCCACTCAACTTCCTGCACGTTTCACGGCCGGAAATCGACCTACCTCCCGGAACCCCACCGTACGGCAGTTCGGTGTACCAGGCCGGTGCACAAAATTTTAACGACCTGATCAGTAAACGAATCCTGCGTCGCGACACTGGCAAACATTTTTATATTTATCGGCTGAGAATGGGCGGCCGGCATCAGACCGGTCTGGTTGGAGTGGTTTCCGTCGCCGACTATCGGGCTGGCCGAATCCGCAAGCACGAGCATACGCGGCCCGATAAAGAAAACGATCGCATCGCGCACATGGAAGCCCTGAATGCGCAAACCGGGCCGACGATGATGGTTTACCGGGAGGCCCCTGAAGCGACGCAACTGCTTGCCGAGGGAAGCCGGGTCGAACCGGACTACGATAGCCTGGAGCTCAATGACGCTAAACATTCCTTATGGGTAGTGCGCGACGACGATCTCATTCGTGAGCTCAAGACCGGCCTCGAAAACCAGCCGGTGTTCTACATCGCCGATGGTCACCACCGATCCGCAGCGGCCGCCCAGGTGGCTGCTCGCCGCAAGACGGCTGCCGATGATCCGTGCCAGTTTTTTCTGGCCGTCGTGTTTCCAGAAAGCGAGGTGAACATTCTGGACTACAATCGTGTCGTCCGTGATCTTGGTGATCTTTCCAGCGGTCAGTTCTTGCAAGAGGTCGAACGGTATTTCACCCTTGAACACCGTGCCGGATCGGTGCGCCCGGCAAGGAACGGCGAATTCGGACTATATCTCGACGGAAGTTGGTATCGGTTGACTCTGCGACCTGAATTTGCCGCTGCTACGGATCCTAGAGAGCGCTTGGATGTACGTCGCCTCGAAACTCACCTGTTAACCCCGATACTGAGTATCACCGATCTGCGCACCGACCCGCGGATCGATTTTGTCGGCGGCAGCCGTGGTTTGAGAGAACTCGAACGGAGGGTTGATCAGGGTGAGATGCGGGCAGGGTTCTCCCTGTACCCGACGTCGCTGGAGGAACTCATGTCAGTCGCGGATTCCGGGGCCGTGATGCCGCCCAAATCGACGTGGTTCGAACCCAAATTGGCGGACGGGCTGGTCGCCCATGTACTCGATTGAGTGACTACTCGCAACGCGGCGGTAGGTAGCCGTGTTCCTTTTCAAACTTCCGGCACAGTTCGTCTTTCTCTTCTTGTGGTAGCTGCCGAAACTCGTTTGCTTCCTCACGAATCCGCTTCTGCTCGACCATCGGAAGTCGCAGAAATCGCTCGAGCCGTTGATCGTTTACCGGCTCGTCCCCAATTGACCAAGCCTCGATAGCCGGTGCCGATAACACCCCAAGACCCAGCACAATCCCAAAGATTCTTTTCATCGACCTAAAAATTGTTGCGTCCGGTTTCCGTCGGTTGACGTTGATTTACCAGCCATACGTAAAAATCCAAGTTATTCGCTAGGTCTCGGTGGTCGTCCGCGTTGGCCTGGACCCGGTAGTCGGTGGCTTTTGCGACCATCTGCGGGGCTTCGACGGCCGCGCTGGTCGCCGGCGTGTCATCCCGGTCAATAAACAACGTGACCCCTAGGACCAACGCCAGCGCCGCCATCGCTCCGGCGGCAATCACCGGTGCGAAGGGCCGTAACCGCCGTTTGCCTGTCAGGGCTTCTCGACGGCGCAGGCGCAATTGATTTACAAGCGCGAAGGATTGCTCCAAGCTCACGTCCAGCTCGTGGGCCAGACGTTGCCAAATCCCATTTCTAGCCGCCGCCTCGGGTTCGCTGACAAGGGACTCCTTGATTCTTTTCGTCAGAACAGGGTCATCGTCCAACAGTCCGGCACGCAGCCGGTCAAGCTGGTCCGCAGTTGGAAAATTGTAATCACTCATGATTCCAAACCTCTGCAAGCTCAATGCGCAGCGCCTTCATCGCCCGAAAGTGGTGCTGTTTCACGCTACCTTCGGAGCAACCCAGGATCCGGGCCGTGTCCCGAACATTGAATCCTTGCCATTCACGAAGCAGGAATACCTGACGCTGCCGCTCAGATAGGCTGGTAATCGCGCCATCGATTTTCCCACGCAGTTCATGGCTTAAGGTTTGCCGTTCGGGGTCCTCCAGGGGTGATGCCAGCTCCGTACCCAAACCGCTATCGAGCAGATTCTCTTCGCCTGCTTCGCCATCACGGCTACGGAAGATGGAAAACAACTTGCCCCCGGTTTCCCGCAGCTTTCGCCAACGCCGCACGTCGGTAATACGATTATTTAGTATGGTAAAAAACAAAGGCGGCCATTCCCGATGGGAACGGTCCGCGTATTTTTCCACGAGCTTAAGCATCGCATCCTGGACGGTATCCAGCGCGGCCTGTTCTTCGCGCAACGCGTAGAACGCAATACCGAAAGCTCGTTGCTCGACTGACGCGAGAAACTCGTCGAGTGACGGCTCCGGCGGTGTGGTCGCATCGGACTCAGCTTCGCCGGCTTGGTCATCCCCGGCGACCGCGCCGGCAATCTCGTCGAGACCCGCTTTACTTGTAAGCGGCAATGCCATGGCTCCCAGATTCACAATTGACTGCCCAATACTCGACAATTCCACCGGATTTGACAAGTACCGATGCATGCGAGCAAGCCCAAGATTCCGCTCGCTTCAGGATTAACGAGGTGTATTCAGAAAGGTTGACACGTTGGGCCGCGGTACTCGAAGCGATTCATCGGCCCGCGAAGCGCAGCAGGAATCGATCCAACCAACGGTCCGGCAAAACTCGCTTTAACCGGGCCAACAGGTGAGACGGAAACGTGACCAGATAGCGGGGCTTCGGCTTAGCGCTTTCCAAGGCGTCGATGACCTTGGTCAGAACCGCGTCGGGCGGGAGGGTGAAACGGGTGTTGTCCTGGGCTTGGAGCCGCTCCTCGACCGCGCAATAGTGATCGCGATGCGCGCTACGGTCGCGATCGATATGGGCCAAATATGCGGCCATCGCGTTGGATCGGAAGCGGCTTTCGATCGGACCGGGTTCGACCAACGAAACGTGGATCCCGGTAGCCGCAAGCTCCAGGCGCATGGTGTCCGATAGACTCTCGAGAGCGTATTTCGACGCATTGTAAGCACCGCGGTAAGCGAGGCTTACCAGGCCCACGATCGAACTGATTTGTACAATTCGCCCGGTGCCGGCTTCGCGGAACACCGGAATCAACCGGGTGGTTAATTCATGCACTCCAAACAGGTTTGTTTCGAATTGCCGACGTAGCACGTCGCGAGTCAGGTCCTCCACGGCGCCGGGTTGACCGTAGGCACCATTGTTGATCAGACCATATAATTGTCCTCCGGTACGTTCGAGGACTTCGGCGCATGCGCGTTCGATCGATTCGCTTGACGCCAGATCGAGCGGTACGCTCTCCAGACCGCTGTTGATCAACCGGGCAACATCTGTATCCTTGCGAGCCGTAGCAAAGACCCGGTAGCCGCGCCCTGAAAGGCCGTAAGCGATGCATTCTCCTATGCCCGAGGAACACCCCGTTATTAGCACCGCGCGCGCCGTGGGGTTTTTCAAGTCTGTGGCTCCGTTTGTTAACCGGTGGGAATCTGTAACGTTTTCAGTCTAACGCGTAATCTATAGAACAGCCTAATTCACTGGCGCAGTAGGTCAAGGTATCGTTTATAATCCTGCGTTCCGTGAAAAACCGGCCCCAACAAAGAGCAAGTACACGTGACCCCATACTTGAGACTGCTGCTCACTACATTGGGTCGGGATAGCTGCTATTTGTGAATAACTTCTAAATTAATAATGGGAACTTCAATCAAGGTCGGGGTTGTGGGTGTCGGTTACCTAGGTAGTATTCACGCCAAAATCTACGCACAAATGCCCGGTGTCGAGCTGATCGGTGTGGCGGATACGAACGAGACGACCGCCGCAGAAGTTGGGGACCGGTATCAGTGCGCCTACTCCACCGATCCCTATGCATTGGTCGGAAAGGTCGACGCGGTAACCATAGCGGTTCCCACCAGTTCGCATAAGGAAGCCGCGCTGCCTTATCTGGAGGCCGGGGTTCACATGTTGTTGGAAAAACCTATCGCTCCCGGTATGGACGAGGCGGGGGAAATCGTCACCGTCGCCGAACGCAAAAAAGTATCGTTGCTGATCGGTCATCTGGAACGCTTTAATGCGGGGATCATGGCGTTGGCGAACAATGTTGTACGCCCGAGATTTATTGAGGTGCATCGCCTCGGTACGTTTGTCGAGCGCGCCACGGACGTTGACGTGGTTACCGATTTGATGATCCACGACATCGATATCGTACTGTCCCTCGTCAAATCCGACATCACTTATGTTTCCGCGGTCGGTACACCGGTAGTGACCGATCACGTCGACATTGCCAATGCAAGGTTGGAGTTCGCAAATAACACGGTCGCCAATGTGACTGCCAGTAGAGTGTCCAACAAAAAATTCCGGCGAATCCGCGTATTCGCAGAAAATGGTTATCAGGCGCTCAACTTTGTCGATCAGCAGATCGATGTGGTAAGGAAAACGAAACCCGCTCCGGGACAGATTTACCCCGGCTTACAAGCTGAACAACTCAAAGTCGAACCACGACCTCCCCTGGATGCTGAACTCGAACATTTCGTTGATATCGTTCGCAATGGTGGATCGCCGTTGGTGGACGGGCGTGATGGATTGAAAGCGTTGGGTGTGGCGGAGTTGGTAAAAAATAAAATTCACACATGTCTGATCTAGAAAACGGTGTACCGTTTCTTGACTTAGCGCAGGAATTTTCCTCTCTGCAAGACGAATGGATTTCTTCCATACGGGCTGCGGGGGCCTCGGGTCAGTTCATTCTAGGTCCAAACGTCACTGCTTTCGAGGCGGAGTTCGCCGCTTATGTCGGGTCGGTGCATGCCGTATCGGTAGCGAACGGTACTGAAGCGCTGGCGTTAACACTGCGTGCCTCCGGAATCGGTGCGGGGGACGAAGTTGTCACGACACCCTATACCTTCATAGCCACCGCGGAAGTTATTTCTCAGGTCGGAGCGACACCGGTGTTTGTCGACATTGAGCCAGGCAGCTTCAATCTGGATGCGCAAAAAATCGAGGAACGCATCACGGAAAAAACGCGCGGCATAATCCCGGTGCATTTGTTTGGGTATCCTGCTGCGATGGAGGAAATAAATAGCATATCCAAAGATCGTGGATTGACGATCATAGAGGATTGCGCCCAGGCTTGCGGTGCACAACGTGCCGGGTCGCGAGTGGGAAGCTTAGGGTACGCCGGGTGTTTTAGTTTCTACCCGACCAAGGTTCTGGGTTGTTATGGTGACGGCGGCATAGTTACGACCGACGACGCCGGTCTCGTGAACGGAATTTTGAAGCTGAGGAACCATGGCGCCAGCGGCTCATTCATCCATGATACCATCGGCTACAATAGCAGGCTTGATGAAATCCAAGCCGCGTTACTTAGGATCAAACTACGTAAGATAGAAAACGACATTGAAGCGCGTGCCCGGGTCGCGGCACTTTACAACGAACGGCTGACGAAGCTCGACATTGTGGTTCCTTCGATTCCGAATTCAGGTCGGCATGTGTTCAATCTATATACGATACGCGTGCCGCGTCGGGACGCGGTGCAGGATCGCTTACAGCAGCAAAATATCGGCTGTTCCGTATGTTACCCATTGCCTCTGCATCTTCAGTCCGTATATGCAGACTTGGGTTATAGTGCGGGCGATCTCCCGGTTGCAGAGCAGGCCGCGCGAGAATGTTTGTCGCTGCCTATTTTCCCGGACATGCAGCCCGACCAGGTTGCACGAGTGTGTGACGTCATCGAACAAGCGTTGTGCGAATCGTAACGGCCGGCTGGCTGCACCGGGTTATTGTCTTGGTCGCCGTCCTCTTCAGCGCCGTGCCGCTGCAGGCTATGGCGCGCGACTGCCAGGAATCCACGGCGGAATGGTTGGGAATGGAGTCCCGCATGATAACCCTGGTGGATGAATCTGGCAGAACTTTAAGCTTCAACGCCAAGATCGCCGACGATGGGCGCGAGCGGGCGGCGGGATTTCAGCACGTGTGTCCGCGTGTGATCGAGAAAATGCCTATCGTGTTCCTATTTGGGGGTGCATTCAGCCCGTCCTTTCACATGCGCAATGTGTACGGCCCCCTGGATATCGCGTTCATCGATGGTGACGGGGGCATCGATGAGATCCGGCGAATGGAACCCTACGTGTTAGGCGCTCGCGAGCGGCCCGTCTACCGGTCCCGTATTCCGGTGCATGCGGCGATCGAGACACATCCCGGCTTCTTTGACCGGCACGGTATCGTTCCGGGAGCATGGAGGTTGGAGTTGCCCTAGCCCTGGGGCGGCACCGGGGGCGGGCGCCGAAACCACGGTAACAGCGCTTCCAACTGTTCAAATCCGCCGTAATCTAGTCGAAACGCCGAGACTTCGCGGACCATCGTTGCGGCTGCGCCAAAACCGTGCCCCGCCAGGTTGCGTGCATTGACCAGGCATTCCATGAGGGCCAGACCCGTCTTGGCCGCCGACAGGGGAGTGAGGGTAAGTTCGGCCTGGGCGCGGTAATGGGGAAACACGATCAAGCTCAAGAAAGCCGATTCGCGTGTGCTTTGCGGGTTGAGCAGTTTGTGGGGAATCATGATCGTTGCACCACTACGTAGAAGTCGCGCTTGGTGGGCGCGGATGTCGATCAATGTCTGAAGTGCGGCCACGCCGGATGTCTTGATCTTGATGGGCCGGGTAAAGGCGTCCATGTTTCGGTCCGGTTCGACGACAGTGAGTTCGTCCCCGAGGTAGTTGAACCCATGCGCCGTTAACCAGGCCGCCAGCGAACTTTTTCCGGCACCGCTCTGCCCGGGCACCAGGATGCCCAAACCGCGCCGGGATAGCGCCGCCGCGTGGAACGCCAAACCCGCACGATGAGGTTCCGCGACCCGCTGCAACGTTTCCTCAACCAGAGGCGCCGCCAGTTCTTCAACCGAACTCGCCCTGGCTATGGTGATGTCCCTGCGGACTATGTGCCACTCGGGTTCGGGTTCCGCATGATGAATGATCTGGATGGTATCGCTCACAGGAACTTCAGAGTTGGATTCTATGTGCCGGTATAGGAACTCAATCAGCGCGGAGATCTTGCCTGGGGGGTATTCGATCGCAACGCTCGTTTTCGCGAAGGTCACGATATGGCGGGGCATTTATTCTGCTTCTCGTTTCAGGTGCACGGCGCCATGTTCCGCGAACTGGTTCAGTACCGACTCCACATCGGACTCGATGGTGTCAGCAGACTCCGGGTAGGAGTCGCGTAACAGCGTTATGATCTCGGCCACCGTCCGGGTGCCGTCGCATAATCTCCAGATCAGGGAAGCGGCGTGATTGAGGTAAACGGTTCGCGTGTGCGCAGGGTGGTAGAGCAGGACTTCGTCACCGAATGTCTCGAGACGATAATCGGTATCGGGTACCGGAACGTGATTCGGATGCATCGCAGCCCAGCCCAGCAATTGGATCAGCGGCGGACTATACAAGGCCCTCAACATGCCTGCAAACGGCCAGGTCAGTGGCGGCGGCTGTCCTGAGCGGCGCGCCAGCGGCGCTGCAGCCAAGTTAGAACTCGGCGCGGATGGCTCGCCCAACGCGCTCGCGCCAGGGACTGTCCCGGGGCGACGTTGTAGTAGATGTGCAGCCACCAGTCTGGTGGTGCCAACAGCGTGCCGAGGCCCTGCCATCGCGATCCTGGGCTAAACAGTTGGGAGAGCGGGGCGAGTCCCTGGCCGACGCCGGCGGGAGGGTTGGAAGGAGGGATACCCAGCGCGTCAAGAAGATCCACCGGCAGTGGGCACGCATAGTGCAAGCAGCGAATGGTATTCACTACCGACGAGTAGGATTGCGTAAGTTGATTCCAATCGATCTCATGTAGGTAGTGGCCGGCGTAGCCGATGATATCGGCGATCGACCCCAACTTGATCTCCTCTGCCGGTTCGAATGCGTGGTGGCACAAATGCCGCAACATATCCGCATGTCCGAACGTGTAGGCTTGTTTGTCGGCGAGCATGAACGGGCGCGGGGGTTCGCTCAAGTCGTTCGCCGAGAGACGTTCGGGAACATCGCCCGAGAGCGCATCAGTATGGATTTCCACGCTCACCTTCAAACCGTCCTGCTCACGGGCAATCGTCGGAAGGTGGTGATGATGGAACATGAACCCGCGATGTTCCGCCTGCGCGGTGAAGCCCAGTTCATCCACGAGCCGCCTTTGTGCATCGGCAGCTCGCCGAGGATCCACCAAGATATCGAGGTCACGCATGGGTCGTAGTCCCGGTTCCGGATAGATCAAGTGCATTAACGCGGCGCCCTTGAGAACGATGGGATGAATACCCGCGGTCTCGAGCACGTCGAGGATCCGACACAGCATCGTGGTCCGAATCTCCGCTGAGCGGCGGTGGCGCAGCGCCAAACCCTGTAACGCGCGGGCGACGTGCTTGGGTATCGTGACGCCGGCGGCTTGCAGGTTGCGGTGCGAGAGCGGCGCAATTCCATGTGTCTCCGCCCGGTTCACGATGCGTTCCCAGCTTCGTAGCTGTTGTGCGGCATCGTGTATGGCACTCAAGATGGATTCGTCCGGCTCGATCCGCGCGCACAGACGCAGGATTTGACGCTCGGCACTGAGCGTCTCACTGGAGGGTGCGCTGGGGAGTTTGGCCATATTGCTAGGTAAACGTATATAGTGTAGCGAGGATAGAGCTTGTGATTTGAGGTTTGTGGCAGTAATGACTAAACAGATAGCGCCCTATGGTGCGTGGCGTTCACCTATCGACCTTCTGGCATTGTTCGAGCGACCGTCTTCTCCTGTATACCCGGCCTATTATCAGGGACGGCTCTACTGGTTGGAAGCACGCGCCAAAGAAGGTGGGCGGCTGGTTCTGATGCGCCGGGAGCCGGACGGACGGAACCTATGCCTGACTCCGGAGGGCTTCAATGTGCGCACCCGGGTGCACGAATACGGTGGGCGTTGTTTCGTGTTTGGAAATGACGCGGTTTACTTCAGTGATTTCTCAGACCAACGTATTTACGTGCAACCGCTAGTACCAGATGCGGTGCCGAAGCCCGTGACGCCGGCAACAGATGTGGAGGGTAACCAACTTCTGTACGCGGATTTCCAGTTGACTCCTTGTGGTAAGTACCTGATCTGCGTTTGCGAATGCGAACATCAGGACCGCGAGAACACGAATTACCTGGCTGCTGTCGCGCTGGGGTCGGCGCACGCGGAATCATCGGCACCCCAGCGTTTGGTGGGCGGCTGCGATTTTTACGCCAATCCGGTACTGTCCCCGAACGGTAGCCGGCTCGCGTGGATTCAATGGAACCATCCGAATATGCCCTGGGACGAGACGCAGCTGATGGTTGCCGACGTGATGGTCGGTGTTGGTCTTACGGTCAGCAATCCGACGGCGGTCGCGTTGGCGTCTCCCAGCGCCGTATGCCAACTATGTTTTCTCGACAACGACTGTTTAATGTTTGCTGCGGATTTTGACTCGGACGAGGTCAACTCTTCTAATTTCTGGAATCTGCATACTCTTCGCGACAACCGTGTCGAAGCGGTGACCGCCGATCTGGCCGAGTATGGATATCCGCATTGGGTGTTCGGAGAAACCCGTTACGCGCCCATGGACGCGGATACGATCCTGGCCAGCCGTACCGGAGCGCGGGGCGACGAGTTGGTGCAGGTGGACCTGGCCACCAAGTCGGTCGAGCCGGTCGCGACCGCCTACAATAGGTTCTCGCAGTTCGCTTACGCTCACGAGCCGGACGCGACGGACACCGGTGCATGGCTGATCGCAAGTTCCAGTGTCAGCGCGCCGGCGCTGGTGCGTTACTACCGGGACACGAACACACTTGAAACCGTCGAACAACCGGCGGCGATCCTGGACGAATCGGATATCAGCTGTCCTGAACCCATCGTCTATCCGACGCGTGATGGTATGCATGCGCATGCTTACTTCTACCCGCCTCGCAATAGTGCTTTCGAAGCCGCACCGGATAGTCGGCCGCCGTTACTGGTTATGGTGCATGGAGGACCGACCTCACGCGCCCATCCTACCCTAGACCCAGCGCGACAGTATTGGACGACTAGCGGGTACGCGGTACTCGATGTCAACCATCGCGGGAGTACCGGTTACGGCCGACATTACCGACAATTGTTGCGTGGTCATTGGGGAGAATACGACGCGATCGATGCCGTGGACGGCATCGAATATCTTAAATCCGAAGACCGGATCGATCCAACGCGAGTGTGTATACGGGGGCGCAGCGCAGGGGGTTATGCGGTTTTGCGGGCGTTGACCTATTTTCCAGAGTATTTCAATGCTGGGGCATGTTACTTCGGTATCGGAAACCTGGCGACGTTGGCCGAGTCCACGCACAAGTTCGAGTACCATTACACTGATGTTCTTATCGGTGAACGATTCAATCCTTCTAATGCCGTGCAACCATCCAGTATCTATTTTGAGCGTTCGCCGATCCACTTTATCGATCGTGTGCGCAGCCCGATGATTTTGTTTCAGGGCGCCGAAGACAAAGTCGTCCCGCCGGAAGTATCTCGGGAGATGGCTCGGGTTTTAAAGGAACACGACGTGCCTCATGAGTATGTCGAGTACCCCGGTGAGGGCCATGGCTTTCGTCGAGCCGAGACCAACATCGACGCGTTAACCAGGGAAACCGCTTTTTTTTCCGAAGCGCTAGGGATTGATAGGATTTAGAGCGCAGACCGAGTGGGCAAAGAGATAAACACTTCGCAGTTCTCGCTTACGGATTTCTCCGGAT
>Ga0224508_10004954_pt1 | contig 10820 bp, 11 predicted proteins | sample SF_Jan12_sed_USG_4_FD_170157 | JGI IMG/M metagenome (GOLD analysis project Ga0224508, IMG submission 170157) | Sediment microbial communities from San Francisco Bay, California, United States - SF_Jan12_sed_USGS_21 | ecosystem: Environmental > Aquatic > Marine > Sediment | place: USA... | reverse complement strand
CCGTTGCTGAAGAAATTCCGTCACGAGCTTGCGCGCTACAGCCTTTCGTTCCGGCGTCACGGAGTCCTCGAGATCCAGGATCAACGCATCGGCCGCAACGCGCTCACTCTTTGCCAGTTTAGCCTCCGTGTCGCCGGGGACGAACAACATGGAACGAAGAAGCATGGGGCGGCGGCTCGGGCGCTTACATCCGGAAGACGCCGAACGGCGCCTCCTCCAGCAACGGCGCATTCATGCTAGCCGATAGGCTCAGTCCGAGCACCTCGCGCGTATCGACCGGGTCGATGACACCGTCATCCCAGAGCCGGGCGCTCGCATAGCAGGAGTGCGCCTGGCGTTCGTACTGGGCTCTGATTTCCTCTCCGAATGCCGCCTCCTCGTCCTCGCCCCACTGCTCTCCACGGGCCTCGAGTCCCGCACGGCGCACTTCGCTCAGCACCATCGTCGCCTGCTCGCCACCCATAACGGAGATACGGGCGTTCGGCCAGGTCCACAACATTCGAGGACCATAAGCCCTGCCGCACATGCCGTAGTTACCGGCACCGAAAGAGCCGCCCATGATCAAAGTCAGCTTCGGCACGCGCGCGCACGAAACCGCGGTGATCAGCTTGGCGCCATCCTTAGCGATCCCGCGCTGCTCAAAGTCTTTGCCGACCATGAAGCCGGCAATGTTTTGGAGAAACAAAAGAGGAATGCCGCGGCGATTACAAAGCTGGATGAAGTGCGCGCCTTTAAGCGCCGACTCCGAGAAAAGAATTCCGTTATTGGCGAGGATGCCAATGGGTTGACCTCGCAGTCTCGAATAGCCGCACACCAGAGTGGAGCCATAGCGGGGCTTGAACTCATCGAACTGTGACGCATCCACGATACGAGCGATGACTTCGCGGACGTTGTAGATGTAGCGCATGTCCCGGGAGATGATCCCGTACAATTCCTCTGCGGGGTATTTGGGCGGTGCTGCAGATGCCGGCTCGAGTTGCACTCGCTTTCTTCGATTCAGCTGGCTGACGATGCGTCGTGCGATTTCGAGTGCGTGATGATCATTTTCGGCAAGGTAGTCCGCGACGCCGGAGACCCGGGTATGCATTTCGCCGCCCCCGAGATTCTGTTCGTCGACTTCTTCTCCTGTGGCCGCCTTGACCAACGGTGGTCCGCCGAGAAAAATGGTACCGACGCCTCTTACGATCACCGTCTCGTCGGACATGGCGGGCACATAGGCGCCTCCGGCGGTACAGGAGCCCATGACGACAGCGATCTGAGGAATGTTGCGGGCAGAGAGCATCGCCTGGTTATAGAAGATGCGTCCGAAGTGCTCGCGATCGGGGAACACTTCGTCCTGCATGGGCAGGTAGGCGCCTCCGGAGTCTGCAAGGTACACACACGGCAGATGGTTCTCCAAGGCAATTTCCTGGGCGCGCAGGTGTTTCTTCACGGTCAGCGGATAATATGTGCCGCCTTTTACGGTCGCATCATTGGCCACGACCATGCACTCGATCCCGTTGATGCTGCCAGCGCCGCAGATCAAGCCTGCCGCGGGCACCGGATCATCGTAAACACCGTGCGCGGCGAGCTGCCCAATCTCCAAGAAAGGCGTGTCGGGATCGAGCAGCGCCGCAATGCGGTCTCGGGCGAGGAGCTTGCCTCGCGCCAGATGCTTGGCCCGGGCGCGCTCCGTGCCGCCATTGCAGATCAATGCCTTGAGGGCGCGCAGGTCCTCCGCGAGCGCCCGATTGACCGAGTCGTTCAGCGCGAACTCCTCCGTTTGCGCGTTCACCTTTGTTTCAAAGGCGGCCATCATCAAGGTCCGCTGCTGAGGTCAAAAAGCTCCCGGCCGATCAACATACGCCGGATCTCGTTTGTCCCCGCGCCAATCTCATAGAGCTTTGCGTCCCGGAGCAGCCGCCCCGCGGGATACTCATTGGTATAGCCGTTGCCACCGAGCGCCTGGATCGTCTCGGAGGCAACCCAGGTTGCGCTCTCCGAGGCGTTGAGGATCGCCGCGGCGGCATCGAACCGCGTTGGTTTACCCCGATCGCAGGCGCGGGCAACAGCGTACACATAGGCTCTCGCCGTGTTCATCCTCGTGTACATGTCGGCGATCTTGCCCTGCATCAGCTCGAACGTACCAATGGCTCTGCCGAACTGCTTTCGCTCGTGGATGTACGGCAAAACGAGGTCCATGCTCGCACGCATGATACCCAAGGGCCCGCCCGCCAGCACGGCGCGCTCATAGTCGAGCCCGGACATGAGAATTTGCGTACCATCGCCGGGCAGGAGGTTCTCCTTCGGGACGCGGCAGTTGTCGAAGACGAGACCGCAAGTGTCCGACCCACGCATGCCGAGCTTATCGAGCTTAGGCTCTGTGGAATAGCCGGGCAGGGTCTTCTCCACAATAAAGGCCCTGATAGGCACGTCTCCCTGGGGAATGCTGCTTGGACCCGCCGATGGGGTCTTCGCGTAGACGATGAGCGTATCGGCTTCGGGCCCGTTTGTGATCCACATTTTTGTCCCATTGAGCACGTACTGATCGCCGTCCTGCACAGCACTCGTGCGCATGCTCAGCACGTCGGAGCCAGCTTGTGGCTCACTCATGGCCAGCGCACCCACATGCTCGCCGCTGATCAGCTTGGGCAGGAAACGGCGCTTCTGCGCCTCGGTGCCCCAGAGCCAGATCTGGTTCACGGCAAGGTTGGAATGGGCGGCATAAGAGAGCCCGACGGATCCGGAGGCACGGCTGATCTCCTCGACAGCCACCACATGGGCTAGATAGCCGAGCCCTGCACCGTACTCGGTCCCGGCGGTGATCCCCAACAGCCCCAGGGCACCGAGCTCGGGCCAGAGATCGCGAGGGAACTCGTTCTTCGCGTCGATGCTCGCCGCGCGCGGGGCGATTTTCTCCATGGCGAAGCGCGAGACCTGCTCGCGCATCAGCTCTACGTCTTCGTCCAGACCGAAGTCGAACTCGAAACCCGCCGCCGCGCAACTGATTGCCGTGGACTTAGTTGCCATTTTCCAGGTCTCCTATCGCGGCGGCGAGAAACCGAGTGGCTTCTCCACCGGTGACCGCACGGTGATCGAAGCTGAGGGAGAGTGGCAGCGTGCGGTGCACTGCGGGTTGGCCCGCAGCGGCGACGACGCTATCGCGAATCTTGCCAGCCCCGAGAATGGCGACCGTCGGCGGCAGGACGACAGGGTCGGCATAACGGCCGCCGAACGTCCCGAAGTTCGAGAGCGTAAACGAATTGCCGCGAAGCTCTTCGGGCGGCATCGTACGATCGCGCACGCCAGCTCGCATGGCATCGAGTCCCCGGCGCAGATCCTCGCGATCCCGGTTCGCCACATCACGCAGAACCGGAACGAAGAGTCCATCCTCAGTGTCGATGGCAATCCCGAGATCGATCTTCTTGAGCACGCGCCGGCCAACTGCGTGGCCGTCATACCACGCGTTGAGCGCCGGCTCCGCCTTGCAGGCAACGCTGATGGAACGGATGAGCCGCATCATGATGTCGTCGTTTTCGTGCCAGGCGTCTATGTCGGCATCGTCGCAGACGGTCACGGCGCATACCTCGGCGTGCGCCTGGGCCATGCTGCGCGCCATCACCCGACGCACGCCTCGAAGCACCTCGAGCGGACCGGCCTCACTGAAGATCCTGGCCACCCTTTCGACATCCGAGGCTATGATCGTGTCGTGGGGGCCACTGGGTGTCACCACGGACAGATCGACATTCCTGCGACGAGCGAGAGCGCGGACGGCTGGGGTTGCCTTGATGCCTGCACGGGCAGTGTGGCCCACCGCCGAGGCTCGCTCTTCGCTGACCTCCCCGGTCGATTCCATTCGGCCGACCACGGTACCTGCATCCGCTGAGTCAGACGCGCCGTTCGCGAACTCGACCAACGGATCTCCAACCTGCAGAATGTCGCCGGGCTCTCCCCAGAGCCGGGTGATCTCGCCGGCCTGGGGGCTCGGAATTTCCACGACGGCTTTGGCGGTCTCCACCGCCACGAGCGGCTGATCAAGCTCGACGCGATTTCCCACCGCCACGCACCACTCGCTGATCTCGGCCTCTTGCAGGCCTTCGCCCAGGTCCGGGAGTTTAAAGACACTCATGCGGCCTCCAGGGTCTCGCGCACCGCCGTGACGATGCGTTCCAGAGTCGGAAGATACGCGTGCTCCAGCTTGTGCAGGGGCATGATAGCGTCATAACCCGTCACGCGTTTGACCGGCGCGAACAGGCTGAGCAGGCCTTGGTCGGCGAGCTGGGCCGCAATCTCAGCACCGACGCCGACGTTGCGCGCGGCCTCGTGCACGATGACACAACGGCCGGTCTTCTCCACGGAGCTCAGGATCGTTTGTATGTCGAGCGGTGAGATCGTAGCAACGTCGATGACCTCCGCCCGCACGCCTTCCCGCGCCATCGCGTCGGCAGCGGCCAGCGTCTCACGGGTCATGGCCCCCCAGGTGACCAGCGTGACGTCGCTGCCCTCCCGCAAAACGAAGCAAACATCCAATGGGAGCGCTTCACCGGTGTCCGGGACGTTTTCCTTGAACATGCGGTAGATGCGCTTCGGCTCTAGGAACACGACGGGATCCGGATCACGAATCGCCGCTAGCAACAACCCGTAGGCGCGCCCCGGCGAAGACGGTATGACCACCCGCAGGCCGGGAATGTGGGCGAACAAGGCCTCAGTGCTCTCCGAGTGGTGCTCGGGCGCATGTATGCCCCCGCCGAACGGCGCGCGCAGCACCATCGGGCAGCTCAACCGCCCCCGGGTCCGGTTCCGCAGGCGTGCGGCGTGACTCACGATCTGGTCGAAGGCGGAGTAGATGAATCCCATGAACTGGATCTCGCCGACGGGTTTCAAACCCTGGGCCGCCATGCCGATGCTCATACCCGCGATCAGGGTCTCTGCGAGCGGTGTGTCGATGACGCGATCCGCTCCGAAACGCTCCCATAGCCCGGCCGTCGCCCGAAATACACCCCCATTGACGCCCACGTCCTCCCCCAGAACGACGACGTTCGGATCGGCTTCCATCTCATGCGCGAGAGCCTGGGTTACCGCCTCGAGCAGCGTGATCTCAGCCACGACTACCTCCCTTCTTGACTTCGTCACGCTGCGCCTCGAGCGCCGCCGGAAGAGCCTCGAAGAGATGATCGAACATGGAGTCGGGCGCTCGGGCCGGCGTCGCCAGATACTCTTTCACCCCCTCCTCAAGCTCGAGCCGGCATTCAGCCTCTAAGGTGCTCTCGTCGGCGTCGCTCCACGCTCCCGCGGCAGTGAGATATTTCCTGACGCGGTCGATGGGATCCAGCGCGCGTTGCCGGGAGACCTCTGCGTCATCGCGATAGCGGCTCGCATCGTCTGCGGTCGTGTGGTCGGCAATGCGATACGTCAAGGCCTCGATCAAATGCGGCCCACCGCCTGCGCGCGCCCTAGCAAGGGCCCGACGCATGGTTTCATACACCGCCAGCACGTCGTTGCCGTCCACCTGCTCACCCTCGATTCCCGCAGCGATCGCCTTTTGCGCCAGGGTCTCGGCGTGTGATTGATCGCAGCGTGGGACGGAGATAGCCCACTGATTGTTAGTGACGAGGAAGATCAGCGGCAGCTGCCAGACGCCGGCTGCATTGAGAGCCTCGTAGAAATCGCCCTTCGACGTGGCGCCATCGCCCAATGAGCAAACCGCTGCTCGCGATTCCGCGCGGTGCTTCAACGCATAGGCAACCCCGACGGCGTGGGGTGCGTGAGTTGCGATCGGCACGGAAATCGGAAAGTCCTCGACAGGGCCTTCGTACGCCATGCCCCGCTCGTCACCGCCCCAGTAGAGCAGGATATCGGTCATGCGCACACCGCGCATGAATTGGGTTCCGGTGTCCCGGTAGAAGGGCAGCAGCACGTCGCGTGACTCCAGGGCCGCCCCCAGGCCCACGGCCGTAGCTTCCTGGCCGAGGCTCGAGGGGTAGGTACCGAGCTGGCCGGTCCGCTGTAAGGCCACAGCCTTCGCATCGAACAATCGCGTCAGCACCATGGCTCTGTAGAGCGGGATCAGGGCACGTGGCTCCCGTGCGAGCTTCGGCAGGCGGCCGACGACCGCACCGGTATGATCCAGTATCTGGGAATAACGAACCTCGAAGCGCGCTACCGGACGGCTGCCGTCGGCCGCAGCGTCGTGGGCACCCTCTCGGGTCGGGTCTTCAGGTCGCATGGCCATTCAGCACCGCTTCCGCCCGCTGGTCGGCAATCCGGATCGGGGGCGTATTCGTCCTTTTGGCTTCCATGAAAAGCTCGAGCAGGGTGTCGTGGATCTCGTCCAGCTTCTCTTCCAGGCGGGATCGGTCGTCCACGGCGACGCTTAGCAGCCCTCCGCCGTTAATCACGTAATCAGGTGCGTACAGCACACCGCGCCCATGAACGAGCTCGGCCAGGCTGTCATCGGCAAGTTGATTGTTCGCCGAGCCCGCGATGATTGGCGCTTTAAGGCGCCTGAGTGCTTGGTGGTTGATGGCGCCGCCGAGCGCGCAGGGCGCAAACACATCCGCGCCGACGCTGTAGATCTCCTGGGGTGACACCATACGCACAGAGAACTCATCCGCGCACCGTCTGGCGGCCTCCTCATCGACGTCAGCGAGTGTAACGCGCGCCCCCCGGGCGACCAACTCGGCCACCAGATGGTAACCCACGCTGCCGACACCCTGAACGGCCACATGAGCATCGGCCAGCGAAGCGCCGCCGTTTCTGTACGCGACCGCGGCCTCGATGCCGCGTCGCACGCCGCTCGCCGTGTGGGGTGCAGGATCGCCCAGGGCCGACGTACCGCTGACGTGCGACGTGCACCGGGCGATCACGTCCATATCGGCGACACTCGTGCCGCTGTCCTCGGCGGTGACGAAGCGTCCTCCGAGCAGATCCACGAACATCCCATAGGCTTCGAAATAGGCTTCGCGATCCAGTGGCCCCGAGGGGCGAATCAGCACAGCCTTTCCGCCGCCGAGCGGCAAGCCGTGAATCGCTGCTTTGTAGCTCATGCCGCGGGCGAGCTTAAACGCATCCCGAATGGCAGCCCCAGTGGATGGGTAGGCTACACAACGCGTACCCCCCAGAGCCGGGCCGAGGCGGGTGCTATGGATCGCAATGATCGCCTGCAGGCCGACGGTAGGATCATGCTTGAAGTGGACGTCCTCCATGCCGAAGGCGCCAGCCGCCGCGAAGACGTCGAGCTCCTGGGCTATCTGCCCATTACCCAGCCGGTCGCGGCTCCGTGCCGCCGTGACTGCCATCTCATCCATGGTTTCCGCATTAAGCATCTTTCAGAGCTGCGCAACGAGGAACTCGTTCGAGAAAACGGAGAACTGAACGAGGAAAGCCCGCGCCTGTTCCAGGCTGATGTCACCCTCTTTGAACCAGGCGGTGCAGGGGTTGGCCGTGGACAGTGGGTGAGAAAGGACCTCAGACTGGAGACGGGTCTTGAATCGTTCCACGCGGGGACCCATTGTCGCCTCCTTTCGACTGATCGGCTGATCGATTACTTTAGCCCATTTATAGGAGCATTTTTAGCTAGTTCATAATGTAATTTTTGATATTATTAGATGATTTCTCTAATATTATCCAACTAAATAGGTGAAATCACTTTGACCGTCGACGCTACCGACCTCAAGATTCTGGCCGAGCTGCAAGCCAACGCCCGGATCAGCGTGACCGAGCTCGCCAGTCGCGTATCCCTGACCGCCACGCCGTGTGCCCGGCGGGTTCAGCAGCTCGAGGACACGGGCTTCATCAAGGCTTACGTCACCCTGTTGGATCAGTCGGCCCTGGGACTGCCCGTCAACGGCTTCGTCGAAGTGCGTCTTACACGTGAGGGCAAGGAGGAGGTTGCGGAGTTCGAGTCTGCCGTTCGCAACTACCGCGAGGTGATGGAATGCTGGGCCATGTCAGGGGGCAACGACTATCTCTTGCGCGTCGTCAGTCAGGATCTGGACGCCTATAACCGGTTTCTCAGGACCCGCTTGCTCGTCCTCTCCTGCGTGGACCACGTCCAGACCAGCTTCGCGCTGGAGCGGGTGCTGGATCGAAGCAGCCTGCCGCTCGAGCACCTTCAGTAGCCAGACCGGATGCGGCCTGGTTGAACGCCCGCGTATAATGCACGAGAAAACGGGGAGTAAACATGAACGGCAACAGGTTGAATCTCGCTCTCGTGTCGGGTGTCATAGCGCTCGGACTCCTCTCACAGGGCTTCGCCCAGGAGGCGCCCCGGCGTGTCATCACGCGCATCATGGGAGACCTGTATCGCGCGCAGAACAACAACCACAACTCCGCGTTCCTGGTGACGCCCGAAGGCATCATTGTCGCGGATCCCCTCAACCCGGAATTCGCCGCGTGGCTCAAGCAGCAGTTGAATGAGCGGTTCGGCGTGCCGGTGCGATACGTCGTCTACAGCCACCATCACTGGGACCATGCATCGGGCGGGGCCGTGTTCGCGGACACCGCTCAGTTCGTCGGGCACGCCAATATGCTCACCTACCTCGCCATGCCGCCGGACTCGACGACGCTGGCCGAGGTCGTCGGCCAGTACGCCCCGGTGGCGGCGCTGGATACCAACGGCAACGGCCGGGTCGAGCGCAGCGAAGCCAGCGGTCAGCTCGACGATGCGCAGTTCCTGGGCTTCGATGCGAACGGCGACGATGTCTTGAGCGGTGCGGAGGTCGTGCGCGGCCCAGTGAGTCAAGTGCATCCACCGACCATGACATACGAGGACGAGCTCGAGCTGACGCTCGGCGGCAAGCGCGTCAGGCTGGAGTGGGTCGGGGAGATGAACCACTCGTTCGATATGAGCCGGATCACCTTTCCCGAGGAGAGCACGATGCTCGTGGTGGACTACATCACGTTCGGTCGATTGCCCTTCCGGGAAATGGACTACGAGAATGGCATGTTCGAGGAGTGGATGGCGGCGATCCGGGAAACGGAGGAGCTCTCGAAGAACTACGAGCATGTCACCACGGGTCACGGCCCGCTCGGCAACTCGTACAACGTGACCGAGTGGCGCGTGTATTTCGAGAGGCTGCATGAGGCCGTGGCGGCCGGGATCGCCGCAGATCAATCGCTGGAGGAAATGCGGGCCGATATCCGGATCCCCGAGTACGCACACTGGAACGGCTACGACTGGCTCGATGAGAACGTGCTCGGGATGTATCACTTCCTGACCGATTGAGCATGGGTTCGTTTACAACAGGTCTGCGCGGGGTTTCATCCTGATAACCTCGATCGTGAATGTTCGCGCAGAGGATCTGGAGGCGTTCGCCCGGGAGATCTTCGAGCGAGCCGGCTTGTCCGAAACCCACGCGAGAGCACAGGCCGACATCCTGATCTGGGCCAATCTGCGTGGCATCGATTCCCACGGCGTGCTCAGGATCCCACGCTACCTCGAGTGGTTGCGCGAAGGACGAATGAACGCGACGCCGGACATCCAGGTGACCGGAGACACGCCTGCCGCGGTGCTCATCGACGGCGACGGCGCCCCTGGTACGCTGGCCATGGGCTTTGCCATGCAACGCGCTATCGAGAAGGCGCGGGCAGCGGGTATCGGCTGGGCGCTCGTGGGTCACACGACTCACTCCGGGCCGGTCGGGTATTACGCCCAGCTCGCGGTACGCGAGGAGATGGCCGGGATCGCGATCATGACCAGCCGGCCGAACATGGCCTACTTTGGCTCGAAAGCGGCCGGCGTGGCCACGAGCCCCATTGCGATCGCCGTACCGGGAGGGCCGGACGGCTCGGTGATGCTGGATATGGCCACCAGCGAGCTGGCCATCGGTAAGATCATGGACGCGCGCGCCCGCGGCGTGGCGATCCCCGCAGGCGGCGCCCTGACCCAAGACGGTCGCCCGACCACGGATCCGGCCGAAGCGGCCATCCCGATGCCACTGGGGGGCGCCAAGGGCTCCGGCCTCTCTCTCATGTTCGAGACCCTCATCAGCCTGATGGTCGGCCGGCCGCTTCTGGAGCCGGTGTTGGCCGGCAGAGAGCGCGGCCACAGCCAGAACGGCCTGGCCATCGCCGTGAATATCGCGGCCTTCACGGATGCCGGGGACTACAAGGAGAACATGACCGCTTTAGGGCACGCCCTCAAAGGACTCCCGCCTCTCGCGGAAGACGGCGAGATCCTGCTGCCCGGAGAACCGGAGATCCGCAGACTCGAGGAACGCGGGCAAAATGGCATCCCCCTGCCCGTCCGCATCTGGAGCCAGCTCTCCGCCGCAGCCGAAACGCTGGACGTGCCGATGCCGGAGACCGTCTGAGCACCGAGCCATGAGCCTCTACCAAGTCCAGAAACTCATCCAGGCCGTGAATCGGGATCCAGCGTCACGAGAGAAGTTTCTCGAGTCCCCCGAGTCTCTGGCTGAGGCGTTCGAGCTGACGGATACGGAGCGCGCGGCCGTGGTGGACCTCAAGATCCACGCACTCTACGACATGGGCGTGCACCCGCTCCTGCTCAGGCCCTTTACCATCATCCACGGTTTCTCGGAGCCCGATTATCTGAAAGCCAGCCGCGAGGGAGACTGACCGTGCCACTGGTCTTCGCCTGCTCCGTGAGCCATACGCCTGGGATCCGCGCCTGGGCCGACGCCCCGCCACCCGACCAGAAGGCGCGCTTCTACGCCGGATACGACCAGCTGCGCGAGCGCATGGAGGCGGCGAAGCCCGACAGCATCCTGATCGTGAGCAGCGAGCACTTTGCAAACTTCTTCCTGGACTGTATGCCGGCGTTCACACTGGGGCAGGCCGAGTCCTACTTCGGCCCGGTGGAGCCCTGGGTCAAGATCGAG
>Ga0224508_10004953_pt1 | contig 10820 bp, 10 predicted proteins | sample SF_Jan12_sed_USG_4_FD_170157 | JGI IMG/M metagenome (GOLD analysis project Ga0224508, IMG submission 170157) | Sediment microbial communities from San Francisco Bay, California, United States - SF_Jan12_sed_USGS_21 | ecosystem: Environmental > Aquatic > Marine > Sediment | place: USA... | reverse complement strand
GGGCATAACCGTGGGCAAGTCGTTCAGGACCGAGTCCTCGAAGACGCGAATCACGCGGGCGAGCTCACCCGCTCGTGCCTCGGGCTCCGGCAGCATCAGCGCCTCGTAGACGGCCGCGTGGTGCCAGTGATACGCCCAGAGGATGCCGTTCACCTCGGGGTACCTGTCCCGGAAGTTGCGGGCCCACGGCCCCCCGCCGTCCATGAACCGGTGACCGTAGCCGCGCGTGGAGAAAGCGGCGTCCGCTTCCGACAGGTAGTAGGCGATCGCCCGCTCGCCGGCAGCTCGCTTCTCGGTCACGCGTTCATCGGTGAGGATGTCATAGAGCTGCGAGTGCAGCATGTGCGTCCAGTGCATCGACTGGCCGGTCGGGTACGCGAGCCGCGACCACGTCGGCGCGATGATGTCCGCGGGGGGCTCGAATCTGGGCGGATCGACGACGTACCCGCGGACGCGGTCCGCGAACGGACCCATGAGCGCGTCCGCCTCCTCCAGAGACCCCATCAGGTTCTCGTAGGCACCGAAATGCGTGTAGTGCGCCGCGTAGAACGATCGAGCGGCGAACTCGTACGTGTCGTAGAACGCGAAGTTGTACGCGGCCGGCAGTCGAAACACGCCGTCCTGCTGGTGGGCGCATCCGGCCAACAGCACCGCGGCCACGAGCCCCGGCACCCGGGGCACTCGCCGTTTTGGGAACAAGGTCAAATCTCCGTCTGAACGAATCACGACGCGTCGGACGCCCGACGCTTCAACTGGCTCTGTCGAGTCGGTTCAGACGATCTGCGGAGGGGGCGGAGCGGGAGCCCGCGTCGGAGCTTCGTATCCCGATGTGGGACGATGCGAGCCGTCGGTCAGTCCGCGGTCGACTTCCTGTGCACCGGCCCCGAGCGGCGTCATGCCCTGGATCGAGGTGTCGCACGCCATGAGGGCGTGACAATCGGCGCCGGGCCCCCCGTGCGTGTCCTGTGCGGCGAGACTGGCGTTCGCGGGGTGATGGCCGTCGTGCGCGTGCCCGGCCGACGAGCAGATCGGCGTACGCGCGTAGGGCAGCGCCAGAGCGGCGAGAAGCAGGATCGAGGCGAATCTGGACACGCGCGGAAGGTACGTGGCCGACCACGGCAAGTCACCGCCCGGTTGCAGTCGCGTTTGTCTCTGTGCACTCTGGAGTTACGCGCGCCCGGCGATTCGGACGCACGAGCTGTACCCTGGTGGAAGTCGGTGGAATAGGAGGGTGGGGGATGGTCAGTTCGGTCTTCGTCTGTTCACGGAGTGAAGAACTCGGCGAGGCGCGGCGTGCGCTCTTCGATGCGATCGTGGATCACGGGGCGATCCCGGAGGTCTTCGAGCACGCGGCGGCTCTCGACGGCGACGATGCGGTGGTGGCTCTCCGGGCCCGCAAACAGGTCGATGAGAGCATCGCCCGGGCCGACAACCTGGTCGGCATCTTCCACCAGTCCCTCGGTGCGCCTGTCCCCGCGCTCGCGGGTCTGACGGCGCTCGAGTACCAGTTCCTGCGCTTCATGATCCAGCGACGGCTCCAGCAGTCCGAGGACTTCAGCGCCGGCGGCACCGACGCCGTGACCGAAGAGCTCGATCTCATCATGCCGGACACGGAGTGTGCGGCCGGCCCGGCGACACACGCGCTGCGAAACGAGAAGCGTGTGATCGAAGAACAGCTCGCGCTGTTGGCCGCCCTGCCGGCGGATCACCGCATGCTCCGCGAGAAGGCCCTCCCGGCACTCGAGGCGATGGACCGGGACTCGTTCTACGAGGGCCGCCCCTACTTCGAGATCTTCGAGGAGGACGTGCTCCTGTGCCGGCACGACGTCGAGCACGCGCACCCCACCGACCGGCGGCTCACGGAGTTTCTGCGTCGGAAGCCTGTCACGCCGTTCAGCACCCAGAGCGAGGTGGTGGGGGAAGGTGGGCAGCTCCCGCTTCCCGCCGACGCCTGGCTCTACGAGATCTGTCGCGATTGGCTCGTGGAATCCGTCCAGGCGCTCGATGTCGACTATGCGACCGACCGCACGCACGCGATCTCGACGCGGTTCCTGTCCCTGCCGGAGATCCTCGACCAGTTCGCGCACTGCCACCTGACCGTCGCCAACGTGCTGGTCGGCGAGGAAGTCGCGGTAGTCACGTCGCAGACCCCGAGGGTCAAGGGCCGGGAAGTCGTGGGAAGCGCTCATTACGAGCGGCTCGAGTCCGCGCTCGACGGCCACCTGCTGATCATCGAGGATCTCGAGGGTACGGTGCAGCTTCGGTCGTCGGTCGATTTCGTGCTGGATCTTCGTATCGCGAACATCCCCGGGATGGCATACCGAATCACCAGCATCCTCGACCGGCTCGAGGTGGACGTATGTACGATCGAGCCCCTGGTGGAAGGGACGCTCCGCCGTCGCGCCCGCCGTCAGATCGGCGTCGCTCTGCGGCAGTACCCGGCCGACCCGGAGGCGATGCAGCGCCGGGTCGCACAGCAGCTGCGCTCGACGGTCGGCGTCCAGAGCTGTTCGATCCGGTCGCCCGAAGAGGCGGAGCGACCGGAGCAGGCAGGCGCCCCGATCCACCTCGGCGAGTGTCTCGTCGATCTAGGCGTCCTGAGTATGAGGGACGTCTGGGACGTCCTCGAGCGCCGCATGGAGGACGAGCTCTTCGGGGATGCGGCCCAGCGGCTCAAGCCCATCGGACCCGATCAGGTCGAGGCAGGCCTCAAGCTGCAGAGCCGCCTGGCCAGCTAGGCGTCGGCGCCCGGCGGGTCGGGGGCGACAGAGCGAACCCTCTCCGAGTCGTCATCCGCCGGCAGCGCGGCGTCGGGAAGGGCCAGGTGTTCGAGGAAGAAGCCGGATAGCGCGGCCCGCCCGCCCAGACCCGACTTTCGGTAGACGGCGACCGCATGTTGCCGGACGGTTCGATCGCTGCGTCCGGTCAACCGCGCGATCCTCTTGTGGCTGTGGCCCTTCAGCAGGAGGAGGGCGGTCTGGCGCTCGGCGTCCGTCAGGCCCCACTCGGCAAAGAGCTCGTCGGCCGCCCGACCCAACCCCTCCAGCAGGTCCTCCGTTCTGCGCCTCCACGCGTCTCGTTCCGTGGAGCGCTCCCTCAGCACGGCTTGTGTCCTCTCGAGGGATCGCTCGGTCAGTCGAAACTCGACCCAGAGGTACAGGGCGCCCCCCAGGCTGACGACCACGAGCAGGATGTCCACGATCACGTGTGCCGAGAGCAGGGTCTCGGGGGCATCGAGAATCAGATCGACGACGCCAATCGCCGTGATCGAGAGCAGCAGGGGAATCAGGACCCTGAAGGCGACCGAGCTTTCGGGTTCCCTCCCTGTCACTTCCGGCCTCTCCATCGCGCCGGCCCGCGGGGACGGCGTCGTAAACCATTACGCTGCAAGCAGTTCACCACTCTCCGGCAAACGTCGGATACCGCGAACCGTACAGGGGATGCATCCTCGGTCGTGTCTGACGCCCTGAAACCTATAGATGAAACGACGAGGAGTCCCATGCTGCCCGAACCGCTGCATCCCGCGATCGTCCATTTTCCCCTCGTCCTGGCCGTCCTCGCCCCTGTCGCGGTCGTCATCGCGCTGTGGAGCATCCGTCGGGGCGGCGCCGCTCGACCGATCTGGATGATCGTGATCGGGCTGCTTCTACTTCTCGCGGGGACGTCCCGTCTGGCCATCCAGACCGGCGAGGCGGAAGAGGACCGGGTCGAGTCAGTCGTGACTCACGATGCCCTCGAAGACCACGAAGAAGGGGGAGAAAGGCTGTTCATCCTCTCCGCGATCGTGCTCGTGATGTCGCTGGTCGGGCTCGTGTCCGGGCGCCTCGGGGATGTCGCCCGGCCGCTCGTCCTCGCCGCGACAATCGCGATCGTCGTCGCAGCCCTGAGGGTCGGCGAGTCGGGAGGCGAGCTCGTCTATGTCCACGGTGCGGCAAGCGCGTACTCTGGCGACGGCGTCCCCGCAGCCTACGAGGAGGCGGACAAAGAGGCGGAAGATCATTGAGCGGAGCGAATCGCCTTCTTCCGAGGACCGGGTAGTGCCGTCGTCAAATCCGCTAGGGAAGCAGGGCGTTCAAGCCGACAGTGCGACGTCCGTGTCGTCGTCGATCACCAGTCGGCGCAGCGCACGCCCGAAGCGCCGTCTGACCCGAAGCGTCAGGAGTATGGACACGACCCCCAGGCCGATCGCGAGTCCCCACCAGATCCCCACGGGCCCGGCGCCGCGTCCGAACGCCAGCCACGTGCTCACCGGTAAGCCGACGAACCAGAACCCGACCAGACTCATGAGCATCGGCACGCGGGTGTCCCCGACGCCGCGTAGCGCGCCGGCCGTCACGACCTGAAGGCCGTCGAAGATCTGGAACACCCCTGCCACGGGGAACAGCACCGCGGCGGTCGCGACGACGAGCGCGTCGTTGCTGAAGCCGCGCGCGAGCAGCTCGGGTATGGTGAGAAAGATCACCGCGGTGAGCGTCATGAATCCGACACCGATCACCACCCCCGCGCCCGTTGCCCTGCGAGCGGCGTGAGTCTCGCCGCGTCCGACCGCACGGCCGACCAGCACGCTGGTCGCCTGTGCCACGCCGAGTGGCACCATGAACGTCAGCGCTGCCAGCTGGAGCGCCACCTGGTGGCTGGCGAGCGCGACCGCGCCCATCAGCCCCATCAGGAGGCCCGCGGCACCGAACACCCCGAACTCGAGCAGCTGCTGCACACCGACCGGTGCCCCGAGGCGCAGGATCCGCTCGAGCGGTCTTCGGGCCAGCGCGTCGCGGCGGAGCGGACTCAACGCACGCGACAGGAGGGGCCACGCGACGACCAGAAGCGCGAACATGAGAAACCAGCGGCTCGCGGTCGTGGCCCACGCGGAGCCCACGGCACCCATGGCCGGCAGACCCGCGTTTCCGAAGATGAACATCCAGTTCAGGACCGCGTTCAGGACGTTCGCGGCCAGCACGACGAGTACGATCGGGCGGATCCGGCCCATCGCCTGGAGACTCTGGCGCAGCACGACGAAGCCATAGAACGGAAAGACCCCGAGAATCAGTCCGTGCGTGTATCCGGCCGCTACGGGAATGACCTCGAGGGGTTGGCGGGCCGCTTCCAGGAGCGGGCCCACCGGCACCATGAGAAGCATGGCGAGCACAGAGAGCCCGGCCGCGAGCACCCCGCCTCGTTGGACGCCTCGCGCCATGGCGGCATCATCATCCGCCCCGACCGCCTGCGAGAAGATCGGGTCGAGCGCAAAGAGGACGCCCATCCCGAACACGGCGACCCCGAAGAAGTAGAGGTTCCCGACGGCGACCGCCGCGAGGTCCACGGAGGACACGCGGCCCACCATTACCGTGTCGACGAGGCCCATCGCCATGATGCCGACCTGGACGAGCGCGACCGGGATGGCGAGCCGTACGAGCTCCTCGAGATCCTGCGCACGAGGCACGTACGCTCGTGCCGGAACGGCATCGGAGAGCGGGGCGGGAGCAGTCGGCGTGGGACCTGTCTCGCGTTCCGTCACGGGCGTACGGCCGAGGTCCAGGTCGCCGGTGGATATCGTGGCATTCGATGCGCCGTCAGGGAGTCGAACCCCGAACCTACTGATTAAGAGTCAGTTGCTCTGCCAATTGAGCTAACGGCGCGTGTGTGGAAAATGGAGCCGAGGGGGCTCGAACCCCTGACCTCTGCAATGCCATTGCAGCGCTCTCCCAGCTGAGCTACGGCCCCGTATGTCGTCCTGCTATGCCCCCAAGGGGAATCGAACCCCTATCTCCACCTTGAAAGAGTGATGTGCTAGCCGTTGCACCATGGGGGCAAGTGCCCTCGGGCATTTGCCCGCATTCTGTAAGCCCCGGCAGCCCGGGGACGCGCCCGGCAGGACTCGAACCTGCGACCCCCGGCTTAGAAGGCCGGTGCTCTATCCAGCTGAGCTACGGGCGCAGCCTTCGTTCCATCGAAAAGCTCGCGGCGGGGGTTGAACCCGCGACCTCATCCTTACCAAGGATGCGCTCTACCACTGAGCTACGCGAGCCGGTTCCAGACCGCATACCACCGGACGCTTCGACGACAGGGGCGGAGGGACTCGAACCCCCAACCGCCGGTTTTGGAGACCGGTGCTCTGCCAAATTGAGCTACGCCCCTATGTGCACTCGACGGCCACCGCACCCGGCCAGTGGCTGGGGGCGGATTTGAACCGCCGACACCCGCGTTTTCAGCGCGGTGCTCTACCAACCTGAGCTACCCAGCCATACCGAACTCCGGGGGTGGGATTCGAACCCACGACCTAGTGGTTAACAGCCACCCGCTCTGGCCACTGAGCTACCCCGGAATGTGCCTCACGAATCCGCGACTCGACTGCAATGTACGGACCCGTGAGAAAAACGCCTCGGCCCGCGTGAGGCGAGACGAGGCGAAATAGCGGGGGCGGGATTCGAACCCGCGACCTTCGGGTTATGAGCCCGACGAGCTACCAGACTGCTCCACCCCGCAACGGACCGGCAGGATACATAGGACCCGAGAATCTGTCAACTTATTTCACGGCCCTCGATGTACGCCCGATCGAGGCCTATTCCGACGCCCATGCGGCGCTTGCTGCGCTCCGTGACCGCGTCTAAGGTTCGCCCATGGATCGGGCCGCTTCGCGGTCCGACGAGCTCGCGGCCGAGAGCCGCTGGGTTCCGGGTCCATCCCTGTGGCTCGCGCATCGTGCACTCAATCGAGGCGTTCCTCGTGAAGATCTATACCCGTGGTGGAGATACGGGCGAGACCGTCCTGATCGGCGGCGTCCGTGTCCCGAAGAACGACCCGCGTGTCGCCGCATATGGCGGCGTGGACGAGCTCAACTCGTCGATCGGCCTGGCGGAATCATTGGCCGAGGACGGAGCACATGCGTACACCGACCGTCTGGCGATGGTCCAGGAGGACCTGTTCACCATCGGCGCGCGTCTCGCTTCGGTGGACCCCGGGAAGGCGATGTCGAAGGGGACGATCCCGATGCTCGATCCGTCCCGGGTCGAGAAGCTGGAGCAATGGATCGACGAGATGGACGAGGACCTCGATCCGCTGTCCGCCTTCGTGCTCCCCGGCGGCTCGCCCTCGGGGGCGGCGTTTCACGTCGCGCGAACCGTCTGCCGGCGGGCCGAGCGGAAGGTCGTCGGGCTTCTCGCCGACCAGCCGGACCTGGAGACGGACGTCCTCCCCTACCTGAACCGGCTCTCCGACCTCCTGTTCACGCTCGCCCGCTGGACGAACCGGCGAGCGGGTGTCGGCGACGCCCAGTGGCTGCCGCAACGACTTCGGGAGGAGGAGACGGGCGCATGAACGCCGAGACCCGGCCGTTTCGACTCGTCGTGCCCGGCGCCGATCTTCGCGGCGACATCTGGATCCCGGACGAGATCGCGACCGACGCTGCGATCGTCGTGTGCCACGGATTCAAGGGATTCAAGGACTGGGGCTTTTTCCCCTATCTGACCGAGCAGCTCGCGCTCCGCACGTCGCTTCCGGCCGTCTGCTTCAGCTTCGAAGGCTCGGGCGTGAGGGAGCGGGACTTCGACGATCTCACGGCGTTCTCCACAAACACGTTCACGAGAGAACTCTTCGATCTCGAGGCGGTACTGGATGGGCTGTGCGTCGGCAGGCTCGGGGAGACGGACGTCCCGGCAGTCACCCGTTTCGGCCTTCTGGGACACAGCCGGGGCGGTGCGACCGTAATACTTAAGGCGGCGACACGGCGTCAGGTCGAGGCCGTCTCGACCTGGGCCGCGATCAGCTCGGTCGATCGCTACCAGGCGTTCCGGTCCGCATGGGATCGCGGCGAGACCCCCGTGATCCCGAACATGCGGACCGGGCAGGACATGCCGCTCGAGCGAAACGTGCTCGACGACATGCTGGCGAACGGACCACGACTCGACGTCCTGGCCGCGGCGGCCGCACTCGAGGTGCCGACCGCGATCGTCCATGGCGACGAGGACGAGTCGGTCCCGTTCGCCGACGCCGAAGCGCTCGCGGGCGCGGCTGCCGACTTCGCCACGCTCACGAAGATCGAGGGTGGCAGTCACGGTTTCGGAGCGGTTCACCCGTTCGCGGGCTCTAATCCGGGATTCGAACGAGCGATCGAAGCGAGCGTCGAGGCGTTCCGGAAGGGACTGACTCGAGCTGACGAGGAGAGAACGACATGAGCCCTGGGAACCGCATCTTGAACGGTTCGGTTCGACATCGTGTGGCGCTGGGAGCCGCGGGGCTCGCCGTGTCGCTTGTCGCGTGCACCATCGAACCCGTCGGGAACGGGGGCGACGAGGGCGCCGTCGAGTCGGATCTGGCGACCCACGTCGAGCGAATACTCGATGAACAGGCGGCCGCCTGGAACCGGGGCGATCTCGAGGGGTTCATGTCTTCCTACGAGAGTTCCCCGGAGACGAGCTACATCGGGGCCTCGGGCCTGATCACCGGGTTCGATGGCATCCGCGGCAGATACGCGCCGCTCTTCGAGGCGGGGGCGCAACGGGACAGTCTGCGCTTCGAGTCTCTGACGGCGCGCGAGCTGGATGCGCGGTTCGGAGTGGCAACCGCACGGTACGTGCTGTTCCGGGACGGGATGACGACGTCGACCGGGCCTTTCACGCTCGTGATGATGCGTGCGGAGGGGGTGTGGAAGATCGTGCACGACCAGAGTGCGGAGGATCCGCCCGACGACGCGGGCGAATCCGGCGACAACTAGACGGGAAGGGAGCAGTCGAGAGGTCCTTGAGCATTCATGAATTCGACTACGTCATCGTCGGCGGCGGGCTCGCGGGCTCGGCCGCGGTCGATGGCATCAGAGAGATGGATGAGGACGGGACGATCGCGTTGCTGACGGAGGAGGAGACTCCCCCGTACCACCGGCCGCCCCTGTCCAAGGAGTACATGCAGACGACCGAGGCGCCGCGCGACCTGCTATACGTAAAGCCATCCGGCTGGTTCGAGGACCAGGCCGGTATCGAGCTGGTGACCGGCGCCCGTGTCGAGCGGCTCGACCCGACGCGTCTCGTGGTCGCGACCGAGGACGGCGAGGTCTACTCCGGTCGACGCATTCTGGTGTCGACGGGTGGGAGAGCGCGGGCCCTGCCCGTCGAAGGTTTCGGGCTTCCGGGCACGTACACGCTCAGGACCGCGGAGGACGCCGAGGCCATCCGTGAGGCCGCCACGGGCGCACACCGCGTGGCCCTCGTGGGCGCCGGCTTCATCGGGATGGAGCTCGCCGCCACGCTTCGGAAGCTCGACCTCGACCCGATCGTGGTCGATCTCGAGGAGAGGGTCTGGGGCAGTGTCTTCCCCGCCCCGGTGTCGAGCTTCCTCCAGCACTACTTCGAGGGGCGCGGCGTCCGGTTCCTGCTCGGATCCGCGGTGGCCGCCTTCGACGGAGCGAAGCGGGTAGAGCGGGTCGTCCTCGCCGACGGGGACGAGCTCGTGGCGGACCTTGTGGTCGTCGGCGTCGGACTCCAGCCGAACGATCAGATCGCGCGGGAGGGCGGACTCGCGGTGACGGACGGGGTCGTGGTCGACTCCTACTGCGAGACGACGGCCGGGCACATCTACTCGGCCGGGGATGTCACCTGCTATCCGGACCCGGTGTTCGGCGACCTGGTACGCACCGAACACTGGGACCACGCCCGTGCCCAGGGTCGAATCGCGGGGCGCAACATGGCCGGGGCGCGAGAGCCGTACGAACACGTGCCGTACTTCTTCACGCACGTCTTCGACCTGAGCATCAATGTGTTCGGCCGGACGGGTGGAGCGGACCGGACCATCGTCTCCGGTGAGCTCGGTTCCGGGCGCTCGGTCGTATACTGCGTCACCGAGGGTCGCCTGTCGGGTGCGGTCCTGATCAATGCGAACGACGCGATGGACGAGTGCCGCGAGTTGATTCGCGAGCGTCCGACCATGGACGAACTTCTCGACCGGCTCGGCCCGGAGGGCTCGGCTGAAATGGTGAACACGGGAGCCGGATGATGGACGGAGACATGGAAGAAGGAACGCAGATGGGGTCCGATTCGACCGAGGATACAGGCGACGCCGGAGCCGATTCGGACGCCCCGGTGGAGCAGAACGGTACGGTCGAGGAGATCCGCGAGGCGCTTCGGGGTGTGACGGATCCGGAGCTCGGGATCAACATAGTCGATCTTGGACTCATCTACGACATCGCGGTCGATGACGGTTCGGCGCTCGTCACGATGACCCTCACGAGTCCCGGATGCCCCGCGGGCGGACAGATCATGGGCGGCGCCAAGGATGCCGCCGAATCGGTGGATGGCGTCGACGAGGCGGTGGTCAGCCTCGTGTGGAAGCCGTTCTGGACGCCCGAGCGCATCGACCCCAAGGTGCGCGCGATGATGGGGTTCTGAGCGAGCCGTCATGCTTCTTCGACTCTTCCTGCTGTTCACGCTCATCCCGATCGCGGAGCTCGCGCTCCTCATCCGGATCGGAGGGTACATCGGGTTGGGTCCCACGCTCGGTCTCGTGATCGCGACGGGGGCCGCCGGCGCCTGGCTCGCCCGTCGCGAGGGGCTCCGCAGCTGGCTCGCCGTTCAAGGCGAACTCGCGACCGGCCGTGTCCCCGGTGAGGAGCTCGGCCACGGAGTTCTCATCCTGATGGCCGGGATCGTATTGCTGACGCCGGGCGTCATCACCGACGTCATGGGCATCGCCCTGCTTCTCAGGCCGGTTCGCACCGCGCTCATCAGGAAGCTCCGGGTCCGGTTCGAGCGTCAGGTCGCGGCCGGGACCGCGGGGTTCGTGGGCGGACCGGGGGTCGGCGTGTTCTGGGGTGGGACTCCACCGGGCGGACAGGG
>Ga0224508_10004951_pt1 | contig 10820 bp, 9 predicted proteins | sample SF_Jan12_sed_USG_4_FD_170157 | JGI IMG/M metagenome (GOLD analysis project Ga0224508, IMG submission 170157) | Sediment microbial communities from San Francisco Bay, California, United States - SF_Jan12_sed_USGS_21 | ecosystem: Environmental > Aquatic > Marine > Sediment | place: USA: California... | reverse complement strand
TCCATACAACTTTACTCCATACAACTTTACTCCATACAACTTTACTCCATACAACTTTACTCCATACAACTTTACTCCATACAACTTTACTCCATACAACTTTACTCCATACAACTTTACTCCATACAACTTTACTCCATACCTAAAATCACATCTTAACAGATTAAATTATAGAATCAAATATGTTACAAGTAAAAAGTACAAGACATGGATGGATGATCTGCAAAATCGTTCAGCCTACAAAAATCCTGAAAATGGTTTAGACTTTTACAATCACTGCAAGATATTGCAGTCTGATTCAGCTGCAAAGATGCAGGGAACTCATGTAATCATGAGCATTAGAGGCCTTATAAAATCAGATAACAATGATTCCATGAATGACACACTATCATTTAATGATGTAAAATCAAGTTACGATCATCTTACAATATATTCTTATAATTATTCCAAATTCTACAACAAGAAACCAAAGAGGGCAGGTTCACCAATAAAAATCGCAAATGTAAAAAAACCATTTCAGAGAATCGCAATGTTTGAGGTAAGGTGGATACCATCCCCAAGAAAATTTCTTGAAACATCAATTAATCATTATTTTCAGAAAACTTTTCTGACTGGTCAATACAGAAACAGAAGATCTCTGCCCTTTTTGATACTAAATGCTGATGAGTTATCCAATTTTATCCAACTTCCAAATCCCACAATTACAAAGAATTTACAAACTACAAGAAATGTTTCATTGCCATCAAAGCAGACAAGCAAGACAGGATTGAATGTGGGATATTTTCTTAGAAATAATGAATCCACTTCAGACAAAGAATTGATGGCACATGAGCTGACGCATATAGTACAAAATCAAAGAATCATTCAACGCCAAGAAAAATCACCAAAATCAAATGTATCTGAAAAAAAACAAGAGTTTAATTGTAAAAATGCTCCAATAAAGGATGTAGAAAATCTTTATCGTGCTTTTGTTTCATTTGGACGTTCTGCAGGTTTAATAGATGCTGCAAATATGCTTGAACATTTCCTTTCTAAAAAAGGCACCACAAGAACACTTTCACATATTTTGGTTTTAAAAGATTCAGATGCCAAACAGAAACGACGTTCTCTTATGTCTGCTGTAATAGATTTAGCTTTTAAAATAGCACAAAAAGAACAAAAAACTAAAACATGTTTTGAAAAGCGACAAACAACTTACCGATTTTCTAAGGCAATTAATTCTCATAACACTAAAGCAGTGTGGTATACAATGGGTAGATTTAACATGGTAATGGATTCCCAAATCAGTTGGAAGAAAAACTGTAATTCATCTGGAAATTGTGTTGACTTTTCATTTATAGCTACGGATAGTTTTATGATTGATGATGCATATGATTGGCATCCTGGATTAAAAGTAACCATTCCTCACATTGGAATAATTGATGATCTATGTGCAAAACGATTAGAACAAGCTAAACGTGCTAAACCATTTATGATGAAAGTACGATGGAAAGAAAAACAAAAGTTTTCTTTGATGTGCGAAAAAGAAGGAATTTCTTATTATCCATCTAAAGACGATGTAACTGCTTATCCTCCACTACCTATACCTTCTAAGCCAATTCCAAATGCTCCTGTGTCTACCCCATCTCCAAAAAAATCTCAACCTAACTCTGATAAGTCCAGTCGCTAATGACAATTAATTTATAAAAACAATATGTCTAATATCTGATAAAATTCTCTATGTTGAGATTCTAATATAAAATAAATCTCATTATGTTTTTTATATTCATTTATGTTGTATTTATTCTGTAAATAATCCAAAATTATAAAATACTTTTGTTAAGATCATAGTTAGCATAAATTTCTTGATTTAGAATCTTTAACTCTTTTTACTTTAGATCTATTAGAAATGTATCTTCAATTTTGGTTGTTATTTATTAAAAACATAAGTATTTCCAAACTATGCAATAACAATTGACGTCAAGTAATAACAATATCAAAAAAAGAAAGAAAGCACATGCTGCATTTTCAAAATATCAAAAAAAAGCAGAAAAAACATGTAAAAAAATTAATCAAATTGATGATCAATTAGAAAGACAAAAAATATTTGAGAAATTAATTCAAGACATTCCCAATTTACTTGATAATTTTGGAGATTTATTATCCAAACAATTACAAGAAGAACTAGAAGATCTTGTAGACTCGTATGTTTCTAGTCAAATACCTATGAGTGAGTGTATAAAATTAGCATCAAAGATTCGAAAAACCCTTGATGAATTACAACTTCAAACAACTGATGCTTCTATGGATGATACAAGTAAAAGTTCTGCTAACAGTACTACGTCAACATCAGGCACCGGTACAAGTATTTCAACAAAAATGATTGTAATAATAATATCTGGAATAGTGGTTGGAGGAGGTGCTGGTGCTGTTTATTTCTTCCCTCCAGACACACCTCAGCCTTCATACCCATCTCCCGACACATCTCCACCTCCTTCACCATCTATTATCTCACCTTATTATGGTGATACAATTACTGATACAAACAGCATTACGTTCACGTGGAATTCATCATATGACAATAGTGGGATTGACCATTATTTTCTTAAAGTGCATAGAGATGTTGACAACAGTCTTATCTTTAATGGCGATGTATACTCTACATCATACTCTAACCTGAGTCTAGGATATGATAATTATTATTGGCAGATATTAGCAGTTGATAATGCAGGAAATACAGGATCTTTTAGCAGTCCTGCTTACTTTACAATAGTAAAAACAGAACCTGAACATCCACCAGACAACATTCCACCTATAATAGAAGTGCCAAATAACATTACAAGAGAAACAAGCTCAAATGGTACACCAATTAATTTTCAAGCCACAGCAAATGATAATGTAGATGGTACAATTACTGCTTCTTGTTCTCAGTCTTCAGGTTCAATGTTTTCAATCGGTACAACTACTGTGAGATGCGAGGCTTTTGACAAAGCTGGGAATAAAGGTACAGCATCATTTACTGTAACTGTAACAGAAAGACCTGTAGAAGCACCAATAGCAATAATGGATTGTTCTTCTGGTGTTATTCCAGGGGATGAAGTAAAATGTGATGCATCTGGTTCTTATCATCCTGATGGAACAAGTATAATATACAGTTGGAACTTTGGTGATGGCAAAAGTGTCCTTGATGATCCGTATCCAGAAACTTATCATGCATACGATTCGCCTGGAACTTATATTGTAACCCTAACTGTCACTGACAAAGCTGGAAATAAAGACACAGCATCATTTACTGTAACTGTAATAGTACCACCATTACCTACTCCAATCCTTGACACCCCTAGTAACGGAGCAATACTATACATTATTGCTCCAGAAAATGAGGCTCTAGTTGAATTTACGTGGAGTGATTTAAGTTATCAAAATGATAACATTCGTTATGATATTGAGATAGACGGGCAAATTCATCCTTGGGGCCCTACCACTGAACCTAGATTTGAACTTCCATTTTTTATGGAAGGAATCTACAGCTGGAGAGTAAGAGCAATTGATACATCAGGTAATGTAGGACCATTTAGCGAGATGTCTTATTTTGAAGTGAAAGAGACAACAATTCGTTAGAACTTCATGTTTCTATTTCTCCAGACTCATCAGTTCCAGGATGTGAATAAAAAAACGAATGTCATATTCCTTATTAAGTAACAGATATGTTAGTGGCTAAGTCATATGAACAAATGATGATATTACATCACATACTGTAATTACAGGAACAGCAGCTGATGGACCAGATGGTGTGTTTGACAGCAGTTTGTTCATGACAGATGGAACCTTCTCACAAAAGTTTGAAGAAACAGGTACATTTCCATATTTTTGCATGGTTCATCCCTGGATGGAAGGAATTGTAGTAGTTCAAGAAGCAAATTAAATTTTACAATTCTCCGTATTATAGAATCAGGGATTTTTATCATGTTTATGATGAATTGCATGCTAAATTTGTAATATCTTAAAGATCTAATTGTTAAATTTGCACGAAGAATAAATTAGTAATTATATATTTATAATCGGGTTTGAAAATCATTTTAATTTCTTTCCACATTCCTGGCAATACTTTGCATGAAAATTATTCTCAGAATCACATTTCTTACAAAATTTAACTTCTTCATTTGGATTATTTTTCAATATTTCTTTGTCAATTCCGAGATCCTCCCGGGTAGCTCGTCTTAACAATTCAAGTTTGTTGCATTTCAGTGTTTTTCTAAATACTCCAACTTTTTTGTATTCAATTTTTACATAATCACCAATTACGACTTTGTTTACATCTTGTTTTTTTAACTGAAAAGTTTCACGACTGCCATCATCCCCATCAAGAGTAATAAAAGTCCAATATTCTGGCACTGCACCCGGAGGAGGAGTAGCAAACTTTTCTAGTATTACGCCAGCAATATGATTACTCACAAATAACAGAATAATTAATTGTATTTAATCATGTTTTACTCTTAGAACATATTACTATCAAGTTAGGTCTGCTGTTTAATTCTAAATATTCTCAAAGGAATTTTCTTCATATCAATCAAACAGGTTCTTAGAAAAATCGACACTAAAGTAAATCAAAAATTCTTTATTAATTACTTTTGTAAATAGCAGGTATTGAGTTTAGCATTTCATACCAAATCTTCAAAGTCTGATTCAAAAAATAACAATTTAAAATCATCTAGATCTCATAGTCACAACTCTTATCAGAATTTATCCCAAAATCAAGAAAACACATTACATCTACAACAGGAACTAGGCAACCAAGAAATTCAAAGAATGATAAAATCGGGAATCATACAGCCGAAACTCAAGATCAGCCATCCTAATGATCCATACGAAAGAGAGGCTGACAAAGTAGCAGATCAAATAATGAGAATGTCTGTTTCTGACTTTATAGAATCTGACATACAAGAACCTCACAATAAACTTCAGAGAAAGAAATGTTCTGAATGTGAAATGAATGAAAAAGAAGAAGAATTTAAGATTAGCAGAAAATCCACATCCTCTTCTAGTTTAGAAACACCTGATGAAATCTCCAATCAAATTAACAATACAAGTGGTGGGAAATCACTAGATAGTAACATGAAATCATTTATGGAATCTAGATTTAATCATGATTTTTCTAATGTAAGAATTCACGATGATTCTAGATCTAAACAATTAGCTAGATCAGTTAATGCAAGAGCATTTACTACAAGCAACAGTATTTTCTTGGGGGAAAATGAATCTGTATCAGATAAAAAATTGATGGCACATGAGTTGACACATGTAGTACAGCAAAGAAATACAAAACAGATTTCAAATAAATTCTTACAAAGATCAGAGAAAGATAAAGAGGCTAAGAAAGACGAAAACAAGGAAGAGACAGATGCAGGTAAAGTAATTGTTGAGGGTTTAAAAACTGTTGGAGAACAAGCTAAAGACAACAACCCAAAAGTTAAGAAAAAAGTTATTGAACCTCTCAAAAAATATGCCAAGCAAAAATGGAGTAGCCTATCGGGTACTGAAAAAGGCGTTTTAATTGGTCACGGTGCTGTTACATATAGTCTTATTTTAGGTTCAATGTTATCCGATCCAAAAAGACGAAAAGTGTTAGAAGATATAAACATTGCAGCTCCATTGGGTCTAATCCCCTATATGCCATTGACGAGTTTCAAATATACACTACCCAGTGGTGAAACGAAAGACAAACGTCAATTTCAATTCCATACCTCTTTTTCTGGTGATGATTACCTGAAGATTCTTAGCAAAAAGACTGCCCTACCTGATATGTCAATGGGTATAGACATAGAGTGGAGGTATGATCCCATAAATGATCAATTAAAAGTTGGTGGCGCTCAAGCCAAAATAGGTCTTATGCCAGGAGTAACACTCTCAGGTGGTACATATTCTGGCCTGTTGAAGATGCCAGATATTCATACCACCCCAGAAGGAAGTACTGTGGAAAGCCGTAAGCGGATTCCTGCGATGCCAATCTCAACACCAACACCTGATGTTCGCTTTATGCTTACAGTTGATTTGCTCAAGTTAGATCCATCCATCATAGGAAAAAGATTACATAGGATCTTACGTGCGTTCTAAGTCTGCAATCTTATAATGAGGATTATATCATATCTTTTAGGAAAATTTGAATCAAATGTTTATTCCTCTTATAATTTTAAATGTCGTACAAATGAGCGATCGTTGGTAAAGACAGGATTTTAGCTTTGTCTATGATGACCTCATTCCTTTTAACTTGGCTACAACTATTTTCACATTAAAACTGTCAGTATACATCAAAATTTTGTTTTAATTGTACAAATTCTTTTTAATTGTGAATATTTATCTAACATGTGAATTTTTCATCGCCACAAAAAAAGTCAACATCAAATTCAAGAAAGTCCAATTATTGTTCCATACGAAACTACCAAGTCAGGTTTTCCTGAAACAAAAACAATCGCCAAAAAACAATGACAGTGGTAACTACCATGAAATCCATTACCAAAAAACCTCAAAAACAAACCGTACTTTTGGTAATGTTTTACTCGTTGTTGATGTCTCCTCTATTTTTTTACATCTGGGTTTTTGAAAGGCCAGAGCTGCCAATGTTTTTGATAGTTTCTTTGTATTCTGTTTGGGCCATAACTATGATTATAGATATGAGAATCACATTGTCTATCAAAAATCTGATTGTACTGCATGAATCAAACATTATATTTAGAAATTTGTATCAAAAGTACAAACCACGAGTTGCAATTGCAATACAATTACTCATTGAAACATCGTTTGTATTGTTTATTCCATCTTTGATATTTCCGCGTGAGTTTGGAACAAAATTATTTTTTGACTATCAGACAAGTGCAATCTTGGCTGGAATTTTTGGTGTGATTCATCTGCTGGCATGGTATTCTAACAAGAAAACAATTAGAACAATAATACAAAAATAAAAAGAAAAAGTTGTGTTTTTTACAGTCTTGGCATTATAGATAGTTTTGATTTTGCAGATATTGCAATTATAGATATGATTGCAACTGCCAAAATCATCACTGCAATTGTTCCAAATTCTGGAACAACCTTTAATTCTCCAAGTACAAACGGCGAATTATTTTTTGCTCCAGTCCAATGATCGGAATCATCTGGAGCTCCAATTCCAAAAGGAACTACTTCTACATATATTGGATTTTCATCAGATCCAACAGCATCAATCATGTGGCTTGCAGTCATTTCGATAGCATGTGCTTGTTGTCTGAAGATTTCTTTACCATTTTGTGTTGCAGTTATTTGATAGTTGACCTGTGATTCACTGAATTCAAGATCAATTTGGGTTCCGCCTTTTACAGTCGAGTCGGAAACTTTTACCATAAAGAAGTATTCAGCATCATCATCTTCAACAGCTCCTGCTTCTTGTACTACAATCAAACCTTGCATCCAAGGATGAACCATGCAAAAGTAATCAAAAGTGCCTTCTTCTTCAAATGTGTGAGAAAATGTTGTACCTGCCATAAATAAACTTGAATCAAATAGACCGTCAGGTCCATCAGATACAGCTCCGCTTGTTACAGTATGTGCTGCAGTGTCATCATTTGACCAAGTTACTGTTTCACCAACATCGACTGCTACCTCATATGGAATGTAGCATTCGTTTGTTTCCTCACATACCGGTACTGCAGAACCTTCAGGTAAACTGACTGTAGTCTCTGCATAAGCAGATGTAGGAACTGTAATTAGTATCAAGCTTGCAATGGTCACTGTCAATATAGAAAAGAATGTAATTGTTTTTGTTGTTATTTTCATTGATGATCGAATCATCTGTAAGAATAAAAAGTTTTTGAGTTTGTTTGAAGTTAATTATTCCATAGATGGTCTTCATTATCGGTAGTCGAGAGAATCATGACTCTCCCCCCCTACTGATTAATTTCTGCATATTGTTATGGCTGTGTAGAAACCATACCACAACCAACAAGTTATTCTGTATGATTCTGTGACAATTGTATACAATTATTCTGTATGTCAGTTCCCTGTTCTGTGTAACTATCTTTCTTGATGTGACACAGTCACCAAACATTCTCTTGATTACTGAAAATATTGTCTCTGTCTTGTTTCTTTGATGGTATGTGACATCATCATATCCATATCTTTTGAGCATTTTTCTGTGATATCCTCGGGTCTTGTATATTGGAATATCTGCATATCTTGGTGGAATAATGCTGAGAATTCCTAGATTCTCTGCAGCAACATGATTTGTTTCAGAATCATATCCCTTGTCTGCTAGAACAGTACTGACAGGAATAATTTGATTTGAAATTATCGGACAAAGATGCCAAAGTGGATCGTAAAGACATATTTGTTGAGGTCGATTATATGGTAGGCCACAAGCCTCTGTCTGATGATTTTTCTGAAGTTATTGATGCGTTTGCCAATGCGCCTTTAACAAACGGAGATGATTTACCGAGAATTAAGTTACATATAGAAATAGTAGATGCAGATCCGATCCCACACCGTGACATTCTCAAAGTCTGAGATGAGTTTCACGAACTAAAAAAAATGTATTTTGGCATCTCTGAACAGCGAGGAGACGATAACCAAATTAATGCAAAAAAACTTGCATTTAGATATGCAATATTTATTCATAGTATGAAAAATAATGACTCTCCGGGAACCCCACTTCCAAATACAGGCAGAGGAGAAATACCTGGAAATGATTTTGTTGTTTCATTAGGTGTACCTGGAGCAGGTATAAGAGATGAACATACTACAGGCAATACAAAACAAATTGAATCCACGTTTATGCATGAACTAGGCCATACATTGAACCTTCGCCATGGAGGTTCTGATGGATTAAATTGTAAACCCAATTATCTTAGCGTAATGAGTTATCTGTTTCAGTTTGATAATGTTGTTCCCAGTAGGCCTTTAGATTATTCACGTTCCACTCTTCCAACACTAAATGAAACATCTCTTGATGAATCAAACGGCATTGGAGCAAGCACTCTCCCTTACTAAATAGTTCACGAATACGTATGGTGTAAAGAACTATTTAACGATTACCGAGATTCACATTTTTGCAATTTCTTACAAAATTACATTTGTATTTTTTTTAACTACAATTACAATTCAATTGAATTTAAATTGAAAAATTCTTGACAACAGGTTAAAAACAATTAAAACTCTAGATGTCATAACAAAAATGGTTTCAGTGTGGTATTCCTTTCTGAATAGTTCACGCTTTTAAGATTGTAACGCCACCTGAAGCCACTTTTGTTTTACCAAAAACATTATGGTTTTTTTATTAATAAGTACGATTGGTTTTCTCAAATTTGAGATTTTTTTGTAGAAGAATTATTCTATGGATTTAGGTTTTAGACCTTTGATCATATCTTTGAATTCTTGTCGCATCTCTTCTTTGAAGTTTTCAGTATCATCAAGTTTTTGTTGTTGTTCTAAAATTTTTAATTCTAATGCAGACAATTGTAATTTTAGAGATTTTTCTTTTTCGATTTCTTCAAGTTTTGTGTGTTCCCATCCTTTGTTGTTTAGTACAAAACTACAGTTTGAACACATTACGGATTCATGGGTATTGATGTTTCCACATTTTGGACATTCTCTTCTAACAGGAGATCTTTCCTTTTTCTCAACAATTCCATACTCCTCTAACAAAGGGGTAATCACTTGCTTGCGGTTTCTGTGTACATAAGTGGTTATTCTATCAGAATTTGGAGTCCAGCCTGAAAATTGTTTTAACTGGGAATCAGTTAGCGTGTCTGTTTTTTCAGTAATGCTTGAATGTCTACCTACCAAATAGGGATTCCATGGTTTTTGGAGCAAAACAGATAACTTTTCAATGTCTTCTTTTTCGATTTCTTTTGCATCAAGCATTTTAGTTACTTTAATTTTCAATTCTTTTGTAATCTTCCAAATAGTATCGGTAGTAATGGGTTTCATTGTTGTTTTACTTAATATCAGAAAAGAGTCAGGTTCTCTGGAAAAAGGATGATGATTCAGATATTCTCTCAAATAGGGGAAACTTACAATTGAAGGATTTGTCCTAATGCCAGTTTTTGTATCCCAAGCAGTTGATATTTCAGCATACTTTTCTTTCATTACAATATCTTTGATCTTTATCTTTATGATCTCTTGATTTCTTGCAGCCATATCCCAAGCAAGTGTCAAGACCAATTTTGTTCTAATGTCTCCAGAATACTTGACTGCGAGCAATAATTCATCTTCAGTCCATACATCATTTGGTGAATAGCTTGTTTTTCGCTTACTCTTTTTCTTTTTTATCGACTTGATAGGTTCAGGCGTATGCCAGTCTTCACGATCTGTGTTAGAATCTCTGTTTGTAAGCCATTTGTAAAATCCAATCAATCTTGAGAAATAATCATTCCAGGTTCTCATCCATTTTTTGTCAGGATCATCATCAGAAGATTTTCTTCGTTTATCTAGAAATTTTAGAACATCTTCCTTTGTAATGTCATCAAGATTTTCACTTGCATTATCAACTGAGAATAATCTCAAAACCGTCAGGTAATTTGTTGCATTTCTAATGCTGCTATCCTCTTCATCAATGAGCCATTCATAAAAATCCAAAAATGATTTGCTGTGACTTGGATTCTCCAACTCTTGTATCTGCTTTAGAATAGTTTGAGGTTTGGAGGTCATATAGTTAGGTTATACACCTAAACTATATGAACCCCCTAAGTTAGCGGACCCGACCGGATTCGAACCGGCGACCTATTGCTCCGCAAGCAATCGCACTATCCAAGCTATGCAACGAGTCCAAAAAGTTTTGGAAATGTGCGCTTAATTTGGATTGCTATTAGTTAGGT
>Ga0224508_10004950_pt1 | contig 10821 bp, 19 predicted proteins | sample SF_Jan12_sed_USG_4_FD_170157 | JGI IMG/M metagenome (GOLD analysis project Ga0224508, IMG submission 170157) | Sediment microbial communities from San Francisco Bay, California, United States - SF_Jan12_sed_USGS_21 | ecosystem: Environmental > Aquatic > Marine > Sediment | place: USA... | reverse complement strand
CCCACGGTCAGTCTCAACTCTAGAGCCGGGGACGACGGAGGAGGCGAAATGATTGAAGGCCTCATCCCACTTCTTCTATTTCTAACCGTCGTTGTAGTGTTGCTCGCGGGCTACCCGGTGGCGTTCACACTGGCGGGCACTGCCCTGCTTTTCGCGATCGCAGGCACCGTTGGGGGCGCATTCCCGGCCGGCTTCCTGGAAACGATGCCGAGCAGGTTGTTCGGCATCATGAGCAACGAGACCCTCGTCGCAGTCCCCCTGTTCGTTTTCATGGGCGTGATGCTGGAACGGGCAAAGATCGCTGAGAACCTCTTGGACACCCTGAGCATGCTGTTCGGCTCACTGCGCGGCGGATTAGGGATCTCAGTGACACTCGTGGGGATGCTGCTGGCGGCAAGCACCGGCATCGTCGGCGCGACGGTGGTCACTATGGGCCTCTTGTCTCTGCCGACCATGCTGCGCCGGGGTTACGACCCTGCGGTGGCCTCAGGAACCATTTGCGCATCCGGAACGCTGGGCCAGATAATTCCGCCGTCCATTATCCTGGTGCTGTTGGGCGATGTGTTGTCCTCGGCCTATCAGCGGGCGCAGCTCAGCCAGGGGATCTTCTCGCCTAAGACCGTATCGGTGGGAGACCTCTTTGCCGGCGCCCTGATTCCGGGGCTCATGCTCGTCGTGCTCTACATACTCTACATCGCCGTTGTCGCACTGCTGAAACCAGCCACTATGCCTGCGCACGCTCGGGGAGGCGGCGAGGTCATTGCGCGCGCCGAGCTGTTCGGGCGCGTGATCAAGGTGCTGCTTCCTCCCTTGTTCCTGATTCTCGCTGTGCTGGGATCGATCATGGCCGGTGTCGCAACGCCGACCGAGGCCGCCGCGGTAGGCGCCGTCGGTGCCATCTTTCTAGCGGTGATCAAGAAGGAGCTCAACTTGGTACGCCTGAAGGAGGTCATGCGCTCAACGACACGTGTGAGCAGCATGGTCTTTCTGATTCTTATCGGTGCGTCGGTATTTTCCCTGGTCTTCAGAGGATACGGGGGAGACGAGGCGGTCCGTCACGTCCTGGAGGACCTGCCTGGTGGAACCGCAGGGGCGGTAATAGTGGTCATGCTGGTCATGTTTCTGCTCGGTTTCGTCCTCGACTTCATAGAGATCACTTTCGTCGTCGTGCCGATCGTGGGCCCGGTGCTGCTGGCGATGGGCCTGGATCCGGTGTGGTTGGGGGTGATGATCGCCATCAATCTGCAGACCTCCTTCCTCACCCCTCCTTTCGGGTTCGCGTTGTTCTATTTGAGGGGCGTCGCGCCGCCGGAGCTGCGCACGGGCCAGATCTATCGAGGGGTAGTGCCCTTCGTCGCCATCCAGGTCCTGGCCCTGGGACTGCTGGCACTGTGGCCGGAACTGGCCACCTGGTTACCGCAACAGGTCTACAAGGAATGATACAGTGCCGGCGAGCAATCCCGTCTATAGCTGTCTCGTCTGCAATATCGCATGTTCGGAAATCCGGTGCCATGCCGAGACCTTGTTGAGGAACGCGCGGTATGACTCATAGATAGGCCGTGAGACTTCGTCTCGTTCGGCAAGCTCTTCCATGACCTCGGTCGATAGTTGTTTGATGCCAGATAAGACTTCGTCGGGAAACTGGCGCAGCTCCACCTTGTGTTCGTTGACGAGCGTATCCAGCGCCTCATGATTGCGCGCCGTGAACTCCGCGAGCATATCGGTGTTGATTGCCTGACAGGCAGCCATCGCGATGGCCTGCAGATCCTCCGGCAGGGCCTCGAAAGCCTGTTTATTGAAAAGGCATTCGAGCACCGGGCCGGGCTCCTGCCAGCCGGGATAGTAGTAGTACCTCGCCGCTTGATGCAGCCCGAAAGCCAGGTCGTTATAGGGGCCCACCCACTCCGTCGCGTCGATATTGCCGGTCTGCAGGGACGTGAAGATTTCAGACCCCGGGATAGTCACGGTCAGACCGCCCGCACGTTTTAGCACCTCACCTCCCAGCCCGGGAATCCGCATCTTTAACCCTTCCAGGTCCTTCATGGAGCGGATCTCCTTGTTGAACCAGCCCCCCATCTGAACGCCCGTACTGCCAGCGGGCGTTGGAATCAGATCGAACGGCGCATAGAGATCCCTCCACAACTTCAGGCCGCCGCCGTAGTAGAGCCAGGCATTGAGCTCCTGGATGGTCATGCCGAACGGCACCGCGGCAAAAAGCTGCGAGGCCTCTATCTTGCCCTTCCAGTAGTAGGCCGCGCCGTGGCCCATCTCCGCTGTCCCGCTGGATACGGCGTCGAAGACCTCGAATGCAGGAATGAGTTCGCCGCCGGCGTAGATCTGAATCCGAATCCTGCCACCGCTCGCCTGCTCGATCAGCCTGGCCAGGTTCACTGCCCCCGTCCCCAGACCCGGGAAGTTGGGCGGCCACGTAGTGACCATTTTCCATTTGTAGATCTTGGGCTTGGTCTGCCCTGAAGCAGCTTTGGGAGCCTCGGCCGGTTTTGAACAGGCCGCAAGTCCGGCGGCCCCCAACCCGACCAGGAATTTTCGGCGCTTGTTCAACATCGCTGTTTCCTTCTTCTCGTCTTCTGGATCGCCTCGCGCAGCAGTTTGCCCCAGCGCCTTCCATTAGGAAAGGCGGCGCATCAAACGGCCATGATGAGACAGTATTTCCCACTTTCTGACAAAATATTGGCACTAAACTATCTTCTTTTCCCACTAAAATAGATTATTTTGCTCAGTGGATTGTATTGTGCTTTTTTGCGCCTGATTTTCGGATATTGTGGGATTGTTGGACGAAAACGAGACAAAAAACCCCGGCCGAAGCCGGGGTTAGGTGCCTTCCTGGCAAGGGGATGATTCCGGGGGTAGGTCCTCGCGGAGCGAGCCATTCCTTGAAGCCTCCTGCCGCTTTCCGGCCGGTCCGTGACCGTCACTCCGGGCTCGAGGCGGAATCAACCTTGGCTGACAGCATGACATCAGGGCGGCCCTGGGGAAGTCGGGCCGTGGTGACTCCGGACGTAGGATTCTTCCTACAAGAGCCGGACGAGGGAGGCTGGTGAGAACGCATGAACGAGGATCGGAGTTGGACGTCCTGTCCAGCCAAGCGGAGTTTACACGTCAGTTTGCGCCTTCCGCGCCCCGCATTCTTGAGCTGATTATTAGCGACGTTTGCGAGCGTAACGGTTTTCACACGGCCTCCCGAGAGTTCCTGCCGTAGAATGCCTGGTGCCACAACGATCACAGCCGAGATAAGGATGATAGGACTCTTACAGCGGGTCTCCGAGGCGCGCGTTAACATAACGGGGCGCCCTGTTGCCCGCATCGCCCAGGGATTGCTGGTGCTCGTAGGCATAGAGAGAGAGGATACTGAGGCTCAGGCTGAGCGCCTGCTGGAACGGATATTGTCCTATCGAGTCTTCCCGGACAGCGAGCAGCGCATGAACCTCTCCCTCACCGATATCGGCGGTGAATTACTGCTCGTGCCCCAGTTTACGCTGGCGGCCAACACCAGGAAGGGCAACCGTGCGAGCTTCACCTCCGCCGCTGCTCCGGAGCGGGGGGCAGAGCTTTATCATCACTTGCTCGAGACGGCGCGACACAAGCTGCCCGGCACGCAGAGCGGCATATTTAGCGCCGACATGCAGGTTCAGTTGGTCAATGACGGACCTGTCACCTTTTGGCTACAGGTCTAGCGCCATCTAAGTCGACGTGACGCCCGACACCCTGTTTCGGGTGAAAATGGCGTATCATTGCAGATCGACTTGTCTATTGGAACGGAGCAGAAACTATGGGTCTTGGAGGAATCAGCCTCTGGCAGCTACTTATCGTCCTACTCATCGTCGTCGTCGTTTTCGGCACGAAACGCCTCAAGAGCATCGGATCGGATCTGGGCGGAGCAGTCAAAGGGTTTCGTAGCGCAATGACCGACGCGGAGGCGGAAGAAGCAAAGAAAATCGAGCAGAACAAAGAGGACGCAGACTTCGGAGAAAGTACCGAGGCCGAGGCCAGCGCAAAAGCCGAAACAGAATCCCAGTCTGCCGAGCGCTAGTCGCTTACTTTTGAGAATCGGTACCGAACGAAATGTTTGACGTCGGTTTCTGGGAATTGATAATTCTTTTCACCCTGGCGCTGCTCGTGCTGGGGCCCGAACGATTGCCGCGCGTAACCAGCTCGGTCGGCCGGTGGGTTGGAAGAGCCCGGGCTATGGCGAGCAATCTCAAGGAACAAATCGAAGAGGAAGTCTCCCTTAAGGAGTTGGAAAAGCTCCACAGTATGGACGAGGAACTCGACCTGAGCTCTTTCACGAAATCTACGCAGAAACACGACGCACCGGACACGCCTGATTCGGGTTCCGAGGAAGGTACAAAACAAGAAGAAGCGCCACGGGCCTCAGAAGAAAACTCGAAGACCGATGAGCGAGCGTAAGCCGGATCCGAATCCGACCAGAGAGGGTTCGCTGTTATCCCATCTGGTTGAACTCCGTTCCCGCCTGCTGCGCATGTTCCTGACCGTGGCGCTCGTGTTTGTAGTCCTGGCACCGTTCTCGCAGGAAATATTCTCTTTCGTTGCTACACCTTTGATGAAGCATCTGCCCGAAGAGTCCAGCATGATTGCTACGCAGGTGGCTTCTCCTTTTCTCACGCCATTCAAACTCACATTGATGGTGGCGATCTTTGTATCCATGCCTATGGTGTTGTACCAGCTCTGGGCCTTCGTAGCGCCCGGGCTCTATCGACGCGAGAAGAAATTCGCTTTTCCATTGGTCGCCACCAGCATATTTTTGTTTTATCTGGGCGTAGCGTTCGCGTACTACGTGGTTTTTCCATTAGTATTCGGTTTTCTGACGTCGGTGGCGCCTGAGGGCGTCACGGTGATGACCGATATTAACCACTATCTCGATTTCATCATCGCCTTGTTTTTCGCGTTCGGACTAGCCTTCGAGGTTCCTATCGCCACCGTCCTGCTGGCGTGGACAGGATTCGTCACGCCGGAAGACCTCGCCGGTAAGCGCGCCTATGTTTTCCTGGGAGCCTTCGTGGTTGGGATGCTGTTGACCCCTCCCGACGTAATATCCCAGACGCTTTTAGCACTACCCGTCTACGTCCTTTACGAAATAGGCATTATCATGTCCAGGTTCTTTGCCTCAAGCAAGGAATCCGCTGCAACAGAGCAAAGCGAAACGCAGACCTGACGGGTTGGATGCTTTTGGACGTATGGCACTCCGGATATCTGCCATGACCCCGAATAACATTGAGACAGAACAAAGGTCTGCGAGTCCGCCGGCAGACTATATGACACTTTCGTCCAATTTAATCACGACGTTTAGGCCCCATACTTTGAGTTAGGCGTCACCTTTAGGCAGCACAGGTCGCCGGCGCACGAAAGGCCCAAAGATATTGTTGCAGGTGCCTCGGCGCCTAGTCGAAGCGTTGGCGTAGTCGGCGAAGCTCTCCAACTCATCCCTCGATGCGAAAAAATTCGGTTCAGAGGCAGCCATATTATTGTGATATCGACCAAATTGGCGGCCATTGGCTCCGTAAACTACTCTTGGCTCGAACATTGAAGCCTTGTGGCAAGGCAGCAGAGCAGGAGACGGCGACACGAAAATGAATCTAGGTGGCCAATAAGGATTAAGGGGTATCAGTATCAGCACCACCGCCAAACTATGCGCTTTTTCGCCGCGTCATGAGGCCGCTCATCTCGGGTGCCAGATGTCGTTGGAGGGGTAGCCTTGGACCTCGAGCGGTGGCGACAATTGATGAAACTATGGGGCGCGGCCAACCATGTCGCGGTGTACCGGGAACTCGTTGGTTCGTATTCTGAACCTCACCGCTACTATCACACGGTTGATCACATAGTGGACTGCCTTGAGCAGTTCGATCAGGTCCACGTCGCGGCTGAGTCGAGAGAGGAAGTCGAGTTGGCGCTATGGTTTCACGACGCGATTTACAAACCCGTGTCTTCGAAGAATGAAATTGAAAGCGCGGAATGGGCGGTCGATTTCGTGCGGTCTGTTGGGGCACCGGAGGCCAAATGCGATCGAGTCTATGGCCACATCTTAGCTACCAAGCATGAAGCTCAACCTACCGACGCCGACTCTACAATGCTAGTAGACATTGATCTGTCCATTCTAGGTCGGGCGCCGGAGGCATATGACCGCTTTGAGGAGAACGTGCGGAAGGAGTATAAATGGGTCCCCTGGTCACTATACCGGCGCAAGCGGCGGGAGATTCTAAGTTCGTTCTTGGAAAGAGATAACATCTATTTCACGGATCACTTCAGAGATAAGTACGAGCAAACAGCCAGACGAAATCTCGAAAAAACCATTAAAACGCTGAGCTAATGACAGTTTGCATCGCCCTGGAGGCAGGTAGGAGAGTTTATGCTAGAACTTTCCCCAAGGGCAGCCACTACTCGATGCGTCTGTGGCTTGGACCTCAACTGCGTCGCTGAGCATTGGCCACAAACACGGGTCTAATCATGAACGACGAAAATCAAGTATGGGTTTAGAGCGCTTTGGAAAACGTGACGGGCCACGGCATGATTGAAGACGAGTCGACAAAATGCCCAGGACGGCATTTTCCGTTTGAAAAACTCAGGCGCGCGATTGCTTGAGACCTGCAGGGTTTGCTGCAACGCAACCGCGCTCTATCCCGGGCTACCGATTCTAGGAGGACATCATGAGTCGATACGTAACCGCCAAGAACATGTCTTGGAAAAACGCGCCGGTACGCGGAGGTACCGTCATGGAGAAATGCGTCATATGGGAAGGTGAGTACGATGTCCGTTCAGCTTTCTTCCGAATGCCGGAAGGAATGTCGATTCCGCAACACACGCATCCAAAGTGGGTCCAGGTGATGGTCTTGGAGGGTGCGATCGAAGTCGAAACATCCCTGGACGGCAGGCTGAGAATTGAATCTGGCGAATGCTATTTCGTCGAAGCGGGAGACACACATGTCGAGACAGCGGTCGTAGATAGCTTGGTACTCGTGACCCAGGGAGAAGACCGTCCGGAGTTCGGACATGGATAGCGCCCTGCTGGTACAGGTCCGGGATGAAATAGAGCGGTTGCATCGATTTTTCGTGAGGTGGTTTGCCGGCACTGTTGCTGAGACCGATGATGTCTTTGAAGATGGATTTTTCAAACACCTCGATCCGGGCTTCCTCCTCATTCCGCCAGCAGGGACCATTACGGACCTATCGGGGCTTGGAAAGATCATACGCGCCGCTCACGGGTCGAATCCGGATTTTCGAATTGCCATTCGTAATGCTTCGATTCGTGGCACATGGGACGACCACGTGCTGGTTACTTATGAGGAATGGCAGCGGAACGCGCTCGCCTCGTCGCCGCCGGACAATGCCCGGGTCGCGTCAGCAATCTTTCGTTCCGGTGAGAGCCTCAAGTGGCTCCATGTGCATGAAACCTGGCTACCCAAGGCCGTGATGGAGGCTGGGCCTTATGATTTCTAGGGAGCCGGCACCATCCCGGCAAACATAGTTCTCGCCACTGGAAAACGCTCAAATGCTCAAGCCAATCGAAATTGTCAGAATGTGGGTCGATGCATTCAACCGTGCAGATGTCGATGCCCTGACCCTGCTCTACGCAGATAACGCGGTCAATCACCAAGTGGCGGAACAAGAGGTCAGGGGCCGCGCTGCTATTCGTAGCACGTTTGAAAAGGAATTCGCACAATCGAATATGGAGTGTATCGTCGAGAACCTGTTGGAGGACGGCGAATGGGCTGTTCTAGAATGGAAAGATCCGTTGGGACTGCGAGGTTGCGGCTTCTTTAAGGTACAGCGTGGAAAGATAGTATTTCAGCGCGGCTATTGGGATAAGCTCACATTTCTCAAGCAACACGGTTTACCGTTGACTGACTGAAACACATCGTCAATGACACTAAGTGTTCTTGCTGATCGCAGTTGAGTAGGGTTGTGGATTTCGAGTACTTAGTTGACTGCCAGAACGCGATCCCAACTATCGCAGAATGGTACGTCAAACAGTGGGGGCACTTGGTGGAAGGCGACACATTCGACGACGCGCTAAGAAGAATGCGTGACTACCTGAACCGGGACAAAATACCGTTCATACTGCTGGGGTTAGATCAAAACGATATCCGCGGAGTTGCTCAACTCAAGTACCGAGAGATGGGCGACATCTATCCGGACAGGGAACACTGGCTGGGTGGCGTCTACGTCCCGCAGGAGCATCGCAGGAGGGGTGTGGGAAGCGAGATCGTAGAAAAGATCGTCTCGCTTGCTCCCCAGCATGGCGTAGAAACACTCAACCTGCAGACGGAGAAACTGGATGGCGGCTTGTATACTCGCCTTGGTTGGAAACCGGTAGAGCGCACGAAAAACAGGGGCTTGGACGTGCTGGTCATGGAAAGGCGTCTTGGCCCATGAGAGGGGCGCAGCTGGACGGGTCTTGGCTCCGCGCCGCCCGAGGGAGAAAAAATGGCATCTAAATCACTCAACCTGGCCTCAGAATTCGTGGTTCTAGGGCCCGATCACGCAGCCACACCCGTGGCATTCACACCCACTATGTTCGAAGAACTCGACGGACAGTTTGGCGGGTTCGAGGATCATCTGCTGGTATCTTCTTTCGAATTCGACGCGGACTGGCCCACCTGGGAAATCCACCCTGCCGGTGACGAGATCGTTATGCTGCTGTCCGGGGAGGCCACCCTGGTTCTGGAAACGGAAAACGGCGTAGAAGCAGCGACTTTATCCAACCCGGGCACATATCTGATTGTGCCCAAAGGAACATGGCACACGGCACACATATCCACGCCGACTCGTATGCTGTTTATTACTCCCGGCGAGGGAACGGAGAATCGAGACGTCTAGATCGAGGCGACTAGTCACTTATGTTTTTGAGACTGATACTGGAATATCTAAAGAAAAGGAAGACTCTCAAGCAGCTAGCCGAGATCGACGAGATACTGAAGAATCATCCGGTGAAAGTGTATGAGGACGAGAATGCCGGGGTGCGGCGCCGGCGGCCGCTGAAGACCCTTCCGACATTGAGATAGCGCTAAAGACAGTCGAGCCGATAGCCATCAAAATACTCGGGAGCAAATACCAGCTAAGCAAACACGTCGTGCAACAAGATTGGGAGCACGATGACATTCTGAGGAGCGAATCTGATTCGGATCAGGCTTTTGTTCACCCGCAAGTGTTTTTGGATTTTCTATGTGACACCGGGGGCCGCTGCCTGCGAGACGAAACCGGAGAGTTCCTCAACAAAGTCAAGACTGCTAACTGGTTGGAATTTCGATTCATGAATGATTCCCGGGATTACCTTCCCATAAGAATCGCCGGGCAGGAGACTCACATTCGCTGTCACTACCTTTGCCCGGTTTTCCACATAGGCATGGTGGATAGTCAGCCATTCATCATCTGTGCCGAACTCTATGATGAGAATAGGCACGAGATGCCAAAGATTATCACTGAGCTATCTCAAGACCTCTTAGCAGAATCCTCTGCGTATTACGACAGCGAGGAAGCAGTCTGGTTACAGGTGAGCACGTAACAATCTGCCAAGGTTGATGAGGCCAAGCGAGATGACGAGAATCAGGGGAGCGCTGACTGGAGGAGCGCTGGCGCTTATAGCGATAGTTGGTATTCATCTCCCACTGGCCGAGATAGGGGTGCCCTTGCTATCGCTCTTTCTGGCGCTGACGGCCTGCGTTTACCTCGGCGCTTTGCTGGCCCAGCAGCAGGGACTACGTGTGGTGCTTGTCGAGTCTGGTGTGAGCCTGATCGTTTTTGTTTGTGCGATACTGGGAATGCTGGTCTCCGCCAGATGGCTGGCCGCCGGCTATGCGATTCACGGTCTCTGGGACTGGGCTCACGATACTGGAATCGTCGCGACACGCGTGGCCTGATGGTTTCCGCCTGCGTGCGCGGTATTCGACTTCATGATCGCAATCTTCGTACTGCTGTTACTGACGTAAGACAAGTCAATGACGAGAACAGAAGCTGAGGCTTTGCGCAACGACCCGCAATACTGGCATTTGAGCGTCGTCTACAAGTGCGCGCAAGATCCCAGGGTGATCGTGCGGAATCTTTGGATCTTCGGCTGGACATGGAATTTTGGTCACAAGCTCGTCGTTCCAGCTATCCTGGCCGCGATCCTGGTGTTCCTTGGACCAGTCTATCTTCTTGCTGCAACAGGAGATGTAACCCCAGTCACGCTGCTGATAGTGGCAACGCTGTCTTTGACGGTAATATTGATGGCCGCACATCACATCGCTTCAGGGCCTCGAGAGCACTAGTTTGGGGGTTACGATGGATCTCAAGAGAATCGCCATGGGAACAGCAGCGTACACGGTCGTGACCGGTTGAAGTGAGCGTATCGAGTCTCGAAGTTCGGGTTGTCTTGAGCGTGGCGCTGGTGCTGTTCGGCTTCGCGAACTATTTGCCGATCGTAAAGCTGCACGGTGCCTACCCGCTTGCGGTGATGTGGCCGTCGTCCCTGCTCAGGATCGACTTGCGCGGGTTCTCAGGCCTAGTTGCCGCTATCGTGTTCTGGTTTTCCTCGGGGCAAGTGCTACGCGGTACCTCCCCGCCGTTCTACCTGGCCGGCACCGGCGTTGCTGTGACGATGCTTGGCGCTATCTATTTCGCGGTGAAATGGAGCGAAGGGCTCGGCTTTCAGGGCTATGCCCACACCGTCTTCTGGGCGTCGATAAACGCCCTCGCCGCGGCGTGCCTCGGGGCATCGATCGTGCTCGCCTGGCCCAGGCCCGGCGGCATCGTGCATCTGGTGGCCCATTTCATCCTGATTACGTGGCTTGCGTTCGTGGCTTTCCC
>Ga0224508_10004949_pt1 | contig 10821 bp, 7 predicted proteins | sample SF_Jan12_sed_USG_4_FD_170157 | JGI IMG/M metagenome (GOLD analysis project Ga0224508, IMG submission 170157) | Sediment microbial communities from San Francisco Bay, California, United States - SF_Jan12_sed_USGS_21 | ecosystem: Environmental > Aquatic > Marine > Sediment | place: USA: California... | reverse complement strand
CGCATCATCGATGATGTGACACTCAAAATCTACGTCGGCGAGGTCTTTGCGGTCGTTGGTCCATCGGGAGCCGGTAAGAGCACGCTCGCCGATGTTCTTTCCGGCCTGTTGCGGCCGCACAGTGGGCTGATCTGCGCGGATGGCAGGCCAATCGATGAGGATCAGTTGCCGGCCTGGCGAAAACAGGTGGGATATGTGCCGCAGTCGACGGCACTGCTTCGCGATACCGTGCGCCGGAATCTCACCTGGATATTGGCTGATTCTCCGTCAGCGGACAAGATGGAGCAGGCAATGCGATGCGCAGAGGTGACGGATATATTGGCCTGTATGCCTGACGGCCTGGACACAAGAGTGGACCGACGAGAAGGTACGCTTTCCGGTGGTGAACGACAGCGAATAGCGATCGCACGCGAATTGCTGCGTGAACCCGAGATATTGATACTCGACGAAGCTACGAATGCGTTGGACATCGACGGGGAAGCGCGTTTGCTCAAAAAATTACGACGCAATTACCCGCAAATGACGATAGTGTTGATTACTCATCGGCCGACGACTATCGCGATCGCAGACCGTGTGGCATATATTGACGGCGGCCAGCTGGTCTCGAGTATTCCGGTTGAGTTGCGGAGCGCCGACAACGAGCAAGAAAAAGAGCGAATGAGACATGCTTAATCGGATTTCTGACCTCGATATCAGCAAACCTGCAAAGCATCTTGCAGGTCAGGCTCGGCACGACACCGACCTCTCGGAGCTCGAACGCGCCATACTCTCGACGATCACGTATCGCGATTTGTTCGATTATCCGGTCACCGTGGAAGAAATTCATCGTTACCTGCACAGTATCCCCTGTGAGCTGAGCGTCGTTCGCGTGGCCCTCGAGGATGCGGAATTCGCGAACCGGTATCTCGCAAGCGACGGCGAGTTTTATGCGCTGAAGCAGCGCGACGAACTGTTTGCGGTACGACGCGAACGTCTAAATCTGGCCGAGGACTTGTGGCCAAAAGCGCTGGCACGTGGCGCGGTTCTTTCGACGCTACCGTTTATCCGCATGGTGGGCGTCACCGGGTCCCTGGCTCCCAATAATCCAAACCAGGCTGCAGACATCGATTTCATGTTCGTGACGGAAGGGGGGCGGCTTTGGAGCACGCGGGCGTTGGCCAAGGTTCTGGCTCTGCTGGACAGGAAGTTCTCGAGCGGCGAGCTATGCCCGAACTTTTTCGTATCCACTCGGGCGCTGGAATTGGAGGGTCAGAGCCTCTACATAGCGCAGGAGCTCGCGCAAATGGTGCCGATTTACGGTATGGATGAGTACGACTCCCTGCGTGACGCGAATCCATGGATATATGATTACTTGCCTAACGCAGTGGGTGCGCCGCCCGGTGCTCACCGCTGCGAACCGCGTGCACCCCTGATCCGCCGGGTTGGCGAGACGATGTTGCGTACACCATTGGGCGACTGGTTCGAGTCCCGGTATTGCCGCTACAAGCTTCATAAATACAATGAAACCGCATTTTGGCTCGGTCGCTTAACACCGTTCCGAGCCGAAGCAACGGGGCACAGACGATTTACCAAGTTAAGTATCGAATCCGCATTCTCAATGCGCCTGAAAAGGCCACCGGCATTCCGCAATAATCTGAGGCTGTTATTCGGGCAGGCTTATCGCATGATACTCGACCCGAAACTATATCGTGCCATGCAACCCTTTCCGCCTCTCGGGAGTCTGTACGCGGCGGCAGTTGCCAGACAACTCGGGCACGATGTGCACGTCCACGATTCAATGTTGACGGTGTACCCCAGTGAATGGCGTGCCGCACTACAGGTTCATAATCCGGACGTCGTCGTTCTCTACGAAGATAATTTCAACTATTTGACAAAAATGTGCCTGCTGTCCATGCGCAATGCGGCGCTGGACATGATTCGTGCCGCAAAAGAACGAGGTGCGCAGGTACTCGTTTGCAGTTCGGACGCCGCGGATGAGCCGGATACTTATCTTCGTGCCGGAGCCGATCTTATTCTGATCGGCGAAGGTGAAGATACTCTGGCTGATGTGTTGCGTGCACTTGGAGATGGGGACGAATTCGTGGCGGCGGGTATTCCGGGCGTAGCGTTTCTGGATGACAACGGCCAACTGGTCCGAACGAGCCCCCGACCGGTCATCCGGGGTGTTGACGACCTGCCACTGCCGGCGTGGGACCTGGTCAACCTTCAGCAATATCGCGAAATCTGGACACGCCGGCACGGCCGATTTGAACTGAACATGGCGACAACCCGCGGCTGCCCATACCATTGCAACTGGTGCGCGAAACCGATCTGGGGGCAACGCTACAACGCGAGGAGCCCTGAGAACGTAGTCGAGGAGTTGAAATGGCTGCAAAGCCTCTCGGGTTGCGACTATGTCTGGTTCATGGACGACATATTCGGGTTGAAGCCAGGTTGGATTGCGCGATTCGCGGATGTACTCGAGGCGGGCCAGGTCCGAATTCGCTTCAAATGCCTGAGCCGACCCGACCTGTTGCTGCGAAAGGGGGAAACGAGGGAGCTCGCACGTGCCGGCTGCGACATCGTCTGGATGGGTGCCGAGTCCGGCAGTCAGAAAGTGCTCGACGCGATGGAGAAGGGTACGACAGTCGAGACGATCTTCACGGCCTGTGCATCATTGAGACAGCAGAAAATTCGAGTCGGTTTGTTCATTCAGTTCGGCTATCCCGGAGAAACAAAGCAGGATATTCTCGCGACCGTGAAGATGATCCGACGGATCATGCCGGATGAACTCGGCATTTCAGTATCATATCCATTGCCCGGCACCCGATTCTACGATCGTGTCAAAGCCGAACTGGGCGAGACGCGGCATTGGCAGGATTCCAACGACCTGGCCATGCTGTTCAAAGGGCCATTCAATACGCTGTATTACAGGGCGCTGCATCGCTACGTGCATAGTGATCTGGCCATGAGACGCGCATGGCTGGATCTGACGGTGCCAGCCCGAAGAGAACAATTGAGCAGACGGAGGTTGTTCCGAAGAACCGGGTTGCTGGGATTCTCGATAATGAGAATCACCTGGTTTTCGATGTCCATGGCCGTGACGTCCCGCTTGCCGCACAGCGGAATGGACTCCCTTCCCGCGGCAATGAACCCCAGCGCGGCCGCAACGCCGTCAGGTCAACCTGACGAGCCAATCTCCAAATAATGGACATTCTGCTGACTCACGCGCACTACCTGTTTGAAGATCCTGCTGAACGGGAGACCATGAAGCCGTATCCGCCGCTGGGTCTTCTTTACATTACGTCGCATCTGCGTTCCTTGGGCTTTGATGTCGAGCTCATCGACGCAACGTTCATGAATCATGCAGAGCACCTTCAAGCTATCCGGGACAAGCAGGCACCCGTAGTCGGAATCTACGTGAACCTGATGACGCGAGCCAAGGCATTACAGATTATTTGCGCAGCCAGGGAGGCGGGTTCCAGGGTTGTGCTTGGCGGACCCGAACCCGTCAATTACGCAGAGGAATACCTCGATCGTGGCGCGGATGTCATTGTCTCGGGAGAAGGAGAGCTAACGCTCGCAGAGCTCATACCAATGCTGGCGATCCCCGGTACAAAGGGGCTTGAGCATGTATCCGGAATTATCTTCCGCGGCGCCGACGGTACGATAGTAACGACTCGTCCACGCGAACAGATAAAGCCGCTGGACAAGCGCCCATACCCGGCACGCGACTCGGTAGACATGAGTCGGTACATGCAGACCTGGCGCACTCACCATGGCGCGAGTTCGGTGTCCCTGATTACAGCCCGAGGTTGTCCGTACAGGTGTCGTTGGTGCAGCCATTCGGTCTATGGCTTTACATACCGGCATCGCTCACCCGAGGACGTTGCCGACGAACTTGAACACATCCGGGACACCTACAATCCCGACCAGGTCTGGTACGCGGATGATGTGTTTACGATGAGTCATCACTGGCTTCAGCGGTTTGCCGATACGCTGAAACAGCGCGGACTGCATTTTCCGTTCGAGACGATTTCCCGCGAAGATCGGTTGAACGAAACAACGGTAAAGACGCTGGCGGAGATGGGCTGTTACCGCTTATGGGTCGGTGCTGAAAGTGGGTCGCAGCGAATTCTGGATGCGATGGAACGTCGTACCAATGTCGAACGTATGTGTGATGTGATCAACTTGCTCAAGAAATACGGAATCCGGGCCGGTACCTTCATCATGCTCGGTTACGATGGAGAGACCTGGGAGGACATCGACGATACGACGAAGTACCTGAAAGCGGCATTACCGGACGACCTGTTGACGACGCTGGCGTATCCAATAAAGGGCACCCCCTATTACGACAGCGTCAAAGACAGCTTGGTGTCACTGAAGTCCTGGGACGAAGGATCTGATCGTGACATCGCAGTACTGGGGCGCGGATCACGGCGCTTCTACCGATATGCGCGGGGTTGGATACTCAGCGAAGTGGAGCTGGCGAAGGCGTTTGGCAACGGGCGCAGAGACGTAGCAAAGATCGCGAAATCCTTTCTCGATGCGAAGCGCAATCGAACCGCTATGTATTTGACCCGGCGCGAGGTCGAGGACGGGCGGCCGAACCCTTGATCATCAATCAACAACCGCGGGTGTGGGACGAGCTTGCCGCCACGTATGACGAGTCATTCAGCGATCGGTTGCCGGGACAATGGCTCAGGTCCATCGTGCAGCGCCGCATCATTGGTCTATTGCCATACCAGGCCCGAATACTCGAGGTTGGATGCGGTACCGGTGAAGACGCGATTCATCTCGCCAAACTCGGGCACAGTATTGTGGCGACTGATATCTCGGAGGAGATGCTGCAGCGAACCCGGCAAAAATTGGCGGAGGCTTCTCCGGAGGTGCACGACCGGGTACGAATTGAAGCACTGGATGCGGCTGATCCAGACGCGGCCGGTCTCTCCGGCGAATCCGACCTGGATCTCGTGTTCTCGAACTTTGGCGCACTTAATTGTGTCGCCGACCTGCGACCTTTCCTGGATTACTCGAACGACCGTCTCTCACCTGGCGGTTACCTCGTATTAACGATGATGGGACGGTTTTGCGCCTGGGAAACGCTGGGCTTCGCGATGCGAGGTGATTTTCGGCGTGCGACGCGACGTTGGAGCGGGAAGAACCGGTTTTCGGTTCGTGGTGTTGAGCAGTGTGTCTGGTACCCGACTGTCGGTGCCATAAAGCGAACCGGATCCGCGAATTTTCGACCCGTGGCTGTCTATGGAATCGGCGCCCTGTTACCGAATTCGGAATTCTTTAATGTGTGCGAGCGCTGGCCGAGAATTTTTCACCGACTGTCAATCGTCGAGAACGCCATTGCCGGTTGGTGGCCGGTCAATAGACTCGGCGACCATTTCCTTATGGTGCTTCGCAAGAGAGCGCCGCGCCAGTAACGGGTAGCAATGTGAAACAGAAAATCGTTTTGTATAACCCAAAGGCCGTGTTCTTCACGATGCCGCTCGGCCTGATGGCAATCGCGTCATGTCTGGACAAGAACAAATACGATGTTCGCATTATAGACGGACGGCTCGAAGGTGACGCTGTCGCGCGGGTGCTCGAAGAACTGGATGGAGCGTTATGTCTCGGCGTATCCGTGCTTACCGGTGCTCCGATAGGCGATGCATTGCGGGTCTTGCGCGCGGCAAAATCGAGATTCCCGACTATCACGACCGTATGCGGTGGTTGGCACCCATCCCTTTTTCCCGAGGATATGCTCGACGAATCCAGTATCGACATTACGGTCCAGGGCCAGGGCGAGGCGACTTTCACGGAACTCGTTGCACACCTTGACAAAGGTGAGCCACTGGACGCGGTTTGTGGCATTACCTTCCGGGATCAGGGTGGCCGAAAGCGCAACCCGGAGCGGCCGATGGTGCCGATGGAAGTGTTTCCGCCCGTTGATTACGCACTGATTCCGGTGGAACGATATTTTCAGATGAAGGGGCGCAGGCAAGTCGACTACATAAGCTCGACGGGCTGTTTGTTCCGATGTGCGTTTTGTGCCGATCCCTTTGTCTACAAACGTGGCTGGCAGGCGATTGGATCGGAGCGCCTGGCTGACGAGCTGCAGATTCTCTGGAAAAAGTACCGATTTGAAGATCTGAACTTTCAGGATGAGACGTTCTTCACCTACAGGCGCCGCGTTACGGAGGTCGCCGAGCAGATTCTTGGCCGGGATATGTCCTTCACCTGGGCGGCGACAATGCGTGCTGACCAGGGTGTTCGACTCGGCGAAGACGCATTCAGGCTATGTGTGAAGTCCGGAATGAGGCGCGTATTGATTGGCGTCGAGAGCGGCTCCCCGGCCATCTTAAAGCGCATAGAGAAAGACACGACGATTGAACAGGTCATGTTGAGTGCAGAGATGTGTGCCCGGAATGGCGTGGCCGTGATTTTTTCCTTTATCGTCGGATTTCCGGGTGAAACCCACGATGATGTGATGCAGACGGTAGCGTTGGTAAAAGAACTGCGTGCAATGAGCCCCGCGTTCGAAACACCCATCTTCTACTTCAAGCCTTATCCGGGATCTGCGATATCGGCGGAATTGACGCCCGAGATGCCACAGTCCCTGGACGCGTGGGCCGAATTCGACTACGTACAGGGCGAGGCCGGCCGCTGGGTAAGTCCGGAAACGTTCCAGTTTATAGAGCGTTTCAAGTTCTACAATCATTACGCCTGGGGCGGGCGGCGCATCGTCAAGCGGCCGTTACAACTCCTGGCTCGGTGGCGTTGTCAGCGAAACTGGTTCGACTTTCCTTTCGAAAAGACCATTGCTCAACGCTTACGACCGAGGGTGGAGTTGTCATGAGCAATGGAAATCAGCGCGGCACCTGATCGTGATCGTTCTCTTCAATCCCAAGAGTAATTCTTCGGGGAAGCCTGTGCTGCCGATGTCCGTACTTTCGCTGGCAGCGGTCCTTGAGGGGAGGTATGAGTACTCGATTGTCGACGGTAACCTGAGCGACTGTCCCCTGGACGAATTGCGAGACCAGATAAACGGCACCACGAAGATCCTGGCCATCACGGTGATGCCCGGGCGACAAGTTCGTCAGGCAATCGAGCTTAGCCGGACAATCAAGGCGGAGTTTCCCGCAATATCGATAGTCTGGGGTGGCTACTTCCCGACCATGCACCCTGACATTACGATATCGGCGCCTTACGTGGATTTCCTGTTTCGTGGTCACAGCGAGATTGCCTTTATCGCGCTCGTCGACGCACTAGCCACTGGAAACGGCTGGCGCAACCAGGCCGGTCTGTCATGGTGTGAACCGGGGAGTGGAGCGATTCATCATAATCCGGAAGGACCTGTGCCACATCTGAATACGTTGCCGGATTACCCGTACCATCGAATCAACATGGAGTCCTACACGATCGAAACCTGTCTCGGGTCCAGGACGATTCCCCACCATGCAAGCTATGGTTGCCCCTTCACATGCAATTTTTGCGGGGTCGTCAATATGGTTGGCGGGCGGTATTCAGCCCAGGATGCCGAGCATGTGGAATCTGTTGTAGCGAAACTCGTGGATAAATACGGTGCTAACGCCATTCAGTTCTTCGATAACAATTTCTTTATCAGTGAGGCCAGGACCGCAAAGATCTGTGCTCGACTGAAGCCGTTTGGAATTTCGTGGTGGGCATACGCGCGAATTGACACTCTAATGAAATACAGCGACAAGACCTGGACGTTGATGCGGGACAGTGGGCTCAAAATGGCGTACCTGGGTGCTGAAGCGAGCTCCGACGAAGTATTGAGGCGCATGAACAAGGGAGGCCGGCAAACAACCGACCAGGTTTTGTCGATAGCCGACCGTATGAAACAATTCGATATCATTCCTGAGCTGTCGTTCGTACTCGGAAGCCCCCCGAACCCGGCTGCAGATATTGACCGGACGTTTCAGTTCATTCGTCGAATAAAATCGATCAATTCTGCTGCCGAGATAATTCTCTATCTGTATACGCCAGTGCCGCTGGACGGGAATCTTTATGACCTGGCGGTCGACAGCGGGTTCGAGTTTCCAGCGACACTGGAAGAATGGGGTGAGGATGAGTGGATTGACGTCGCAGAACGCACCACTACTGATCTGCCATGGCTGACACCATCGGTCCGCCGCAAGATCGGCAATTTTCAACGAGTGCTTCACACCGCATATCCGACCGAAACGGACCCGAATCTGTACGGTGCTCGGCGCAAGATATTGCGTATGGCCGGTATGTGGCGATACAAGCTGCGATTTTATGCCAATCCGATTGAACTCAAGTTGTTGAACAAGCTCTTGCCGCACAATCGACCTGAAGTTGCAGGGTTCTGAGGCGTTGGCACCGTGAATCTGCTCGAGAATTTCTCATTGAGGTTGAACACGCTGACGAATCGAGTCAAGCGGATGCCGATTCTGGTGCTGATGCCACACAGCCGTTGCAATTGTCGATGTCTGATGTGCGATATCTGGCGGGCCAACAAGAATATGCAAGAGCTCGAGCCAAAGCTCATTGAGCGTCATGTAAAGGCGCTGGAAGAGCTCGGGGTTCGGTGGATAGTGTTGTCGGGTGGCGAGGCGTTAATGCATTCCAATCTGCGGAATCTGTGCGAGTCATTGGGAGCATTAAACGCCAGGACTACGTTGCTAAGCACCGGCCTGCTGCTGGAACGAGATGCGGAACTGGTTTCCGAGCACATCAACGATGTCATCGTTTCACTCGACGGGAGTGAAGCCGTGCATGACCGTATTCGTAATATCCCCAGGGCGTTCGAAAAACTCGAACGCGGTGTAAGGGCATTGAGGAGTGTGGCGCCTGCCATTGAAATCGGTGCCCGCTGTGTCTTGCAGCGCGAGAACTATCGTGACGTCATTGGCATTGTCCAGGCGGCAAAGACGCTTGGTCTCGACTGGGTCTCTTTTCTGGCAGCGGACGTATCAAGCCATGCCTTCAACAGGCCGGATGGCTGGACGAATCAGAAAGTCGAGGAAGTCGGGCTCACACTTGACCAATGCGCAGATCTTGAGCGTATCCTGCAGCAGAGTTTTGTCAGCCTGAAAGAGGAGCTCGAATCCGGTTATGTCGTTGAGTCACCAGGCAAGCTGTTACGCATCGTTAATTATTATCGCGCGCTGCACGGCGATGCCGAGTTTCCCGAACAACGGTGCAATGCGCCATGGGTTTCCGCCGTGGTTGAACCGGACGGCCGTGTCTTGCCATGCTATTTTCATGCGGCATACGGCAATCTGAATGATGCGACCTTGACCGACATACTGAATTCGCCGAGCGCGATAGAATTCAGGCGTCGCCTTGATGTCAATCAAGACCCGATTTGTAAACGCTGTGTCTGTACGCTCAACTTCCAATAGCCTGGAGCCCGGCCCGGTACACCCTCTGGTAAGCTGGTTGAGCCGATTGTGGCTGTTACCGAAACGCCTGCTCCTGCGTCGCCGGCTGCGCCGGCCAGTGATCGAACAGGTCGCAGGGAGGCCATTCCTGGTATTGCCAAACGTATTTAATCCGGTGATATTTCGGACCGGCCGTTACCTCGCCGAATACATACGGGCAGCTCCGGCGCTTGACGTATCAGCCAATAGTCGCGGGCTTACTGCTCTTGATGTTGGAACAGGCTGCGGTATTCATGCAATCTTCGCCGCCGAGCGAGGCTTTACAGTTGAGGCTGTAGATATAAGTGAGGAAGCTACGCGCTGCGCGACAATCAATGTGATGCTGAATGACGTTGGCGACCGTGTGAGCATTCATCAGGGCGATTTGTTTTTGCCGGTTACCGGCCAGCGCTTCGACCTGGTTATGTGTTCGCTACCCAAGTTTCGTGGGTCACCTGAATCCGCCTTCGAAATCGGCTGGAAGAGCACCGACGTCATTGACAAGTTTTCCATAGGACTTCCAAAGGTTCTCAAGCGGGATGGCATCGCACTCGTGTTGTTGACCAGCCACGGCGACGAACGCGGCATGCTTGATGGTCTGGTCGCAGCCGGGTTGCGTGTCGAGATTGCCGAGCGAAAGCATTTCGGAGTAGAGATCATGACGATTTATCGCGTAACGCACCGGCCTGATGCGCTTTGCGGTCAGGGTGAAGAGACTGCTGGCTGTGCATGAGGGAGATGGTAAGGCTTGTCGCCTGGACCTTAGCGCTGCAAGTTTTCTGAATGGTGAGGGACTACCAAGAGATTTGATATTAAATGCCGCGGGAGAAGTGACGAATGATGACGCAGGCGTGGCGACCAGGATTCATCTCGACGATGTCATTGTTTTTCCTGCACTTGTCAATTCACACGACCATCTGGACTTCAGTCTTTATCCGACCCTTGGCGATCCCCCGTATGCGGATGTCGATGAGTGGGGACGAGATGTGCATGGACGCTACGCATCGATTGTCTCCACCATTGAGGAAGTGTCGCCGGAACTTCGTCGATATTGGGGATTGCTGAAGAATCTCGCTTGCGGCGTGACGACATTAATGGACCACAGCGAGGCGAGCAACGAATCGTGTTTCGAAATTCCCGTGAGAACAATACGGCCATTTCGTTTTGTCCACCGGGCAGACACTCGATGGGCGTGGCTTCAGGCTCGGCGAACGCGTGGGGACGGACCACTTGTTTTTCATGTTGGAGAAGGCATTAGTGAAAAGGTTCGGCGACGTTCGGCCCGATTCCTGCGCCGCCTGAAAGGTCGCGGCCCTTTGATCGGTGTCCATGGAATCAGCCTTAGTGCCAATGACGCACAATACCTGGATGCACTGGTGTGGTGCCCGGTATCGAATTTCTTCCTGTTCGACGAAACCGCCGACATTGCATCTCTGAA
>Ga0224508_10004948_pt1 | contig 10822 bp, 6 predicted proteins | sample SF_Jan12_sed_USG_4_FD_170157 | JGI IMG/M metagenome (GOLD analysis project Ga0224508, IMG submission 170157) | Sediment microbial communities from San Francisco Bay, California, United States - SF_Jan12_sed_USGS_21 | ecosystem: Environmental > Aquatic > Marine > Sediment | place: USA: California... | reverse complement strand
TCGCAGCGGTCACCATGAGTCCCTGATTCGTGCAGATATTCGAGGTGGCTTTCGAGCGCCTGATGTGTTGCTCACGTGCCTGCAATGTCAGGGTGAAGCCAGGTTCACCATCGAGGTCAGTCGTTCGCCCCACGATGCGACCTGGCATCTGCCGAACATGCTTCTGTTTGCACGTCATGAAGCCGAAATACGGTCCGCCTGATGATAGCGGCACACCCAGCGGCTGCCCTTCGCCGCAAGCGATATCGGCGCCCTCTTCACCCCAATGACCCGGTGCTTTCAGCAGCGCAAGCGATATTGGATTGACGATCGCGATCACGAGAGTCCCGCGTTCATGCGCCCAGCTGGTGAGCCGGTCAACGTCCTCGAGAGTGCCAGTAAATGAGGGCTGCTGAACGACAAGCGCAACCGGCGCCTCGTCGTCGTTGAACGACATTTCGGCATTACCCGTCACGCTGTCCATCGGCACGCGCTCGAAGGTGATGCCCTGACTGCCGGCAATCGCCAATGCGACCTTTTCATAGGTCGGGTTGACACCCGGCGCCAACAAGATACGCCCTGACTTGTTTTTGCGATTCGTACGCACGGCCATTAGTGAAGCCTCAGCCAGCGCAGTCGCTCCGTCATACAGCGACGCATTGCTGACATCAAGGCCCGTCAACTCGGTGATCATCGTCTGGTATTCGTAGATCGTCTGCAGCGTCCCCTGGCTTGCTTCCGCCTGATACGGCGTGTAGGCACTGTAGTATTCGCCACGCGTGGCGATGTCCCAGACAGCCTGCGGAATATGATGCTCATAAGCACCAGCACCGATAAAGCACAGCGGCGCGCCGTCTCTGGCAGCACGCCTGCGCATCAGTCGGGTGATCTCCATTTCGCTCATCGCGGCAGGAACGCCGTCAAGCGAATCGATCAGCAGGTCGGCAGGGATCTCGTCGAACAGCGCGTCCAGGTCTGGCGCGCCAATCGCCTTGAGCATTTCCCGGGTGTCGTCTTCTGTGTGCGGAATGAAAGGCATGATTCTACTCAGGCGTCTTCTTCGTCCAGCAGGCTCTGATAGGCCTCCGGACTCAGTAGCTCGGATTCGTCAATTGCGCCACTCGGTTGCAATTTGACGATCCAGCCATCGCCATACGGATCCGCGTTGATCTTCTCGGGGTCATCGGCCAACTCCTCATTGACCGCCGTTACAATACCGTCAATCGGTGCGTAGACGTCAGATGCCGCTTTGACCGACTCGACGACGGCCATGTCGCCGCCACTGTCAATCTCCGATTCAACTTCGGGTAGCTCGACGTAGACGAGGTCGCCGAGTGCAGCCTGCGCATGATCGGTAATGCCAATTGTGACCGTGCCATCATCTTCGCGGCGCAGCCATTCGTGGTCACTTGTGAACAACAAGTCTCCGGGCAATTCACTCATAATCTCTCTCCCTAACCAGGTTCTCTCAATTCAGCCCCGTTTGCCTCAAACTTCAATACGTACTTGTCCATTGCGCACAAATGGCGTCTTGACAATTCGCACCTGCAACAACTTGCCGCGCACGTCCACCTGCGCGCTGTCGTAGTCGCCAGCCGGCACACGTGCCAGGGCGATCGATCGGCCGATCGTTGGCGAAAAACCACCGCTCGTGATCTCGCCATCGCCAAGACCATCGACGACGACGCGCTGGTGGTTTCTCAGGACCCCTTTGTCTTCAAGTAACAGACCGACGAAGCGCCGCCTTGCCGGGTCGGCGCGCAGTTGCTCGAGTGGACCACGGCCGATGAAGTCACGATCGTGCGGTTCCCAGGCAATCGTCCAGCCGAGGCCGGCTTCGAGCGGAGAAATCGTCTCGTCCATATCGGAGCCATACAGGTTCATCGCCGCCTCGAGCCGCAGCGTATCGCGGGCGCCCAGTCCACAGGGGGCAACTCCGCCAGCGATGAGGCGATCCCAGATCGAGGGCGCACGCGCTGCAGGCATCAGAATTTCCCAGCCGTCCTCACCCGTGTAGCCGGTACGCGCGACAAACAGATCGCCTGCCTCCATGCCCGTGAATAATTTGAGTGCCAGTGCTTGCTCGCGCCACTCAGCGGCCACGCAGGATGCGGCCAACTCACGCGCATTTGGCCCTTGCACGGCAATCATCGCGAGCTCCGCGCGTTCTTTGACGTCAATGTCGAAGGCCTCGGCATGCTTGCGTATCCAGGCCAGGTCTTTGTCGCGCGTCGCGGCGTTCACGACCACACGAAACCAGCTGTCGTGCATGAAGTAAACAATGAGATCATCGATGACCCCACCGGCTTCGTTCAACATGCAGGTGTACAGCGCCTTGCCCGAATCCTTGAGCTTTGCGACATCATTCGCCAGCAGATGCCGCAGGAAGTCCCGCACGCGCTCGCCATTGAGATCCACGATGGTCATGTGCGAGACATCGAATACGCCCGCATTGTTGCGTACCGCGTGATGTTCTTCTTTTTGCGAGCCGTAATGCAGCGGCATATCCCAGCCGCCGAAATCAACGATGCGTGCACCGGCTGCAACGTGCTTGTCGTACAAAGGCGTCTTCGATCCCATATCACTTCCTTCGAGCCATAAACAAAAGGGGCGACAGACCTCGCGGTCTGTCGCCCCTCTGTCCTTCAAAACCTGAGAGATCAATGGCTTATCGGCCACTTACCCCTTCGGTGGGCCGCTGTACGGGCCGCTCTCCAGAGCCAATCAGCGGTCACAGTCCTTCTGCCTGAGCGTTTCCGGGCGTGTTGCGCCTTCGGCGCCTCGCATTATCGGTCGACGAATCGGTCGACAACAATCGAGGTCTCTTCCGAGCTCGCTTTAGATTGGTGCGCGAATCATAGCCAAAGCGGCCGCCGGTTGCCAGCCAGACGACGGGAAGTGACAATGCGGCCAACGTAAAGACCGGAGACCGGCATGCAGAAGGCTCAGCTCGCCCTTGCCACCCTATTGCTCCTCGCACAAGTCGCGATAGCCAGCCCCGCAGAGGACTTGTCGACCTTGCTCGATGAGTTCTGGGAATGGCAGCTCGCCTCGAACCCGATGTTTGCCTCAAAGCTTGGCGATCGCCGCTACAATGATCGCTGGTCTGACGACAGCCTCGACGCTATCGAAACCAGGCAGCAGGAAACGCGCGCGTTTCTGCAACGGCTTTACGCCATCGACCGAAGCGCCCTGTCGACGGCCGAGCAGCTCAATTACGAGTTGTTTCGCCGCTCGCTGCAAGACAGCGTTGATCTGTTCAAATTCAATGCTCATCTTCTGCCGTTCAGCCACAGCGGTGGCGTGCAGAATCTGGACAACAAAGCCAATAGCCTGAGTTTCTCGACGCTCAGGGACTACGAGGACTGGCTCGCGCGCCTCGGCAAGATCGACGTTGTTATCGAACAGACGATCGATCTCGCCGAACGCGGCCGCAAGTCGGGCATGCTGTCGCCGAAAGTCCTGATGCAGCGGATCCCTGATCAAATCGCCGTGCAACTCGTCGATGATCCGCAAGCGAGTCCTTTCTACAGGGTATTTTCCGAGTTGCCGGAGTCATTCCCGGATGACGATCAGCAGCGACTGCGGTCACTCGCTCAGGAGACGATTGCAAAGACTGTTTTGCCTGCCTACCGCAAACTGGACAAGTACTTCTCCGGTACCTACTTGCCCGCCAGCCGGGATTCGATCGGCCTGTCCGAGCTGCCCGATGGCGACGAATGGTATATACAGCTTGCCCGGCAATTCACAACAACGCAGATGTCTCCTGACGACATTCATCGTCTCGGCCTGAATGAAGTGCGCCGCATACGCGATGAAATGGAAGCAATCATCGACGACCTCGACTTCGCCGGCAGCTTTCGGGACTTTCTTGCGTTCCTGCGCACGGACCCACAATTCTACTTCGACAATCCGGACGACCTGTACCAGGCCTATCTTGCAACGAGCAAACGCATCGATCCGGAACTGGTCAGGCTATTCGGCAAGTTGCCACGCATGCCGTACGGGGTGAAGCCGATTCCCGAGTCGATAGCACCCGATACCACGACAGCGTATTACTCGCCGCCGGCGGCTGACGGTAGCCGCGCCGGGACCTACTGGGTCAATCTGTACAGACCTGAAGTGCGCCCCAGATACGAAATCGAAGTGTTGTCGGTGCACGAAGCCATGCCAGGCCACCATTTGCAGATCGCACTCCAACAAGAGCTGCCTGACATGCCGAACTTCCGACGTTTCATGGGCTTCACCGCCTTCGTCGAAGGCTGGGGTCTGTACAGCGAGAGCCTCGGTCCCGACCTCGGTCTCTATAAAGACCCCTACGGGCAGTTTGGGGCGTTGACGTATGAGATGTGGCGCGCCGTACGTCTGGTTGTCGACACCGGTATTCATTACAAGGGTTGGACGCGCCAGCAGGCCATCGATTTTTTCAAAGACAATGCGGCGAAGACCGAATTGGACATAATTAACGAGATCGATCGCTACATCGGCTGGCCCGGACAGGCGCTGGCTTACAAGATCGGCCAGCTCAGGATTCAGACCATCAGAGATCGCGCCGAACTCGCACTGGGCGACAAGTTCGATATCCGCGCCTTCCACGATGCGTTGCTCGGCGGCGGCGCGCTGCCGCTGGACATTCTCGAGCAACGCATGGACGCGTGGCTGCAAGCGCAGCTGCAGGACACTGGCGGGTGACATCACAGATACGACTGAGATATTCGTCTCGGAAATCCTGTCAATGATCGATTAATCTATTATTTACAGGACCTTATGGTTTGCGGCAGGGACGCCCGATGTCTCTTCAAAAGAAGATCGTTGTCATGTTTATCGTGCTCGGCGCCGTATTTTCGCTCGGCAGCTATGCCGGGCTGACAACCTTCGTATTTCCCGCATTCGAGGATTTCGAGCAGGAATCCGCGACGCAGAACCTGGTCAGGATTCGGCGGGCGATTGATGCTGACCTGCACTCGCTCGATATCGTCAACCGCGAGTACTCCGAGTGGGACCACACCTACCAATTCGTGCTCGGCCGGCGCGACGACTATGTGGCCGAAAATCTCGATATCGCTTACTGGAACAACATCGACCTCAACATGATGCTGTTTTTCGACCTGGATGGCGAGATGATCTGGGGCGCCATTGTCGACAGGTCGGTCAGAAACGAGCTACCGGTGGCCGACGAACTGCTGCAGCCGCTGACCAGCGCTCATCCACTGCTGCACCATCGCAGCGATCCGGGCGTGACGCTCGGATTGTTGCAGACCAGGTCGGCGCCAATGATGGTTGCCTCGCGACCAATACTGACCAGCGCTGCACAAGGCCCGCCGGTAGGAACGCTCGTCATCGGCAAGTATCTGGATGCAAATCGTGTCAGCGATTTAGCCGAGCGTGCCGGTGTCGACGTCGCATTTCATTTGCTGGACGACCAGTCCGTTCCGCGTGAATACAAGGTGGGGCTGGCAGGTGCTGCGGGCAACGACGCCGCGACGCATTGGATGGACGAGGAGGCCAGGGTAACCGGGTTCCAGGAAGTTACGGATGTGTTTGGCATACCAGCCTTTGTCCTCGAGGTCAGCACGCCGAAAAAGATCACGGGTATCGGCCACAAAACCATCAATACCGCGCTGGTGTATTTCCTCCTGGCCACCGTCGTATCGCTACTCGCTGCATGGCTATTCACACGCAATCTGATAGTCACGCCCGTGACGAAACTCACGCGGCACATTCTGCGCATCAAGAAGACAGGCAATCTTGATGAACCAGTCGAATCGGTGCGTAACGATGAGGTTGGCATGTTGGCGCACGAGTTTGGTGATCTGGCAACGAAATTCGGCGCCGCGCAAAGAGAGCTCGAGTCAGCACGTGATCAGGCCCTGGCGATATCAAACGCGAAGACTGAGTTTCTGGCACGCATGAGCCATGAAATTCGAACGCCGATGAACGGTGTCCTTGGAATGATCGAATTACTGAACAGCACACCACTCACCCAAACCCAGATGCGCTACGCGCGATCAAGTCATGAAGCAGCGAAAACATTGCTGAACATCATCAATGACGTGCTCGACTTTTCCAAGATCGAGGCCGGAAAACTGCGGCTGGAAAACGTCCGATTCGAACTCAATCCGTTTTTGATTGACATAACGAACAGCCTCTTGAGCCTGGCCGAGCAAAAAGGCCTGCGGCTAAGTTGCGTCGTACCCGAAGGCCCTTCGATGGCGGTTGAAGGTGATCCGCTTCGACTCAGGCAGGTATTGACGAATTTGATCGGCAACGCGATTAAGTTCACCGAGCGCGGCAGTGTGCTACTGCAAGTTTCCGCCCGGCCTGGCGATGATGATCGCTCGAATATTCTGTTTGAAGTGATCGATACAGGTGTCGGCATTACGCCGCGCAAGCAGAGGCACATATTTGCATCCTTCGCTCAGGAGGACGGTTCCACCACGCGCCGCTTCGGCGGAACCGGTCTCGGACTGTCGATCAGCAAACAGCTTGTCGAATTGATGGGTGGCAATATTCGACTGAAAAGCCGGCCGAACAAGGGATCGACATTCTCCTTCGAACTGTGCGTGAAAGCGGGCGACGAATTGTCCGACTCTGCGCGGAGTCTTCAGCAACACTATTACGAGGCGACAGGCGAGCCTACGGTATTCAATCAACTGCAGGGGCGTGTCCTGATTGCTGAAGACAACGCTGTTAACCAGGCCGTTGCCGTTGGCATGCTGACGGGCATGGGTGTTGATTCCGTCGCCGTGAAAAACGGTCGAGACGCGGTGGAGGCTTTTTGCTCCGATGACTTCGATGCCGTATTGATGGATTGCCAAATGCCCATGCTTGATGGCTATCAAGCGACGAAGGAAATACGCAATTTCGAGTCGCTGAATCGCAAAGATCCTGTTCGAATCATCGCGGTGACGGCCAACGCACTGGCCGGCGACATGCAGAAGTGCGTGGCGGCGGGCATGGACGATTACCTCGCCAAGCCCTTCACGAGCGATCAATTGTATATCGCCCTCAAGAATGTACTTCGCCCCGGCGACCCTGTTATGACTGAGCAAGTCGACAGGCAGGAAGAAACGGATTCGGTCGTCACCGAATTACCGGACATGGCCGTCGCCATCGATTGGACAGTTCTGGATGCTTTGTCGAACTTGCCACAATCCGGCCGGCAAAAGCTTGTGAATCGAGTGATCGAAACCTATCTCATGACGTCACGCGAGCAGATGGCTAATCTTGGCAAGGCGATCGACAACGGTGATTCCGATTACGTTCGCGACACAGCACATGCTCTGCGAGCCAGCAGTGCGAATGTCGGCGCTGTGAAACTCGCGGAGCTATTTAGCGAAATGGAGACGTCAACGCGGCAGACAGATGAAGGGCGAGCCATCGAACTACGCGATGAGATCCAGGAAGAGTTTGGACGCGTAGTCGAGGCGCTGAAGACGAAAATCGTGGCGACGGCGGCCTGATCGACTAACTGTGAAAACACGCCCTGGATGCAGGCGCGCGTTCTGCGCCTGGCGAGTCATTAGCAGCATTTCTCGCCATGCTGAATCGGCGGGCATAGCACTGAACCAAAAGAACAATACACGCAGCAGTCGCCAGTTTTCGGTTTCAGCAATTCGCCACAACCCGCACAGTCATAAAAAAACTGACAAGCATCTGTTGGCATTCGCTCGCGCGCCTGATGCCCACAATGGGGACAGGTAATAGTTGAATACTCAATAACTTCCGAGCTTGCCACCTGTCTTTAGCCTCCGGTTTCCGACACCCATCGTTGAATTCTCTTACTAGTCATCGAATGGTATGGACGTCTGCCGTTCCGCTGCGAACTCACGGCGCGCGATGCGCGCCCGCTGCTCCGGATTCGCATCGGGATCGTATATCTCATCGATCCTCGCGATGCGTGTCGCGAGTCCTGTGCAATTTGCAATTTGAATATTGAGACCAGGTCGTGCATTCATTTCGAGAATCAGTGGCCCGAGATCGCGGTCGATCACCATGTCGACACCGAGATAGCCCAGCTGCGTAACTTCGTAGCCCCGCGCAGCAGATTGCAAAATAAAATCCCATTGCGGGATGCGCAAACCTGAAACCAGTGCACCCGTGTCCGGATGCTCATCGACGACATCGTTATCGAGAACACCGGTCAGTGTTTCGCCCAGGCTCATATCCACGCCCGCACCGACGGCGCCCTGATGCAAGTTTGCTTTGCCATCGGATGCCCTGGTCGGCAGGCGCACCATCGCCATTGCGGGATGGCCGCGGTAGACGATAACGCGAATATCCGGAACGCCCTGGTAGCTGACTTCGGCGAATACAGGATCGAATCGAACGCAATACTCGATAAGCGCCTTATCCGGGTTGCCACTCAAACTGTACTGGCCGCTCACGATATTCGAGATGTGATGTGCGATCTCGTTTTCAGAAATTAACACGCCGCTTGATAGCCGAAACAAATTACGCTTGCGTTGACTACGTCCGGTCACAACCAGGATACCGTCGCCACCGCTGCCTTGCGCCGGCTTGACGACAAAACTGTCATGCTCCGCGACAATTTTTCCGAAATTTCGTGTTTCACCCTGATTGGAAATGATGCCGTATAACTCGGGAACAGCCATGCCGGCGTCGAGCGCAAGTTCCTTGGTCAGGACCTTGTCGTCTACTCGCGGATACAAGCGGCGCGGATTGAGCCGCATGATGAAGTCAGCATTACGCTCATTGAGCCCGAGCACGCCTGCCTGCCGCAGTTGTTCTGCCTTGGCAAACATCATCGCTCCGCCAGAGCTTTGAAGCGACTCAGTTCAAGCAAACGATAACCTGTGTAGCGACCGGCCAGCAGGACAAGGGCAAGCACGACGAGCAGCAATTCGGGGAAGGTGAAAATCAGATGTTCGAGCCATGGCAGGCCCATGAAAACGTACGCTGTAACCGCGACAACAAGACTGCCCAAACCCGAGCGCATCGCATCAGCCGCACCGCGTTCCTCCCATACGACTGACATGCGTTCGATCGTCATCGCGATGATGACCATGGGAAATAACGCCACAGACAAGCCGGTCTCCATGCCCAGTCGATGTGATATCAGGCTGATAAGCAGCATCAGGATGACAACTACGATCAAGACGGCGCTCAATCTGGGCACGAGCAGCAAACGCAGTCTTTCCAGCAGAAAACGAATGCTCAGCCCAAGAGCGACGAGCACGGAAAACAGAATCACGCCCCAAAATAGTTTTGTCTCACGGAATGCGAGTGCGATCAAGACAGGCATAAACGTGCCGAACGCATCGATGCCGACCATATTGCGCAAGACCACCATGATTAGCGCACCTATCGGAATCATCAGCAGCACACTGTAAACAGCCTGGGTCTGAATTGGCAGGCTGTAGAGTGAAAAATCGATCGCACTGGCGCCCTGTTGTGCGACCTGCGTTTCTGCAATGGTAACGGCATCAAGATGATTTTCCTGCACAGCAAAACTCACTTGGACGTTACTGCCGCCGTCAACGCTGATCAGCGGTTCGTTGCCGCGCCACCAGATCAAAAAACGCTCCGGCAGATTTTCTTCCCCGGTCATCGGATTGAAATAACGCCAGCGATCGCCGTCGTGAACTTCGAGCCAGGCGATGGCCTCGGCGTTGCGTTGCCTTCCCTGCAAATCGAAGCCGTGCACCACGCGCGCCGGAATTCGTGCCGACGCAAGAATCGTCGTGATGCTGTCGACGAACTCTGCGCGAGTGGTCGCATTCGACAATAGTAATTCGACATTGGGGTCCGGCGACGGGTTGCTCATGCGGCGCAGCAGTTCAGCTGTAAATGACGCCGTGTCCGCGGACTGCTCCTTGACGTCCGCAACGATGACATCGACGGCTGTCTTGAACGGCTCGTTGATGACAGGAGGCGGCGGAAAGGGCGGTGTCGTGTCTGACTGGTTCGTACCAGCATCTTCGTAGACAGAGGTGCGGTAGTAAATTGTCTGCGGGCCGTCCGCACGGCGAATGGTCCACTGCGCCTCGCGACCGCCACTGCCATAGTTCAGGCTAAAGCCGTAGCCGCGCGATACCGAATTTTCATTGAGCATGCGAAAGCCCGGCGTCAGAGTCGGTATGAGCAGATTGACCTTGATCGAGCCCGGCCCGCTGTCGAAGCTTATCGATGACTCAATCGTCCACACCGGCGTCTCCTGGTTCCTGCCAAGCGGAAAATCGAGCACCTGCCATTTGTAAACAAACAACGACAAGCCGACGATCGCCAGGAACGCAACGAGGCCATACACGTATTGCTGCTTCATCGGCTTACCTGCCTGCGTTCAATGCTGAACCGGTCAACGTCACCTTATTGATCCCCCTAACGCCACCTTTACCGCGTGGTCTCTTATCGGTCCGCTGTAATTGAAGAGGCGCATTCCCATCGTGCGCAATTCCCGAACCAGAGCTGAGTCTGTCGTAAATAGCCGGTTGAGACCAGTCATGAAATGCAGCATTGTCGCATTCTGCCCTTTGCGCGCACGCTCGTAGCGGCGCAGGACAGGCCGGTCGCCAGGGTGTTCAGCGTTGCCAAGTGCCTGGTCAATCACGCCCGCGAGGCTCATCGCGTCCTGCAAGCCGAGATTCGCGCCCTGTCCGGCCAGTGGGTGCACGGCATGCGCCGCATCCCCGATCAATGCGATCCCCGGCACGACATAGTGCGTCGCGTGCCGCGCGCACAACGGAAAAGCGCCGCGCGGGCCTGCGACCTCGAGATCGCCCAACACGTAGTCTGACGCCTCGCTGAGAATCTCGCCCAACTCTGCGTCGCTCGCTGCCATCGCGCGTTCGGCCCGGGTTTTCGACGTCGACCAGACCACCGA
>Ga0224508_10004947_pt1 | contig 10824 bp, 9 predicted proteins | sample SF_Jan12_sed_USG_4_FD_170157 | JGI IMG/M metagenome (GOLD analysis project Ga0224508, IMG submission 170157) | Sediment microbial communities from San Francisco Bay, California, United States - SF_Jan12_sed_USGS_21 | ecosystem: Environmental > Aquatic > Marine > Sediment | place: USA: California... | reverse complement strand
AAAGCTGTGATACATCACGGGAAGCTCGGCAGCGTTCGCCGCTTCCCAAATGGGTTCGAGATCCGGGTCGTCCACCGGCACGTCCGGCGGCAGCAGCGGCCACACCGCCGCCACCCAGTCCTGAGAAGCGTATTCTTGAATGGCGTTAACCGCCCACGCGGGATCGTTGGCCGGGGCAAGAATCATGCTTTTCAACCGCCGAGAATCGGCTGAGCAAAAATCCGCCATATACCGATGATAGGCATCGTACAGCCCTTTAAACAGACTCGGGGCCAGCGTCACGGCCCCAAACGCCCAGGTGCCGGGCACCATGAAATCGATATCCCGCCCTTCGGTGTCCATATCCTGCAAACGGCCTGCCGCGTTGTCCTCGGAAGCCCGAACCGCAATCGGCTGCCGCGTCACCATCTGCGTGCGGCCGGACAAAAAGCCGCGATCCCCGCCGGGTTCTGAGGGCGCACCCAGCTTTTCGCCCGCTACGCGCTGATAACGCAACGGTTTGATTGTCAGAACAGTACAGGCGTCCATATCCTCTGCATCCCCCTGCCCCACCCGTGGCGTCACCTGCCGCATGTAGGGCTTGAGATCATCCAATTGGTCTCGAAGCGCCTGATCGCCATATCGCAGCAGCACGTCAAAACACGGATTGACGTGGGTATCCGAATCAATCACCCGAAATCCCTGTCGCATCCCGGCCTCCTTCTCCTCAGACCGATCGCATCTCTTGCCTGACTCATGGCCCCGCATCATACTCTTCCAGCCGCACGGGTACAACTCAGCAATGGGATATTGAATTGGAGTTAGGAGGAGGGGGGCTGTACCCAAAGCGATGGGGAACGCGACAACAACGGCGCTTTAGGCGATTTCCGGGTATGTTTATATCCCGTGTGGCTTTATCTTCTGTAGGAGGGCCCTCCAGGCCCGATCTTCGGCGTCAGGAGGAGACGCCTCCTACAACAAATCCGGGACTTTTTTCAAGCAATCGCCTTATAGCTCGTCGAAGAGGTAAGGAATCATAAACTGGATCTTCGATTCATAATCATCCGGATCGAGCAACCAGGCGGCGGCGGCGATACTACTCAGCAACGAGTTGCCATCTTGCGGAGTAAAGCAGAACCCGATGATTTCATGCCCATCGCGCACGGTCACGGTCGGCGCGGAGACGACCGTCTGGTTCAGCAAGCGGCCAAAATATCCGTGATCGCGCCCGAACGAAAAAATCGGACTCGACATCGTTTTCTCAGTTAAAGCCACGTAGGGATTGCGTTGCAACTTCTCCAGCACTTCATCACGCGTAACGGCCTGCTGCACCCGCAGATTAAACCAGATGCTATGCATGTATTGCGTCGGGAGCTTCATGGCAGAGGAAAACAGATTGAGATCGATGCCGAGAGTTTGGAACAAATGCCAGGCGTCTTGAGCATGGTGCGTGCCGAATTTCGGATCCCTGTGCGGGCCGACGTCAGGCGAAGGAACAAATCCAGCGTCCTGACTCAGATCAATCGCGCGGCGCAAACAGACAAATCTCCCCTCAATTAGGTTGCCTGGCAGGTTATCCGGCGTGGCGTCGTGTAGAGCGAGGGTGTGAAGCAAGACGGCGAGGTTGTGCGTGTTGCAACTGACCACTTGGATGAACCGATCCTCTCCCGGCACGAGCACCGCATCGTTAATGCCGTGAGCATACATTTTGCCAAAACCGAACTCGCTGCCTTGCGCAATGAAGCCGCGCGCTTGCGGCAAATGCCGGTACCAGTCGGCTTTGTGCTTTAATCCCAAGCCTTCTGACGTGCAGTCGATCACCACCGCCGCCTGTTCCAACGCCTCTTCGCGCGTATAGTCGGGTTTGAGGCCGATCTTCTCGAAATCCAACACTTTCTCAGCCTCAACCGTCAGTTTGCCTCCTTTGCGCATGAGATTCGCAATCGGCACCCGATCCCCGATGCTCGGGGTATTTTTGTGGAAGCTGATCTCGTCCACCCCCAGATCTTGCCGGAGATTGAGGAGCAGGCTAATGAGGGGTTCGCCTAAGGTGCCTGTTCCCACGACATGAATGACTTGTTTCGCCGACATCTTGCGTCTTCCTCGCTTAGCATTTAACTTTTAAATACCTGGACATAGAGTGAGTTTTACCCTTTCTCCATCGGCTGATTCTGAGACGATCTTAACTTGACGACGATGGCAAAACGCATGCACCAACGCGCATCTTCTGGTATCTTCCTATCTATCCGTTAAGACCTATTTGTCATGGCCAAGCAGTGAACGCATTCGGGAGAACGTCATGCCGTATGAAGCAGAACGTGGTGACATATCCATTGCCGTGGTCGGCGACGCCATGCTGTCGCGGCGTATGCGGACCTTTCGCGAACCGGATTTTCTCAAACTGGTGGAGTTGATTCGGGAAACCGACGTCAGCATTGCCAATCTGGAGTTTCTCTTCCACGATTACGAGCATTCATGGCAATGGACGCACGGCACCTACACCCGCTCCGAACCCAAGAATCTCAAAGAACTCAAATGGTTGGGATTTGACGGGGTGTTTACCGCCAACAATCATGCCTATGATTTCTCCGAAGGCGGATTTCTCACCACCCTGGAACATCTCGATCACATGGACATTCCGCACGCGGGCGGGGGCAAGGACTTGGACCATGCGCGCGCCCCGGCGTATATCGATTCGCCACGCGGCCGCGTGGCGTTGATGTCGGCGACCAGCACGTATTATGAAATTTCCCGAGCCGGCTTGGGCCGACCGGATTTTCCGGGCCGGCCTGGGGTAAACGCCCTGCGCCATAAACAGGTGCACCATGTGCCGCCGGACCTCTATGACGCGTTGACCAAGACCAAAGCGGGTCTGGGCTATACGGCGCAAGAGGAAAACCGGGCGCAATTCGGCTTTCAGGGGCATGCTGACAGTCTCGATCCGCGCACGGCGATGAAATTTCTGGACCAGGAGTTCCGCTTAGGAGATGATTTTAAGGTCGAGACGTCTGTCAACCAGGAGGATCTGGAAGGTATCGGCAACTGGATACGGGGAGCGCAACAGCAGTCGGACTGGATCGTCTATGGCCTACACTGTCACGAGAGTGGAGAAAGCGGGGAATATCACGGCGGCTCTAAAACCACGCCGCCTGATTTTTTAGTTGAGTTTGCCCATTGGACACTCGACCAAGGCTGTGATGTGTTTGCCGGGCATGGACCGCATTTTCTGCGCGGCATCGAAATCTACAAGGGCAAGCCGATTTTCTACAGCCTGGGGAATTTTATCTTTCAGAATGAATCCGTCGCCTGGGTGCCGCCGGGTGGGTACAATAATTTCGGCCTGGGCCATGACCAGACGCCCGGCGATTTTTTTACCGCCCGTTCGGACTCCGGCAAACGCGGTTTTCCTGCCGATCCCGTGTTTTGGCAAAGTGTGGTCGCGGTGTGTGATTATGAAGCGAAGGTGCTGAAAGAGATCAAACTCTATCCCATCGACATCGGCTTCGCGCGCCCAATTCCGCAACGCGGCCGGCCGATGCTGGCCGAAGAGCAGGTGGCGCATGACATCTTGACCTGGCTGCAAACCATGTCTGAGCCCTTTGGCACGGAGATTCAGATCGACGGGACGGTGGGACGCATTCGCCTCTAACAACACTCCTGTGACGGCTTACTGGGGCCATCACAGGTTCTACTCTAGAGGCGCTCACAAGGGAGTCTGAGACAACCATGGATCATTGTTGCCACGGCAAGACGGACACGCTTACCATTCTGCGAGAGCGTCAAAAAAGTGTGCTGCAACTCGTTTTAGCTATCAATGCGATCATGTTCGTGGTGGAGTTTGGCGCGGGCGTTCTCGCCCAGTCGACGGCCCTGTTGGCCGATTCCCTCGACATGCTCGGAGATACTTTTGTCTATGGGCTGAGTCTCTATGCCTTGCACCGCGGCGCGCGTTGGCGTGCGGGAGCGGCGTTGACCAAAGGCGTCATCATGGCGGCGTTCGGCGCTGGCGTGATAATCGAGGCCGGGTTGAAGGTGGCGACGGGCGTGGTGCCGCAAGGCAGTCTGATGGGCATGTTCGGCACCCTAGCCCTGGTGGCGAATGTGAGCTGCCTGGTCTTGCTGATGCGGCACCGGAGTGATGATCTCAACATGCGTTCCACCTGGCTCTGTTCCCGCAATGATGTCATTGCAAACGGCGGCGTCCTGTTGGCTGCCGCCGGTGTCGCCGTGACCGGGACGGCATGGCCGGATATCCTGATCGGATTGCTGATTGCAGGTCTCTTCCTGTCCTCCGCGTGGGGTGTCATTCGCGCCTCTCTAATCGAGCTGCGTACAGGGGCGACAATGACAGCTTGATACCGTCCGGAAGGGTTGCGAACGCTTAAGACCAAAAATGAAATCACATCCCCAGCCGGGGCTATATCACGGTTGTAGGGGCACGGCGTGCCGTGCCCCTACCGGGGGAATTGATTCCGTATTGATGCCTTAATAATCCCGCAAGAGACGGCCACAGCCGTAGAGTTTGTCCTCAATCTGATTGTCACGCAGCGCCATCCACCAGATCGCCGCATTGATAGCGATGACCGGCTTGCGCAGCCAGCGCTCGGCCTCGTCGGCCAGACTCACCATGCTCAGGTTTGTTCCCGCCTGCACCAGCGCATCGACGTCATCGCCATTCACGTCAAGCAGCGCCTGGCGCAACTCATCCTCGGTCACATGGGCAATCGAGACCGCGGTCGGACAGCGCAGCCCGGTAATCCGCACCACCTCAAACCCGAGTTCCTCAAAAAAGCGTTTTACATTTTCATCGCCCACCGGCTGATACGGCGTCACCACCCCGATGCGCTTGGCGCCAAACAGGTGCAAAGCGCGTTCACACGACTCCGCGCCGGTCGCCACGTCCAAGCCGCTGAGTTCCCGAATCTGCCGGATGAATTGGCGATTCCCCTCCATGCCGCCCCAAAACGTTTCGGAACTCATGCCCATGACCATATAAGTCGGCTCCGCCGTCATCACACGTGCTACCGCCTGAGCGGTTTCTTCCCGCACTTGCACCATCAGTGCTTCCATCGCGGCATCATCGCTCAGGTTTTGATCACGAATGTGGATACGGGAAAAATGAGACGTCACCCCCGGAACCCCCATCCGGTAAAAATCGGGTTCCACAATGGTATTCGTACTTGGCGCAAGAACCCCGAACTTGGCCCGCCATCCCAATGCATCCGGCATATACGCTCTCCTTTGCTGCCGCTCTTGATCGTCAACACGTCCGACTCTTGCCATCTCCGTTTTATCGCATCTGCCAGGCAAAGGAAAGCCCGGGGGAAGATACCGAAAAGTTGCACTCCCGGCTTGATTGCGCTATCCGAGAGCGCCATAATGCGGAACATCAACACGGTTTTGGGCGCAGCCGTTGCCGACGCGGCATGTGGCCGGGCAGTTTAGGACAGGACAAAGGAAACAAGATGGGCAGACTCCAGGATCAGGTCATCATTGTCACCGGCGGCGGGGTAGGCATCGGACGCGCCTATTGTGAAGGCTTTGCCCGCGAAGGCGCCCGCGTCGTGGTCGCGGATATTGACGACCAAAATGCCGAAGCCGTGGTCAAAGCCTTGACGGACAGCGGCAGTGAGGCGTTGGCCGTGCATACGGATGTGTCCGACCCGGAGGACGTGAACCGGATGAGCGAAGCCGTGCTCGGACGCTTTGGGCGCATCGACGGCCTCATCAACAACGCCGCGGTTTTCCAGCGTCCCGCCATGTCTCGCGTGCCGTTTGACCAGATTCCCGTGGAGGAATGGGATCGCCTCATGGCCGTGAATCTGCGCGGTATTTTCCTGTGCTGCCGGGGCGTGGTGCCGCACATGAAACAGCAGGGCGGGGGCAAAATCGTCAACATCAGCTCCGGCACGGTCTTTTTCGGCTCGGTCAACCTGATCCACTATGTGACGTCAAAAGCCGGCGTCATTGGCTTCACCCGTTCCTTAGCCCGGGAATTGGGCGAATTTAACATCAATGTCAATTGTATCGCGCCGGGTCTGACGATCAGCACCGAGGAAGTGAGCGAAAGCCGGGCGGCTTTGGAAGCCCAGCGCCTCCATGCCCGCTCGCTCAAACGTTCTCAAATGCCTGAAGATCTGGTTGGCACCGCGATTTTTCTCTGCTCGTCAGAGAGCGACTTCATGACTGGACAAACCCTGGTGGTAGATGGGGGCGCACAGATGCATTAATGAGGTAACCCACCTAAGGAGGACAATCATGGGCATCGAACAGTTTGAAGTGGGCATGCGTATCGAAGCGACCAGCGATTTTGAGGTCGAGGAGATGTTGGCGGCGCCCACCGGAGGGGGCGCCTACGAGGTCAAGACGGGCGACACCGGCGAAGTCATCAACAAACAAGTGGTGGGCCGGTCGGCCTGGTTGCGGGTACGCTGGGATCGGCTGAAGCGTGAGTTAAACGTCGACCGCAACGCTTTGCCGCATGTTCGTCCGCTCAGTTAGGCATGTAGGAATAACTACAGAATAAATTCCCCCGTAGGGACACGGCGCGCCGTGTCCCTACAATGGTGATGTATCCCCGACTAGGGATGTGATTTGATTTTTGATCCTAAGGTCTAGCGGGCAGTGCGCTCAGCATCACATTCAATGCCACCCGCAAGCCGACGGGCAACCCGTCCTCATTCATCTCGAATTCCGGGGCGTGATGCGGACGCGGCGGACCATCCGACGCAATGCCGACGCGGAAGTAACAACCGGGCCGGTGTTCGAGAAACAGACTCATATCATCGCTCGCCATGACGAGATTGCCCTCTTGCACGGCGTCGCGGCCGAGTTCATCCACGGCGCAGCGATGCACAAACGCAGACTCGGCGTCGTGATTGATCACCGTCGGGCAGCCCTCGCCTTGAAACGACAAATGCGCCTCCGCCTGGTAAGCCTGGGCGATATTCGAGACAAAATTCCCCAGGCGCTCGATGACCTGCTCCCGAACGGACGCGTTGAACGTACGCAGCGAGCCGTGCATCGAGGCCGAGGCGGGAATAATATTGTGCTTGGTGCCGGCTACGATCTGCCCCACCGTTAGCACTGCGGTTTCCTGCGCCGCGATCTCGCGTGACACGAGATTTTGCATGCCGAGAAGTACATTGGCCGCCACCGTGATGGGATCAATCGACAGATGCGGATAGGCGCCATGACCGCCCTTGCCTTCGATTTCCACATTAAAGAAATCCGCCGACGCCATACTCGGCCCAGGACGCACGGAGACATGACCAGCCGGGGTCTGCGTCGTCAGATGTAGCCCATAGACTTCATCGACGCGCGGATTCTCCAGAGCCCCCGCTTCGATCATCGGCTTGGCGCCGCCAAACACCTCTTCGGCAGGCTGAAAAATAAACACCGCCGTACCGGGCAATTCCGATCGCCGCGCGGCCAGGATCTCGGCCAGAGTGATACCGATGGCCGTATGGCCGTCGTGCCCGCAGGCGTGCATCACGCCGGGTTTACCTGAGGCAAACGGCGCCTCGAGCAATTCCGTCAACGGCAGCGCGTCGATATCAGCGCGCCAAGCGATGGTGCGGCCGGGTTTCTCGCCATGCAGCACGCCCACCACACCCGTGCCGCCAAGCCCCGTGCGCACGTCGAGATTCGCCGCCTGCAAGCGCTCAGCAATGATCTCCGCCGTGCGGTTCTCTTCAAAGCTGAGTTCGGGATGCCGGTGAAAATCGCGCCGCAGCGCCACCAGGCTATCCCGGCGCCGGTCAATTTCCTGGCCCCATTCCAACGTCGTCTTACTCACGTGAGACTCCTTTATCTACGGCTTTGATCCCCCGCTACAGGTTATAGAGCGCTTTGGGATTGTGGTACAAGATTCGCTCCTTCGACGCCTCACTAATCTCGGTATTATGCTTGAACACGGTGATGGCATCGATCTCACTGGAGGGGTCAGTATGCCCATAATCCGTGCCGATGACGAGGCTATGCTCGCCCGCGTATTTGAGAATCCAGGGGAAATCGTCGTCAGTCTGGCAGCTCACGAAAATGCGGGTATCGCCAAACAGATCGTCGGGAAAGGGCCGGCTGGCCGTTTTATAGCGCCGCGCAATCTCGTTCCAGATCCACGGCACCCACTGGGCCGACGCCTCAATAAACCCCCAGCGCAGGGTGGGAAACAGGCTCGGCAGCTCGCTCATCAGCAACATATAGCACCCCACCACCGTGGGAGCCCGGAACATGGCAAAACCATTGGTTTGTTGCGTGCCCGGAAAATGCCGCAACAGATCGCACGAGTCCGGATTGCCGTTGGCGATGTGCACCGCGATAGCCAAATCGAGACGGGCCGCCTCTTCATAAATCGGGTAAAAATACGGGTCGGTCATCGCCCGATCGCCTTCCAGCGGCCGCATACACACCGCCACCGCCCCGTCTGCCTGGGCCTGGCGCATTTGCGCCAACGCCTCATCGAGCAACAGAGTCGGCATGACACAGGACCAGCGCAGACGGCCCTCGCTCTGCCGCCAGATATCGGCGAGCCAGCGATTCCAACTGCGGCACAGTGCGGCTTCGACATCGGGCCGCTGCGAGATTTGTTCGATCCACAGCGTGTTGTGCAACACCTGCACATCGATGCCCAACGCATCCAGATGTTGCAGTCGCAGGGCCACATCATCCATCTCCCGCGCCGCCTGCGGCGTTTCCATATTACGGCCTGCCTGCTCGGACATGTCCCGCAACTGTTGCTCCGTCAGCGTGGGAAAGCGAAAGCCCCGGATTTTGTCCTCGATCACCCAGTATTGTTTCGCCGCATCCTCCGGCGAGGAAAACAAATGGGGCCGGAAAGACTGCTCTGACGGCTCCAGATAATCCCACGTCCGTTCGGTCTCGATGACATGAGCATCCGCATCGATCACTTGCAGTGTCGTGAGTGTCGCCATACCGCTATCCCCCTTCCTGGCCGCAGTGAATTCCGATTGTGCACGTGATCGGCATGATAGCGCGTGGCAACGCGCAGCGTCAACCGCGCAATCAAGTTTATAAATGGGCTGACCGATTCGCAGAACAGATGCAAAGTCAATCGGCAGATCGCCGCGTGCACAAACGCGTCACCGCTTATCCAGCTCCGGCTAGCGTCCATCCGACACGGCATGACCCACCATGCATCTCTCATCATTCCTCAAAAAAAGCAAAAAAAGCGTTTGATTACCCGTCGGTCACTTGATAGAATGCCTATTATTCTGCGGATGTCTCATACCTGAAGGGCGCTTTCTGAGTCCGGAGACATTATGGCCCCCCTGAATGTCTCGCACGCCAGTCTACTTTTTCCCACGAGACATCTCGTATCTAATCAGCCTGCCAATGATTTGGTGAGTGATGGAGGAGCTATGGCTACGGCAATTCATGACGACCTGTTCACCCGCGATGCTGTGCAAGACCCCTACGGCTATTTCGGCCATATGAGAGAAACGGATCCCGTTCACTGGAACGAGGCGTATGAGTTGTGGCTGATCACGCGCTACGACGACTTGGTCTGGCTCACCCGCCATCCTGAGCTGTTCTCGTCCGAAGTCTTCAAACGCGATCCGCGGCCGCCGTATCCGTCGATCGACGAATCGGACCTCGGTCTGTACCAGTTTGTCCGGGATTTCTTCTCGGAATGGTTCATTCAAAACGACCGGCCGGTCCATATGGAAATGCGCAAAGTCGTGCATGGCTACTTCACGCCGAAGGCCATGGAGCTGTGGCGGCCGATGGTGCGCGACGTGATCCAAGACCTCCTGGACGAGGCCGAAGAGCAGGGCGAAATGGATGTCATGCGGGATTTTGCCACGCCGCTGCCGCTCTTGGTCATTGCCCAGATGCTCGGGATGCCGCGTCAAGATCGTAAATTCATCCGGGAATTGGCGGAAAAATTGCTCTTTATTGGCCGGGGCGAAGGGAACCGGATGAAACCGCTTTCGGAAGGGATTTCGGAACTGCAAGAATATCTCGCACCCGTCGTGGATGAGCGCATTAAAGATCCCGGTGACGATCTCTTGTCGGTACTGACAAGTGGTATCAAAACCGGCGTGTACAACCGCGACCAGGTCGTGGCCAACGCGGTTCTGCTGCTGTTAGCCGGGCACGAGACGACGATCAACTTGATTTGCAACGGCACCCTGGCGTTCGTGGAGCATCCCGATCAGTGGGCGCAGTTCAAGCAGAACCCGGTTGGCTTGATGAAATCGGCCACCGAGGAATGCTTGCGCTACGATGCGCCGGTGAAGTCGATTCAGCGCATTGCATCAGAAGACGTGGAGATGCGCGGCGGTAAAGTGCTCAAGAAAGACGAGCGTATCCGCTGGATCATCTCGTCCGCCAACCGCGATCCGGAGAAATTCGAGGAGCCGGATACGTTTGACATTAACCGCTATCCGAACCTGCATGTGGCCTTTGGCTCGGGCATCCACCACTGTCTGGGTGCGACTTTGGCCCGCCTGGAAGGCCAGGAGGCATTCCGTGGCCTGGCGCAGCGGTTCGAGTCGTTGCACCTGAAGTCTGAAGGGCTGGAGTACCAACCGAGTATCTCCTTCCGGTCGATTAAAGAGATGCCGGTGACGTGGAATTAATCCATGCAGGGCGTGAAGGAACGCGAAGGGGGAACCGCAACCGGGATCGACGTGTTTTGATTTGCAATCCTTCGCGCCCTGCGTGGGTCCGCAGCTAGGGAGAGGATGATGCCTAAGCTACGCATAACAGTTGACTACAATGTGTGTGTCGGCAATGCGATGTGCGAAAGTTTTGCCCCAAATACCTTTCAACTTAATGAGGAGCGGCAATCGGAAGTGAAGGATCCTGATGGGGATCCAT
>Ga0224508_10004946_pt1 | contig 10825 bp, 12 predicted proteins | sample SF_Jan12_sed_USG_4_FD_170157 | JGI IMG/M metagenome (GOLD analysis project Ga0224508, IMG submission 170157) | Sediment microbial communities from San Francisco Bay, California, United States - SF_Jan12_sed_USGS_21 | ecosystem: Environmental > Aquatic > Marine > Sediment | place: USA... | reverse complement strand
TCTCAGTTCGGCGTTGTCAACGTTGTTGAGAGCCCATGTTTCGCGGATCAGCGGCAGCAAATCTGGTTGTGCCTCGATCGACAGAACAGAGCCGCCGGTGGCGATACCGGCTGCGGTCGTTGCGATTAAGCCAAGGCCAGCGCCGAGATCCAATACGCGGTCGTTTTGACGGACAATGTCCGCTAGGTGAGCTTGCTCACCTGCCTCATAGCGTCCTCTGCGCAGCGGCCGCTCGATTCTTGGTGTGATAATTTCGGGGACAAATGGGATACGCACGCCGCCCGTATCAATTACCTCATCATAGACGAGTTTCTCGTCTGGGCGCGTGTCAATCTCGGTTGTGCTGCTCATAACAATTTTTGGCCCGAAGGCTCCGGTATTTCTTACATGATCCGGGAAGTTGCGGCCGGAATCAATGGCCGAGTCAGATAAGCTCGCCGTCAGGCGTGATCTGCGATCTATCGCCAATCCAGGGGCCGAGCATCTCTGGCAGCACCACACCACCGCCTTCCGTTTGACCATTTTCGAGCACTGCAATCAGGCAGCGTCCAACTGCAAGCCCGGAACCATTCAAAGTATGGACAAACTGCGGCTTACCATCTTCGTCGCGGAACCGAGCGTTCATACGTCTTGCTTGAAAATCACCGCACGTCGAAACCGAACTGATCTCGCGATAAGTATTCTGTCCGGGCAGCCATACCTCGATGTCATGGGTGCGCTTCGCGCCAAACCCGATGTCGCCGGTGCAAAGCACAACCGTTCGATAAGGAAGCTCAAGCCGCTCAAGAATATCCTCAGCGCAACGCGTCATCCGTGCGTGTTCTTCTTCGGATGCGTCGGGATGCGTGATCGACACCATCTCGACTTTCTCAAATTGGTGCTGCCGCAGCATGCCGGAAGTGTCTTTTCCTGCACTTCCGGCCTCGGAGCGAAAACAATTTGTGTGGGCGCAATACCGGCGCGGCAGATAGTCCGGCGCGATCATCGCACCCGCGACAATATTGGTCAGCGAGACTTCTGACGTCGGAATAAGCCACAAACCCTCGCGCGTTTGATAGCTGTCTTCGGCAAACTTTGGCAGCTGATTTGTGCCATACATGGCATCATCTCGGACCAGAACCGGTGGAATGGTCTCGGTTAAGCCGTTTTCCGTTGTTTGGATATCCAGCATAAATTGCGCAAGTGCCCGATGGACCCGAGCAACGGCGCCAGACATCAAGACAAATCGGCTGCCCGACAATTTTGCGGCGGTCTCAAAATCCATGCCGGGCTTCACGCCCTCAATCTCAAAATGCTCCCTAGGTTTGAAATCGAACTTTCGAGGCTCGCCCCAGCGGCGAATTTCAACGTTGTCGTTTTCGTCGTCGCCAACGGGCACGTCGTCGTAGACGATATTTGGAAGGCTCATCAGGGCGTCGCGAAGCCGCGCGTCTTCCAATTTCGCCTCGCTTTCCAACATCGTGATTTCGTTCTTTTTGGCTGCAACGATCCCGCGAAGGCGTTCAAATTCAGCGTCGTCGCCTTGTGCCTTGGCGGCGCCAACTTCTTTCGAAGCCGCATTTCTTTCGGCTTGTGCGGTCTCGGCTGCTGTAATCCGTGCCCGTCTGGCTTCGTCGATAGCAAGAATCATTGACGACGCATCCGAGATCCCGCGCTTTGCCATTGCGGCGTCAAATTCCGCCGGGTTGTCACGAATGGCGCGGATGTCGTGCATCGCTGCCTCCTTGGGTGATCAATTCGCTGCTATATGGCGGATTCGCAACGGCTTTGGAACCATCAAGCGTATGCCTTGATCTGGCCATATCCAGTGGGAATATCTGACCTATGTGGAGCCTTCTATTCCGATTGGCACTTCTCGCCAGTTCACTGATCGTGATGTGGAACTTCGCGCGAGCTTGGGTGGGCGTGCTGCGGCGGCCGAAGAATAACGCAGAACTTGGCGCGCAAAGCCACGCGGAAATTGCTGCGAGGGTCATGGCCGAGGAGGCAACACGCCATGTAACCGCCATCAAGGTCGCCATCGCCGGATTGAATGACCAAGCGTTATGGACGGCGATCCTACAGTTCACAGAATCTGTCGAGCGGCTAAAGGCGGCCATGCTGGCCGAACCGGAATACTACAAGCGCGCCAAGCGCCATTTGGGGCAAATCCTGATCGCAACCGAGCAAACGGCCAAACATTTCGCACGTCACCATGCGGCAACACCCGACCCGGGGAATCGACGGCAGTTCCTTGATCTGGTCGAGGAACTGACAAAGGCTTTCGACAGGGCCGCAGCGCAGTATGCCAAGTCAGGAGCGGCCGACCTTCAAGTCGAGGCGGAGACATTAAGGGAACTGCTGCGGCGCAGCCGTCTTTGACCTCCAATAGTCCATGTGGCGTGCCGCCAACGTGCCCTGGCAACCCGAAATCCGCAAATAGATGTGACTGCTTGCCAAGAACTCCCAGACCAAACCGCAACTCGTTGTGTGGGTGACCGTATTGGCGAATTGCAGGGATCTTGACTGCCATTTATTTGTGTCATAGCCCGCACCACTCGCTCCTTCCATTGCTTGCCAAGCAATCAGGCCACAGATAGGGTGCGCGCTAATTCGGAAGGGGCCGATAAGGCCAAGAAAATAGCAAGGATAAACGCGAATGTTCGTCACGCCTGCCTATGCGCAATCCGCCGGAGGTGGGGATGTTTTCACCTCGTTGATAGTGCCGATGGCGCTGATTTTCGGGATCATGTATTTTTTGCTGATCCGTCCGCAGCAAAAAAAGGTGAAAGAACACCAGGCCATGATCGAGGCGGTGCGCCGGGGCGATCAAATTGTCACAGCAGGTGGCCTGGTTGGTAAAGTCACCAAGGTCAAAGACGAGGGCGAGGTTGAGGTGGAGCTTGCCAAAGGCGTAACTGTTCGGGTCGTCAAGCATACGATCAGCCAGGTCCGGTCCAAGACCGAGCCTGCGAACAACTAAGGGCGAAACATGCTGCAGATTGATGCTTGGAAGCGCGTCCTGATTTGGGCCGTCTGCCTTGCCGGGCTGTTCTTCGCCTTTCCAAACGGATTCTATTCCAAAGTAGAGCAACACAATGACGCTGTTGCCGAAATCGAAGCCTTGGGGTCGACTCCCGAACGGGTTGAAGAGGCGGCCAGTTGGCCAGATTATCTTCCTGCCACGCTCGTCAATCTTGGATTAGATCTTCGCGGCGGCGCGCATCTTTTGGCCGAAGTGCAGGTCGAAGACGTCTATGCAGACCGCATGGACGGTTATTGGATTGGCGTGCGCGACGCGCTTATTGCCGTCCGAGAACAGGTTGGTTTTGTCGAACGCATCCCAGATGCGCCCAACGGCGAATTACACGTGCGGATCAGCGAGGCTGAGGGCATGCCTGCAGCATTGGCAGCTGTTCGCGCCATCGCCCAACCAGTGGTCAGTGTGACGTCAATTGGTGCTTTGGACATCGACGTGTCCGGGCAGGGCGATCGCATGATCGTCACTTTGTCGGACGACGAAAAGCGCGCGACCGACAGCCGAACCATTCAACAATCGCTCGAGATCATTCGCCGTCGCGTCGATGAGGTGGGCACACGCGAACCAACCATCCAGCGTCAGGGTGTCGACCGCATATTGATCCAGGTGCCTGGCATCGGATCCGCCGAAGAGTTGAAGGCACTGATCGGCACAACCGCGCGTCTGACATTTCATCCTGTTATCTCTGATCGGGCAACATCGGGAACTCAGACCGGTCCGGGCGAAATTCTGGTGCGCGACCTCGAAGACAAGGACCAGTTTTTTCTGCTTGAAACGACTGCGATTTTGTCAGGCGAAGATCTGGTCGATGCGCAGCCCGGTTTCGATCAAAACGGTCGCCCTTCGGTGAGCTTTCGGTTCAATCCGTCGGGAGCACGGATATTTGGTCAGTTCACGTCCGAAAATGTCGGCGCTCTTTTCGCCACGGTGCTGGACGACGAAGTGATTACGGCACCGCAAATTCGTGAGCCAATCACAGGCGGCTCGGGACAGATCACCGGCAATTTTACAGTCGAAAGCTCAACCCAGCTCGCGGTCCTGCTGAGGGCGGGTGCCTTGCCGGCTGAGATGACTTTTCTGGAAGAACGAACAATTGGTCCGGAGCTTGGACAGGACAGTATCGACGCGGGTCGGATCGCCTGCCTCATCGCTTTTGGCGCGGTGCTGGTCTTTATGGTGTTGAGTTACGGCCTTTTCGGGTTGTTCGCCAATATAGCGCTGGTTTTGAATGTCGGACTTTTGTTCGGTGTGCTGTCGGTTATCGGCGCCACGCTGACGTTGCCCGGCATCGCCGGGATTGTCCTGACCATTGGTATGGCGGTGGATGCGAATGTTTTGGTGTTCGAGCGCATTCGGGAAGAGTTGAAAACCGCAAAGGGACCAAGCCGCGCCATCGAGCTAGGCTACGAGCGCGCACTTTCCGCGATATTCGATGCCAATGTCACAACCTTCATCACCGCTGTAATCTTGTTCGCGCTAGGCTCAGGACCGGTCAAGGGATTTGCCGTGACGCTTGGCATAGGGATCATCACGTCGGTGTTCACAGCAATCTACGTCACTCGTTTGATGATCGTGATGTGGTTCGAACGTAAGCGTCCGCGGACAATCGAGGTTTAGACGATGCGACTTAGATTAGTCCCAGCCGAAACCAACTTTGACTTCTTCCGATATCGAAAGATCACCATGGGGGCGTCGATCGCATCGGTGATTGCCTCGATCCTGTTGTGGCTGTTTGTTGGACTAAATTTTGGCATAGATTTCCGCGGTGGTACAACAATCCGCACAGAGGCCGCACAACCGGTCGATGTGGCAGACTACAGATCAGCAGTCGAATCTCTCGACCTTGGCGACGTATCGATCTCGGAGGTCTTCGATCCGACCTTTGGCGACGACCAGAACGTCTCAATGATACGGATTCAGGCCCAGGAAGGGCAGGAAAGCGTTGCGGGCGATGTCATTGGACAGGTTTTGGCCGCGCTTCAAGCTATCGATCCAAGCCTGAAGTTCACATCTGTCGAATCCGTCGGCCCGAAAGTATCCGGCGAGCTGATCAAGACAGCAATTATCGCCGTTGCAGCGGCGTTGGCTGCAATACTGATCTACATCTGGCTCCGGTTTGAGTGGCAGTTTTCGGTCGGCGCTGTGGCCGCTCTATTTCACGATGTCATTGTGACAATTGGGATATTCAGTGTGCTTCAGATCAGGTTCGACCTTGCAACCATCGCAGCACTTTTGACCATTGTTGGTTATTCGATCAACGACACGGTGGTTATTTTTGACCGGCTTCGCGAGAATCTGCGGAAGTTCAAAACCACGCCCCTCAAAGACGTGATGAACAAGTCAGTGAACGAGACCCTAAGCCGGACACTGATGACCAGCGGCACGACACTTCTCGCTCTTTTTGCGCTGCTCATCCTCGGTGGCGACGTAATCCGTGGCTTTGTGTTTGCAATCACATGGGGTGTGATCGTCGGCACATATTCGTCGGTTTATGTCGCCAAGAACGTTGTTCTGGCGCTTGGCGTCAAGCGCGATTGGTCGAAGCCGACAGATGGCGGCGGCGGCGCGGGGACGCAATTCGCAAACATCGATGCCTGACGCCTTAACTGTGGCCCTGGCGACGCCTGGGCTCTGGTTTCTCAGCATTGGCGCGTTTCTTGCCGGAATTGTCCGCGGGTTCACCGGGTTCGGGACGGCAATGGTCTACCTGCCCTTCGCCGCACAGGTGTTGGGGCCTTTCGAGGCGTTGACGACATTAGTTGTCAAAGATTTTGTGGTACCTCTGATCCACGTGCCACGCGCCATTCGGGACGGACATCCTATCGATGTGGTGCGGCTGGCGGTCGGCGCGTTATTCGCCGTCCCCCTCGGCGTCTGGGTCTTATCGTTGGTCGATCCGAACATCTTTCGCTGGAGTATCTCGCTGGTCGCTCTGGCCATGCTTTTAGTGTTGATATTGGGAGTTCGGTATCACGGTACGCTGACCAAACCATTGATTTTTGTGACTGGAGCGATGGGCGGTTTTCTGGCTGGTTGTGTCGGATTGCCGGGCCCGCCGATTATCTTGCTTTACATGGCGTCGTCCTTACCGGCGAAGGCGATCCGAGCGAACACTATGCTTTTTCTCATCCTTGCCGATGTAATCATGTTGGCAGTCCTATGGTGGAGCGAATTCTTGGTTGTATCCGCCCTTGCCATCGGTGTGCTGATGTTCGTCCCATATTTTCTCGGCAACTGGGCAGGTGCGCTGCTGTTCCGACCCGGGGCCGAACGCGTATACAGGACCGTCGCCTATGCGATCATTGCAGGATCGGCCATACTTGGAATGCCGGTCTGGGATTGATTGGAAAGCAAAATGCGCCTGAACGAAGTTGTTTTTACCGATGCACTTCCAGTTGAGGGCTACGGCCCCGGTTTTTTCCGCTTGGGCGGCGAGGCGCACAAAGCCCCACTGTTGGTGCTCCCAACCGGCGTGACGTCGTGGTCAGGATTTGAGGATACAGATGCGCTGCTCGAGGCCGTCAAGTTAATCGACCTTCTCATTGTTGGAACCGGAACTGAAATCGAACCAATCCCCGCGACATTTCGCAAAACGCTTGAGAGCGCCGGTATCGGCGTCGAATTTATGGCGAGCCCGCAAGCCTGCCGAACCTACAACGTTCTTTTGGGCGAAGAGCGGCGCGTTGGGTTGGCGGTTTTGCCAGTCTCCTGACCGATGGATTAGGATTGCTGCATTTCCGCTGAATTGACTTTTGATCGCGCCCAACAATCGAAAACCGCTTGCGGCGGCTAGGCTTAGCAGCGAACAGTGAATGCATGACGACGGCGTTGCTGGAAGTAACAGATTTAGTATGCAGTCGCGGCGGGTTGACCGTGTTTGAAGGCGTCCACCTAACCGTTGGGTCCGGCCAAGTGGTGGTACTTCGGGGGCCAAACGGCTCGGGCAAGACAACACTCTTGAGAGCCATAGCTGGCCTACAGTCGCCCGTCCGCGGACAAATAAAATGCGAACCAGAAAGCATTGCCTACGCCGCCCACATCGACGGAACCAAAGCCACACTAACTGTTGCAGAAAATTTGCAATTCTGGGCCGCTTTGTTTGGTGCCGGGTCTATTGATCGCGCGGTCGAGGCCTTTGATCTGAAAGAGTTGCTTTCGCGCCCGGCCCGAACTTTGTCCGCCGGTCAGAAACGTCGGGTGGGTTTGGCGCGTCTTCTGGTGACCGATCGCCCGATCTGGGCACTGGACGAGCCAACAGTGTCGCTGGATGAAGCATCGGTTGCTCTGTTTGCCAAGGCGGTCGAAATGCATTTGGCGTCCGGCGGTGGCGCCATTATTGCCACGCATACCGATCTTGGTCTGCAGGGCGAAACGCTGGATATCTCCCAGTTTCGTTCATCGGCATCGATGGGCGGTGCCTTCGACGAGGCTTTCACATGATCGGCCTGCTGATGCGTGATTTGCGCCTGGCTGTTCGCGCCGGTGGCGGATTTGGTTTGTCGTTGGCATTCCTTTTGATTGTCACTGTGCTGGTGCCATTTGGGGTTGGCCCGTCCGGACCGACGCTCGCACTCATCGCACCAGGAATTCTGTGGGTCGGCGCATTGCTGTCCTGTCTGTTGTCGCTCGATCGCGTTTTGGCGACGGATTGGGAGGACGGATCTCTTGAACTGTTGGCGACTTCGCCGCTTCCACTCGAAGCGCTCGTTGCGGTTAAGGCCCTTGCGCATTGGCTTACGACTGGCCTGCCGCTGACGATTGCGGCACCAATACTTGCAGTCCTCTTAAACCTTCCAGGTCCGGGCTATCCGTGGTTGATCGCGTCGCTGGCCGTCGGCACACCAGCGCTCAGCATGATCGGAACATTTGGCGCCGCGCTGACCGTTGGCTTGAAGCGCGGCGGTCTGTTGCTGTCTTTGCTTGTTTTGCCGTTATACGTTCCGACGTTGATATTCGGTGCCGACACTGTTCGCCGTGCGGTCGAGGGGTTGGCGCCAGGTACATCGTTGGTGCTCCTCGCAGGCATCACTGCTGGTTCAATCGCGGTTCTACCATTTGCCGCATCCGCGGCGCTTCGCGTCAATCTGCGCTAGAAATGCCCACGTTGTCGTGTCTTGTGAGATTTTCGAGCTAGGGATAACTACGACACATGTCGCTTTGGGAATACGCAAATCCGCGCCGTTTCATGGCTTTCACTGACCGTGTCGTCGGGCCTGCGTTCGCCTTAGCTGCGATCACCTTGAGCATCGGTCTGATCTGGGGTTTTTTCTTCACTCCTGATGACTTCCGACAGGGCTCGACGGTGAAAATCATCTACCTGCATGTGCCGTCCGCGATGATGGCGATCAATATCTGGGTTATGATGTTGGTCACGTCGTTAGTGTGGCTGATCAGGCGGCACCACGTCAGTGCCTTGGCCGCAAGAGCCGCCGCGCCTGTTGGTGCAACCATGACGCTAATGGCGCTTCTCACGGGCGCAATTTGGGGCCAACCCATGTGGGGAACATTCTGGGCCTGGGATCCGCGCCTGACATCGTTCCTGATCCTGTTTTTGTTCTACCTCGGCTACATCGCGCTTTGGTCATCTATCGAGGATCCCGATACCGCGGCCGATCTGACGAGCGTGCTGTGCCTGGTAGGTTCGGTATTTGCCCTTCTTTCCCGATACGCCGTCAATTTCTGGAGCCAGGGTCTGCATCAGGGTGCAACGCTGTCCCTGGACCGGGAAGAAAATATCTCTGATGTTTTCTGGTTCCCGCTTCTATTATGCATTGCTGGTTTCATTCTGTTGTTCATTGCGCTGGTTTTAATGCGTACACGAACCGAGATCCGACGCCGCCGCGTTCATGCGATAACAATTCGGGAGCGCGCAGCGTAATGCCGGACCTGGGACAATACGCCGCCGAGGTCGGGCTCGCCTATGGTGTTTCGGTGACCTTGTTGCTGGGCATTATCTGGATAAGTGCCGCGCAGTCTCGCCGGGCAAAGCGCGACCTGGATGACGCAGAGGAACGCTGGAAGAATGGTTAGAATTCCGCCGTTGGCCGCCCTGCCGCCGATAGCCTTTGCGGCGATCGCAGGGTTGTTTCTTTCCGGGATGTTTCGCGATGATCCCAATGCGCTGCCGTCAACGCTTGAGGGTCAAAGCGCACCGAGTGTTGAGATCGAGGCACTTACCGGTTACGCGCCAATTACCGATAGCTTGTTGCGCGCGTCGGGCCCAAAGCTGGTAAATTTCTGGGCAAGCTGGTGTGCTCCGTGTCGTGTCGAGCACCCGCAGTTAATGGCACTCGAAGCCGAAGGCCTGGCTATCTACGGCGTGAACTTCAAAGACGAACCTGCGAGGGCACGGCAATTTCTGGATAGATTCGGCGATCCATTCTCAGGCGTCGGCGCGGACCAAGATGGGCGAATGGCATTGGACTGGGGCGTCTATGGTGTTCCCGAAACCTTTGTCGTGGACGGCAACGGAAAGGTCATATTGAGATACGCTGGACCGGTCACTGCTTCGGTGCTGAAAAACCGGATACGTCCAGCATTAGCCGAAGCCTCAGCCGAATAGCCAAATCCCCATCATCAAAAGAAGGGCAGCACCCTCTATTGGCGGAACTGTCGTTGGAATTGCCCGTCCAATTGCCCGCAGGCGATCACTCGCAAAATCGATACTCATTACAAACCCCCGATACTCGAACGCGGTCTTATCGCCTTAATTGTGCCACTTTGCGAGGAAACAGAACGTTTGGAGGGTTAACTGTCGCTGGTTGCGCCACAATCCAGCATTCGTGGCGCGATTGGTTCGGCATCTCGGATAATTGACCGAGGCGGGGCGTATTGGTCAGTATCCTGCCATCGGTCCAAGTTTGTCCTTCGCCGCCGGATTGCTGGTCAAGCAATCGGCGGGCCCGGAGCAAGAGAACATTGCAGTTAGGCAGCGCTGGCCAAATTCCTCAGAACGTAGTGCAGCACGCCGCCATGTTCGATGTATTCCTTCTCAATTGCCGTATCGATCCGGCATTTGAGCTCGACCTCTTTGGTCGAACCATCGCTATAGGTAATAGAGCAGGGGACAGTGCTCAGCGGTTTCAGATCGCCCTCAAGGCCCGAAATTGAAATCACTTCATCGCCCTTAAGACCCAGCGATTTGCGGCTGTCACCGGCAGTGAACTCAAATGGAATTACGCCCATCCCAACAAGATTGGATCGGTGAATTCGTTCAAAGCTTTCCGCGATAACGGCTTTGACGCCCAGCAAAGCCGTGCCCTTCGCCGCCCAGTCGCGGCTTGAACCCGCTCCATATTGCTCACCGCCGACAACGACCAACGGGATGCCGGCTTCCTGATAGGCCATCGCGGCGTCGTAGATGGATGTTTGCTGGCCATCCGGGCCAAGCGAATAGCCGCCTTCGACACCATCCAGCATCTCATTGCGAATACGGATGTTCGCGAATGTGCCGCGCATCATCACCTCGTGATTGCCACGGCGCGACCCATAGGAATTGAACTCGCGCGGTGCGACCTGCCGGTCGGTCAGGTATCGCCCCGCGGGGGTTGATTCCCTGAATGACCCGGCGGGCGAGATGTGGTCGGTGGTGACCATGTCCCCAAGGATCGCCAGCACTCTGGCATCGGTTACATTCGATATGACGCCCGGTTCTTTGCCCATGTCTGTGAAGTAGGGCGGGTTCTGGACGTAAGTCGATGCGGCGGGCCAATCATAGGTTTCGCTGTCGGTTGTCTCCACTGCGCGCCACTTTTCGTCGCCTTTGAACACATCGGCGTATTTCGATTGAAAGGCTTCGCGGGTCAC
>Ga0224508_10004945_pt1 | contig 10825 bp, 8 predicted proteins | sample SF_Jan12_sed_USG_4_FD_170157 | JGI IMG/M metagenome (GOLD analysis project Ga0224508, IMG submission 170157) | Sediment microbial communities from San Francisco Bay, California, United States - SF_Jan12_sed_USGS_21 | ecosystem: Environmental > Aquatic > Marine > Sediment | place: USA: California... | reverse complement strand
CACGCTTGGAACCACTGCGTTGCCGCTGTCCATCAAGCCAATAAATCCTGACCGGCCCGCGTTTGGCGGCGAGGTTCATGGCCTGAACATCGCGCAAGGTGTGACTGCCGAAGAGGCAGCGCAGATCGAAGCCGGGATGGATCACTACGCGGTGCTGGTGGTTCCCGGCCAGATCATCGACGATAGTCAGCAGTTCGCCTTTTCGCAGCATTTCGGTCCAATGGAAAAGGCCACCGGTGATCCGGCGCGCGCCGGACAGCGCCGCCTGTCCCTTGATATCAATGATATATCCAACCTGGATCAGCATGGCGGGGTAATGGCCCGCGATGACCGGCGCCGGTTGTTTAGTCTCGGCAACATGCTCTGGCATTCGGACAGCTCGTTCAAGCCCACGCCGGCCAAGTTCTCGCTGCTTTCCGCTCGCTCCATTCCCGGTGAAGGCGGCAACACAGAGTTTGCCGACATGCGCGCCGCCTGGGACGCCCTCGATGAAGCCACGCAGGCGAAATGCAAGGATCTCGTGTGCGAGCATAGCCAGCTTTTCTCGCGCGGGGTCCTGGGCTTCACGGATTGGGACGCGGCGGAGCGTCAGCAGAACACCCCGGTGCCTCAGCGCCTGGTACGCCGCCACCCGAATACCGGGCGCCTGTCGCTGTATCTGAGTTCGCATGCCGGCGAAATTCGGGGCTGGCTGACGCCGGACGCCCGGCTGTTCCTGCGCGACCTGACCGAACATGCCACTCAACGCCGCTTCGTGTACGCACACCGGTGGCGGCAATGGGACCTTGTGATCTGGGATAACCGGGTAGTGATGCACCGTGCCCGGCCCTACGATCAGACGCAGGTTCGCGACCTGCATCGAACGACCGTGTCCGACCGGGCGCCCACGCTAGAGCAGCCGCTTTGAGGAGACAACTGCGGTGCCTGCAGGCGGCTAGTTCCCACCCTTGAACGGCACGAAGGACACGGGAAGGATATTCTTCTCGACGATCTGGCCATCGGGTTGTTTTTCGATCTGCAGCAGATCCTGACCAAATGCGCGGCTGCCGACCGGTATGACCAGACGTCCCCCCGTTTTCAACTGCTCGAGCAAAGGCCGGGGCACTGCGGGTGCGGCAGCGGTGACGATGATGGCGTCGAACGGCGCGTGCTCGGGCCAGCCGTGGTAACCATCGCCGGCGCGCACGGTAACGTTGGTGAGCGCCAGCTCATGCAACGTTTGCGCGGCGCGCTCGGCGAGTTCCTCGACGATCTCCAGGCTGTAGACGTGCTTCACCAGAGTTGCCAGAATCGCCGCCTGATAGCCGGAGCCTGTACCGATTTCCAGCACGACGTCCTGTTCCCCCGGCTGTAGCAGTTGCGTCATCAGAGCGACGATATACGGCTGCGAAATAGTCTGCCCGCGACCAATCGGCAGCGGCGCGTTGATGTAAGCCAGCGGCTGCTGGGTAGCCGAGACGAATGCATGGCGCGGGACTTTGGCCATCGCCTGCACGACCCGTTGCGAAAACGCCTTGTGCCCGGTGAATCGCGCCGTCAATCGCGCCTCTTCCTCGATCTCGGCCACCAGCTGCCGGTGTTCCTCGGCCATGCCGGCATCTTCGGTGATCCAGCCCAGTTCGGTGGTGCGCAAGGGCCACTGGTCGGGAGCCAGATCTCCGGCCAGCAGGCGATCCGCCATTTCCGGCAACGCCGACAAGTGCTCTTGCACGATATTGTCGATGCGCGCGCGTAACGCCGGCAGCCGGGTGTCATCCGGCAGACGGACCTTGACGTCGGTAAGCTGCGGCTCCGTGATCGGCTTGCCGATGCGGCTGACCAGGCAGCAGGCGGCCTCGCTGACTTCCGGCACTTCGGCTACCAGCGCTTCGGCAATCAGGCCGGCGGCGATGTTGTAGATCTTACCGACGTGGGTAACCGGATTCTTACCGGCTACCGACTCCATGGTCATGAGCCGATAAGGTGTGATCAAACCGTTGACGCGATTGCCGCGGCCGGCCTCGCCGTCATCACCGGATTCCGCCGAGGTGCCGGTTACTGTGAGGTAGACGCTGTCGTGCTCCGGGTCGTCCGCGGTGTTGACCGAGAGTTCTACGCCATGCCCGGCGGCGTAACGACGGGCTATCCCCCACGCAGTACGTTCGATGTCCGCCTTGAGGTGCAGATAATCGTGCAGATCGGCAAGATGATGTCCGATCATGGCGCAGGCAACCGTCAAGTCCATGGTTTGCTCGTGGCGCACGCCCATCACCTTGATGTCCTCGCCCAGCGCCGGGTGGGCGTTCTTGAACGACGGCGAATTCAGATGTTTCTCCACGTGATAGACCGACGATTCCAGCGGCGTCAGCGGCGCATAGCCCACGCCGATGGAGGTGTCATTCGCCAGCAGCGCGCCTTCGCGCTGTTGGCGCAGGAAGAGTTCGACGAGGTCGGCGGAGCCGGGGCGGATGTGGCTGTGCACGCGTACGTGCCGTTCGTTGTCGAGCGCGTGAAGATTTGCCGCGAACCATGATCGCACCGCCTGTTCGGCTATGTCGTCCACCGCGATCGACTGGCCGCGAAATTCATGTGTCGCACGCCCCGCCAGGTATACCTCAATCGGGGCCGTGACCTCGCCGCCGCCAAACGCCGGGAGCGCGGTGCCGCCGCAGAGCAGAATCTTGTCGACGTTGTGGTGCAGGATAAAACCGAAACGCTCACGGTAGTGGCGACTGAGCGCCAGGCTGATACTTTCGGCCAGTGCATCGCAGATGGTGTCGGGATGGCCGAGCCCCTTGCGCTCGACGATCTCGAGCGCCTGCCGGGCGACATCAGGCAGATCCAGTAGGCTTATGTTTACCGGTGTCAAGCGTGTTCCCTGCTGAGTTGCCCTGCGTTACATTGCTTTTCGCATGTCAAAGTAGACAGCGCCCGTGCCGATATGGTGTTGATTTGTGTCAGCGGAATGAAAACGAGCACCGCTTATGCTTTTTTTATTGTCCCGGGCAAGCCTGCTGACGTTGCCGTCGTTCCTCAAAGTCTGGTAAAAGTTTTTTCCCATGGCAAAGAACATTCATGCTCCGCCCGGCATACCCGCGCGCCATTTCCCGAAAATCCGCGGCGGCCAGAGGCCGCCCGAGTGGTTGCTCGAGCATACTGCCAGGAACGTGCATGCGCTTGGCCCGACACCCGAACTACTGGCCGAGTGGAAAGCCGCCGGATTGGTGCTGCCGGACCTGGCAGCAATGCGGCGCTATCGCGTGGAGCGAGTGCGCGAGCAACTGCGCGGTGCCGACTGTGACGGCGCCCTGCTCTACGATCCTCTGAATGTTCGCTATGCGACCGACACCACTAACATGTCGTTATGGACGATGCACAACGCGGTTCGCTACGCGTTCGTCGCTACCGACGGTCCGGTGATCGTGTTCGAGTTCTCGGACGCTGAGTTCCTCTCTGCCCATTCGGACGTGGTCGACGAAATCCGGCCAGCCACCTCGCTGCATCCTTTCTTTGCCGGCAACCGGATCGAAGAAGTCAGCCGGCGGTGGGCCGGGGAGATGGCCGCGCTGCTCAACGAACACGGACGCGGCACGCGGCGTCTTGCTATCGACATGCTGTCACTCGACGGGATCCGCGCGCTCGAAAACGAGGGTGTCGAACTCGTCAGCGGCCAGGCGTTGCTGGAGGATGCGCGTCTGGTCAAGAGCGAGGACGAAATGCACGCGATGCGCTGCGCGGTGCACGCATGCGAACGGAACATCGACGACATGCGCGCTATCTTCGAGCCGGGCATTATGGAAGTCGCGCTATGGGCTCGTCTGCAGGAGTCGAACTTCCTGCGCTTCGGCGAATGGATCGAGACGCGTCTGCTCGCGTCGGGAGCGCGTACCAATCCCTGGTACCAGGAAGCGAGCCGCAAGGTCGTCGAAGCCGGCGAACTGATGGCGTTCGACACCGATCTCATCGGCCCTTACGGGATGTGCGTGGACATGTCGCGAACCTGGCTTTGCGGCGGCGGGCACCCTTCCCCTGCCCAGGCAGATCTTTTCGCACTGGCGCGCGAAACCGTGGAACGCAATACCGAGTTGTTCCGGCCGGGTGCCACACTGCGCGAGATCACTGAAAGGTTGTGGTACCCACCGGTCGATGAGTACAACGGTTACACGGTAATGGCACACGGTGTCGGGCTGTGCGATGAGTATCCGGCCGTTTTCACGCGCGAGAAGTGGGATCAGGTCGGCTTCGATGACGTCGTACATGGCGGGTTCGTCATCAGCGTCGAGGCGTTCGTGGGCCGGCGTTCCGGCGGCGAGGGTGTCAAGCTCGAACAACAGGTGGTGGTACGAGATACCGGACCGGAACTGCTTACGCACTATCCTATGGAATTGGTCTGACGCCTGTTCCGGTCTCCATCATCCCGTCATCCAGGCTATCAGCTGGCGCGATATCAGTATCGCGCCCGTCGCGACGAGTCCGATTTTCACCCAAAGGCGGAAGGTGGACTGACTGACGCGATTACGTACCAGGCCGCCGAACATGGTGCCCGCGGCCAGGGGCAGCGTGCAGAACAGCGAATCCAGCAGCAACCCCGCAACCGGAATCCCCTGCCGCAACAGTCCCAGCCACAATGCGACATACGCGAGCAGCAGAAAAAGGCACACGGACAGCACGAACTCATTGCGTGTGAGCCGCATGCTGTGCAGCACCTGAACGCTCGGAAACATGGCGAAGCTGGAAACACTGCCGAGAATGGCGGCGAGCACGCCGGTGCCGAACAGCGCCAGGCGTTCCATTTTTCGTGTCAGATCCATAGCGACGTCCCGGTGATCGAACGCTATGTGGCCGATAATCAGAACGCCTATCGCCGCCTGCAGCAACTGCTTGTCGAGCACAGTTAGAAAAATGCTGCCGAAGTAAAGCAGAACCGCTGTCGTCGCGAGCAACGGCCAGACTCTTGCGACCACGGCGCGCGAGCTTCGCGTTTCGGCGATCTGAATGATGTTGGAGAAGACCACCGGCAGAAAATTGAGTGCCACCGCCTCCGGAATCGAAGCGACGCTGCTGAGCAACGGCACGGTCACCAGCGGCAACCCAAAGCCGACCAGCCCTTTTACTAAACCGCCGAGCACGAATGCGACGCACACGACTGCAACCACCTCGATGTTGGTGATAATCGTCATTGGGTAATCGGTACGCGAGTCAGCGCAGCATCAACGCGGTGCCGGGTCGGCAGGCTCGCTTAGCTGGCAGCGTCACAACCGTTGCAGGCCGGCCTCCAGGTCCTCGATCAGGTCGTCGGGGTCCTCCAGGCCGATATGGATGCGCAGTAGAAACGGTGTTTCGATCCAGGGGATTACTTCGCGTGCCAAGGGCATCTTGTTCAAGGCGATGAGGCTTTCGTAGCCGCCCCACGACGAACCGATTTGAAATAACGTCAGTCCGTCCACCATGCGGGCTGTGGCGTCAAGATCGGTAGTGTGCAGGGCCAGCCCGAACAGACTCGCGCCACCGGAGAAATCACGCGTCCAAAGTGCGTGGCCTGGATCCTGTTCGAGTGGCGGGTACAACACGCGTTTGACTTCCGGGCGCTGCGCCAGCCAGCTCGCCACCCGCAGCGCCGACTCGTATTGCCGCTGCATGCGCACGGCCATGGTGCGCAAACCGCGCAGAGCCAGGTAACAATCGTCGGGCCCGGCCACGTCGCCCCAAGTCATTACATGATCTGCAATGGTGCGATACAAAGCATCGCTGGCTGTGGTAATGATGCCGATGACCAGATCGGAGTGCCCGGCAACGTACTTGGTGCCCGCTTGAATGGATATATCAACGCCGTGGGCAAGCGGCTGGAAAAACAGCGGTGTCGCCCAGGTGTTGTCCATGGCCAGCATAATTCCGCATCGGCGCGCGGCTGCCACGATCGCCGGAATATCCTGCATCTCGAAGGTCAGCGAGCCGGGCGCCTCGAGATAGACCAGCCGGGTGTTGTCGCGGAACAGCGTTTCGATACCAGCGCCGACCCCCGGGTCGTAGTAGGTGGTTGCAATGCCGAAGCGGCTCAATACCTCGTCGCAGAAGCGGCGGGTCGGCCCGTAAACCGAATCTGTGACGAGCAGGTGGTCGCCGTGTTTCGCCAAAGCCGAAATCGCCATGGTTACCGCGGACAATCCGGATGCGGTAACCACTGCCTTGTGCCCGCCTTCGATCGCGGCCGCCACGTCCGCAAGTGCCCGCGCGTTCTGCGTGCCGTTTGCCCCGTAAGTGACCGTTTCGTAGCGCTTGTCGCCTTCGAAGCGAGCCAGATAGCTGGCCAGGTTCGGTGACAGGATCGTCGATGCCCGGTGCACTGGCAAATTGGCTCCGCTTTCGGGGTCCGCCTTTGCGCGTCCCAGTTGCACCAGCCGTGTGTCTTGTTTCATGCCCGTTTCAGCTCCAAACGCCGACAAAGGAAAGGAGTCGGATCCCATGCGGTCAGCCGCAGGGGATCTGGCTCCTCACAGCGTAAGCATAGAGCAACACGCGTGCGCAGACGAATGTCGGATACCATTCGTCAGTAAAGTTTCTTCGACAACCAAGTCAGGAGCATGGCTATGAGCATGAGCAGTATGTTTGATCTCAGTGGCCGGGTGGCACTCGTCACCGGTGGGAGTAAGGGTCTGGGCAAAGCGATGGCGCGCGGTTTTGCCGAAGCTGGCGCGCGCGTCGTCATCAGCAGCCGCCACGAGGATGACCTCGCCAAAGCAGCGATGGAAATCGGCGACGGTCTCGACGTTGACGTCGAGTACGTCGTCACTGACATGAACGATCGGGCCCAGGTAAAGCAGTTGGCCGACACTGTGCTCGCAAAGATGACGCGCGTGGACATACTCGTGAATAACGCGGGCTCGAACGTACCGCAAGCGATCGACGAGATAGAGGACGCTGACTGGGACAACATTCTCGAATTGAACCTGACGAGCGTCATGGTGTTAACGCGTGCGCTGGTTCCGCAGATGAAAGCACGCAAGTGGGGCCGTGTGATCCATATATCGTCGGTACTCGGGGTGGGCTCGAAAGAAGCGCGCAATTCTTATTCGGCAACCAAGTCGGCGCTGCTCGGGTTGGCCCGGGCGAGTGCGCTCGATCTGGGGTCGTTCAATGTCACGGTAAACTGCATCGCGCCGGGGCCGTTCATGACGGATCTACCGATGCGGCTGCTGAACGAAGAGCAGAAGCAACAGTTCGTCAGCTTCACGGCGCTGGGCCGCTGGGGCGACCCCAGGGAGATGGCCGGGCCAGCACTGCTGCTCGCCAGCGATGCCGGGAGCTACATCACCGGCGCGACGTTGCTGGTGGACGGCGGTGCGTTCGCGCGAGCGCTTTGACGAGGCTGCGTTCGCCGTCTGATACCGGTGTTCCGCGATCAACTCTCACGCAACACGGCCTGGTCCTCTGAGGTGCTCAATAGCCATCCGCCGCGGGCCCTGCGCCACAGTACGAAGGCGCCTAGTGCGGCGAGAGCGGCGGCCAGGATGGGCCGGGTTACGCCGCCCATCATGAACAACGGGGCGGAAAGGGCGAAGCAGGCGGTCGGCAGATAGAACAGTGTCCACAAGCGCTTGCCGCGATGTGCCTGGAACAATGGAAAAGCTGCCGAGAACAGCGCCATGAGCAGGAAGAACAAAGCCCACGGCCGTGTGAAGAACGGCGTGAGGTCGGTGGAGATCGCCATGGCACGGGACAGGTTCAATTCCGCGATGTTACCCAGCACCACGCCGAGGATCATCGGGGCCAGCGGGAAGCCGAAGTGCCGCATCACGAAGCCGAGGATGCCGAACCACAACAGCGTCCACACGTCGAATTCGATGTTGTTGATTGCGAATACGCCGATTCCGCAGAAGCCCAGGATGATGCTGGCCAGCACATACATACGGACCTTGGTCACCAGCACGAACACGCGCAGCATGAACGACTGCAGTCCCAGCATGATGAAGGTCGCAAGAAAGAACGCAATGAAGATCGAATAGGCCAACACCGGTTCCTCGCTGATGAACGTCGGGCTGGGAATGACATCGTGGATCAACAGCGCACCAAGCATGACCGCAGCCGTGACGTCACCCGGGATGCCGAGCGCCATCAGCACGATCAGCGCACCGCCCTCTACCGCGTTGTTGGAACTTTCCGGCGCGATGATGCCATCCGGTATACCGGTGCCGAACTTGTCGGGGTGCTTGGAGGCTTTTTTGGCCTGATCGTATGCCAGGATATTCGCGATTGAACCGCCCGCGCCCGGCAGAATGCCGGTAAACACACCTATCAATGCCGAGCGAATGACGATGGTCCAGCGTTTCATTACTTCGCGAATCGCCGCGCGGTGTTCGATGCGGATCTGCACTGCGCTGCGTTCGGTAAGCGATTTTCGCGCCACCACCGGATCGCGTACATCGCGCAACAACTGGCTGAAGGCAAACAGACCGATGAGCACCGCGATGAAATCGAAACCCTGCAGCAGCACGTCGGTGCCGAAGTCGAAGCGCGCCATGCCGACGGCCTCGTCTTCGCCGACGGTGCGCACCAGCAACCCGACCAGTCCGGCGATCAGTCCCTTGACCAGGCTGCGCCCGGCAAGGCTGGCGGTGATGGTCAGCGCGAACATCACCAGCATGAAATAATCCCACGGATTGAATTCGAGCCCGATGCGCGCGAGTTGCGGTGCCAGGGTCACCAGCAGGCAGGCGCTGATGATGCCGCCGCAGAATGACGACCAGACCCCGATTCCCAGGGCCAGTCCGGGTTTGCCGCCACGCGCCATCGGAAAGCCGTCGAAGGTGGTGGCGACCGACGAGGGCGTGCCCGGGATACCGGTCAGGATGCCGGCCATCAGACCGCCCGACAGGCCGCCGACCAGCACGCTGACCATGGTCGCCAGTCCCTGCGACGCCGGCATGCCGAACGTGAATGGCAGCGTCAACACCACCGCCATGGCGATGGTGAAGCCGGGGATGGCGCCGGCAATGAGCCCGCCAGCCACCCCGACGAGCATCAGGATCAATGTCTGTACGGTGAGGATTTCACCGAACGCCGCCATAATGTTGTCCAGGATCATCGCCGCGCAACCAAATTCAGCGGAACGGATCGAAAAGCATACCGGCGGGCAGCATCACATCCAGGCCGTAGGTGAATACGCTCCACATGCCTCCCACAGTCAGCAGCGCAACGGCGGCATGATAGGCCAGCCGACGGAGCGCCCAGCCACCCAGGACGCCCTGCAGCACGAACACGAACAACACCCCCCCTATCAGCATACCGAACACCGGCAGGGTGATCAGGTAGGCCAAAAACAGTGCGAAACACCACAGCGGATTACGCCAGTAGAGGATCCAGCCGATGAGACCCGGCTGACGCGCCTCGATCCCGGCGATTCCCTCGATTTCCTCGGCGGGTGCGCCGTCACGCCCGCGGCGCAACGACTGGATCAGGTAGATCAGCGACAGGATCGTGAGAGCGACGAGTATCGTCCGCGGCCACGCGGACGGCATCAATACGCCGTAGTCGGGTTGGCGAATGTCGAAAGTGGCCCAGAACAGCACGCCGCACAGCACCAGCAGCACCACGGCAATGTAGACATCGCGGTTGAGTCGTTCCATTGCGACCTCGAGGGAAGGTCGACGGCGACCCGGACCCGTTCGCTGGCCCGGGCCTGGGTCGCCGTCGTGGAGGATCAGTGCGCGATTAAACGCTTACTGCTGTTTCCACATGCCGATCTTGATGGCGACTTTTTCGTGATCGGCGAAGGTCTTGTCGGCCCACTTGCGGTAGCCGTCCGGGCCGACCCAGTTGACGTCGGTGCCCTTGGAATCCATCTGCGCCAGCAGGTCCTTGTCTTCGGCGGCCTGTTTGAACACCTGCGACCAGTACTCGATGACGGCTTTGTCGGTGCCTTTTGGCGCAACGATGCCGCGATCCAGTGCATAGATCATGTCGACACCCAACTCTTTGAGGGTGGGCATGTCGGGAAAGTGCTTGGAGCGCTTTGCCGAGGCGATGGCAAACGCCTTGAGTTCGCCGGATTCGATGTACTTGCGGCCCGAGGCAACGTTCAGCCCGCCTAGTTGCACGGCGCCCGACAGCAGGGCCGTCATGCGTTCACGGGTTCCGTCATAGGGTACGAACTTGAACTTCATGCCGGTCTGTTCCTCGAGGATCAGCCAGTAGAACTGGCTGGTGGACCCGAAGGTCGCCCCAACGTTGACGGTGCCCGGGGCGGCCAGGATCGCTTTTTGCATCTCCGCGAAGTTGTTCCACGGGACGTTGGCGGATGCGCCGACGATGTCAGGCGTCGAGGTCAGGTTCGCGACCATGTCGAAACCGTCGAAGTGGAAATCTACACGGCCGTTCAGGTAGCTGGTGACGGCACTCTGGTGGATAGCGAACAGGGTGCAGCCGTCCGGCTTGGCCTTGGCCGCCTCCTTGGCGCCTTTGTTGCCGCCCTGTCCCGGCACGGTAACCACTTTGATTTTCGACGGCACGTCCATGTTCAGGATCGTTTTCTCGAAAATCGAGAAAATGATATGGGTACCACCACCGGCCTTCCACGGCACGATCAGTTTGGCGGTTCTACACCCGGGGGCTTTCCCCGCCGCAACCACCGGCCCGGACACCAGGGCAACTGCCGCAGCAATAGCGGCGATGACGCTCGAAAGCAGAACTCTCTTCATTGATCTCCTCCCACGTTCTGGTTGGTCTGACTCGCGAAACCCCGCTGCCGTATCGAGCGGGCCGCCTCGCGCCAAGGGTCCACGCTGGTTGCGCGGCCCAGGATTGTTATCTGCAGGTACGTTAACGCGCTTGGATCGTAGAGTCTACTGAT
>Ga0224508_10004944_pt1 | contig 10826 bp, 12 predicted proteins | sample SF_Jan12_sed_USG_4_FD_170157 | JGI IMG/M metagenome (GOLD analysis project Ga0224508, IMG submission 170157) | Sediment microbial communities from San Francisco Bay, California, United States - SF_Jan12_sed_USGS_21 | ecosystem: Environmental > Aquatic > Marine > Sediment | place: USA... | reverse complement strand
AAGTGGGGTAGGCGATGGCTGGACCCAGTCCCTGAGCTCGCGCCCCTTCGAACAGCTCGCGAACGCGCTCGTACCAGGGCCGCACGGTGTTTTCCACCAGCCACTGCAGGCGCCAGTCGTCGTCCATCCCTTCGCGAACCATGAGCTGATTAACCTCCGGAAAACGCGCGTTGAATTGCACGAATGCGCGCACGAAATAGCGCAGGCGCGCCACCGGATCGATGTTGGCGGCGCTGCGCTCGGTGACCTGCAGCTCCGCGGCGGCGCGCTCGAACATCCAGCTGGCGGCCGCCTTCCACAGCGCCTCTTTGGTGCCGAAGTGGTAACCGATCAGCCCGCGCTTGACGCCGGCGGCGGACTCGATGTGGCGCGTGGAGGAGGCATCGTAGCCGGTGCGGGCGAAGCAGCGGATGGCGGCGTCGAGCAGTTTCTCCCGGGTGATCTGTGCACGTTCCTGGACCGGATCACGAATGTCGTTGGCGGGCATGGTCATGAGTACGTTGGTGAAAAATAAAACTTGTCATTTGCCGAGCTATTTTATAGATTACTCGTCAAGCGTCAAGTTTTAATCACACCCTTTGATCACGTCCAAGCTAGACGAGGCACACGGAGGATCGGTAATGAGTGGCATCGCAGATATCCTGTTCGTTCGATTTCGAGTCGAGGATCTTGCCAGGCAGCACAAATTCCTAAGCGACTTCGGCTTTGCCGTCGAGGAGGTCGATGGCCGGCTGCTCGGACGCGGCACCGACCCCACACGGTATACCTACGTCGCCGAAGAGGGCGACCCCGGGTTCATTGCCTTGGGTTTTGAGGCCAAGACCCAGGGCGACCTCGAGCGAATTGCGGCCCTGGATGGGGCGGCCGTGGAGGAGCTGTCGTTGCCGGGAGGCGGGCTCGGCGCGCGACTGCAGGATCCCGACGGCAACGCGGTCGAAGTGGTTTTTGGAATCGAGAAACCACAACCCCTCACCGCGCCGGTGCGTCAGCCATTGAACTTCGGTGACGATCGGCAGCGGCTCGGCGAGCGCGTGAGCTTCAGGCCGGGTTTGCCGTCCACAATCGTCAAGCGCCTCGGGCACTGCGTATTGAACGTCGGGGATTTTCGAACGAGCGAGGCCTGGTACAAGCAACGCTTCGGTCTGCTCACCAGCGATGAGATTTACGTGGGCGAAGAGGACAACTCCATTGGCGCCTTCATGCGCTGCAATCATGGCGAGCGGCACGTCGATCACCACACCTTGTTTCTGCTCGGCACCGGCACCCCGGAGTTCAACCACGCTGCATTCGAGGTGGCGGACTGGGACACCTTGATGTTGAGCCACGACCTGTTGCAGGAACAGGGCTATGAACATCGCTGGGGCGTGGGCAAACACCTGCTCGGTAGCCAGGTGTTCGACTACTGGAAAGATCCCCACGGGTTTACCCTGGAGCACTTCACCGACGGCGACCTGATGAACGAGTCGTTCGGCTCACACAAGGCGCCGGTGGAACAGCTGCTTGGTTCCCACTGGGGGCCGGCGGGAGCACCCTGAAGGAGAGTCCCATGAATCTGTCTCTAATTAATTGATTGCGAGGATGATATGAAACTGGTGACGTTTTCTACCCAAGGCAATGCAGCCCCGCGCACTGGTGTTGTTCGCGACGATGGGGTCGTTGACCTCAGCGTCGCCGCCAACCTGCCCGTCGGCATGTTAGAACTGCTGCGAGCGGGCGACGCGGCCCTCGCGGCTGCCCGGTCGGCGGCCCAGGCAGCCACCGAGGTCATTGGCCTGGATCAGGTGATTCTGCACTCGCCGGTTACCAATCCGGGTAAGATCCTCGCCATCGGTTTGAACTACGGCGATCACATCGAAGAAAGCGGCATGGGCAAGCCCAAGCACCAGGTGTGGTTCAACAAGCAGCGCAACTGTGTGAACGGACCTTACGCCGACATCGCTCTGCCGTCGGTGTCCGAGGCGCTGGACTACGAAGCCGAGCTCTGCGTGATCATCGGTAAACGCTGCAAGCATGTACCCCGTGAACGAGCTGCTGAAGTGATTGCCGGCTACTGCTGCGGCAACGACGTCAGCGTGCGCGACTGGCAGATGCGCGCGCAGACCATGCAGATCGGTAAATCTTTCGACACCCACGGCCCCATTGGCCCGTACCTGGTCACGCCAGATGAAGTGGGCGACCCTCATGATCTCGACATTCGCGCAACGGTGAATGGCGAGGAGCGCCAGAATTCCAACACGCGGCATCTGATATTCGATTGCTACGATGGCATCGCGCATCTCACTCAAGCATTCACGCTTGATGTCGGCGACGTGCTCTTCATGGGCACGCCCGCTGGCGTGGGCGCGGCCATGAAACCACCGCAGTTTCTTAAGGCGGGCGACGTGGTGCGGGTGGAAATTGAAAAGCTCGGCTACATCGAGAATCGCGTGGCGCCCGAGCAGGCCGAGTGCGTTATCGAGTGATGCGCCGGAACAGTGGCCAGCGGCCAAGGCCATAGACAACTGCGCCGGTCACCACCGCCACTACCGCAACGGGTAAGGCGTGATGCTGCAGAATGTGTGTCGGTGCGTACATGCAGGCGAGTTGCATCAATACGGCCGGGATCATGCCCGCTGCCAACGCCGCGTGGACAGCGATTCGCACCGGCTCGAGCGGATAGCGCCGCGCCTGTATCCAGATTGCCGCGAGCGTGGGGGGAACGCTATAGAGGTAGGCTTCCAGCGCACAGTGTCCGCGCTTGCCGAACATGGAAGGGTCCAGGGCCGGCGAAACATAACCGAATACGAAATCCGCCAGCCACAGTGCTAGAAAGGTCACCCCGAGAATCCGGCACCACCTTGTCGCCATGCCGGGCACTGACCCGAAAAAGGCGCTGAGAGCGAAGAATACGATGGCGCCTGCACCGAACGCATTTTCCAGGGCGAAGCGGGGGTGTTCGGCGAGTTGCAGCAGTGACCCGGGCCGAAACGGGCCGAGGACCAGCATCGTGGCTGCCACGTACGCCGCGCTTACGGTCAGCCACAACAAGGTGATCTGCCATATTGGTCGGCGCGATGGCGACGGCGTCAGCTGACTGCCGAGTTCGCTGATGAGTCGATCGGTGGTCATAACTCCTCGGCCTCCAGCACCTGACGCATTTTGCTGATGGCGCGGTGCACGCGCACCTTTACGACGTTGTTTGATACACCCAGTCGTGATGCGGACTCGTTGACGCTGAATCCCCAGAATTTGGTCAGCAGCACAGCGTTTCTGTGGTCGTCGGAAAGGACCGCGAGCAGTCGCGACGCTTCCAGGGCTGATATTGCTGCGTCGTCGCGCGAGGTCGGATCGACTTCACCCTCCAGCCGGCTTCGTGTGCTGTCTTTTCTGAGCATGTCGATGGTTTTGTGCCGGACGATGGCGAACATCCATGGTCGGAACGGGCGCCTGGGATCGTAAGTGTGTCGAGCGTCGTGGATGGCGATCAGACATTCCTGCACGCAGTCCTCGACCATGCCATGCACGCCGAAACGTGCCAGCAGATATGCTTTGATCGCATCGGCTAACTCGCCGAGTAGCTGGATGTAGGCCGGCTCATCGCCGGCCTGTGCCTGTTCCATCCAATGCGACCAACGATCTTCGTCGCCGCTCCAATCGGTCACGGATTGTCTTTTTCGAGTCTAACGTAGACGTCTGACCGCGACTCGGGCGATTGGGTTCCGCCAGTCGTAGCCTGACGGCTCCAGAACCTCCCCGCCGTCGGCGGCTGGGAGCAGATGGAATCCGTTGCTGATATGAATGTGGCCTTCATCACCGTCGCTGGTTTTGCTGGAATGTCCCTCGCCACCGCAACGGGGTCCGGGAATGTTGAGGCAGTTCTGATCGTTGGCTTCCGTCCCGGCGTCGTATCCAAGCGCCATGTGTGCGGCTGCGCGTCGAGGTAGTGGCACCCCATTCAGCGCAACGAAGGTGTCGTTGGTTGGGATGAGCATGGCTGCAAGGCTCAGGTAGCGGTGGTGCGGGGTCGCTTCGAGCGTAGTCGTGACGCTTTCACCCGGCCCCAGCAATCCCGGAACGGTGTGCACGTCGCTTACCCGGTAGCTCTGCGCCAGCAGATCGTCGGTCAGGGGGCTGGTGTCGCCCGCCTCAGCGAGAATCTCCAGGGACAGGCTTGCCGGGGCGCCAAGCTTGAATAGCCTTACGCCGCGACTGTGGGCCACCACCAGCTGCGGGGTAAAGGTTTGACCGCGAGTTACGTTGGTTATTGTCACCTCGTACTTCACGGTGTAATCGGCTTGTGCTGCCGTGGCGGCAAGCGTCGCCAGGATCGCCAGACCGAGTATGCGCATGTTGTTTCTCCGGGAATTGATAGGTATATCTATTACGTGCCCGCCTGCGAAAAGGTTACGGCGACGAGGGAGGAGATCCAGATGAGCGAGCCAGGTGTTCAGCTCGAGTCGGGGGCGACGCTGGTGGTGGCCACCCGCAAGGGGATCTTTTTTCTGCAACCCCACGGTGATCGAACCGACTGGCGGCTTTCGGAGCCGGTGTTTCTCGGTCACATCGTGAATCACGCGGTGGTCGACCCCCGCGATGGCACAACCATGCTGGCCGGCGCGCGTACCGGGCACCTCGGGCCAACCGTGTTTCGCTCCCGCGATGGCGGCGCAACCTGGATCGAGGCGGATCGGCCACCTGCGTTCGATAAAGCGGGGCCAGGTGAAAAGTCACGGGTGGTGAGCCACACCTTCTGGCTCAGCCCCGGCCATGTGGATGAGCCAGGCGTGTGGTTCGCGGGAACGTCGCCCCAGGCGCTGTGGATCAGCCGCGATGCGGGCGCCACGTGGGAGGGAGTGCGTGGTTTCAATGATCATCCGGACTATGAGATCCGCACCGAAGATCCACAGGCCGGCACGCCCGATGGCCCGGTCCTGCACTCCATACTCATCGATCCGCGCGATGCCCGGCACATGTATCTCGGCCTGTCCGGGGGTGGCGTTTACGAAACCCGCGATCAGGGTGAATCCTGGAATCCGCTCAATCAGGGTATGGCGACCACCCTGGCCGATCCGAGCGGTGATGGGGTGGTGCAGCCGACCTCCATTGACTGGAAGGAGATTGGCCCGGAGCACGATCCGCACTGTGTGCAGATGCACCCACTGGCACCAGACGTGCTCTACCAGCAGAACCACTGTGGAATCTACCGCGTGCAAAGACCGGCCGAGCGCTGGCAGCGGATCGGCGACAACATGCCCAGCGACATAGGCGACATTGGCTTTGTCATGGGTTTGCACCCGCGCGATCCCGATACCTGCTGGGTGTTTCCGATGGACGGTACTGATGTCTGGCCGCGAACCAGCCCGGACGGGAAGCCTGCCGTCTATTCGACTCGAGATGCGGGCTCGAGCTGGCAGCGGCAGAGCGTCGGGCTGCCCGGACGGGGTTGGTACACGGTTAAGCGGCAATGTTTGAGCGTCGATGACGCCGACCCGGTTGGAGTGTATTTCGGCACCACCAGCGGCGAGGTATGGGGCAGCTTTGATGAAGGCGCGAGCTGGAGCTGTCTGGCACAGCATCTGCCGGAGATTTACTCCGTCGAGGTGGCCGAGCTCGCGTGAGGGTGCTGATACCACATGCGCTTCGCTCCTACACCGGTCAGCGTGATCAGGTAAGCGCGCAGGGTGAAACACTGGATGACCTGCTTTGGGATCTGGACAGGAAGTTCCCCGGGATGCGCTTTCGCATGATCGACGAGCAGGACCAGATACGTCGTCACGTGGTTATCTTTGTCAAAGGTGCCAAGACGACCAATCTGGCAGAGCCCCTTGCCGACAGCGAGGAAGTGGTGATCGTGCAGGCGCTTTCCGGCGGTTAGCGTGACGCTTTGGGCGTTCAACCGGCCAGAAAGGTCAGGCTCCAGTAGCCCAGAATTCCCCACTGCAGCAGAAAGAACGCAAATCTTACCGATACCGCCACCTGGCTCGCTGAGAGCAGGTGCACGGAGGCCTGGGCCAGCCGCGCCCCCAGGAAATAGAAGGCCAGGCCGTTTGTGATATGCGTGGTCTCGGTTGCGACCGCGTACAGCAGCGCGGCCAGCGCAAATGGCAGAAACTCATAGCAGTTGGCATGCACTCGCGCCAGCCGCGTGGCGAAAGCCGATACGTCTTCGCCGCTGGGGCTGAAAGTGTTTGCCGCTTTGTCGGTGGTAAAGGTGATCAACGCGCGGTGGCTGCCAATTGCAGCAACCAGCAATAGTGGCAGCAGAATCAGGCTGAACAGCGTGACGGTGGTTGCGTCTGGCATGCGGTCTCTCCGCGCTTAGAGCGAATCGATTAGCTTCTTCATTCCCTCACCGAGGTTGGCGATTGCGGCTCGGTAGATGAAGCGGTCCCAGCCGATGCAGAAGTGCCGGACACCCATGTCGATGTAACGTTTGGCCTGCTCGACGCTACCAATTTCGATGCGCGGATGGATGCCGTATTCAAGAGACTTCTCGATGACGCGTGCCTCGAACGGACGTATCTCCGGCGTTGCCATCAGCCCCGGCTCACCGCGTGAGAATCCGAAGTCGGCAGGCCCCCACTGGGTCATGTCCACGCCTTTGTCGGCGGCACGGGCGAGGATCTCGTCGATGTTTTCTACCGCTGCGTTCTTCTCGATCATTATCGTGAACACGATGGATTCGAGATCTTCCAGGTAGCGCTCGGTGTCATAGCTTGTCAGGGCAGGGCGCCGCAGCTTGACGCCCATGTGGCCGCCAGTGTCGGGCGTATCCGGCGCGATGCATTGATGGCAGGCGTCGACGTCGTCAGGAGTGCGAATGTCTGTGAACAGCACTGCCTTGAAGCCGGCGCCGAGCGCGGCCTGAGCCCAGAACCCCTGGGATTCCTGGTCGAGCTTGATCATCAACGGCAGATTGCCGCACTGAGCGGCGCGCGCGAAATGGTAGAGCAGGTTCATGTCGAGGATCGAGTATTCGGCCGCGTACTCCGCATAGTCGAAAAGCCCGGTGTCGCCGATGATCTCCGGGATGTCGGGGTCGGCGAACAACACGTGCGTGCCGATCGTGGCGCGGCCTTCGTTGAGCTTCTTGCGCAGGGAGTTGTGCATGATCATGACGGGTAGCGCCATGGTTTCGCAGGTTGCTCGGCGTCTTCGTCCAGGCACCACAGCGGCAGGGCGATCCCCTCGCCGATGCTCTTGAACACGACCTTCAGCCGGCTGCCTATGCCAACGCGCTCGACCAGTTCCGGTGGCGCCAGGTCGCCGTCGGCGGTGGCCAGATTGCCGGTGAGGCGCAGTCCGTCGTAAGGCGCCGGATGGTCGCGTTGCTCGTCCAGCTCCACCAGCAGCAGCATGTACGGGGCAAACTGACGAAACACCGGTTGAATGGCGTGATGTACCTCGCCGTAGGAGTACAGCGTGCCGCGGCCGGCCACCGGCTCCCAGCTGCTTTCCGGGTTCGCACACCAGGGGCAGGCGGTTGTCGGCGGGTAGCGCTTGAGGCCGCAACTGGAACACTGCTGCAGGCGTAGTTCGCCGTTGCCGCAAAAACTGTAGAACTCAAGGTTCTCCTGATCCAGGTCGTCCACGTACACGGCCATGTCGAGATATTCACCTTCCAGCGCCATGTCAGCCTCCTTTCGCCATGACCATTGCGGAGCCGGTACCGGGAGTTGCCCAGCCGAGATTGGCCGACACCTCACAGTCCTTGACCTGCCGGCATCCGCCCTCTGAGTAGTCATAGGTGTGCTGACGACGGCCGTCGCTGCCAATGGGGCAGGAGTCGTCGACGTCGCCGCGCAGCTGGCGAACGTTTTCGATCACCATGTTGATGCCGTGGGTGTAGCCTTCGCACAGATGCCCGCCGCTGGTGTTGTTCGGCCGTGCACCACCCAGGCGGGTAATCCCCGAGCTCACATAATCGCCACCTTCACCCTTTGCGCAGAAGCCGTAGTCTTCCAGCTGCATCATGGTGGTGAACGTGAAAGCGTCATAGGAACCGGTGATGTCGACGTCTTCGGGACCGAGCCCGGCATTGGGCCACAGAATCTCTTTTGCGTAGTGACCGGCCACCGTGGAAATCGGCCCCGACTGGTAGTGGTTGTCGGCGCGGGGCTTGGAGCAACGCCCGACCACCGATTGGATGACGGCCGGGGTGTGCCTGCAGTCCCTGGCGCGATCGATGCTGGTGACGATGATCGCCGTACCGTTGTCGGTCTCCACGCAGCAATCCAGCAGGTGAAGTGGCTTGCAGATCATGCGGCTGGAGAGCACATCATCCACGCTGACGCGCTTCTGGTAGTAGGCCTTGGGATTGTTCGAGGCGTGCTCGGAATGCACGACCTTCACCATGGCCACCTGCTCCGGGGTGGTGCCGTAGTCGTACATGTGGCGCATGAAGGACTGGCTGAACATCTGCCCGGCGCTCATCAGCCCGTAGCCGCGGCTGAACAGGCCGCCGCCCGACAGCGGCGCCTTGGTTCCGCGGCCGCCGGTGCCGCCGATGCGCACCTGGCTGTAGCCGTTCATGGCCCGGTAAATGGCCACGGTCTTGCACATGCCGGCTTCGATCACGCCCATGGCGATGCCGATCAGTGCCTCGGTGCTCGAGCCGCCGCCATATACGTCCATGTAGAAGTTGAGGCGAATGCCGAGATCGCCGGCGACGAGCGTCGAGAACGTGGAGTCGTTGTTGCTGTACGACAGCACGCCGTCGACGTCGGCGGACGTTAGTCCGGCATCTTCGATCGCGGAACGCACAGCGCGAGTTCCCAGGGTCCGAGTGGTGCAGCCGGAGCCGCGCACGTAGCCGGTTTCGCCCACACCCACCACGGCGTATTTGCCGCGCAGATGCTTGGCCGCGGTGGCGTCGATATCGTCACTCATCAATCCCTCCTCCCTTCTGGTTAGTGTTGTAGCACTAATCTGCGGGCGATAGTACTCTGCCGGTGAACGGGAGAGGGGATAGCAGTCTGCAATGCGCCTGGGATTCAGCCTGCCGAACAATCAAGGCACCGAACGGGTCGCCGACCTTGCACAACTCGCTCATGATGCCGAGGAGTTGGGCTATCACTCGGTGTGGGTGAGCGAGCACCTGTGGCATTCGAGCTATGTTGAGAAACGGCTCGGCTGCCGTCCGTATCACGATCCGCTCACCGTCCTGACTGCCGCTGCGATGGCAACGAGATCCGTACGCCTGGGCACTTCGGTGCTGGTGTTGCCCTGGCACCATCCGGTGCGCCTCGCCAAGACTCTGGCTTCGCTCGACGATCTATCCGAGGGTCGGGTCGACATGGGCGTTGGGGTGGCGGTTACTGAAGACGAGTTCGCCAACCTCGGGGTCGATTTCACCACCCGCGGCCGGCAGACGGATGATGCGCTGGCGGCAATCAAGGCGTTGTGGACCGAAGAGTTCCCGGAGCACCAGGGCGAGTTCTACCGCTTCGCCGGAATGCGCTTCGAGCCGAAGCCGCGACAGCGGCCGCACCCGCCAATATTGATCGGCGGCGGCGTGCCGGCGGCCCTGCGCCGGGTGGTGCGTTTTGGCGACGGCTGGCACGCGCTGGGGCAGAGCCCGGACATGATGCTGGCTTCCATGGCCAGGCTCGGTGAAGAGTGCGCGCAAGCGGGAAGGAACGTTGCCGACCTGCACATCAGCATTCGATGCGTGATCGACATTGTCGATTCGCCATGGGATCGACCCGTAACGCAACGCAAGACGCTCAAAGGTACAGCGGAGGAGATCGCGGCCACCATCGCCGCGTTCGCCGCTGCTGGCGTACAGGAGATTGTTATCGACGCCAACAACACAGATCTGGAAGCTACGCGCGCGGTCATGCGCCGCGCTATCGAGTTTCAGGGTGGATAATTCGCCTGACCAGAAACCAGCAAAACAGAGCAAGCGCTACTCGCACTACGTGCTGCTCGTGCTGGTTATCGTTTACGTTTTCAACTTCATCGACCGCAATATCCTGTCGATCCTCGCCGAAGACATTAAGTCCGACCTCGGGGTGAGCGATGCGCAGATGGGGTTTCTCTATGGCACCGTGTTCGCGGTGTTTTACGCCGTGTTCGGCATACCCCTGGCACGCTTCGCCGATGTGTGGGTGCGGCGCAGCCTGATATCCATCGGGTTGCTGTTCTGGAGTCTTATGACGGCGCTGTCCGGGCTGGCGCGCTCCTTTCCGGCGCTCGCCGCCTACCGCATCGGTGTGGGCATCGGCGAAGCCAGCGCTTCCCCGGCGGCGTTCTCCATGTTGTCGGACTACTATCCGCCGCGCATGCGCGCAACGGTCATCGCCATTTACTCCTCGGGCGTGTACATCGGCGGCGGCATCGGCCTGTTTCTGGGCGGCTGGATATTGGAGGTCTGGCAGAACGCTTATCCCGTGGTAAGCGACGCGCCTTTCGGTCTGAAGGGGTGGCACGTTGCCTTTATGGCCGTGGGTGTGCCCGGAATTCTGATGGCCGCGTGGGTGCGCACGTTACGAGAGCCGCGGCGCGGGATCAGCGAGGGATTGGTCACCCCGGATCATCCGGAGCCGATGAAGGTGCTCGCCACCGAACTCGGCGCCATGTTGCCGGTGTTCAATCTGTTCGGCCTGAAACGCGCAGGTGGCTCGCTGCTCAAAAACGGGCTCGCCGCCCTTGGCATCGCGTTCGTCTGCTGGCTGCTGATTCTGGCCACCGGCAGCGTGGCGCAATGGATTGCGTTGGGGTTGGGCGCCTATGTGACGGTGTCCTGGGCACAGTCGCTGGCGGTTCGCGATCGCGCGACGTTCAGCATGATCTTCGGCTCCAGGGCCATGATCTACACCATGATCGCGTTTCCCACCATTGCGTTT
>Ga0224508_10004943_pt1 | contig 10829 bp, 10 predicted proteins | sample SF_Jan12_sed_USG_4_FD_170157 | JGI IMG/M metagenome (GOLD analysis project Ga0224508, IMG submission 170157) | Sediment microbial communities from San Francisco Bay, California, United States - SF_Jan12_sed_USGS_21 | ecosystem: Environmental > Aquatic > Marine > Sediment | place: USA... | reverse complement strand
TTTCGGGGAGCGGCTGCGAAGTTTTCAGCTGCTGGCGGTCACGTTAGCGACGGTTGGCGTACTCGTGCTGACGATCAGTGGTGGACAGGTGCCCTGGACAGCGTTGTTTCTCGCGCTTAGCTTCACGGTCTACGCGGTGATTCGCAAGAAGGTGGTCATTGGCGGCATGCCCGGGCTTTTTGTCGAGACTGTGATCCTGGCGCCAATCGCCGTTTCCTGGTTTGCCTGGATCAAGACATCGGGTCAAGCGGTGTTCGCAGCTGGTGATGCGACGCTTACGTTCTGGCTTGTAATGGCGGGACCGATAACGGCGTTGCCGTTGCTGTGTTTCGCGCTGGCCGCGCGGCGTTTGCCACTGACGATGATCGGCTTCATGCAGTTCCTGGCGCCGACAATCCAGTTTGGTACTGGCGTCTATTATGGCGAGACACTCACGACATCGCATCTCATCTGCTTTGCCTTTATCTGGACCGCCGTGCTGTTTTTCAGTTTCGACGCGCTTCGAGCGGGCAAGAAAAAGCCCCCGGAGGCACAGCCTGAGGGGGCTTGATTGCGGTTCTCACTGCTTCTACTTGTTCGCCTTTCGTTCCCGCGCTTCCTTGATGACTTCGTCAGCGACATTCTGCGGGCACGGCGCGTAGTGCGAGAATTCCATGGAGAATTGACCACGGCCCGATGTCAGTGTGCGCAGGTGGCCGATATAGCCGAACATGTCGGCCAACGGCGCGTCTGCCTTGACGCGAACACCCGTCGCACCAGCGTCCTGTGACTTGATCATGCCACGGCGACGGTTCAGGTCACCGATGACGTCACCGACGTTATCATCCGGCGTGAACACATCGACTTTCATGATTGGCTCGAGTAACTGAGGAGCGGCTTTCGGTATCGACTGGCGGTATGCCGCCTTTGTTGCAATCTCGAATGCGAGCGCCGATGAGTCGACGGCGTGGAATGCACCATCGAGCAACGTGAACTTCACGTCAAGTAGCGGATAGCCGGCCAGGGTGCCCTCGACCATGCACGACCCAAACGCTTTCTCGATCGCGCTCCAATACTCGCGGGGTACGTTGCCACCGGTTACCTTGGATTCGAACTCGTAGCCGGTGTTCTTCTCGGCAGGCTCTATCTGGTACTCGATCTTGCCGTACTGACCTGAACCACCCGACTGTTTCTTATGGGTATAGGTATCTTCGATCATTTGAGTGATCGTTTCGCGATAGGCGACCTGCGGCTTACCCATTTCAACGTCGACCTTATGCGTGCGGCGCAATATGTCGACTTTGATGTCAAGATGCAGCTCGCCCATACCCTTGATCAGCGTTTCCCCCGAGTCCTCGTCAGTCGCAACCTGGAAGGACGGGTCTTCCTGAACCATTTTGTTCAGGGCAACACCCATTTTCTCCGTGCCCGCTTTGTCCTTTGGCGAGATCGCGATAGAGATCACGGGATCCGGAAATACCATCGGTTCGAGCGTCGCAGGATTGTCGGCGTCGGCCAGTGTGTGGCCCGTGCGCGTGTTCTTCATGCCGAGCAGAGCAACGATGTCACCGGCCTGCGCCGTATCAAGTTCTTCGCGCGAGTCAGCATGCATCTCGACAATACGGCCGATGCGCTCGTTCTTGCCCGTAAACGTATTGACGACGTTGTCGCCCTTCTTGATCGTGCCGGAGTAGATACGTGTGAAGGTCAGCGCGCCGTAACGGTCGTCCATAATCTTGAACGCAAGCGCGCGTAGCGGTTTGCTGGGATCGACCTCCGCAAATGCACCTGTCTCGTTTCCTTCAAGATCGATTTCCGGCTGCGGCTTGACCTCGGTTGGGTCCGGCAGGTAATCAACAACTGCATTAAGAATATTCTGTACTCCCTTGTTTTTAAAGGCAGAACCACAGAAGGTCGGGAAGAAATCGAGAGCGATCGTGCCCTTACGAATGCAGCGCTTGAGATCCTCAATGGACGGTTCTTCACTTTCCAGGTAGGCCTCAAGAAGATCGTCATCCTGCTCGACGGCCGTCTCGATCAACTTCTCACGCCATTCGGCGACGAGGCCTGTCATGTCCTCCGGGACGTCGACGATTTCATAGGATTCAGGATCGTTCGAATCACTCCAGACCCAGGCTTTCTGCGTCAGCAGGTCGACGACTCCGGTGAAGTTATCTTCGACGCCGATCGGCAGCACCATGACCAGCGGGTTTGCAGCCAGCACATCCTTGACCTGCTTTACGACGCGGTAAAAGTCGGCGCCGATACGATCGAGTTTGTTAACGAAGATGATGCGCGCCACTTCGGAATCGTTAGCGTAGCGCCAGTTGGTCTCCGACTGCGGTTCGACGCCGCCAGAGCCACAGAACACGCCCACACCGCCGTCCAGCACCTTCAGCGAGCGATACACCTCGATCGTGAAGTCTACGTGTCCGGGGGTGTCAATAATGTTCATGCGGTGATTGTTCCATTCGCAGCTCGTTGCAGCGGACTGAATCGTTATTCCGCGCTCCTGCTCCTGGTCCATGAAGTCTGTCGTGGCTTCGCCATCGTGAACTTCGCCCGTCTTATGAATCTTGCCCGTGAGCTTCAAAATACGCTCTGTCGTCGTTGTCTTGCCCGCGTCAACATGGGCAAAGATGCCGATATTTCGGTAAGTGCTAAGGTCTTTCATCTCTATACTTCAACTCTATTGGTCCATTCCTCGTGCCGCCCATCGTGTTTGCCATACCGCCAGGGGCTCTCATAGCCCGGCTAAGCGAGAACCCGACAATACATTCGGTGTGGGTGCACGTAATCCATGCCGGTCCTCGAGGTGCTTCCAGACAGCTGCTGCGACGCTGATAACCGGCAGGGACGGGCGTTCGGGCGCGGATGATAGCAGCGCCGAGGTTCCTAAACCAGCGAAATTCACCGAAAGGACTGGCGATACGCTCTATTCGGCATTTTTACCTTGTTGTTCAATTGTTTATGGCTTCATCGCCGTAGGATTGCCAGCCAGCGGGCAATATTCAGCAGGCTCATCAGGGAGGCGGACACATAAGTCAGCGCGGCGGCCGTGAGCAGCCGGCGTGCGTGGGGGCGATCGACCTTTTTCAGTACGTCCTGTTCGTCGAGCATCGGTAACGCGCGATCGAAGCTTGCGTTAAATTCCGTCGGCAGGGTTACGAAGTGGACGAGGGCGGAAATGCCCAACGTCATCATTCCGGCGGCGAATGTCAGCAGTCCAATAGCGGGAGCGCGGGTAACGGCACCGAGGAAAGGGGAGATTATGAGCACGCCGGCACCGATTCGCTCCACGCCCCGGGTCGCCTTGACGAGGCGTGTTCGCCAACGAAGTGGCGCGTATTGTTGGTGGTCCTGTAAGGCGTGGCCGACCTCATGCGCAGCCACGGTGATTGCCGTCAACGAACGGCCATCGTATTTGTCGGGTGTCAGTCTGACCGCTTTGGCATCGGGATCGTAGTGATCGCCGGTCTCGGTTACCTCGACCCGCACGAAATTCAAGCCGTGCCCGTCCAGCAGGTGGCGCGCCAACTGAGCGCCGGTTCCCGCGTAACGGTCGGCCGGCTCGCTGTAACGGGCGAGGACCCGCTGTACCCATAGCCCGGGCCCGAATACGAGCACGAGAATCAGTAGAATGAAAATGACGATAGCCACCCCACCATCGTAGCGCGGATTCACTCTCGTCAATACACTTGCAGGCGTTGTTGCTGTTCCCTAATTACAGGTAAAGTACTTTGGCACAACGCCCAAATTCTTCGCGACGAGGCCTATCTTGACTACGGATCAACTGACGCTTTTCTCCTTGTTGTTCTTTGTATTCGTTTTTCTCATCTGGGGACGCTGGCGTTACGACCTCGTGGCGTTTGTCGCGCTGCTGGTGGCTTTGCTGACAGGTCTCGTGCCTGCCGACAGAGCATTTTCCGGTTTCGGCCATCCGGCGACCGTAATAATCGCGCTTGTGCTCATCGTAAGCCGGGGGCTCTCCAACTCCGGCGCTATCGAGATCATTGCGCGTTACCTCGTCGACGCCTCGCGAAAGCTGTCAACGCACATCACGGTGATGTCGGGATTTGCAGCCAGTCTTTCTGCGTTGATGAACAACGTCGCGGCGCTCGCATTGCTGATGCCAGTCGATATACAAGCGGCCAGAAAGTCAGGGCGCAGCCCTTCGTTATCGCTCATGCCGCTGTCATTCGCGTCAATACTCGGCGGCATGATCACGTTGATCGGCACCCCTCCAAATATCGTCATTGCCGAGTTTCGTGGTGATGCCCTCGGTGAGTCATATCGTATGTTCGACTTCGCGCCAGTCGGTCTTGCGTGTGCCGCTGTTGGTGTCGCCTACGTTGCACTGATTGGCTGGAGATTGTTGCCGGGAGACAGACGTGCGCCCGATTCGGGCACAGAACTGTTCGATCTCGCCGATTACATCGCCGAGGCGCGGGTGCCGGAGGGATCCTCCGCGATCGGCAAGCGTGTTCGGGACCTCGAAGAGCAAGCGGCAAAAAGCGATGTAGAAATCATTGGACTGACACGTCGCGGTCGACGCTTGCCCGGCCTTGCACGAGTTGCTGAAATAAAAGCAGGGGATATTCTCGTTCTCGAAGCTAGCCCGGACAGCCTTGAAGATGCCCTCGGCGCATTGAAGCTCGAATATGTCGGCAAAGGCGAAGGCCATTTGGGCGACGAAGACTTGATACTCAACGAGGCCGTCGTGCAGGAGTCTTCGAGGTTGGTCGGAAGATCCGCGATGTCATACCGCATGCTGTATCGCTACAGGGTCGCCCTCGTTGGCGTATCGAGACAGGGCAAGCGTTTCCAGGACAATGTGCGGAAACTCGAACTCCGGCCGGGCGATGTGTTGCTTCTGCTCGGTGCCGATGAGCGTCTCGCAGACGTTACGGGACGCCTGGGATTGTTGCCGCTCGCGGATCGCGGCCAGCGTGTCATTCAGCGCGACAAGGCATGGCTTGCTGTCGGTATTTTTGGCGCCGCAATTCTGGCGGCGAGTATCGGGCTGGTTTACCTGCCTATAGCACTCGGATGTGCGACGGCGCTTTATGTGTTTCTCAACATCGTTCCTATTCGGGATGTCTACACGTCCATCGAGTGGCCGGTGATTGTTTTACTGGGTTCGATGATTCCAATTGGCGGAGCATTGCAGTCGACCGGTGGAACGTCGCTTATTGCGGGCGGCATCGTCGACCTTTCGACAGGGCTATCACCGGTCGTCGTCCTGACCTTACTCGTCATCGTTACCATGACACTGTCGGATGTCATGAATAATACGGCGACTGCGGTTATCGCGGCTCCGATCGCGGTCGAGATCGCGGCGCGACTGGGCGTCAGCCCTGATCCCTTCCTCATGGGCGTCGCTGTCGCAGCATCCTGTGCGTTTCTCACGCCCATCGGGCACAAGAACAACACGTTGATAATGGGCCCTGGCGGCTATCGTTTTGGCGACTACTGGCGTATGGGATTGCCGCTTGAGATTCTGATCATCGTGGTTTCGGTTCCGGCGATCATCACCGTGTGGCCGATGTGACCTGCATCAGCAGCCGATTCGGTAAGAAAAATTATGTCAATCGCTTGTCGCAAAACGCATGAATCCGGCGTCAAAGACTGACAAAGAAGGTAAATTCGATTTAAACATAACATTATATTATTATTGTAAGGCATTGATAAATAGAAACTAAAAAATCTCTGTCTTCTTTCTCGTTGGTTGGCATAGCGCTTGCACTTTTGTTGTTGTCAGTGCTGCATTCGGCGCGACAACTGGTGACTGGCAACGCGGAGAGAGACATGGCGAAATCGACGATCCAGGACTGGACAGACAGCGTAGTGCTGTTGAAATTCGACGAGCACAAGGATGTGAAGTACCAGGTATATCGGGACGACGAAAAGCATTTCCTTGAGATTTGTGACCCCGAAGACACCCACATCCACACTCTTGAGCTCCCCGACGGAATGAAACTGGACACGTCCAGTTACGAGGTTCTGTTGCGATACGTCTTGCTTGATGTCGTGGCGGCGTGAGCGCGATCCTGGTTTCCAGCAATCAGGTCTTTGGCAACAGACAGCGCTGGTGGTGGTGATTTAGCCACCGCCTTGCTCGTGGACTGGTTTGCGGCGTGTTCCTCGACCGCCCGCCAGACACGAAGCAGGTTCTCACCAAGGATTTTTCGAACATCCTTTTCCGAGTAACCGCGTTGCAGCAGGCCCTTGACCAGGTTTGGGTACTGGGACACGTCTTTGAGTCCGATCGGTAAAGAGTCACGCACGCCGTCAAAGTCCGAGCCGATACCAACTCCGTCTACGCCGACGAGATTGATGACGTGATCGAAGTGATCCAGAACGTCGTCGAGTGAGGCGAACGGAAAAGGCCCGTGCTCTTCGGCATAGATTTTCGCATAGGAGCGGTAGATATCCGATTCGCTCATATCCGGGTGATCTGCAATGTACAGTTTGCCAGCCGCCTTTCGAGCATCGCTGTAGTCTCGCGACTGCTGACTCAGGAAGGACGAACCGAAATTGATCTGGATGACACCACCGTTTTCGGCAAGCGCAACGATCATTTCATCGCTCATGTTTCGTTCAAAGCCCGGCGTGAAATGGCGCGCTGATGAATGCGACGCAATAACCGGAGTATCGGTGAGTTCCAAGATTTGCCAGAACGCGTCATCGGAGACATGACTGACGTCGATCATGATGCCGAGCCGGTTCATCTCCTTGATGACCACGGTACCGAACTCGCTGACGCCGTTCCATTGTCGGTTTTCGTCGTAGGACGAATCCGAAATGTGGTTGGACAGGCTGTGAGTCAAGGTAATGTAGCGGATGCCCCGGTCGTAGAAGTGCTGCAAATTGAGCAGGTCTCCCTCGATCGGCGAGCCGTTCTCCATTCCCATCGGCAGTGATATAAGCCCGGACTCGAACTGCTTGCGAACGTCGGCGACGGAGCGCGCGATCGCGAATTTGTCGGGCGCGTGCGCGACAAATCCTTCAACCATATCGATAAGGGAGTCGGCGACTTCTTTGGATCGCCCTTCGCTTTCTAACTCGGCTGGCGTGTAGATCGACATGAACGGCGCATTCAGTCCGCCCGCGATGGCACGGGGGTAATCGAAGTCACCGTCCTCCGTTGCCTCAGAAATGTCGGCCGGGATACTCGTGAGGCGGTAGGGCACGTCGATGTGCGTGTCTACAACAAGGCTGGAATCGGCGATCCGGCGTGCCTGAGCATCGAAATCCACGATATCGGTCACGGGCGCATCGCCCGAATTCTGGCCACAGGCGTTGAGCAACAGGGCGCCTGCAATCAGCAAGACTGTTCTTTGGGCCATAAGTGCGTATTTCGCTGGTTTGAGCGGCCGAAGATTGTAACAATAGGCGGTGCTTGGTGCAGTTATATAACCAGTTCCGGCAACAGGAGCAAGCTTATGAGCAATGACAACCCACCGTTAGATGACGTACTTGCCAACAACGATCCCACTCAAAAGCCCATGGAAGAGAATCTCAAGTCGAAGGCGACCTGGACGCGGCTTCTGTTCATGGTGATTTGTTACATCCTGGTTAGCATCGCGAGCTTTGTCGGTACTTTCGTCGTAGTGCTTGGCTTTCTCTGGGTCCTGTTTACCGGCGAGGTCAATCGTCAGATTCAACAAGTGGGGCAGAGCCTGGCAGCTTACATCTACGAGATTATTCGCTACCTGACGTTCAACACCGATGAGCGGCCTTTCCCGCTTGGTGGCGAATGGCCGTCCGGGACAACCGAAAAATAGTCCTCTAGAGAGAGAGCTCGCGCTGGTCGGGTTGCCAGTGCGTCAGGTTGACGTGAGCGCCACCGACGCCAAGGCCACGGACCCATTTTGCAGCGGCATCCAGCGTCACCCAGGTGCGCACCTTGCCTTTGCGGGTCTCGGCCGTAATGGGCCCATTCGGCGTTTTCGCCTCGATATGGAAACGTGCTCCACTGGCTATAATGTTGATGTTCTTGATGGCACCGGCGGCAACCATCGCCTTCAACATACGTTCATCCATTCGGGATCTCCGGAAAAAGCTCATTTTGTTCGGGTACGGGGATGCCGGCCTGGACACAGTGCCGGCGGATCAACATTTCGACCATATTCGCGACGCTACGGTGTTCCCGTGCGGCCGCTTCGCGCACGGCTTCTTTGACGCCGGGCTCGATGCGCAGGTTGAGTGTAGATACCTTGGTCTTTGCCATGCGTTACATTGTATAGTAAATAAAACGCGAATGTAACGCATTATTGCGGGTTGTGGTGGCTTGAACTTCAGCCGGATGCAACCGTGGTTATAATCTGTTCCGATAGATGAGGTTACATCGGCCGAATTGGCGAAGGCTGGAGGAGAGCAAGCATGGAACAGACTATTTTCATGATCTGCATGTTTTTGGGCGTCGCGTCCGTCGCATTGATCGCATTTACGTTATTGGCGATCGTTCTCAAGAAAATCAAAGTCTAGGGCACCAGGGATAGACGTTGCGGGAAGAGATGCTGATCACGAGCGTGAATATCGGCAAAGCCGAGACAATCACGCATGGCAACCAGTCGATGACCACGGGAATCTGCAAACGACCCGTGACGGGTCCAGTCGCCGTCACCGAATCAGGTTTGCACGGGGACCAGATACTCGACAGCGAGCATCACGGGGGCGTGGATCAGGCTGTCTACGCGTATAGCGCGGATGACTATGACTGGTGGGCCGGTGAAACGGGCCGCGATTTTGTCGCCGGCCTGTTTGGTGAGAACCTGACCATCAGGGGCTTGCCGAGTGATCTGTATATCGGCGATCGGTTCCTGATAGGCGACCTGGTGCTGGAAGTCACTTCGGCCCGGATTCCTTGTGGCACGCTGGCGACGCGCATGAGTGACCGCGGGTTCGGCCTGGCATTCAGGAAAGCCGAGCGGCCCGGTATTTACTTTCGAGTCCTTAATTCCGGGGCGGTATCAGGCGGTGATTCCGTCACTCTGGTCGAAGGCGGTGGCACGGTAACCGTGCTTGATTTGTTTCGATTTGCGTATGAGACCAGCCACGATGTCGAGAACCTGCAACGCATCCTCGACGCGCCGATCGCTGCGCGCGTCAGGGCAAAAGTCGAGGTAGTGCTTGACTCTCTGTCGGCGGCGTAATCCCTGTTTCAGACAGATTCTGACTTCGTCTTATCCAGCAACTTGCTCCAGTCGCCTGTTCTTCGGGCTTCTGCGACATTGCGGCGCATTTCCTCGATCCTGTCATTGATCTGTTTTTCGATGGCTGGAAAACGGGGGTCACTGCGCAGCGGCTCGATGATGGGATCCTCGTCGAACGACCAGATGTCGAACGCCTGTGAACTCACAAAGCCTTCGTTGACGGCTTCGATCAGTGCTTCGATCGCTGCATTGGGCCTTCCTTGCATCGTCAGAACCTGGACGTCCTTGATACCATGTCCGGCCATGCCAAGACGCGGCAGCTTTGCCACCACGGGTTGTGCCTTGTCCAACAACTCTCTTGCCTGCTTTGGCCGGTTACGTTTCTGCTCAATAAAAGCAAGCAATACGGCTGATTTCACATTCTTGTGATCGATCGTTACGTCGGTATCACCTGCGAGCGACGGGTGGCCGCGCATCAAGTGCTCATAGGCGCGATCGAACTCGCCTGTCATTATTGTGGCACCGACCGTCAACCCGGAAAGAACGTCGGTGGGATACGAGGTAGGATCTTTGAGCCTCTCGAGTTCGGTCAGGGCGCCCTCGTAGTCGCGGGTGATGTAATGCCAGTAGCTCTTGCCGATCGGGTAAAGGGGATGATCGGCCGGAAAATTTTCAACGAAATCGCTAACGGCTCCGTCGTCGCCGAATTCCTGGTAAATGCCGATAAGAGCGCCACCCGCCATCGGGTCCTGGCTGAGTGCGATTTCCCCTAGTCCCCAGGCGACCGCCTCATCGAGACGGCCGAGTTTTTGCAGGTGATTGCTGAGGTAGTTGTAGGGCAAATACCAGTCGGGAAATATGCTCGCCGCTTTCAAGAGCATTGCCGTTGTTTCACCGTTCTGGCCACGCGATGCGTAAAAACTCGGCAGGTTTACGTAGGGAATTCGGCTCAGCGGATCGATTGTCAACGCCTCGGTCATTAGATCGACTGCGGCATCGATCTCACCTTCCGCCTGTCGCAGCGACGCGAACCAGACATAGGCATCTGCCTGGCTTGGGCTGAGTGCGAGTGCCGTCTGAAAGGAACTCGCGGCGTCGATATTACCCTCACCCGTGCGCGTTGATTCCCACTGCATCATCTCCAGTAGCCCGCGCGCGGCGTAGGCGTCCGCGAGCTGTGGATCGATACTGAGCGCTTTATCTATAGCGCTTGCGGCAATGGAGAATGCTTCGGATTGCGGGATCGACTTGTGGTTTGTAAGAGTGATCAGGACGGACTGCGCCAATGCTGCGTGCGCCTGGGCGTAGTCAGGATCCAGTTCGACGGCGTGTTCGAACTGCGCGCGGGCCTCCTGCAGCGACGTAAAGGTGCGCGTCGACAAACTGCCGCGGCCTTTCACGTACTCCGCGTATGCTTCGATGCTGTTCGTAGGGATAGATGCCAGGCGCTGCTGATCTTCGGGCGTGAGCGCTGCGCGTAATGCCGAAGCGATCTTGGCGCTGATTTCGCTTTGTATCTCGAAGACGTTCTCGATGGTCAATGCTTTGTCATAGGATTCTGCCCAGATATGCTCGTCCGTCTGTGCGTCGATGAGCTGCACCGTGATGCGCACCTGGTCGCCGGAACGTTGCACCGCCCCCTCGAGTATGGTTGCCACGTCGAGCTCTCGTCCGATTTGCCGCATGTTCTTG
>Ga0224508_10004942_pt1 | contig 10830 bp, 15 predicted proteins | sample SF_Jan12_sed_USG_4_FD_170157 | JGI IMG/M metagenome (GOLD analysis project Ga0224508, IMG submission 170157) | Sediment microbial communities from San Francisco Bay, California, United States - SF_Jan12_sed_USGS_21 | ecosystem: Environmental > Aquatic > Marine > Sediment | place: USA... | reverse complement strand
GTCCCGGCGTGTCGATAATGTTCAGGTTGTGGTCGGCCCATATACAACTCGTCGCTGCCGACTGAATCGTGATGCCGCGTTCCTGCTCCTGCTCCATGAAGTCCGTTGTGGCTTCACCATCGTGGACCTCACCCGTGCGGTGAATCTTGCCCGTGAGCTTGAGGATGCGCTCCGTCGTTGTCGTCTTGCCCGCATCAACGTGGGCAAATATGCCAATGTTGCGGTACCTGCTTAAGTCTTTCATGTCAGTCACTCTGTTCTGTCAGCCATCGGCAGCCACTTGCTTTTCATCACGTGCCCGTGCTCTTACGGTCTCGCAGGAGCAACCCGGGTCATAACGATCGAAGTGGATGCACTTGTCAGTGCCGGTCCTCTGGGGCCTCCGTTTGTCAGTGTTGCGTCATGACAGCGGATAGGACGGGCTTTCGGGCGCGGATAATAGCAGTGCAAAGGCCCCTAAACCAGCGAATTTTCAGCAAAATTAGTCGATAATCCCGCGATGGCGCGACTGCGGCTTTTTCGGCTCCGACTTGCAGCTACGATCGGCTTGCTAGTGCTCCTATTCGGTGTGGTTCGGCTGCTCTGGTACCCGGGCGGTTATTTCGCCATTTTTGGTATCGGCAAGCTGCTGCTCGTACTGGCCACGGTCAATCTGGTCATCGGGCCGGGGCTCTCTGCGTTCGTCTGCAAACCCGGCAAAAAAGGCCTGAAAATGGATCTCTGGCTGCTGGCCGGCGTGGAAATCGTCGCCACGATCGCCGCCATGTCGCTGCTCTACATTCGGCAGCCGTACTTTACCGTGTTTGCAGTCGATCGCTTTGAAGCGGTGTCCTGGCGGGAAGTTGACGTGGCGCAGATCAGCGATCCGGAGTTACGACGGCGCCCGGGACATGAGCCGCGGCTGGTTTACGCCGAGTTGCCCAGCGACCCTGAGGTCTTCGATCGTCTGATCGATGAGACCGTGTTCGGTGGCAAGCAGGACATCGACCGGCGCCCGGAATTCTGGAAGCCCTACAGCGCCGGAATCCCGGCGGTAAAGGCCGCCGCGAAGCCGCTCGATGAGTTGTTGAGCGGCAACGATTCGCGGGCCAGCCGACTGGCACGCTGGCTGTCGCGACAGGCGGGCGGTAGCGGCGAATTCGTGTATTTGCCGATACGCGGCAAGAGCGGCGACGCGACGATGATTCTGCACGCTGACGTTGGCTTTCCGGTCGCCATCATCGCTGTCGATCCGTGGTGATAGCCACCATACAATGTCCCCATTTAGCGGCGCAGTATCGCCCACCAGCGGGCGATGTTCAGCAAACTCATGAGCGACGCGGCGACATAGGTCAGAGCAGCCGCTCGGAGCAAACGGCGCGCGTGAGGCCGGTCGACCGCTTTTAATATCCGATGCTCGTCGAGCATTGGCAGGGCCCGCGCAAAGCTGGCGTCGAATTCGGTTGGCAAAGTCGCTAGATGAATTAGCGTCGAGGTACCGAGGGTCAGCAGTCCTGCACCAAACATCAAAATACTCAGCCCCGGCGTACGCGTCAGCACGCCGATAAACGGCGAAACCATCAGCACGCCGGCGCCGAGCTTTTCAACGTTACGACTGGCACGTACCAGGCGGCTGCGTATTTTCAGGGGTGCGTAGCCCTCGTGATCCTGAATCGCGTGACCGACCTCATGCGCGGCGACCGTAATCGCAGTGAGCGATCTGCCTTTGAACTTGTCTTCGGTAAGACGCACTGCCTTCTTGTCGGGGTCGTAGTGATCGCCTTCCGCGGTGCTTTCGACGGACACATCAACGAGACCGTGTTTGTCCAGCAGGTGACGGGCCAGCTGTGCCCCGGTTCCCGAATACCGATCGGCAGGGAGGCTGTAGCGTTGCAGAACCCGCTGCACCCACAGGCCGGGCCCGAAAACGACGGCGGCGATTAGCAGCACGAAGACGATGATTGCCATGCACTCATCGTATCGCGCCTTCGCTGCGTTCTGCTATTGTCGGCACTCGATTCGACACATGAGTAAGCCGATTGTGACGACAGACCAGGTGCTGCTTTTCGGGCTGCTTCTATTCGTATTCGTTTTTCTGATCTGGGGCCGTTGGCGCTATGACCTGGTCGCCTTCGTGGCGCTCCTGCTGGCATTACTGACCGGAATCGTCCCGAAGGAACAGGCCTTTTCCGGTTTTGGCCATCCAGCCACGGTGATCATTGCGCTGGTACTCATTGTCAGTCGCGGTCTGTCCAACTCGGGCGTGATCGAATTGCTGGCGCGCTATGTCATCGATTCGGGCCGGCGACTGGCGGCTCATGTCAGCATCATGTCGGGCCTGGCTGCTGCACTGTCGGCACTTATGAATAACGTCGCAGCGCTTGCACTGCTGATGCCACTGGATCTGCAGGCGGCCAAGAAGAGTGGTCGCAGCCCGGCGTTGTCGCTCATGCCGCTGTCGTTTGCGTCCATTCTCGGCGGCATGATTACGCTGATCGGCACACCACCCAATATCGTTGTGGCTGAATTTCGCGGCGACGCGCTTGGCGAGCCGTACAAGATGTTCGATTTTGCTCCGGTGGGAATTGCCTGTGCGGCGGTCGGTGTCGCCTATGTCGCCCTGATCGGTTGGCGCTTGTTGCCCAAAGACCGGCGCTCGGCAAACGCGGCCCAGGATCTGTTCGATCTTGCGGATTACATTGCCGAAGTTCGCGTACCTGAGGGGTCAGACATCATTGGCAAGCGCGTGCGCGATCTCGATGCGCTCGCCGACAAGATCGATGTCGACATCGTTGGTCTGATTCGACGCGGGCGGCGGCTGCCGGGACTGGCGCGCATTGCCGAAATCAAGGCCGACGACGTGTTGGTTATCGAAGCGAGTCCCGACAGCCTCGAAGAAGCGATCGGCACATTGAAGGTCGACTACGTCGGCAAGGGTGCAAACTCGCTCAAGGGCGAGGACCTGATGCTCAATGAAGTCGTAGTGCAAGAGTCGTCAATGCTTGCGGGTCGGTCAGCGATGTCACTCAAGCTCCTGTACCGCTATCGCGTGGCACTGGTCGGCGTCTCTCGCCAGGGCAAGCGGTTTCGAGACAACGTCAGGAAGCTCGTGCTCAGCCCCGGCGATGTCCTGCTGCTGCTGGGGCCGGATGAGCGGCTCGCGGACGTAACCGGGCGCCTTGGGTTATTGCCGCTCGCCGATCGCGGGCAACGTGTGATTCAACGCGACAAGGTTTGGCTGGCAGTCAGCCTTTTCGTGGTGGCGATTGCAGCGGCAAGTTTGGGTCTGGTCTACTTGCCGGTTGCTTTGGGCTGCGTAGTGGCGGCGTACGTCTTCTTCAGCATCGTGCCGATTCGCGAAGTTTATGACTCGGTCGAGTGGCCGGTGATTGTGCTGCTCGGATCCATGATACCCATCGGTTCGGCACTGCAGTCGACCGGCGGTACCGCACTGATCGCCGGGAGCATTGTCGACGTGTCGGCCGGGTTTTCACCGGCGGTTGTCCTGCTACTACTCGTCGTCGTCACAATGACCTTGTCCGATGTCATGAACAACACGGCGACGGCGGTTATCGCCGCGCCAATTGCGATAGAGATTGCCTCCCGGCTTGATGTCAATCCCGATGCGTTTCTGATGGGCGTCGCGGTAGCCGCCTCGTGTGCGTTTCTGACACCGATTGGTCACAAGAACAATACGCTGATCATGGGGCCGGGCGGTTATCGCTTCGGCGATTACTGGCGTATGGGTCTGCCACTGGAGATTCTGATCGTCGCCGTTTCCGTGCCGACAATCCTCATCGTCTGGCCATTGTAGGACCGCGTTTATGTTAAGCGGGTGTCGCAAAACACCTGAAAAGCGGGTCAATAAGTGACATTTGATAGCATTGCGACTGTTGTCTCCTACGTTCACAGTTCTATAACTCATTGTAAATATTAACCAAATCTCTATCGGCTTAAGTTGGCATAGGTGTTGCAACATGAATCTGTAAGGAAACAACGATCACGGTACAGGTGATCGGTCAGACAGATTCACGGAGGAAATCATGGCGCATGCAACAATCCAGGACTGGACAGAAAGCCAGGTATTGCTCAAGTTTGACGAGCATCGCGACGTGAAGTATCGGGTATACCGCGACAACGGGACTATTCTTCAGGAAATTTGCGATGCCGATGATACGCCGATACACACACTCGAGATTCCTGATGGCATGAAGCTCGACCGCAGCAGCTACGAAGTGCTGTTAAGATACGTTTTGCTCGACGTTGTGGCGGCTTGATTCGTTTAGCGGAGGCCGGCCGGACGCCCACGGAGGCGAGCGTGGACGAATCTGAATATTCCGTCTCGGACGAGGTCATTGCGGCGCTGGATAGCGGCCGCACGATAGAAGCGATCAAGTTGCTTCGTCAGGAAACCGGTGCGGGTTTGAAAGAAGCCAAGGCCGTCATCGACGCGCTGGCAAGGGAGCGTCGGGGAGAGCCGACTGTTTCGATAAACATGCCAGAGGAGGGCGGCGCGAGCGGCCTGATCAAATTGCTGGTTGTCATCGCAATTCTACTGGCGGGCTACACCTTCTTCTTTGCCGGCTAGATTTTCAGTCTTTTGTCACGGCGTGCTGCTCGACAGCTTCCCGGACACGCAGCAGATTGCCGCCCAGTATTTTGCGAATGTCTTGTTCGCCATAGCCGCGAAGCAACAGCCCTTCGATCAGGTTCGGATAAGTCGATACATCTTTGAGGCCGACTGGTAGCGAATCGCCCACGCCATCATAGTCCGGCCCGATGCCAACGTGATCAACACCCAAATATGCGTATCGACAATGATGGACGGCTCTGCGATTCGCCTCGCTTTTGTGGCGCGGTCGATTCTCTCATCTGCGACCCGTCCGAATTGATCACAGGCGACAAGCAGCAGCGCAGCAATCGCCAGGCTGGCGGTCTTGTTTTTCGTGATGCACGGATATTTTTCTGGCCCAAGGAGTCCAACATTGCAACAATGGGGTACGCGTCAGCGTCGAGAATCGATTGCGCTGGCGTTTCACAGGAGAAATGACCGTGAGCAATGAAAACCCGACAGTAGATCAGGTCTCCCCCGAGGAGGCTGACAGTGGCAAAATCGAAAAAAATCTGAAATCGCGCACGACCTGGCTGCGACTTGTCTTCATGTGCATCTTTGGCCTGTTGATCAGCCTGGCGGGCATGGTTGGTACTGTAATCGTGATACTCGGCTTCCTTTGGGTGCTCTTTACCGGTGAGGTTAATCCTGAGCTACGGCAGATCGGACAGAGCCTGGCGAGCTATATGTACGAGATCGTTCGCTATCTGACCTTCAATTCCGAGCAAAAGCCGTTTCCATTTGGTGCGAAGTGGCCGTCAGCCGGTCTCGAGGACGAGGATCAAACGGAAAGTTCTCGCTGATCTGGCTGCCAGTGAGTTAGATTGATGCGCGCGCCTCCGATGCCGAGGCCGCGAACCCATTTTGCCGCTGCGTCGAGCGTCACCCATGTCTTGACCTTGCCCTTGTGGGTTTCTGCCGTAATCGGGCCGTTCGGGGTTCGTGCCTCTACATGAAAACGCGCTCCGGCGGCAATAATGTCGATGTTTTTGACTGCGCCGGCAGCAACCATGGCACGCAACATTTTCTCATCCATTCTCATTCCTCGGGAATAGGTCCGACTGTTCGGGAATTGTGATGCCCGCCCGATCGCAATGGCGGCGAATCAGGACTTCGACCATGTTTGCGACGCTGCGATGTTCCAGCGCGGCGGCCTCTCGCACAGCCTCCTTGATCGAAGGATCGATGCGCAGATTCAGAGTCGAGATCTTGGTCTTGGCCATGCGATGCATTGTATATACAAAAGGACTCATTTGTAACGCATTATGCAGCCTATTTTTCGTACCACGAGGCGGCTGTCGCAGAACGGCCGATGGATTTGCGCTAGGGTCTCGCCATGACGATCGATCTTCTGGCGCGAAACTGGGCTCTTGTGATCGCTAGCGTGCTTGGGGCCGCAGTGCTCCTGTTCGTCGTCTTCAGAGTGCTCCAGGATTCGCCACGCGGCCGGTTGCGGGCGGCCGTCATGCAGCTTCGACGACAAGAGGCCGTGGCGAGCAAAGCGCGCAGGGCCGCGGACAAAGCGGCAGCCAAACTGGATCGGCTCCAGGCAAATGCTGCGGCCGAGAAGCCGAGGCATGTTCAGGAAGCTTCGGGATCTTTGCAGGATGCACGGGCGCTTCAGAAAATTGCTGACGATCAGGTTCTTGTCGCGCGAAATCATGTGCGCAAGCTCATTCTCGAGGAGTATCCACCGAAGCGCCACGAGGTGATGCGTGAACGGTATCTTGGCCACGAGAATCCGGACACCACGCCATTCAAGCTGGACGGCTGATCCCGGAGAACGGTGTGAGCCAGGCCAGGTAAGTAAATGCAACCATTCAGGCCTGCTCGAATCTGCCTTAAACTTAGCTGCAGCCAAGTACGGGAGAGAGCGATGGAACAGACGATCTTCATGATCTGCATGTTTTTGGGCGTATCAGCTGTCGCGCTGATAGCGTTTACACTTCTCTTTATCGCTTTGGGCCGCGTCAAGGTCTAGGCCGCATTCCCCGGCGCTGCTAGCGCGGCTTCCTACTCGATGCCAGGGACTCCTGGCAGCCTGGGTCGTGTCTCACCGACGTGATTTGACATAAGCCGGAATCGCAGGATTGACTTCGGAAGCGAACGATATCAGAATGATATCAAATTGATGTAAGGGAGCATGCCATGATTCGTGAAGAAGTCAGAAAAGTCCCATCGGGCTACTTAATGCTGGTTGTCCTTACCATTGCGCAATTGGGCTTTGCCTACGCCATTTTCCGCGCCGCCGAGGCTTATTCTGTCGCCGGCATAATCGCCGCGGTACTCGCGTCGGTCGTTGTCGCAATTTGCTGGGCGGGGCTGCTCATGGTGCATCCGAACGAAGCGAAAGTGCTGCAATTGTTTGGCAAGTATGTTGGCACGGCGCACGAGCCCGGTCTGAAGTGGGCGAACCCGTTTTATGCGAAAACCGCGGTTTCGACACGTGTCAGGAATTTCGAGAGTGGCAAGCTCAAAGTCAACGACTCGCGCGGCAGTCCGATTGAAATCGCGGCTGTTGTCGTCTGGAAGGTGTTTGATACGGCAGAAGCTTTATTCGAGGTCGACGATTACGAAGAGTTTGTTCAGATCCAGAGCGAATCGGCGTTGCGTAATCTCTCGACGACGTATCCGTACGAGCCACATGAGGGCGAGGGAACCGCGCTGCGGAGTCATCCAGCCGAAATAGCGCAGTCGCTGCGCAAAGAAATTCAGGACCGGCTTGAAACAGCGGGTGTGACGGTGATCGAGGCGCGGATCAGTCATTTGGCCTACGCCTCCGAAATCGCGAACGCAATGCTGCGGCGGCAGCAAGCCTCTGCAATTATTGCCGCGCGAACGAAGATCGTCGCAGGTGCCGTTGGCATGGTCGAAATGGCCCTGGACCAGCTCAAACAGAAAAATGTCGTTGAACTCGACGAAGAGCGCAAGGCGGCGATGGTCAGCAATCTGCTCGTGGTGTTGTGCGCCGAGGAAGCCACAACGCCCGTCGTCAACACTGGCTCGTTGTACAACTAGGTCTGTAAATTACAGGAACTGCGGTATGGCAGCGCGCAAAGCCTTCGCTCTGCGAATAGACGAGAAGACCTTGTCGGCGATGCATCGCTGGGCGAGCGACGATCTGCGCAGTCTTAATGCGCAGATCGAGTTCGTGCTGCGCGAGGCCTTGCGAAAAGCGGGTCGCCTGCCGAAAAAGGACGGATCGCCAGGACAATAGCCGGGTCTGAGGGTGTTAAGATCGAACGCATGCGCGACGCATTACCTTTCATTCTCGTCGGACTCGCGATTTTCACCGCCGCATGCATCGCCTACATCGCCTGGGAATTGTCATCAGAAAAGGGTGATGAGAAAAAAGCGCCGCGCTCGCATCAGGACGACTGATACGAGCGGTGCTTGCTGCTGGCCGACTCTAGCGCCTGCGCTGGCTTCTGCCTGAGCTGCGCGAATTCGAATTGCGCGCCACTGTTGCCGATTTTCTCGACTTACTCGGCTGAGACCTGCTTTGTTTTGGCTGCGACTGCCTCGGCGCCGACATCCTCGGCTGCGACTGGCGAACCTGCGGTTGCTGCCTCGGTTGCGACTGGCGAACCTGTGGTTGCTTGCGTGGCTGCGACTGGCGAACCTGCGGTTGCTTGCGCGGCTGCGACTGGCGAACCTGCGGTTGCTTGCGCGGCTGCGACTGGCGAACCTGTGGTTGCTTGCGTGTCTGCGACTCCCGCATCAGCGGCTGCTTGCGACTCTCAGAGGAGCGCACCTGAGTTTGCTTGCGTGTCTCGGACGAACGCAGCTGCGGCTGCTTGCGCGACTGAGACGGCCTTACTTGAGACTGTCGCGACGTCTCTTGTTTTGCTTGCGTCTGGCGTCGCTCTCTGGTCAGCCGAGTCGTGTCAGTCCTGTTCGTCGCAGTTGTGGCTGAGCGTTCGCGGAAGCGGATATCAGCTGACGTTTCTCGCTTGGTCGCACGATTCTGCTCTCGCCGTGTATCGTTGCTGCGCGCTGCGCGACCCGACGTTCCTGTGTTCGAGATGGAACGCGTATTCTGCGACTGTTGGGAAGTCGAATTCGGGTAGTAACGAGTCCGTGTTATGCGTTGGTCGGATGACCGCACTGTACGACGTACATTCGGTCGCCAGTGGTCGCCGTCACGATAACGAGTGTAAGAATTATGGTGGTTTCTTACGTAGACATTATTGTAGTGGTGAATATCCGGTCGGCGGTACCAATAACGATGGTGATACGAATAGCCGTAGTAGGGGTGTCCGTAGTAGCTGTGGTGGAAGACATTCAGATGATGCGAATGCCAGCCAATTGCGAACGCCGTTGTTACGCCCCAGAAAAAGCTGTCATGAAAAGTGTGGTAACTCGGGTACGGGTAGTAGTAGATCGGATACGCACGCGGATAGTAGTAATAGACCGGCCGCGGCTGATAGACAACGACCCTTTCCGGTTCGTAGTAGGGGACGTAAATCACGTCATCCTGGACAGGAGTGATCTGTATCGTGCCGCCGTCATTCGCGACCATCTGGTAGTCGTCGCTTTTCAGGTTGCCAGCGGCATAGGCACGATCACGAAACAGCTCGACAGCAGCGATCACGTCAGCCTGTTGAGAGACCACAGCTTCACCGAGACGCCATGTCCAATCGAGGTCTTCATTCAGTAATTCGACGACTTCCGGGTAATTGACAAGTGCAACGACGGAATCATCCCAGTCTTCGTCAGGTTTGAGCGACGGATCGGTCTCGAGATCTTCGAGAAAGCGTCCAGCTTCGACGATTTGCAGCGGAAATGTCGATGCCGGCAGCACGATCGCCAGCAAGTCGTCAGGATACAGCGCGATCGGCCCGATGAGTTCCTCGAGCTCTGCGGAGGTCAACGTCGGTAATTCTTCAACTTCCTCGATCTGCGCTACCGGAACCTGTGCATTGCCAATTACAGGCCAGGCGGCCAGCGCCAGGGCGAGCCAGCTGTATTGCAGGATATGCGTCAGTGTTCGTGCGTTCATGTTGCCTCCGGATCCGTCAGATAGCTGCGGATTTACCGATCTTGGGACAAAGAATAACCCAGACAAACTGAACGGCCGCTTAACCCTGAGGCCGAGACGGCGGCTCGTGGAGCCCTTTCATTGCGAGCTGACTAGTCGTCGTTACCGCCATGCCAGGCGATGAATTTCCAGCCGTCGTCGGTGCGCACCAGAATGTCGGTGTAACGGCCGTTATTCATCTCGGTTTCATCGTCTTTGCTTTCGTATGCGCTCGAATAGAGATAATGAGCGATCGCGACATCACCTTCGACAACAATGGCGAGAGGGTAGAGCTCGTGAGCAACCATCTCTCCCTGTTCATCATCGAAACGGTCCCACATGATCACCGATGCTTTGGAGCGCGGTGCCGGTGAATTCTTCCGCCAGCCCGAGAAATTCTCCAGCAGCAGCTCTTCCATCCAGTCCTTGTCACCTCGTTCCTCGGCTTCCCACTGGCCTTCAATCGTGGCCCAGACATCGGCCTGGTCATTATTGGCGTCCTGTGCAATGGCTGTCCCCGATGCCATCAAAAACGCCGCCGCAAGAACAAGTCTGAGCTTGTTGTTGAAGTTCATTGCTGTTTCCCCGGTTAATGTGCTTGTAATAGTCTGAGTCTAGTCGCAATTCAACATCGCGACAAACCGCGTGAAGCGTCTCAGACCGAGTCAAGCAGCAGACGGATGAGTGACTCGATGTCCTCTGAGTCGAGGCGATTATCCGCATCCAACGGATAAATTTCCGCGAGCTCGGTCTGCGTCAGATAAGACGGATGGTGTGATTCGACAATCGTCGCATAGTGGATAAAGCGCGAGCCTTTCTCAATGGACAGCTGATAGGCATGTACTCCCACGTTTACCGGCGCATGCAGGCGCATCATCTTGGCATTCGCGTGCTGCGCATCACTGATTTGGGCAGAGCCGATGTAGGACGTCTTTTTGTTGATTTGCCAACCGGCATCCTTGAACGTAGCACCAATTGACCGGCCGCCCAGCACGGCCTCGTGCACAGCCGCGATTTCGGCCAGGCTTGGGTCGATGAAATTGACGACCGCATAGGTGCGACAGGTGCGCACGCCGTTATCGATGCTGTACAGATTGCTCCGCCGTATGCCCGAATTCTGCTCGATCACCTCGATGCCGTAATTGCCGAAACGTTGCTTGATGCGCTCGCTGTTCAGCAGTTCAGGCTGCAATGAGCAGGCGCTGAGGGCCGCGGCCAG
>Ga0224508_10004941_pt1 | contig 10830 bp, 8 predicted proteins | sample SF_Jan12_sed_USG_4_FD_170157 | JGI IMG/M metagenome (GOLD analysis project Ga0224508, IMG submission 170157) | Sediment microbial communities from San Francisco Bay, California, United States - SF_Jan12_sed_USGS_21 | ecosystem: Environmental > Aquatic > Marine > Sediment | place: USA: California... | reverse complement strand
AGGAGCGGCTTCCAGCCGCGATTCCCCCGGCCGCAGCGTAGGAGCGGCTTCCAGCCGCGATTCCCCCGGCCGCAGCGTAGGAGCGGCTTCCAGCCGCGACTCTTCCAGCCGCGATTGAACGCTGTCAGGTTAGAACGGCTTCAATTAAACGTGGTCCCTTTTGCGCGAGCGCGTCGGACAGAGCATCATGGAACTGCTGTGTCGTTTCGGCGCGGGTTGCCGGTACGCCCATGCCTTCCGACATAGACACCCAATCGAGAATAGGGTTTGACAGGTCCAGCATTGACAGAGTCTTGGGACCTGGATTCGCGACACCTACCCGGTCCAGTTCAATATTCAGGATTCCGTAGCTGTTGTTCTTCAAGATGATCGTAGTGACGTCCAGATTTTCGCGAGCCATCGTCCACAAGGCCTGAATGGTATACATCCCCGACCCGTCGGCCTCCAAAGCAATGACTTTTCGATCGGGGCAGGCGACAGCGGCACCCGTCGCCAGCGGCAATCCCTGGCCGATGGCTCCGCCGGTTATGCACATCCAGTCATGTTTGGCTGCACCGGAAGTGTATTTGTAGAATGGTCCGCCGCTGCTGACGCCCTCATCTGAGACGATGGCATTTTCCGGCAGCAACTGCGCCGTAATGATTCCGGCAGATTTTGCGTCTAATTTGCCTTCATCATACGTCGCGTCCCTCGTCGGCTGTACGTTTGCAGGCTCGGCTGGCGCATTCAGTGCATCAGCAAGACGGCGCAATGTATCTTCAGCATCCGTGCGGGCGTCTGCGAGTTTGAGCAGTTCTGCGGTTTCGGGCGACAGCCAACTGGGCTTATCGGGATAGGCGAAGAACGATACCGGCGGCTTACTTCCTACAAACACGATTTGCTGAATGCCATCAAGGAACTCAACTGCCTGTTCGGCAAAGTAGGGAATTCGTTCGACGACGACTCGGCCCGCGCCGCGTTGCAATCGCGCCGGCGACGTGTCGGTGATGATGCGAGCGCCGGTCGCGGCTACGATGCGGCCCGCGTGGAACAGGGCGTCTTCGCGCAAGGCCATGCCACCGATAAACAATGCACCAGGACCGGATCTGCTCATGAGCGCTGCCGCTTGGGCGATTTCGCTATCCGACACCCTTGGCGCATCGGAAACGATGCCCGGTGGGCTCACTTCTGCACCGTCAGTCCAGGTATGGTCGCCCGGTGCAATGATGGTCGCGATTTTGCCTGGATATTGTTGCGACACGGCGATTGATTCTGCGCCCGCGATCGAGAGGTCAGAAGGTGACGTGGAGGTGCGCACCCAGTCGGACATTGGCGTTGCGACACCGACAATATCGGACGTCAAGGGGGCATCAAGTTGCAAGTGGTCGACGGCGTGATCGCCGACAATATTGATTAACGGAGTTCGGGCGCGCTTCGCGTTGTGCAAATTAGCCAGTCCGTTCGCGAGACCAGGGCCCAGGTGGAGCAGCGTAGCGGCCGGCTTGCCGGCCATTCGACCATAGCCGTCAGCGGCACCGGTTACGACACCTTCAAACAGCCCCAGAATTGCTCGCATGCTGTTGTGTCGACCGATTGCAGCGACCAGCTGCATTTCCGACGTTCCGGGATTGGCGAAACAAACTTCGACGCCGCCATCACTCAGCGTCTTGATCAGTGCTTCAGCTCCATTCATGTTTTCGTGCCCTAAACTGATTTTGGGGGAACAGTGACAGATGCCGTCGTTGACACCGGTATCCTCGGCAGAAACAATATCTGATGAAACGACAATCACACAGGCTAACTGAATGTTAACGGCGACTCACAAGAACACAGCCATTAAGGGCAAAAAATTCACCCAAATAAGGCCGCTCCGATGAGGATAAGACAAATCGCGTTGGTCGCGAAAGAAATGGCGCCGGTCCGGAGTGCACTGTTCGACCTGCTGGGAGTCTCCGATGCTTACGTCGACCCGAAGATCTCGAAATTCGGCCTGCAAAACATTGTCATTACGGCGGGAGATACGTTTCTGGAGGTGGTCTGTCCGGTCGAGGAGGGCACAACAGCCGGACGCCTGCTGGAGAGGCGTGGCGGCGATGGCGGATATATGGTCATCGTGCAGGTCGACGATCTGGCGACGGAAAAAGATCGACTTGCCGGTACCGATATTCGCACGGTCTGGGAAACAGATATTGGTCACGCGAGTGCAATACACCTGCACCCGAAGGACGTGCCCGGCGCGATCGCGTCGCTGGACGAGATGGACCCGTGTGAAGCCTGGTACTGGGCAGGAACCGACTGGAATGAGCGAACGGCAAAAAATGTCGGCAACATTGTCGCCGCCGAGATTCAGTCCGACGATCCCGCGTCAACCGCCGAGAAGTGGGCAATCGCCTACGGTCGTCCGCTGGATTCGGGCGCAGCGGCCCCTGCAATGCCTTTTGACACCGGTGAAGTGCGTTTCGTGAAGGCCGAAGACGGTCGTGGGACCGGACTACGGGCTATAGATATTGAAAACGCCGACAAGGACGCGGTGTTTGACGCAGCAGAGCGCCACGATCTGGAACGGGACTCCAACACCGTGATTGTGTGCGGCACGGCGATCAATTTCGTATAAGGGCGGCCCTCGAAGAAAATGGGTGCATTTCGTTGCCGGCGCGCTCAGGGCGGCAACCGCACCCTATATACTGATTCCCAAACACATATTAAGAGTGGAGGGGGACATATGGCTGCGAAATCCATCGCAACCGGAACGGAACACCTGTTGGCATCAATGGACGAGGGTGTCCTGACACTGACGATGAATCGACCGGAAGCGCGAAACGCGCTGACACCCGAAATGCTGGATGCAATGAGTGAACAGCTCGCGGCGGCGGAACTGAATTCTGACGTTCGGTGCGTCGTCATGACAGGAGCTGGCAAAGGATTCTGTGCCGGTGGCGACGTCAAGGCGATGGCGGCGCGAAACGAAGGCGGCCGTAAGATAACGGTGGATGAGGCGATCAATCGCCAGCGAGTTCACCAACGCGCGACATCAGGCCGTCTCTACAAAATGCCGAAACCGACAATTGCCGTTCTTCCGGGCGCCGCGGCCGGTGCCGGGCTGGGAATCGCGCTTTCGTGCGACCTTCGCATCATGGCTGCCAACGCGATCATGACCAGCGCCTTCGCGCGTATTGGATTCTCCGGTGACTACGGGGGTACGTTGTTCCTGTCACAGTTGGTCGGCACGGCCAAGGCGCGCGAGCTATATTTTCTGTCAGACAGAATCAGCGCTGACGAAGCGCTCAGGCTGGGCCTGACAAACTGGGTGGTCGAGCCTGATGACCTCGCCGCCAAAACCCAGGAGATTGCGGGGCGCCTTGCGAAGGGGCCGACTGTTGCCTATAGCTACATGAAGGAAAACTTCGCCAGAGCGCTTACGTCCGGCGACGTGCACGACTGCCTGGACCTTGAAGTGTCGCACCACGTGCACTGCGCGCAGACCGAAGATCACAAGAATGCCGCCAAGGCATTCGTCGAGAAACGCGAGCCCGAGTTTAAGGGTCGATGATTAGCGCTGAATCACTGAGCAACCAGTGACAACGGAAGTCGATGGTACGCTGGGTGCCGACGAGCCTGTCAATCGACGGCGAAAAGTCCCGGTTCGCACGAAGCTCATTTTCGCTTCGGGTGCGTTGCAGGAAGCCACCATAACCGCGGGCGGTATCGCCACGGTCCTGTTCTACAATCAGGTGCTGGGCGTCGCACCGTCCCTGGTTGGGACCGCATTCCTGATTGTAAGCATTATTGATGCCGTGTCGGATCCGTTAATCGGTACGCTGTCTGATCGACTCCAGAGCCGCTGGGGCAGGCGACATCCCTTTATGTTTGCCTCGGCACTGCCAATTGGCATCGCATTCTACTTCCTGTATCAGCCGATCGACGGCCTTGGTGAGGTCGGTCTTTTCGTTTGGCTAACTGCGTTCCTGGCGCTGCTGCGTCTCGGGCAGACTTTCTACCTGATTCCTCACGACGCGCTGGGTGCGGAACTCACCGACGACTATGAAGAACGGACATCCATCTTTGGTTACAACAATGTTGCCGAGATGATTCTGTCGATGGTTTTGGCCGCGGTGGTCCTGGTCGTAATTTTTCCGACCGAAGAAGGGGGCCCCAATGGTCTACTGAATGAGGCACGCTATATCATTCTGGCTATGGCTGGCGCCCCTACGATCGTGTTCTCAGTCCTGTTGTGCACGTTTGGGACGCTGGACCAGCTGAAATATATGCAGAAGGTCGAAATCGGCGAAAAATTCGTGGTGCGTGGCTACTTCAAGGAAATAGGAACACTCCTGCGAAATCCGTCCTACCTGGCGGCGTGCTTGAGCTTGCTGACGATCTTTATTGGGCTCGGAATTATCGGCGTCGTTGCCAATTACGCCTACATATACGCATTCGATTTTTCGTCGGAAGATATGTTCTGGGCGAGTATGGCCAAGCTGCCGGGCGTATTCGTCGCACTACCTCTCTTGTATTTCCTGTCGAAACACTTCCAGAAAAAACATATTGTCATTTTTACTACGCTAATAATGGCAACGATCGTTTCGTTGCCGCACACATTGAGGCTGATCGGCTTCTTCCCGCCGAATGACTCTCCGTTCATCCTGTTTGCCGTATTTGGACCGCTCTTACTTGGCTATATGCTCTTTCCGGTCTCATACATTGTTATTGACTCGCAGCTGGCTGACATCGCTGACGAGCACGAATTGAAGTCAGGTAAACGACGCGAAGGCGTCATATTTGCGGTGCGCAGCTTCGGCAAGAAAGCCACACAGGGCATTGGAGGCCTGATTGCAGGGTTTGGACTTGAGATTATCGACTTCCCCGATAATGCGGCAGAAGTTGGCGTCGCGGCCCATACCATTGACGGTCTCCTGATTCTTAATGGCCCGGTTTATCTTGCGATCTACATAGTCGGCATTCTGTTCATGTTGATGTACAAAATCAGCAGGGAGCGCCATGCTGAAATCCTCAAGGAGTTGGAAGTCAGGCGTGAGGCCGCGTCCAACGCAGGGGGCTGATATCCCTATGCAGTTTGAATCCGTGCATGAAGCGATAGATCACGTCGCCACGACCGAAAAGATGTTTGCGCTCGAGCAGTGCGACATTCGCGGCGTGTCGTACAAGACCTTCAAAAATGGGCCGAAGACCCTGCGTGATCTTCTTGAATTCTGCAATACGCACGGCGAGGCGGAGTTCCTCGTATTTGAGGATGAGCGATATACATTTCACGATGTCTATCGAAAGACGCTCAGGCTTGCGGACACTCTGGTCAATGATTACGGCGTAAAACCCGGGGACAGGGTAGCGCTTTTGATGCGCAACGCGCCCGAGTATCCGATCATATTCATGGCGCTGGCTTCAATCGGTGCCGTAGCCGTTTTCGTCAACAGCTTCTGGACCACGGAGGAGCTGGAATACGGTTTCAAAGATTGCGAGGCGAAAATCGCATTTGTCGACAAGCCCCGCGCAGAGAAGATGGGGTCCTTTGCGGATCGGCTTGGAATCACACGTGTTGTGGTTCGCACAGCGGCCATGGAGAAGGTAAGGGAGTTCTGGGACCTGATCGATCAGGACTCGGACGCCGTTATGCCACAGGTTTCGATTGATCCGGACGATGATTTTGCCGTGATGTACACGTCCGGTTCGTCCGGACATCCGAAGGGCGTTGTATTGACCCATCGTAGCGCTGTGTCTGCTATCCAGGTCTGGTTATTTGGGGTTCGGGTTGCGGAGCTGATGGGTTACGCCCCATCGCCCACCATCGACGCCGACGGCAGGCCGTACCAGCCCTGCACAATGATGACAACGCCGTTTTTTCACATCTCGGCAACGCACGCAGGATTCCTGTTGTCGCTATGGTTCGGCATGAAGATGGTCATCCTGCACAAATGGGACCCAAGGAATGCGGTTGAGTTGATCGATCGGGAGCAAGTGTCGCGGTTCGCGTGTGTGCCGACGATGTCGGCGGAGTTACTCGAGGCTGCGGCCGCAACGGGCCGAACCCTCGATTCGCTACGCACAATCGACTCTGGTGGTGCCAAACGTCCGCCGGCACAGGTCCGGGAGATAGCCGAGCGCATGCCGCACGCGCTTCCGGGCACCGGTTTTGGAATGACCGAAACGGGTGGCCCCGGTATCGGAATGCGCGGAGACCTGTATCTCGACAATCCCGATGCAGCAGGCAGACTGCAGCCGCCGCTTTTCGAGATGAAGATTGTCGACGATGATGACAACGAAGTTCCTGTCGGCGAGGTGGGAGAGCTGGTGCTGAAGAGTGCGACTAACATGCGCTCCTACCTCAACCAGGAAGAGGAAACCGCGAAGGCGCTACGCGACGGGTGGGTATATACCGGCGATCTGGCCAAGATCGACGAGAACGAAATAATCACCATTGTCGACCGGAAAAAGGACATGATTATCCGCGGCGGTGAGAATATTTCCTGTAGTGAAGTCCAGGGTGCGTTGCATCATCATTCCGCCGTGGCCGAGGCCGCCGTGTTTTCCATCCCTGATGAAAGACTAGGAGAAAACGTCGGCTCCTGCGTCTATTTGCGCCCGGGCGCGAAAGCATCCGAAGATGATCTGAAAGGTTTCCTGAGCGAGCGTATCGCGGCGTACAAAGTGCCAAAGAGAATCTGGTTTCGGGACACACCATTGCCGCGTGGCCCGACCGAGAAGGTCGATCAACGGGCAATCAGAGCTGAGTACGTGAGCTAGGGCCTAAATGGTATCCAAAACCGCTAAAGACAATCCACGAGAAGCGCAGGGCTACGACATCCCTGTGGTCGAAGCATGGATCAGGGAAAACACCGAAGGCCTGACGCCGCCCTTCGAGTGGACGCGCCTTGAAGGTGGTCATTCCAATCTAACCTACCTGTTAGAGGACAAATCCGGCCGCAAAGCCGTGATCCGCCGACCGCCCCTGGGAGAGCTGTTACCCAAGGCGCACGACATGAGTCGTGAGTGGGCATTGATTTCCTCGCTGGCTCCAACCGGTTTTCCGGTGCCAGCGGCGCTGGGATTTTGTGACGACAAAGACGTAACCGGCGCCTTCTTTTATGTCATGGGGTTTTCAGAGGGTCGTCCGCTTTACACCGTCGAGCAGACTAACGAATGGGTGCCGACCGACAGGCGAGTGATATTGGCGCATTCCTTCATCGATACCCTGGCAGACCTGCATGCATTGGATCCGGACGAGATAGGTCTTGGTGAACTAGGTAAGAAAGAAGATTATATCGGTCGGCAGGTGAAAACCTGGTATCGCTCCTGGCAGTCTTCAATTGAACCCGCGAAGTTCGACGATCCACGCGCACATGAGCTGAGACAGTATTTCCTGGACCACACACCGGATCAGGGAATGGCGAGAGTGGTGCACGGTGACTATGGATTTCACAATTGTCTGATCGGCGCGGATTCAACCGTTTCCGCTGTCGTTGACTGGGAAATTTCAACGCTGGGCGATCCACTTGCCGACCTGGGCTACACGCTGAAGGCATGGCCGCAGAACGACGCAGATGTTGCAGAGAGTCCGACGGCGCCAACTTCTGCGGGAGGATTTCCGTATCGCGCAGAATTGGCACAACGCTACGCCGATCGGACTGGTTGTAGCATCGACATGCTGGACTTTTACATTGGCTTTAATCACTGGAAGTCTGCGGCGATTCTACACGGCGTTTACGCACGCTATATGGCCGGCCAAAAAAGTACCGAGGGCGTGGATCTGGAATTAGTGATGGTACGCATCTTGTCATCTTTGGACGGTGCGGTAGCCGCGATCGAACGTGTGAAATTATGAGTCTGCAAGTCTGGTCCTGGACGTTTTTTGTTCTCTACAGTCTCGGCATGCTGGGCCTGGGTGTCTGGGGAACACGGCGCGTCAAACAAGCTGACGACTATGCTGTCGCTCGTCAATCGTACGGCCCGCTGGCGCTTGCATTGGCATTCGCAGCAACCGGGGCATCAGGTGCAACGTTCCTCGGCTTACCCGGCCTTGCCTATTCCAGCGGTCTGTCCATCATGCTGTACGCGATCTGTTATCCGGTCGGCATGTACATCGGTGTGTACATTTGTTTGCGTGTCGTATCCGAATCGGGCAATGAGTTTGGTAGCCGTTCGATTCCGGAGTACCTCGGTGATCGCTATGATTCTGATCGAATACGCGTCATCGCAGCGCTGATGTCTCTGATCCTGTTTTTCTACCTGGCAGGCCAACTCGTCGCCGGCCTGGTCATGTTCGAAACTATGTTGGGATTGGCCAAGGGGCCTGCACTAATCATCACGACGGGTGTCTTGTTGCTTTATGTGACCCTCGGTGGCGCTCACGCGGATATCCTGACGGATGCATTTCAGGGCGCTGTCATGCTGGTTATTTCAATAGGCGTCGCATTCCTGTTCTTTACCGGCTTTGGCATTGAAGGCGGGCTTGGCGGTGTGATGCAGCGGCTCGGCGAAATGGACCCCGACACCGTGCAATGGCTTCACCCGACCACAAGTATCGTCTCCTCTCCCTGGGCATTGATCGCCATCGTCATTGCCCACATTCCTTTGGGCATGTTGCCGCACATCGGCAACAAGTTGTGGGCGCTGAAGTCTGCAGCCGACCGCCGCCGGTTCATGATCATGGCGTTCACGTTTGGACTGCTGCTACCCACGGTGACGCTGGGCGGCTTGCTCGCGCGTGCACACCTGGGCGACAGCTTGCTCGCTGGTGGCGCAAACCAGGCAATCCCGGCGCTGTTTATTGCGATACTTCCGACTGCGGTGGCGGCATTCTTGTGCATCGCTGTCTTGTGTGCAGTGATGTCGACGGCGGACGGACTCGTTGTGTCGTCTGCTCAAGTATTTGCCAACGACCTTTATCGTCGTACTTTTGCCAGGCGCTGGTCGCCGCAGCTCAACGAAGAGGCTCTTGACCGCCGCGTGCTGCTGGTCAGCCGATGGGCGACGGTTGGCGTACTCGCGGCGAGCGCCGCAGTGGCCTGGGCACTACTGGACGTCAATATTGCCTTGCTCGTTTGGATGGGAATCGGTGGCATGACGTCGGCTCTGGCGGGACCGCTGCTCTTTGGCACGTTGTGGTCCGGGGTCACTGAGCGCGGCGCATTGTCGGGCATGCTGACCGGCTTCGTGACCTTTGGTGTGCTGCATGCCCAGTTATTGCCCGTGCCGTGGCTGCTCTCTATTGGGCCAAACCCGTTCGCCTGCGCGTCTCTGGGAAGCATTGCCGGAGTGACGATTACAGTCGCAGTGTCGTCATTGCGGCGAGGGACGTGAGAAAGCCATGCTGGTAAACGCCTCGAAAATCAATATTGATGAAACCGTCGAAGAATACGGACTTGCGGATCACCTCAAGGAACTGGATGAAGTCGGATTAACCGTTGTGTCTCAGGAAACGCTGAGACTCACAGACGAATGGTTCGACCGGCTCAGGGATGCGGTGATACGAGTAGGTGAGGCGCGCACCGGTGTCACATTTGATCTCGCCAAAGGACCGTCGGCGAAATTCAAGGGTCGCCCTGGCGAGATCGGACAGATCATCTTCTCGCATCTGATCTACGAGGATCAGGCATTCGTCGATGTGTTAACGCATCCAGTCAAGAAGGCGCTCATGACCTACCTGCTCGGCGAAAGACATCGCCTTGCGGTGAGCGATGGTTGGATTAAATGGAAAACCCCCGACACTTGGGAGCAGGAAGAAACATCTGGATTCCATGTGGATCAGAACAGGGTCACGCCACCTTGGCGCTGGCAGGTGCCGCACATCGCCAATATGAACTGGACGCTCACAAACTATAGTCGGGATGATGGCGCCTTGGCCTATGTCCCCGGCAGTCACCGAAAAGATCGACCGCCAGAACTCGGTGAAGCGCTACCGCTTGCGATTCCTGTCGAAGCGCCTAGAGGATCCCTGGTGATCTTCCACGGTGCGCTGTGGCACGGCGCTTATCGAAAGAAAACGTCCGGACTCCGGGTGACGATGCTGGGACACCACTGCCGATCTTATATTCTCCCGTTTCAGGACTACAAAGGCCGAATTTCCGAGGAGACCTTCGCCACCAGCGAAGATCCTGACTATCTTCGCAGCCTAATGCGCGAAGACGAGAAAGAACTGCAGGAAGAACCGCCGGCTGCACCGGGCGTCGAACAGGGATGAGGAGATCACTGTAATGACGAGAAGATTGGGCACTGTGTTAACCGTGATGTTATTGGCGAGCTGCCAAAACGCGGACAATGCAACGACGCGAGTCGCCGACACTGATGCGCCGCCAAACGTCATCCTGCTGATGGCCGACGACATGGGTTGGGCGCAAACGGGCTACTACGGTCATCCGGTGATGAAGACGCCGAACCTGGATGCCATGGCCGCGAACGGTCTGCGGATGGATCGCTTCTACGCGGGCGCGCCGAGTTGCACGCCTACCCGAGCGTCAGTATTAACGGGTCGTAGCAACGACCGTACCGGCGCGTTTCGAGTTGGTGCATCCATCAATAAACAGGAAAAGATGTTATCCACGGCATTTCAGGATGCGGGATACGCCACGGCGCATTTCGGAAAATGGCATCTGAACTTTAACGGTGCTGGCATGGATCATCCGATGCCGCTCGATGACCCTCATAATCCCGGCGAACTCGGTTTTGACTTTTGGCTTAGCACGACCAGCGGGTTCGACCTTTTCAGTATCGAAGGTGGCAAATTTGAACTGAGTCGCAACGGAACCCGCGAATTGTTTCAAGGCGATGGATCAGAAGTCATCGTAAATGAGGCTTTGCAATATATAACGCAGCAGGTCGAAAACGGGAAACCGGTAT
>Ga0224508_10004940_pt1 | contig 10830 bp, 9 predicted proteins | sample SF_Jan12_sed_USG_4_FD_170157 | JGI IMG/M metagenome (GOLD analysis project Ga0224508, IMG submission 170157) | Sediment microbial communities from San Francisco Bay, California, United States - SF_Jan12_sed_USGS_21 | ecosystem: Environmental > Aquatic > Marine > Sediment | place: USA: California... | reverse complement strand
TGCGGCGTGATCTGGAACGAGTTCGGCAAGGCCGTGACCGGGGGCAACATGGAGCCGCTGTCCGGGCGGATGGACTTCGAGTTCGACCCGCTCCCCGAGGGGTTCGCCCAACGGGTCACCGACGCCTTCAACGCCGAGATCGCCGCCGACCGGCCGATCGAGGTCGGCTTCCTCGACCGCTCGGTGGCGCTGGCCGACGACGATCTCATCCGGACCAAGGTCAACCTCATCCCGGAGAGCGTCACCACGATCCGGGTGGTCGACATCGTCGGCCTCGACCGTCAGGCCGACGGCGGGACCCACGTGGCCCGAACCGGTGAGGTCGGCCGGTTCGAGATCACCAAGACCGAGTCGAAGGGCAAGGGCAACAAGCGGGTCAGGATCCAACTCCACTGACAGACGACGGGCGCCGCCAGCCGTAGCGATCGGACGCAGCGGTCAGTCACCCCCGGCCACGGCAAGCGACCGGAGGTGGTCGGCGGCACTCCGATGCCCTCGCTCCGCGCAGGCGCGAAGGTCGTCGCCCGCGAGGCGAGCGACGATGAACCCGGCAGCGAAGGCGTCCCCAGCCCCGGTGGTGTCGCCGACGGGACCGAGCTCGACGGCGGCGACGTCGAAGGGATCTCCGGTCGAGGGAACGACCCGGGCGGGTCTCGGTCCGCGCTTCTCGACCAGAGCGACCGTCGCCAGTTCGCTGGGCCGAGCTTCCGTGGCGAGCACCGCGGCCTCGTCCTCGTTGGCGAAGACGAGGGCCGGCCGGAGCTCGCCGATGAGCTCGACGGCGATGGCCGGACCGAGTGCAGCGAGCAACGACGTCGCCGAGACGTCGAGTGAGACCCCGATCCCCCGCTCGTCGGCGTGGGCGACCAGCGTTGCCGTCGTCTCGCTCAACGGCGGTTCGGCCAGCGAGTAGAGCGGGACGTGCAGGTGCTCGACGCCGTCGAGCCAGCTCGATTCGGGCTGGTGGAGGCTTACCGAGGCGCCGCGATCGGTCAGCATCGACCGCTCCCCGCCGTCGTGGAGGATCACCACGACCGTCCCGGTTCGACCCGCTCGACGGGTCACGACGTCGACGCCCCGATCCGCCAGGTCGGTGATGAGACGGTCGCCGACCGGATCGTCACCGACCTGGCCGATGAAGCGAACCGGCGCCCCGAGCGCGCCAGCAGCGGCCGCAAGGTTGGCGGCGCTCCCGCCCCGCCGGCGGGTGACCACGGCCCGGGTGTCGGCTCCGAGATTGAGGCGCAGCTCCCGTTCCGACGAGGCGCTGGCTGCGAGCTCGTCGACGGCCACGATGATGTCTTCGACCAGGTCACCGACGGTAGCGAGCACCACTCAACGTTACCGAAATGTGCGTCGACAGGCTTGACAAAATGTTGTCATCGTTGTTTGCTACTACTCGTACCAAGGACTCGGTCACCTTGCATGCCTTTCGGGCGCAGGGTGATAGAGGGACCCGTCTACCTCTGGTAGATCGCGGTCTGCATGACTCCTCGGACATCGTTGCGGCGGGAACCAGACGATGTCCGAGGAGGACATGCGTTCGTCGGTTCGGCGCTCGCCCTGGGCACGTCCCGTCCTGGCACTCTGCTCACCCGCGCTCACCGATCCCCGGCGGAACGACCGGCCCCTGTGGCCGCGAGCTGACGGTTCTTCCGCTCGCTGAAGATGACCGCACCCACGAGCAGGGCGGCGATGATACCCAGCGAGTACCACACGTTGAGGTGGTACCACCGCGAAGCCGCCATCTTGAGCCCGACGAACACGAGGATCGCCCCGAGGGCGTGATTGAGGTAATGGAAACGCTGACGGGCGTCGGCCAAGAGGAAATACATCGCCCGGAGCCCGAGGATGGCGAAGGCGTTCGAGGAGAAGATCAGGAACTCCTCGTTCGACAGCGCGAGGATCGCGGGGACCGAATCGACGGCGAAGATGAGATCGGTGGCCTCGACCACGACGAGCGCCGCCAGCAACGGGGTCGCGGCCCGACGGCCGTTGATCCGGGTGAAGAACTTCTGGCCGTCGAGCTCCTTCGAGACGGGCATGACCCGCTCGAGGAGCCTGAGGCCCGCCATCGAGCTCCCCTCGCCTTCATCGTCACGGTGCTGGATCATGCGGATCCCGGTGTAAACGAGGAACAGCCCGAAGACGATCAACAGGAACTCGAACTCGGTGATCAGCGCGGCGCCGGCGAAGATGAACACCGCTCGTAGCGCCAGCGCGCCGAAGATCCCCCAGAACAGCACCCGGTGCTGCAGGGCGACCGGTATCGCCAGGCTCGAGAAGAGGATCGACCAGACGAACACGTTGTCGACGCTGAGCGCCTTCTCGGTGAGGTAGCCGCTCAGGTACTCGCCGAACGCGCCCGAGCCGAAGAAGGCGAGGATGACGACCGAGAAGCCCAGGCCACAGGCGACCCAGGCGCCCGATTCGAGGAGCGCCTCTCGAGTGGAGGGCACGTGCGCCTCGCGGTGCCGGTACAGGTCGATGGCAAGCAGCGCCACGATCAGTACGAGCAATGCGATCCAGGCGGCGGGCGACACGTCGAGAACGACGAAGTTCTCGGCCCGTGACGCTTCGGTGGCGAGCAGGGTTGGTGCGGCTGCGGGTGTCGCCACGTCGTCCTTTCGAGATGCTCACCGGCGGCCATCGGCACCGGAAGTTCGCAATCCTAGCCGTTGGCCTATCCTGGCGATAACCCGCCAAACCACCCCGAAATTGCGTGAGTTGACCCCATGTCGTGCGGTCAACTCACGCGATTTCGGAGACGGGCTATCGTTCCGCTCGAACAGCCAACGACTGAGAAAGCGATGTCATGCCACGTCTGAACCTGCAAGGATCGTCCGCCGTCGTCACCGGAGGCGCGTCCGGGATCGGCGAGGCGTCCGCCCGCCAGCTCGGCGCGCTCGGGGCCCGAGTGGTGATCGCCGACCTCAACGAGGATCGGGGCCAAGCGGTCGCATCGGAGATCGGTGGCCTGTACGTGAAGTGCGACGTATCGAGCGAGGGAGACGGGATCACCGCGGTCGACGCAGCGTCGGAGATGGGGCCCCTCCGGGCGCTGGTCAACTCCGCTGGTCTCGGTCGGGCGGGGCGGACGGTCGACCGGAACAACGATCCGATGCCCCAGGCCGACTTCGACTTCGTGATCCGGATCAACCTCCTCGGGTCGTTCAACATGCTGCGGCTCTCGGCCGCCGCCATGGCCAAGACCGAACCGATCGACAGTGACGGCAGCCGGGGCGCCATCGTCAACATGGCGTCGGTCGCGGCGTTCGATGGTCAGATCGGCCAGGCCGCGTACTCGGCGTCGAAGGGGGGGATCGTCGGCATGACCCTCCCCATCGCCCGCGACCTGGCTGCGGTCGGCGTGCGGGTCAACACGATCGCCCCTGGTTTGATCGACACGCCGATCTACGGCGAGGGCGAGGACTCGGAGAAGTTCAAGGCCCACCTCGGGCAGTCCGTGCTCTTCCCGAAGCGGCTGGGCACGGCCGAGGAGCTCGCGTTCATGGTGGTCGACCTCATCACCAACCCGTACATGAACGGCGAAACCGTCCGGGTCGACGGCGGGATCCGGATGCCACCCAAGTAGCAGCCGGCGGCCTCTGGCTGCCGCCCGGGTCGCCGCGCTGGGCTGTTCAACTCGATCGAACACATGTACGATTGAGGGTATGGAACGGCCACGTATCCACAGCACCACGTCGGACCTGGTCGCTGCCCGGGAACGGATGGAGGCCCGCCTCGTCGCCGGTCTCCCGCCGGCCAAGGGCGACCTCAAGACGCTCTGGGAGTCCTACCAGGCGGCTGTCATAGAAGGGAGGGTCTGGGGCGATCACCGCCTGCCCGACGACCTGGTCGCCGACATGAAAGCCGACCACGATGCCATGGTTCGAGAGCTGCGGAGTCGGGCGGCATCGTGAGCCGGTGGGTGCTGACCAACGGTGAGGAGCTGTTCGTCGCGGGCTCGTACTTCCGACCCGACCTCCAAGTCCAGCTCTACCAGTGGCTGAGCGAGGTGGTGGCGGTCGACCCGTGGGCGCTCGGCGAGCCCGACGACTTCTCCGATCGGTCGGCCCGGCTGCAATGGCTCGAAGACGTCCTCGTCGTGTTGGAGCTCGACGACGCAGCCCGCACGGTCGACGTGCTGTCGATCGAGGTCGTCGTCGCTCCGCCAGCTCTGACCTGAGCCCAACCACTCCGCATCGGCGGCGCCACGGGCCGTGGACCCGACCCAACGGGCCCGGTCCCTGCCCCGATACCCCTCAGCGACCGGAGGCCTGGTAGCGTCATGGCCGCCGGGCGGCAAACGTGGAGGCCTCCTCCTTGCGACCACTTCGCTTCCGGGCCGCGTCGCCGGCCATCTTGGTCATGGTCACCGTGCTCCTGTTCGCCGGCTGCGGATCAGCCGGCGAGCCGGAAACCCTGCGGCACGAAGAACTGGGACCCGATCCGTTCCTCTCGCTCGACGGCCGCCCGATCCCCGCTGAGCTCCAGCCCATACTGCTGCGGGCCTCCGAGGCTGCGGCCGAAGCGGAGCGGGCGCTCGGCGACATCGGCCACGACAGCGAAGCCACCCGGGCCCGACTCGACGCCCGCCTGCAGGCGACGACCGACGTGCTGACCGAGGCCGGCTACGGACTGATCCGGCCCCGCTCGATCGTCGGGGTCGGGCTGCTACCCGGTCAGTTCGATGACATCTGCGACCTCGACACCGTCATCGCTGCCTATGAGGTCGACCATGCGGCCGCCCTGGCCTTCGCCTCGGTGCACGGCCTCAGAACCGGTGACTTGGCCGACTACTTCGAGTCGTTGACTGCGGGCTACCTGATCGACGACGTGATCGTGATCAACCACCGGTTTCGCGACGATTTGCCCCAGCCGTACGAGATCGTGCTCACGGCCGGCACGGCGGTCCTCGTCGACGACGACGGCCTGCCCCGGGTCCGCTGTGTGGGTGCCACACCACTGCTCCCGGCCCAGGTCGACCTCGAAGGGCGCATCATTGCCAACGCAGCGTTCGCCGACGAGGTCGCCGACTCCCGGATCGCGGACGCCGTGCCTTCGCTCCTCGAGAACTCGGTCGACGGCTGGTTCACCAACGACCCTCGACAAGCACTCGGGCCGCCGAACCGGATCGCGGCATCGCTAGGCGACGGCTCCGCGGCTTCCGCCGCCGACTGCCGCTACCACGTGACTGTGCGCTTCGTCGACAACCGCCTGATCGACGGCCCAGGCCCCGACCTCCAGGTCGTCGAGCTCGGGCGCTCCGAGTCGATGTACGTGTCGATCGGCATCGACCCGGACCAGCTCCGGTTCGTCGGCGAGGTCTCCGGCGGGACGACGACGATCGACATCTCCGACGTAGCCGAGGCGGACGAGGAGTTCTCCTACGTGCGGCTGTGCGACGGTCCTGACTCGACCTCGGAGATCCCGGGCTCGGACGTCGACGCTGTCGCCGCGCTCAATTCGGTCAGGCGCTGACCGGCGTCACCTCGAGTCGGGTCCAAGCCCCGACATAGAGAGCGGTCTTCGGCTCGAGCAGGACCGGCTCGCCAACGGTGATCGCCATGCCGTCGACCGACCCGACGAAGGTCCCGTTGGTCGAACCGACATCGGTGACCGACACCGTTCCGTCGTCAGCGACACGGATCACCGCGTGGCGGCTCGAAACCGCCGGGTCGCCGGTCAGGTGGGCGATGTCGAGGTCGGGGTGGATCGCCCGGCTCTGGCTTGTCCGCCCGATGTGGAACTCGGTGCCCGTCAGCTCGATGTCGGTGGCCATCGGCTCGGGGTCGGGGAAGTCGAGCTCCCCTTCGGAGACCACGGCGTCGAAGTAGGTGCGATCGGCGCCGATCGAGAACCGGAGCTTGGCCACGCCGCCCGCGACGGTGACGGCCGGTTGCGCCGTAGCCACCGCCGGCGACTCACCGGAGCCAGGAGCAGCCGCCCCTCCTGTCACCTCGGCGGCGGGAGGGGCGATGATCGGCGGGGTCATGCCCTCGTCGCCGCTCGGAAGCGATCCGGTGATGAAGTCGTATCCGCAGTTCTCACAGAAGATGTCGTCGGGCCCGTGCCCGACGCCGCAGTTCCCGCAGGACAGTTCGCCGTTGCTCATTCGTCTCAGCCCTTCTTGACCCGGACCGTCCGAGTCGAGCGGACGTCGAGCGCCATCTCGTCGGTCCGGTCGACATCCCGCTTGAGACGGACGGTACCAGTGGCTGCATCGTCGACCTCGACGACCTTCTGCAGCAACCGGACCGTGTCCTCGTGGCCGGCCTCGTGCGCGATCTGCACCGCCCGCCCCAGCTTGACCGTGGCCGTAGCCTGATCACCGGTGTCGCGAGCAGCGAGGCCGTCGTGGATGGCATCGGCCAGCTCTGCCTGGCCCGTGTAGTGCGCCACCTCTCGATTGATCCTCGTCGACAGGCGCTCGTCGTCGGTCCAGACCGCCCGCACGAGGGCCGCCGGCTGGTCGACACCGTCGACGACCAACATCACCCGGGCCGCCAGCCGCTCATCACCAACCCCACCGACCGGGATGTTGATCCTGACGTGGTAGTCGCGCTCCTCCTCGCCCGACCATGCGCCAAGCGGGTAGTCGTTCGTCAGGGGGTTCTGGGGCTTGGCGCTACCGGTCAGATCCTCCAATGTCGGTGCGACCTGCTTGACGTATTCGATCTCGGACCCCTTCGGCGTCCACAACCGGAGCTCCACCGATCCAACCTCCCGACCCATCGCCGCCTGGGTCAGCTTCGTGAACTCGGCGGCCATGTCCTCAGGCCGGGGGATGATGTCGACCGTGCCGAGCAGCGCCGATGCGACTTTGCGCAACTCCTCGATCTCCCAGTCGGCACCAAGGCCTCTGGCGTCGCACTGGAACAAGCCGACGCACGCCGCGATCGACTTGTCGAGCACCCAGCTCTCCTCGTGCTGGTTCTTCCCGTCGGTCAGCAGGATCGCGTGCGCGATCGCCTCGGGACGGAGTCCGGCGAGGTAGGCCGCCGCCTGGAGCCAGGTGCCGATCGCCGTGCCGCCTTTGGCTTCGACCCGGTCGACCCGATCCTTGGCCTCCTGCCGGGTTCGGGCGTCGGAGACGGCGAGGCCCTCGTGAGGATAGATCATGTATGCGCCACCGTTGCCGCCGACGACGGCGAAATGGGCTCCGTCACGGATCGTGTCGATGGCGGCCTGGGTGGCATCACGAGCAGCTCGCATCTTGCGGCCGCCCTCCTCGGTCATCGAGCCCGAGGTGTCGATGATGATCATCTGCACCACGTCGGCGGCCGGTGCGGCTCCGGTTGCGCCGCCACTGGAGCGGACCGTGACGATGGCGTCGACCGTTTCCGCGCCCACCGGCAGGAACTCGTTCTGAAACACCTCGGCTACGAAGTCACTCATCGACTCTGCCTCTCTCCTGTACTCCGGCTCGTCCGCCCCCAGCGTCGGCCCGGCGCTGATGGGTTCGTTGCTGCTGGCCCGAGCCAGCATCGGTCGTGGGTGCCCAGAGGGCAACCGTGATGTTGTCGTGCCCACCCCTGCTGACGGCGTGGGCGACGAGCGCATCGGCAAGCGCTCTGGTCGTGGTGTGATCAGACTCTAAACGACCGACCAGCGCAGCGAGTTCCACCGGTGGATCGGCGTAACGCCAAAGCCCGTCGCTGCACAGCAGCAGGCGGCCGGCACCCCGCGAGCGATGGCGGGCGACGTCGGGGTGCGTGTCGAGACTGTCGGCGCCGAGCCACCGGGTGAGGCTGCCCCTGAGCTCGTGGTCGGCAGTGAGCTGCACCGCATCGGCACCTTCGATCCAGTAGGCCCGGCTGTCGCCGAGCCACGCCACCGACACCTCGGTGCCACCGTCGACCGGCCGGCCGATCGCAGCGACGAAGGTCGACGACGGGGGACCACCCTGGGAGTGCGGGGCGTTGGAGACGACCTCAGGCGATGCGGCCGCCATGGCCTGGGCAACCTCGGCGGAGGCGACGAGCGCCTCGGCGATCCGGTCACCGGCACCAGTGCCGGTCGGCGAAGGTCCGTCGCTCAAGGTCGGGCCGCTCCCGCCCGATGCGCCGTTCGACGACCCGAGCCGCTCGATCAGCAGATCCCTGGCTGCGGTGGCGGCGGCGAGCGACGCTTCAGCCGACCCGGGGGTCGACGACACGCCGTCGCACACGACGAGCACAGCACCACCGCCCGGCAGCTGACCCACTGCCGCTGCGTCTTCGTTGTGGCGGTGCCGGAGACCGCGATCGGTGATTGCGACCGTCGCCCCGGCCTCGAAGACCATGTGGTCGCGCTCCTCGGGCTGCTTGTGTCCACACGACATGCAATACCCGTCGTAGGAGATGTCACGATCACCGCACGACACGCAGGGTAGCTGCGGCTCGGCCGACAGATCGGCTCCACACGCTTCGCACCACTTGGCGCCCACCGGCGCCACCTCACTGCATCGTGGGCACTCCATCAGACCAGGCTCCGCGGCCTCACGGAGTTGGCCTTGTCGATCAAGCGGATCCGCTCGGCCTCCTGGGTGGCGAGCCGGGCCTGGGTCCGGTAGGTCTGCTCCAGACCGAGACGCAGCGACCGCTCGTTGAGATCCTGCCCCAGCATCGTGGACGAGCCGCTCGGGATCGTGCCGGCCAACAGGCCGGTCAACGCCCGCTCGTAGACGTCGGCCGAGAGCTCGGCCCGCTCCGCGGCATCGAGCTGCAGCCGCTCGATCGTGGCCGCCGCAGCTTGAAGCTCGGCCACCGTCGGCTGGCCCGACGGCCCACCAGAAACCAGCGCTCGGGCCGAGGCGACCTGGGCGTCGTAGTGGGCGGCCGAGCTCGGGGGCACCCGGTTGAACGCTTCGACCACCGCCTGGGAGTTGCCGGCTTGATGCTGGCAGCGGGCGAGACCGAACGCCGCCGACACGTAGGAGGCGTCAGACGAGATCACGAGGTCGTACACCTCGGCGGCCCGCTCGTACTCGCCGGCCAGCTCCGCCGCCAACGCAACCGCGAGCTTTGGGGCGCTCTCACCGGGCAGTTCGGTCCACACCCGGCTGAACCCCTCGGCCGCCTCGGCCGCCTGGCCGAGCTGGAGCCGGTGGATCGCCCGATACCACTGCACCCGCCACTCCCAGGGGTTGGCCCGCTCGACCTCGGCCAACGATGGCTCGGGGTCCTGGCCGATCTGGACCAGCTCCCGGGCCCGGTGGAGGACGACCTCCGGCGAGGCGTCGACCCGCCCACCGCTGACCGCCGCCTGCAGCAGCTCGACCGATCGGGCCGGGTCCTGCTCGGGAAGGCTCATCAAGAACGGGGCTGCCGGGTCCTCCTCGTTGACTCGCGAGCTCGGCAGGACCCGCCAGTCCGGGACGCTGACGTCGTAGGCCTCGGCCGACATCATCAACAGGTTCGACAGCTGATCGCCTTCGAAGTTGTTCGACGTGGATGCCCGCGGCCGGTTCTCGGAGATGGCGACGATCTCGCGCAGCACCCCGGTGAGCTGCTCGGCCATCTCGCCAGCCGACTGGAACCGGTCGTCGGGATGGAACGCACACGCCCGCAGCAGGAAGCGGTGGAGCGACTCCCAGCGGGCGAACAACGGCTCCTCGTCGCGGGGCGGCAGCGCATACAGGTACGGGCCGTCGTGGAAGACGAAGCGCAACATCAGCACCGCCAGCGTTCGCCCCACGGTGTAGAGGTCGGACGAGATCGACGGTCCCGCGGTGGCCACCTCGGGAGCCTGGAAGCCTTGGGTTCCGAAGATCGCGGCGTGCTCGTCGTCCCTACGCATCACGGCGCCGACGTCGATCAGCCTCACGTCGTCGCCGACGGCCATGACGTTCGCCGGCTTCAGGTCGTTGTACACGAGACCGGCTTCGTGCAAGTAGCTGAAGGCCGGCAGGATCCCGAGGATGTAGGCGATGGCTTCCTGCGGTGGCAGCGGGTCGGCGACACCGCCGTTCTCGGCCCGGCGCCGCTTGAGCTTCGAGTTCAGCGACTCCCCACCGACCATCTCCATCACGATGTAGCCAGCGCCTCGGTGGGTGACGAAGTTGTAGATGTTGACGATGTTGGCGTGGTCGATCTGAGCGAGGAACTGCCGCTCGGCCACGGCCGCCAGCACTGCATCGGGATCGGACTCGTTGAGCAAGCCCTTCAGAACCACCCACCGGTCGGAGACCGCCTTGTCCCGACCGAGGTAGATCCAGCCCAGTCCGCCGTGAGCCAGCGGCCCGAGGATCTGGTATTGGCCGGCCACCAGCTCTCCGGGACGCAGGGACGGTTCGTTGGTTACGAAGTCGAACGGGGTCCGGCAGCTCCCACAGAAGCCCTTGACCCGTCCGGGCTTCCCGTCGGCTGCCCGCCCGACCGGCCGGCCACAGCTCGAGCAGTTGCGGTCGTCCTCGGGCACGACGCCGAGCGCGGCCTGGATCTTCTCCTCGCTCATCACCGCCGCCGACGGGTCGCCGACCGGCGTCGGGGTGACGTCGACGAGGCCTGCCCCGATCCCCCGGCGGGCGCTGGTCGTACGGGTGGACGTGATCGTCCGCCGGCTCTGCGCCGTCGCGCTGCCGGCACCCGGGATGCGGGCCGAGGTGTCGGGCGCCACCGGCGCGGCGATCGAGGGAATGTCGAGGTCGCCGTCGAGCGTCGCCGCCACCTTGGGCGCCGGCCCGCCCGTGCTGGTAGCGGCCAGGCCGCAGCTGTCGCAGTACCCGTCGGCGGCGATGCTCCCAACGCACCCGCCCCGCCCACAGACCGCGCCGACCGCCAGCGACGCACGGGCGGCCGCGTGTTCAGCCCCGTCGACCCCGTCGACGCCCGCCCCGGGGACCGG
>Ga0224508_10004939_pt1 | contig 10831 bp, 11 predicted proteins | sample SF_Jan12_sed_USG_4_FD_170157 | JGI IMG/M metagenome (GOLD analysis project Ga0224508, IMG submission 170157) | Sediment microbial communities from San Francisco Bay, California, United States - SF_Jan12_sed_USGS_21 | ecosystem: Environmental > Aquatic > Marine > Sediment | place: USA... | reverse complement strand
GAAGGTCAGAACCGTGTAGCGCGCCTCTCACCTCGACACGGTCGCCCACTCGCAAATCTTCGAACTCAAAGAAGTGCAGGGCGAGCGCGCTCTGGTCTGCGAGGGTGGTCAGGTCGTCCGTTACGACGTTGTGATGCAGTACCGAGAGCGTGCCGGCCGCTTGGTTTATTGCATTTATCTCGCCGGCCACTACGGTGTCTGCCTGGTATTTGATCGTGACCCTGTCGGCGTCCAGCGTGTTTGGACCCGTCTGGTATCCGTCAACCACTACACGTGCGCCGGGGACGAGATCGCCTACATTGCCCTCGTCGAAGATGGTCCCGCTTTGCAGGCTAACCAGCGTGCTGCCAAGCGAGAATTCGGAGGCGCCAGAGGCAGTAACGAAGGCCTCCAGCGAAACGTTTTCCCCAACAATCGGCGCCGCGCTGTAGGCGTTGCTCACCGTCTCAGCGATCAGCGTGCCGGAGGCAAGCGTCTCGCCTCGCACCAACACCCGTTGCCCCAACTCCAGCATGCCCGTCGGGAAGCCGTCGAGCTGCGCGGTGGAGAAGTCGATCGCTTGTCCGCCGATGGTTGCCCGAGCTGCGCCAGGGTCTAGACTCTGAACCTCGCCGCGGAGAAGCAGGTCGTTAGAAGTAGCGGCCCCGATCCAGGCGGCCACCAGCTCGCCGTTTTCGTCGCGGATGCCATTGATAGAGGCGCGACCACCTGCCACCAGCTCAGTCGCTGCAATGCCCTCGAGCACCGTTCGGCCGTCCAGTTGGATGGTTTGTTCCAGGATGCGCAGCTCGCCCGTGTCGGGGTCGGCGGAGGTGATCTCGCCCCTTACCGCGGTATCCATCTCTATGTGTTCTGCTTCGCCATTGGCGCCTTCGCGCAGGCGAATGTACTGCCCCGGGCTCAAGTCCAGCGGGGTGGCCGGTTGACCGTCCAGCAGTACCGTCGTGTTATCCGTTTCGAGCTCGATCCCGTTAAGGATGACACTGTCAAAACGGTTGGCGATTCCAGTCCGGTCGATGCCCGCGCCACACACGGAAACCAGCAGCAAGAACATCAGCAGGCCAGTCCACGGCCGTGCTGCGCGAATTCGAGGGTAACCGGGTACTCGTGTGGTGCTCATCGTCTCGGTCTCACTTTGTATCGGTCTCACTATCAGTGGGATATTCGAAGAAATACACGCCCACCCCCATGCGGCGTGGCTGTTGGCCATTGTCGTCCTTGCCTTTGTTGGCAAGTTCATGCTTGGTCAACCAGTCGTCGATCTCTTCCAGGAGCCGCTGGCCCTTCATCTCTGCGAGCGCGGCAAGTCGGCTGCTAACGGAAGCGGGCATGCCGTCGTTGGAGGCGATGCCTTCGAAGCGGGGCGGGCGCTCATGCTGCATGTTCAGGTTGTGAGCCAGCGTGTGGGCGTGATCGTGCAGGGCGACGCCCATCTGACGGACGATGTCCGGATCGAGGCTGGAACGTAAGTAATGGCGGCTGAGCACGCGTAGTTTGCCGTACTCCGTCTCTTCGATGACATTGATCGCCTTCATCTCTTTCTCGAGCGCGCTGGGCGGGATATCACCCGCATAGCGCTTCAATAGTGCAAGAAAACTAGGGGCCGGCCCCCTGGGGACAAGCTCCAGGGGGCGGCCCGAGGCGTCCAAGAACGCCCCGTCCTGGTACCAACCACTCAGAACTCTCGAGATACGAGAAGCGGGAGGAGTACGTATAACGGTGTCGGCGGGACCTTCCAATTCTCTGCGAATTGTGCCCACCTCCCGGCGGCTGAGACCGGTCATCATCGCGACTCGCGTGAGATTGGTTGGCCGACCCTTTATACCGTAGTCCTCCCTAGCAACCTCGACAAACACCCTCTTGAGGCTTTCAGCAAACTCGCGCCATCCGACGCCACTGCGCAGTAGGATCTTGACCACCGGCCGCAGGAGGTGGCGGCAAGCGTTTAGTGTCGATCCTCCAGCATCCATATTTGTAACTGGTTAGCACAAATAAGACCAAGCTGCAACAAAGTGCCGGCAACAGAAGCCGGTATTCTGTCGGTGGGCGCGGAGAGTCGCATATAGCCTCAGATGTGCAAATGGTGTGCACCGGACCGGCGCAAAAGCCGCTTGACATAACTCGACGGGCGCTTGACATAACTCGAACGCCCGCGCAACTCAGAATTGGTGATCAGGTTCCGGGCTGGCGAAAATTAACGTGGTAAGATGCCGCGCTTTCCATTCCTGGGTGATGAAGAGACACGAGAGTGACCGAAGGGCACAGCGGGCATTTGAGCGGGCGAGGTCTGCATCTTTGGCGGGGTGACCGCTGCCTGTTCCGCGACCTGTCCATCGAACTGGAAAGCGGTCAGCTGCTGCATGTCACAGGCTCAAACGGTTCCGGGAAGACCAGCCTGCTGCGGGTCCTGTGCGGCCTGAGCCAGCCCGATGAGGGTGCGGTGCGCTGGCGCGGCGGGCTCATTGAGCGGCTGGAAACCCGATATTCGGAACAACTCGCTTATCTGGGACACCTGGAAGGCAGCAAGGGGGACTTGAGTGCCCTCGAGAATCTGAGGTTTCACTTCAGCCTGAGGCAGCCGCTCGAGGACGGAGTGATTGAAGAGGCATTGGCGGAGATGGGTCTGTCCCGCGTCCGCTCGCTTCCGGTGCGTTTTCTATCGGCGGGGCAGCGGCGGCGTGTTGCGTTGGCCCGCACTATCCTGTCCGAGGTGCCCATGTGGATCATGGATGAGCCCTACGCGAACCTGGACACTCAGGGACGCGCTCTGGTGACTCACAAAATCACCGAGCACTTGGTAGCCGGCGGGCTGGTTGCGATGGCGGTCCACGAGGCTTTGACCTTCGACATCCGTCGCATTGTGCCCCTGGAGCTTGGCGAATGAGCCGAGCGGGCTGGACAGGCGCCTTCGTGAGCCAGGTGCGGTTAGATCTCAGAGTGGCTTTTCGCCGCTGGGGGCAGATGCTCAATCCCCTGATGTTCTTTCTTATGGTAACCACGCTCTTCCCTCTGGCTGTGAGTCCGGAGCTGTCGCTGCTCAGAGACATCTCTCCGGGTGTTCTATGGGTTGCCGCGCTGCTATCCTCTCTCCTGGCGTTGAACGTATTGTTCCACTCGGACGTGGATGACGGGAGCATGGAGCTTCTGGTCTTGAGCCCGCAGCCGCTGGCCCTGTTGTTGCTGGCCAAGACTGCTGCTCACTGGCTGATTAGCGGTTTGCCACTCGTCGCGATTTCACCGTTGGCCGCAGTGGGATTGAATATGCCATACGACGCACTTGGCGCACTGATGCTGTCGCTCTTGCTGGGGACTCCCATCCTGAGTTTGATCGGGGCCATCGGTACGGCCTTGACGGTAGGTTTGCGCCGGGGCGGGGCACTGCTGTCGCTGCTGGTGTTGCCGCTGGCGATGCCGGTATTGATCTTTGGTGCGAGGGCCACCGATATGGCACTCACGAGCATCGATCCGCGCGGCGCTCTTTACTTGCTCGCCGCGATGTTAATGCTTGCGCTGACTCTGGCGCCTTTTGCCATGGCTGCCGCGATCCGCATCAGCCTGGACTAGAACGACTCTGATTATGTGGAAATTCTTTCACCAATTCGCCTCGCCGCCGCATTTCTATCGTCTTGCTGGCAACATATATCCGTGGTTCGGCTGGGCCGCCCTGATCGTTATCGTCGCGAGTAGCTACGGTGGACTGGTCTGGGCGCCGCCCGACTACCAGCAGGGGGATGGCTTCCGGATTATCTACGTGCACGTACCGAGCGCCTGGATGTCCATGTTCATCTACGTATACATGGCGATCTCGGCGGGCATCGGCCTCATTTGGCGTATCAAGCTGGCCCATGCCATGGCCGCGGCCAGTGCGCCTCTGGGCGCGTCCTTTACGTTTCTCGCGCTGGTGACGGGATCCATCTGGGGTAAGCCAATGTGGGGCACCTGGTGGGTATGGGATGCCCGGCTAACGTCGGAACTAATACTGCTGTTTCTGTATCTAGGATATATGGCGTTGCGTTCTTCCATCGAGGATACGAACCGGGCCGACAGAGCCAGCGCGGTCCTGGCGCTGGTCGGCGTGGTCAATGTGCCCATCATCCACTACTCGGTGGAGTGGTGGCATACGCTGCATCAGGGGCCGACGGTAACCAAGTTTGCTGCGCCGTCCATCACGGTCGAGATGCTGTTGCCGATGTTGACGATGATGCTGGGATTTACGCTGTACTTTTTCGCGCTGTTGCTCATGAGTGTGCGGGGAGAGGTCCTGCAGCGCGAGCGGCACTCAAAATGGATAAACGAGTACGTTTGATAGAAGCATGGCAGATTTCTTTCAAATGGGGGGATATGCAGCCTACGTGTGGAGTGCCTTCGGCATCACCGCAGTGGTGCTGATTGCCAACATTGCGTTGACTAAACGCCGACATAATAATGTTCTCAGCCGAGTCAGGCGGCTCAGAGCCGGAGGTAACGATACATGACCCCCCGACGACAAAGGATGCTTTCCGTAGCCATCGTGGTGATCGGCGTTGCGGTTGCCGCGGGCTTCGCCCTGCGGGCCTTCAACGAAGATCTACTCTTCTTCTATAGCCCCAGTCAGATTGTTGCCGGCGAGGCGCCGGAGAACCGCACTTTTCGCGTCGGAGGGCTGGTGATAGACGGCAGCGTCGAGCGCGAGCCCGGCAGCCTCGAAGTACGTTTCGTGCTGACGGACAACGCCCACGATGTGCCCGTGTCTTATTCCGGCGTGTTGCCGGACCTGTTCCGCGAGGGCCAGGGCATCATCGCCCACGGCCAGATCAGGCCGGACGGGCTATTCGTTGCCGATACCGTGCTCGCGAAACACGACGAGAACTATATGCCGCCGGAAGTGGCAGAATCGCTGAAGGAGGTCCACCAGCGGGCAAGCGGGGGTGAAACGTGATTCCCGAGCTCGGGCACTTCGCCCTGATTCTCGCCCTGTGCCTGTCACTGGCACTGGCTGTCTTTCCGCTCGTCGGCGCCCATCAGGGCCGCTCCTCGTGGATGTTGGTGGCGAGGACCGCGGCGGCCGGGCAGTTCGTGTTTGTGGCTTTCGCATTCGGCTGCCTGGTCTGGGCCTTTTTGCACAACGACTTCTCGGTCCTTTACGTGGCAACCAACTCGAATTCCGCTCTGCCCATCCCCTACCGCGTCGCGGCGGTGTGGGGCGCGCACGAGGGTTCCCTGCTGCTCTGGGTGCTGATATTGGCGGGGTGGACGCTCGCCGTCGCGACCTTCAGCAAGAATCTGCCCGAGCGCATGGGCAGCAGAGTCCTGGGGGTGCTCGGATTGATCATGGTCGGCTTCCTGCTGTTCGTGCTGATGACCTCGAATCCCTTCGACCGACTCATACCGGCCGCGCTGGATGGCAACGACCTGAACCCGCTGCTGCAGGATCCAGCCCTGGTCATCCACCCGCCGATACTCTATATGGGCTACGTGGGTCTGTCGGTGGCGTTCGCTTTCGCCGTGGCCGCCATGCTGGAAGGGAAGCTGGATTCGGAATGGGCACGCTGGACACGGCCCTGGACTATCGTGTCCTGGATGTTCCTTACCCTCGGCATCGCCCTGGGCAGCTGGTGGGCCTACTACGAGCTTGGCTGGGGCGGCTGGTGGTTCTGGGATCCGGTGGAGAACGCCTCGTTCATGCCGTGGCTAATGGCAACCGCACTGATCCACTCGCTGGCGGTCACCGAAACCCGCGGCCTGTTCAAGAGCTGGACGCTGCTCCTGGCGATATTCGGTTTTTCGTTGAGTCTCTTAGGCACTTTCCTGGTGCGCTCCGGCGTGCTGATCTCGGTCCATGCGTTCGCGAGCGATCCCAGCCGCGGGCTGTTCATACTGATCTATTTGGCAGTTGTGATCGGGGCTGCCTTGGCGCTCTTTGCCTTCCGCGCGCCCAAGGTTACAACCAAGCAGGGGTTTCGTCTGTTGTCGAGGGAGACTTTCCTCCTGTCCAACAACATCCTCCTGGTAGCGGCGACGGCCCTGATTCTGCAGGGCACGCTCTATCCTCTGTTCATGGATGCGCTCGCGCTCGGCAAGGTCTCCGTGGGTCCTCCCTACTTCAACAGCGCGTTTCTGGCCCCTGTTTTGCCCTTGCTTCTGCTGCTTGGCTTCGGGATGCATGCCGCGTGGATCAGGCAGGATCAGCAGAGCCTGCTCAAGCGGTTGCGGGGCGTGGCAATCGTCGCACTGGCGGCTGGAGTGGTGCTGCCGTGGGCCGTTTTCGACTCAACAAAGCTGCTGACGGTAATCGGGTGTGTGCTGGGTCTTTGGGTGCTCCTGTCTTCCCTGATCGAGCCGCTCGCCAGGCTCAGGGACGGGAAACGCCTGACTCGCGGTCTGGTTGGCATGAGTGTGGCCCATATCGGCGTGGCGGTGTGTGTGCTCGGCGTGACGATCACGTCGGCCTACAACATCGAGACGGACCTCGGTGTGGAGCCGGGCGAGACGGTCACGGTCGGCGGTTACGATTTTACCTTCCAGGGCATCCGCAGGGTGGAGGGCCCGAACTACAGTGCCGACGAGGCCGACGTACGCATCACACGTGACGGCGAGTTTGTTGCGGAGCTCAAACCGCAGAAGCGGGTATACCGGGTTCAGAAAAGCCCCATGACCGAGGCGGGCATCGATGGCCGAATGGGCCGCGATCTGTTCGTGGCGCTAGGTGACCCCCTGGGCGGCGGCGCTTGGAGTATGCGTATCCAGTACAAGCCGTTGGTCAGGTTCATCTGGATCGGGGCAATACTCATGACCCTGGGCGGGGGGCTCGCGGCTAGCGACCGGCGCTACCGCGTCGCCGTGAGGCATCGTGAGCGTGAGAAGGAGCCGGTCGGCGTGCCGGCTGGAGAACCTGCCTGATGCTGCGCTATCTCGTTCCGGTAGCGGTGTTTGCCGTGCTGGTAGGATTTTTTTTCAGAGGCCTGTATTTGAAGCCCTCGGAAATTCCCTCGCCGTTCGTCGGCAAGGCTGCGCCGAGCTTCGAGCTGCCGCGCCTGCACGATCCCGAGCAACGCTTGAGCAATGCCGACATGCAGGGCAGCGTGTCGCTGTTGAACGTGTGGGCAACCTGGTGTTTCGCCTGCCGGCAGGAGCACCCTGTCCTCAATGAGATTGCAGAGTCGGGCGTCGTACCGATTTTCGGTCTCAACCTGAAGGATCAGCGGCCGTTGGCGTTGCGCTGGCTGGAGCAGCTCGGCGATCCCTACGCGGCGACCGGCTTCGACGGCGACGGAAAAGTGGCGCTGGACTGGGGAGTCTACGGCGCGCCGGAAACCTTCCTGGTAGACGCCGACGGGACGGTGCTTTATAAGCACATCGCCCCCATCACACAGGATGTGTGGCAACAGGAACTGCTGCCGCGTATTCAGGCTGCGCAGAGTCGGCAATGATAGTACGCCTAGTCTTGTGCTTCCTGCTGATGCTGGGCTTCTCCGCGAGTCTGCTCGCCATCGACAGCGAGCCGGCGTTTACGGACCCGGCGTTACAGGCACGCTACGATCGCCTTACCGAAGAGATTCGGTGCCTCCAGTGCCAGAATCAGCCCATCGCAGATTCCAACGCCGGCATTGCTGCCGATCTGCGCCTCAAGGTCAAGGAGCTGATAGCGGCCGGCAAGACCGATCAGGAGATCCTCGACTATGTGGTTGCAAGATACGGCGATTTCGTGCTCTACCGGCCGCCGTTCGCGCCACGTACCTGGCTGCTGTGGGGCGGTCCTTTCCTGTTTCTGATCATCGGCCTGCTGGTCGCCGTTAGTGTAATCTTTAAGAAATCGCGATTGGTAGACGATGAAGATGAGCTCGAAGTTGAAGAGACGGGCTGAGATACAGTGAGTGCTTTCTTACTGCTGAGCGTGCTCATGCTGCTTGGGGCTGTGCTGGCGGTGGTGGTGCCGCTCGTCCATGCGCAGACCAAGTCGGACGCCGATCCCAAAGACAGGTCCTTCAATTTGGGCGGCGCGCTGAGCGCTGTGATTGTCGTGCCCGCGATCGCACTCGGTCTCTATGCGAAGCTCACGAGCTGGGAATGGGATTCCGATTCCGAGTCTCCCCACGCCGCTTCTTCCACTGATACCGGCGCACGTCCCAGTGCGAGCGCTTCAGGCAGCAGTATGCCTTCCGTGGAGGAACTGCTGCCAGGCCTGCGGGAGAGGCTGGAACGCGAGCCGAACGACCTTAACGGCTGGCGCATATTGGGACGTTCCTACGCGACGTTGAACCGTTATGCTGAGAGCATCCAGGCCTACAAGCGGGCCTATGAGCTTACCGGCGGGCAGGATGCGGACGTGTTAGCCGAGTACGCCGAAGCGATGATACTCGCCGATCGGACGAGCCTGATGGGCGAGGCAGGTGACCTCGTCGAACAGGCGCTGAGCCTCAATTCTGATAACCCCAAGGCGCTGTACTTTGGTGGCATGAAGGCCTACTTCAGCGAGGACAAAGTCACGGCGCGGGCGCGCCTGTCACGCGTGCTCGCGATGTCTCCACCGGAGGGTATCGCGCAGACGATCGAGAATCTCATCGCAGAAATAGACGGTGCCGGCGTATCCTCGCCGGTAACCGCTTCCGTTGATGAACCAGCAGCCGGTATACGATTATCGTTGAGCGTTGCCCCGGAACTCGCCTCGCGGCTGAGCGCGTCGAGTCCGCTGTTCGTGTTTGCCCGCCAGGCAGGTGTCAGCAGTGGTCCGCCGCTAGCAGTAGTGCGGCGCCAGGCCGGTGAACTTCCATTGACTATGCAGCTCACGGATCGGGATGCGATGCTGCCGGGAACCAAACTTTCGAGTTTCGAATCGCTACAGTTTGTCGCGCGGGTGTCCTTTGGCGGAACGCCCCAGGCGCAGAGCGGTGATTTATTCGGCGAGCGGCAGTACAGCTCGATCGAGGGCGGCGATATCAGCCTTGTAATCGACAAGGTTGTCCCCTAGCGAGACTGCGGCACGCCCAGGCAGATGACGACTCGCCTCGAATTCAATGCGCTGCCTTCGGCAATTCAAGTCTACCTCAAGGCATTGACTGCCAAGAGACCGAGCCTCCTCAAAGCCGGTGACAGCGTTGGCCGCATCGAGGCCGGCATAGACAGCCTAGCGGCGGAACCCGCGAAAGTAATGGCCTACAATGAGGTGTGCGGTTTCCGGGATGGCGAACACATGCCGCCGTCGTTTCCCCACATCCTGGCTTTTCCATTGCATCTGGCGATGCTGAGTTCCGACGCCTTTCCCATCCGGCTGCCGGGCCTCGTACATGTGGGAAATCGAATCGTCCAGCACGAGCCGGTACCCCTTCAGGAGCCACTCAGCATCGAATGCAGTCTGGAGGGGCACCGGGAGACGGATCGCGGCCAGGAATTTGATCTGTTGACGGAATGCCGGATCCAGGGCCGGAAGGTATGGGAAGAGAGCAGTGTCTTTCTGGCACGGAAGAGGTCTACCGCCAAGAAGACTAAAAGCAAGCCGCAACCTGATCATCCAATGACCAGCGGACAGAACGCTCAGATTATCAGCTGGGAAGTGCCGGCCAATATGGGCAGGCGCTACGCTCGTGTGTCCGGCGACTTCAATCCCATACACCTGAGCACGCCGACCGCGCGTCTGCTGGGCTTTCCCAAGGCGATCGCGCATGGCATGTGGACTATGGCGCGCTGCGCGGCGGAGCTGGACTGCGATTGGCCGGCTCTATCCTTGGAAGTGCAGTTCAAGCTGCCCCTCTTTCTACCCTCGTGGGTGAGCCTGCAGTTCCTGCGCGCCAGTCACGGGATAACGTTCCGACTGAGCGACTCTGGCGGCGATAAGCCTCATTTGGAAGGCAGGACTGATAGACTGGAATCATGAATTTGCGAACACTACTTGATCGGGTCGATACGGCGCGCAGGGAGTTCCTCAGGAAGATTCTCCTGGGCAGCGGTGCGGCGATGCTTGGGCGCAATGCGCTGGCTGCCCAGGATGCCAAGGTGTTGACGCGGCCGATACCGTCGTCCGGTGAAGCGCTCCCTGTCGTTGGCGTGGGGACGTGGCAGGCCTTCGACATCGGCGGCAGTGCGGAACAACTCGGCTCTCGCCAGGCCGTTCTCGAGATACTTCTGCGCCACGGCGGTAGCGTCATCGATTCCTCTCCGATGTATGGAAGCGCCGAATCCGTCGTCGGCGAGCTGCTCGAGAAGATGGGCGCACACGACCGGGCTTTTCTTGCAACCAAGGTCTGGACCCGGGGCGAGGGGTTCGGCATCGACCAGATGCAGGATTCTTTGCGCAAGCTTCGGACCGACAAGATCGAGCTCATGCAGATCCATAATCTGCTGGACTGGCAGACTCACCTCAAGACGCTTAGGAAGTGGAAAGAGCAGGGCACCATTCGCTACTTGGGCATTACCCACTATCAGGCTTCCGGATATCCGGACATGATGCGGATCATGCGCCACGAACCGCTGGATTTCATCCAGTTGAACTACTCCATCCTGACCCGCGAGGCGGAGCGCGAAATCCTGCCCCTGGCCGCTGACAAGGGGATCGCGGTCCTCACTAACAGGCCCTATGACGGAGGCGGTCTATTCAGTCACGTTCGGGGTGCCGACTTGCCGGGGTGGGCGCGGGACATCGACTGCCATTCGTGGGGACAGTTCGCATTGAAATACATACTCTCCCATCCGGCGGTCACCTGCGTGATTCCCGGTACGGGGAGCCCTCAGCACATGGAAGACAACATGGGCGCCGGCCTGGGACGGTTACCCGACCCAGAGACTCGGCGCCGCATGGTTACCCTGATTGAGGGACTCTAGCTCAGTGGTGCGCTAGGACCCGTCGATCATGATGGGC
>Ga0224508_10004938_pt1 | contig 10831 bp, 10 predicted proteins | sample SF_Jan12_sed_USG_4_FD_170157 | JGI IMG/M metagenome (GOLD analysis project Ga0224508, IMG submission 170157) | Sediment microbial communities from San Francisco Bay, California, United States - SF_Jan12_sed_USGS_21 | ecosystem: Environmental > Aquatic > Marine > Sediment | place: USA... | reverse complement strand
ATGGATTGCCTGCTGCGCCCGATCCCGGGCCGTTGCCATCAAGCGTTCCTTGGGCACAACCTCGTCTACCAGGCCAAGCTTGAGTGCCTTGCGGGGCCGAACGGACCGGCCGGTCAGGATGAGGTCGAGGGCTGGGGCAATGCCGATAAGACGGGGGAGCCGCTGAGTACCCCCGGCCCCCGGGAGAAGGCCAAGCTGAATTTCGGGCTGGCCGAGCTGGGTCTTCCGCTCGTCGTCCGAGCAGACCCGGCCGGTGCACGCCAGGGCCAGCTCGAGACCGCCTCCCAGGCAGGCACCGTGGATGGCGGCCACAACCGGCTTTCCCAGCCTCGCCAGCCGGTCGAAGGCGTCTTGGACCGACTTGAGGGCGGCTTCCGCACTGGCGGCATCCGTTAGGGTGCTGAACCAGCGAATGTCGGCACCGGCCACAAAGTTGTCTGGCTTGGCCGAGCCGATCACAACTGCCCGGATCGCGCTGTCGGTCTCGAGGCGATCGAGAATCGGAACCAAATCTGCCCCCGTCTCCGGAGAAAGCGTGTTTAGCACCGCGCCGGCCTGATCCATGATCAGGGTGGCAATTCCGTCAGCGTCGACGTCAAATGTGAAATGTGTGAGATCCATGATCAAGAGTCTGCTCACGCACGGGCAGAATCACGAATCGGCGGCGGCTCGCCCGCCGACATACCGATCAAGTCTCTGCTGACACAGCCGAAGATGAATATCAAGTTATGTAAGGACTGCCCATGCCCGCACCAATTCTCGAGGCTGAGCCAGAGCGTCTCGCCGAGCTCAGGTCGTACCGGGTGCTCGATACCCGGCCAGAGCAGATGTTCGACGACATCACGTTCCTCGCATCGGAGATTTTCGAGACGCCGATTGCGCTGTTGAGCCTGGTCGATCACGATCGCCAATGGTTCAAGTCTTCAGTCGGCTTGGACGTCCCCGAAACTCATCGCGACCTGGCCTTCTGTGCGCATGCCATCTGGGATCCGACCGAAGTGATGGTGGTGGAAGACGCCGCTTACGACCCGCGGTTTGCTCATAACCCTTTGGTAGTCGACGATCCGTCCATCCGGTTTTATGCCGGCGCACCGCTTCTGACCTCGACCGGGAACGCCCTCGGCACCCTGTGCGTCATCGATCGAGTTTCCCGCCAACTCAGCTCCGAACAGGAGAGCGCGCTCCGGGCGCTGGCCAGGCTGACCATGGGCCAACTCGATATGCGACGCGAAATCCTTGAGCTGCGGGACGAGCTCGAGGGCACCGGCCGCACGCAGGCCGCCTAGCTACCGTTAGCGGCCGGGAGGCAGGCTACGGAGTACGGAATTCAAACCGTCGGCGACTATGACGCCGTCTTGGCGGCGGCCCTTTGGGCCGAAGAGCGGGGTCTTGCCAGCTTCGCTCGGCCCGACCATTACTCGCACAGCTCCCGGGGAGATCGGGTAGCCGAGCCCGTATACGACGCATTTCCTCAGCTGGCAGGTCTGGCTCGGGAGACCGAGCAAATGCCCGGCTACTTTTTGGCTTGTTCGTAGTAGGGGTTCGACCCACCGGCGTGGTCGGTGACATCGATTACCTTCGACACTTCGGGCACCATGTCTTTGAGGGTGGATTCGATGCCCTGAGAGAGCGTGACGGTTGCCATGCCGCATCCCTGGCACCCGCCGCCCAGCCGAACATATACGGCACCGTCCTCGACCGCCACGACCTCGGCAACGCCTCCGTGGGAGGCGATGGCCGGATTGATCATCTCGGTCACAACCTGAACCACTCGCTCCGCCACCTCGCCGGTCAACTCGGGGAGGGGGCCGCCGTTACCAATGTTGGGGCTTGGTGAGTTCGGGTTTTCCAGCATGAGCCCGGGATTGAGGAGGTCGCGGGACATCTTGACCGTGGCTCCCCGCAAGTTCTCAATGTCCGCTTCGGGGATCACGAAGGTGAGTCCACCGTGTTCCTCCAGGTGAACTCCTTCGGGAGCCGTCTCCAGCACCATGAGAGCCATCTCATAGGCGTACTTGTCGCCGGCCAACCCGGAGATGGCTAGGACGAGGCCGAGCTCGTCGGCATCCGGCTCCTGGTCGCGGATAGCCAACAGGCGCTCGAGAGCGGCCGGATCGACGGAAATCAGTGAATCCATGGTGACATCGTAGATGGACGCGGACGCTTGTGCGGTGCGGCAGTATGACGGTGATGAAACGGGTTGTGCTCCTTGCCTCCAGCCAGTCCTACCGGACCGGTGATTTCGTATCAGCTGCTCGGTTGCTGGGCCTTGATCCAGTAGTGGCGACGGACGCGCCACCGCCGCTTGGGGCTGGTCAGATCCAGATCGATCTCACGGAGCCGGCCGAGGCCGTCGCAGCCATCGTTGCCCTGGATCCGCCGGCCGACGCCGTGGTAGCCATCGACGACCAGGGGGTGGGGATCGCCGCCCTCGCCACGACCGAGCTGGGACTCCTGGGCAATCCGCCCGCCGCCGTGGCCGCCACCCGCGACAAGCTGCTCATGCGCCGGTCGCTGGAGTCGGCCGGGGTGGCTCAGCCTGCCTATGGGTCGGCCCTGCCCGGGCAAGCAGCCGCGGCCGCCTCCGCCATCGGGTTTCCAGTAGTCGTCAAGCCGACTGGTCTGGCTGCCAGTCGCGGCGTAATCCGAGCCGACGACGTGGCCGCCGCCAAGCGAGCCGAGGTCAGGATTCGGTCGATCCTGAGCGATGCCGGGGCCGATCCGGATCAGCCGCTGCTCGTCGAGGAGTATCTCCCCGGCACCGAGTTGGTGGTTGAGGGACTCGTGATCGACGGAGCGCTCGAGGTTCTTGCCCTGATCGACAAGCCAGACCCGTTGGAGGGCCCGTACTTCGAGGAGACCCTCCTGGTTACGCCGTCCCGCCATCCCGATGCGATTCAGGACCAGGCGATTGCGCTGGCGAGCGCCGGGATCGAAGCACTTGGCATCGTCACGGGACCGGTGCACGCCGAGGTGCGGGTTGCCCCCAACGGCGGCTGTCGACTGCTCGAGCTGGCGGCCAGGTCGATCGGCGGGCTGTGCGGCCGGGCACTCACCTTCGGGTTGGTCGGTGAATCCCTCGAGGTGTTGATTCTCCGAGCCGTGCTCGGTCGCGCTCCGGTGGATTCTGCGCTGGCCCGGCCGGCTGCCGGCGTCCTGATGCTTCCCATTCCAGGCACCGGCGTCCTGGCGGGTGTTGAGGGGCTGGACGAAGCAGCGAAGGTGGATGGTGTCGATGACATCAATATGACAGTGACTCCCGGCCGCCGGGTGGCGGCCCTCCCGGAAGGGGATCGCTATCTGGGGTTCGTGTTCGCTTCGGGCCTCGACGCCGACGCGGTCGAGGCCGCGCTCCGCCGGGCTGCCGCCTCCATCACGGTGGTGGTCGACGGCGAGGAGCTCCCATCGGTGACGCCCTCGGCGTAGTCGCGCTACCTTGGGCTGACACGACCGGCGAATGAGGGGTGAGCATGCAACGGAATCTGGCTTGGGTGGCGCTGGCCCTCGGGAGCATCTGGCTGGCCGTGGCCATCATCAGCCTCACCTCGCCCGACCTCGTGTACGGCGCAGAGCGTGACACCTTTCCGCTGATTCCGGCTGTGACCTGGATGTCCGGTGCGGCCGCCTCCAGCTATGTGCTGCGTGCGCTGGTCACTCGCCACCCGACTCGGGAAGACCAGCAGCATGCCTGGGTTGGCATCGCGTTGTCGACGGCGGTGATCTGGGCCCTGGTCACGCTGGTGATCCTGTTACTCCCGACCTTCGACTTCACCGTGACCGACGACCCAATCTCGATCCCTCTCGGTCATCTCGTGGCGCCGGCCGCGGCTGCGGTCGCTTCCGGTATCGCCGCCCAGTATGTGCCGTTGCTAACTGATGCTGCCGCCGATTCTGACGAGGACGAGTTCGAAGTCGAGTAGGCCCGCGTACTCCGGAGGATGGGGTACTACTACTGCCAGTAGCCGGCCAGGGGAACCCAGTCGCCGGCGCCCCACACAAAGGACTGGTCCGTCGGAGCGGCTGCTCCGCCGCTGGCGTTGGTGTTGGTGAGGTAGACCGTGGTGTTGGAACTCCGGAATATGCCGGCAGTGTTGGTGCCGTCGTTATTCCAGTCCCCGGCCACGAAACGATCGGACGGATTCCCGAAGAAGTAGTTGGCAGCAGTGCCGGCGACCGCTCCCGGGCCGATCGGGGTCTCGTTCGTGTAGTAGACGAAGCCGTCGGACTCCCGATACAGGAAGACGGCATCCTTTCCGTCTCCGTCGCCATCGCCGCCAAAGGCCCGGTCGCCCGGCACGCCAAAGAAAAAGTCGTAGTCGGTCGGCACCGGAAGCCCCCCGCTTCCGTTGGTGTCGGTAAGGAAGATGCGGCCACCACGGTTGATGCCGAGCGTGTCCTTGCCGTCGCCGTTCCAGTCGCCGACAAAAACTTCGTCGCCGGGATTTCCGAAGAAGAAGGTGAATTCGGCTACACCGGAGCCTCCATCGGGTGGGAGCGTGTTGGTGAGGTAGGCAAATCCGCCTCCCGGCCCCTGTCGCCAGGCCCCCGGAGTGTCGAGGCCGTCGCCATCCCAGTCGCCGAATAGAGGAATGTCGCCTGGATTGCCGTAGAAGAAGGTGTAATCCGGGTTGCCGGGCCGCCGGATGTGCCAGCGGCCGCTCGGCTCGACCAGCAGCACCTGCTCTCCGTCGGCGGCCAGTTGTGGCGCCAGGGCGGCCGCCCATTTGGCGGCCATTTTGGCCCGACCTGAAGCGTTGGGGTGGACGTTGTCGGCTTTGAGGTCAGTGTTCGTACTGAACCCTGCTCGATGGTCGACGAGGATGATGGGGGAGTTGGGAGTTGATGAGTCTCCGGCAATGCGCGCCCAGACATCATTCATGCCTTCCACCGACTGGCCGTTGTTGTCGAGACCACCGTCGTGAGTGATATCACATCCGAGGTACCCAGTGGAGGGGGATTGCCCCTGGTTGCAGGGGATGAGTTGGGCGAGGTAGATGGTGACGTTTGGGTTGTTGAGACGGAGTTTGGCCACGAGGTCCCGATAGATCAGTTCCAGCGTATTGATATACGACTGGTCCCAATCAAAGTCGACGCCGTTGGGGTCGTTGGTTCCGAGGTGGACGAGGGCAGCGTCATAGCTGAGGTTAAAGGCGTCAGCCATCTCTGCGATTCGCTCAACAGTCTTGGCACCGCCCCGTCCCTCGTGATCGGGGTCGAATCCCGGAGCGGTACAGGCACCGGCCTGCGAAAGGCCTCCCACAAAGTCAACGCCGCTCAGGAGCCCCCATAGGTCGCAGCGGTAGGCGGTGTCCCCGTCGTGGCCCTCCGTTATCGAGTCGCCGACCAGCAGTATGCGAGTTGGCCCCGCGTCCGCAGCGGCAGGGGCCGCAATCACCGTCCCAAAGACGGCGAGGGCCGCAATGAGCGTGCGCCAGCTAGCAGGTCTCACTTTGTTCTCCACCCGTCGAATCAGCCACTCTTAGTGGCCGTTAGCTACTCAGCGTACTGTAGGTTCTTACTCGGCGTATGACATTAGGCGGGATCTTCGGGTATCACCGGACGTGGGTCTCCGCGTAGGCGGTCACCTGATTGCGGTAGTCGGTCTTTTCGTCGTCCGGGAGCCAGCTGGCAGCAAAGGCGTTGCCGACTAGTTGGGTCATTTGGGGTTGGCTGAGGTCGGCCGCCTCCTGGACGGCCTGGAGGTTCTCGTTCATGTACCCGGGAAAATACGCCGGGTCGTCTGAGTTGACGCACACCGTCAACTCCAGCTCGAGCATGCGCCTGATCTCGGCAGCCTTCAGTCCGTCGGTGACATAGCTATTGGAGATCGGGCACACCGTCAGCCCCAGTCCCCGAGTGCGGATTTCGGTGACCAGTTCCGGGTCGTCAAGGGCGTTGACGCCGTGGTCGATCCGATCCACTCCGATGTCATTGAGGCACTGCCAGATGTGATCGGTCGAGTTGGCCTGGTCGACATCACAGTGCATCGTCAACCGATACCCGCGCTGGCGAGCGGCGGCGAACACGTCGACGAACTTGATGGGTGGGTTATCCCGCTCGTCGGAGTCGAGGCCAACACCGATAATCCACTCGCGATATCCGTCGGCGGCCTCCAAGGTCTCCATTGCCGACTCAGCGCTCATGTCGCGCAGGAAGCACATGATGAGCTGCGACCGAATGCCCAGCGTCGCCTCGGCCTCGAGCTGAGCCCGGTGGATCCCCGAGATGACCGTCTCGAACCCAATTCCCCGGCTGGTGTGTGCCTGCGGGTCGAAGAACACCTCGGCGTAGACCACGTTCTGCGAGCTTGCCTTTTGGAAGTAGGTGTATGCCAGATCGAAGAAGTCGTCCTCCGTCAGCAGCACGCTCATGCCCTCGTAGTACATCGCCAGGAAGGAGGGCAGGTCATCGAAGTCGTAGGCGGCTCGCATCTCCGCCTCGGAGGCGTAGGGCATTTCTACGGCGTTGCGCTCCGCAAGTTGGAACTTGAGGTCGGGTTCCAACGTCCCTTCCAGGTGCAGATGCAGCTCGGCTTTCGGTATCCCCTCGATAAATGATCGCATGACGCCTCCTCTCCTCAGACTGTACCCGGCCGGGTCAAACGCTTGGAAGAGGACCGTGGCTAGGGTCGTCCGATGCGTCGAATCCTCGTAGCTCTTCTTCTCGTCGCCGGTGCCTGCAGTGGTGGCGGGGGTGAGGATGCCGCCACTACCACCGCCCCGGTGCCGCCGACCTCAGCCACTCAATTACCCCAACCCACAACTACCGTGACGCCCGGCGGATGGCACCTGGCGTGGCAGCCGACGGCTCTTGTCGAGGGTTTCGCTGCCGACCTTCAGGCGATAGCCGGAGTTGGGGCGGTCTCGATGGTGCGGGTGGGGGACACGCGGATCGTGAGTTCGGCAACGGCCGATGGCACCGTGGTCGATCAACCGGGGGACGGATTCGTCATTCCCGCCGAAGTCCACGCCGTCACCGCTACCCATGCCGACTTCCTTCCCGCCGAGCACCGCTCGGTACTGCTGTCGATGGCCCCCGACGAGGTGCTGCTGGGGAGCACGTCGGCAGTGCTCCGCCGTCTGGACGTGGGGGACACCATCACCTTCGACGGCGGACTGGTCGTCAAGGTGGCGGGAGTCGTCGATGACGATTATGTCGGCGACGCCGAGATCGTCACCACCCGGCCAGATCCAGAAGTCTTTGGCGCCTTCCTCGACAAGTACGCGGTGTTCTGGTTCGACGGCGAGCGAGCTGAGTTGGAGGCCGCGGTAGCTGAGATAGGCGGCGAACCGGTGGTTATCCGGTCCTGGGGCGAGGTCCTCGTGTTCCGTCATGGCGACTCGGTACGTTCTCAAGCCGCCTTCAAAGAGCGCTTCGGCGAATTCACGATTCGTCCGAGCGGTGACGGATTCCAGCAGGGGGCAAGTTGGAGGAACGAATATCTCGTGACCGAGACCATTCCCCTTCTGGGAAGCGTCACCTGCCATCGCGATTTCGTCGCCGTGTTGCGAGAGGCGATGGAGGCACTCGAGGCCCGGGGACAAGGTGACCTCATCCGCCGCTCGGCGTTTCGCGGGTGCTGGAATGCCCGATTCATCTCGGGCCGGCAGGCGATTTCCCACCACTCCTTCGGGGCGGCCGCCGACATCAACTTTTTTGAACCGGTCGACGGACCGTTCTCTCCGACCCACCCGGACTTGCTTGTGGCGTTGTATACGGTGGGCCTCACCTCTGGGCATTTGTGGGTCAACCCTGACCCCGGGCATTTCGAGTGGTTCGACGGCTAGCGGAATGCTCAGCCTCGCGTGGGTAGTTTGGTCAGTGTCGCGTGCGCGCTCGCTCTGCTCGCTTTCCGGCGCTCGCTCTGCTCGCTTTCCGGCATCCGGCGCTCGCTCTGCTCGCTTTCCGGCGCTCGCTCTGCTCGCTTTCCGGCATCCGGCGCTCGCTCTGCTCGCTTTCCGGCATCCGGCGCTCGCTCTGCTCGCTTTCCGGCATCCGGCGCTCGCTCTGCTCGCTTTCCGTTCTTGCGTCAACAGGTCGTGTTGGGATCGCTTGCCGCTTGCCGCTTGCCGCTTGCCGGATGCCGGATGCCGGATGCTTGCCGGGCGATGCTGGCGGGCAGGCGGGGTGTGGGCCGTCCTAGTCGTCTTCTTCGTCGTCGGGCATGACTTCAACCAGGTTGAACGCCTCGTCGAGTTGAACGTCCACTTGGGAGCCGTCTTCGAGCGTCACTTCCACTTCATACAGGCTCTCCTCGTCGCCCTTCTCGGTTTCGGTGACGGTGCCGCCGCCTGTCGCCACTAACGCGGCGGCACTTGCCTTTTCGAGCTCTACGCCGGTGATCGGCACCTCGGTCCCGTCGTCGTCACTCGAGCTGAGGGCAGCCCCGGTGCCGGCGGTCGTAAGCGCAACAACTGCCGCGCCACTCACAATCAACTTGGTTCGTCTTTTCATCTCACTCCTTCTCGTCCGGTGTCGACACCGTACGTAAGTGAACCTGAAAGGACGCTGAAACTAACTCAGCCGGCCGGAGCGAACAGCAGGATGGGCTGGTCGATCCCCTCGCTGAGGGTGAGAAAACCCTCCCCAGAGAGGGCGATTGCCTCACCCTGTTGCTCGCGGAGTGATGCCACGCGGCAGCCAGCACTAAGCAGGGACTGGGCCAACGAATCGCCCGCCAGGCGTTCCCATTGGAACACCTCGTCGTATGTCCGGATGAGAACCCGGGTGTCGTCGGCGTCTCCGCCGGTGGCCGCCGCGAACGTTCCGAGTTGAATCTCGCCAATGAGCGTGGCTTCTTGCCGCTGACTCCAGTCGATAGTGCCGTCAACGCCGAAGAGAGTCGTCGCCCCGGACAGCTTCTTCCCGGCGATCACCATGTCTCCGGTGGCCCTGTCGACAAGCAGTGTCTCGGCCTCAACCGGCCCGGTGGGGTAGGTCAGTTCCAGGGTTTGGGCGGCAACGGCCTCCTTCGTTCCGGCGGCCGGCTCGGGGATCCGATGAATCTGCACGCTCTCGCGGCTTCCCTGGTTGTCTCCGATGTCGGCCAGGTAGAGGTAATCGATCCCCGGGCTGGGTCCGGGGCCGATCGCCATGTCCTCCCAGTCGCGGGCATCGAGGTCGGGCAGGGCTACCCGGTCAAGCAGTTCTCCGTCCTGGCTGAGCGCATAGACGACCGGCTCCGCTCCCGAGTCGTTGTGCACCCAGATCACCCCCGGTCGGCTACGGCTGACGGCGGCCCCCGAGATCTCGTTGAGCTCGGCCAGAGTCACCCGGCCGACCTCTCTGCCCTCCACCCGCACGGGACAGACGGCTGGTCTCCCTGCTGGGACCGAGGTGGTCGATGATGCCACCGGTGCGGTGGTCGAGACACTGGCCGGGGACGGGGCGCTGGTCGTTGCCCCCTCGCGGTTAGAGCAGGCAGTGGCGATCAGCACGAGTATGAAGATGGGGAAGAAGACTCGCATGGGTCGGCAGCCTACCGGCAGTTGACATGTGAGTAAACACTCACATATAATCCGACGTATGGACAAGGTGTTCGGTGCCCTCAACGACCCCAGCCGCCGGCTGCTCCTCGACACGCTTTTTGTCGAGGATGGTCAAACGCTCGGCGAGTTGTGTGCCCACCTTCCGGAGATGACGCGCTTCGGCGTGATGAATCATCTTCGGGTGTTGGAAACCGGCGGCTTGATTACCACCCGCCGACAGGGGAGGAGCAAGTTCCACTACCTGAATCCGGTCCCGATCCGGCTGGTTCACGACCGCTGGATAAGCAAGTACACCGAGCCGCGGGTAGGCGCCATCGCCGACCTGGTGGCCGAATTCGCAGGAGGAAGCCCTATGAGCAAACCCGTCTATGTTTATCAGGCGTACATCGCCGCCGAGCCCAAGAAGGTCTGGAAGGCCATTACTGACCCCGACTACACCGTCCGCTATTTCTATGGCACCCGCGTCGAATCCGATTGGACGGCGGGAAGTTCGCTGCGCTATCTCGGGGCCGATGGATCGGTGGTGGCCGACGGCGAAGTCATTGCCGTCGACCCACCTCACCGGCTCGAGTACACCTTCACCCCGCGGTGGGATCCCGACCTCGAAGCCGAGGGGGCGGCGCGGGAGGTGTGGCTGGTGGAGGATGCCAACGGGGCGTCTCTGCTCACGGTTGAGATGTATGACGTGCCTGTCGACTCCAAGATCTTCGCCGACTTCTCGAGCGGCTTCCCGTACATCGTGTCCGGCCTCAAGAGCGTGTTGGAGACCGGGCAGTCGTTGCCGCCGCCGGCCTAGCCATTCGCAGTAGGCAGTAGGCAGTAGGCAGGCGCCCGGTGCCCACCGGGGTACTGCTTGCTGCTCACTGCGTGCTGCAGGAATGCACCGCATCGGAAACCCCGGTACTCTCGCGATCCGACCAACGGGAGGCGAAACATGGCCGAAATCACGAAGTTCACGCTTGATGAGTCGGAGATCCCCACACAGTGGTACAACATCATTCCCGATCTCCCATCCCCGCCGCCCCCACCTCTCCACCCGGGAACCCATGAGCCGATCGGGCCCGATGATCTGGCCCCACTCTTCCCGACCGATCTGATCGAGCAGGAGGTGAGCCAGGAGCGCTACATCGATATCCCGGGCGAGGTTCTAGATGTCTATCGCCTCTGGCGGCCAACCCCCTTGTTTCGGGCGCACCGGCTGGAGAAGCTGCTCGACACTCCTGCCAAGATCTTCTACAAGTATGAGGGAGGAAGCCCGGCCGGGTCGCACAAACCGAATACGGCTGTGCCCCAGGCCTTCTACAACGCCCGGCAGGGTGTCAAGAAGCTCACCACCGAGACCG
>Ga0224508_10004937_pt1 | contig 10831 bp, 12 predicted proteins | sample SF_Jan12_sed_USG_4_FD_170157 | JGI IMG/M metagenome (GOLD analysis project Ga0224508, IMG submission 170157) | Sediment microbial communities from San Francisco Bay, California, United States - SF_Jan12_sed_USGS_21 | ecosystem: Environmental > Aquatic > Marine > Sediment | place: USA... | reverse complement strand
GGCTACGCGTCGTTTGAATATCATTTCGAGCGCTTCGAGCCTGCCAATCTCGTGCGACTCGATGTCTTGATCAATAAGGAGCGGGTCGATGCGCTATCGATCATCGTGCATCGCGAGAAATCGCAAACTCGTGGCCGCGAACTCGTCGAGCGAATGCGTGAGTTGATTCCTCGGCAGATGTTCGATGTTGCAATTCAGGCGGCGATCGGTGGTCAAATCATCTCGAGAAGTACTGTCAAGGCGTTACGCAAGAATGTCACGGCAAAGTGCTATGGCGGTGACGTTTCGCGCAAGCGCAAGCTTCTCGAGAAGCAAAAGGCCGGCAAGCGCCGAATGAAACAGGTAGGATCCGTTGAAATTCCGCAGGAAGCGTTTCTGGCAGTCCTGCGAGTCGATAAGTGAGAAATTCGTTTTGAGTATAAACCTGGCATTGATACTGACCGCGCTGACGTTCGTCACGGGGCTCTTTGTCGCGATGGACAAATTTGTATGGCAGCGTAACGAGCAAGAAGGCGGTGCATCGACTGCGCGGGATACTTTGGTGGAGTATTCGCGTTCCTTCTTTCCCGTGCTGTTGTTCGTGCTCGTGATTCGCTCGTTTGTCTTCGAACCCTTTCGCATCCCGTCGGGTTCTATGATGCCGACACTTTTGCAGGGTGACTTCATATTCGTCAAGAAGTACGCCTACGGACTGCGACTGCCGGTCACGGAAACGAAGATTCTGGAGACGGGCGAACCGGAACGTGGTGATGTTGTCGTTTTTCGCTTGCCAACCGATCCGAGTATCAATTACATCAAACGCATCGTCGGGCTTCCGGGTGATGAAATCAGCTACGAGCGCCATCGACTGACCATCAATGGAGAACAAGTAAATCTCGAACAGCATCCGGACGCGACGCCGTTGCAGCCGAGATTTGTCGAACAACTTGGCGAGCGGCAGCACGAGATTCTGATTGCAAATGCAGGATACATGGTCAGGGACGGCGTATATCGCGTGCCGGAGGGCCAGTATTTCGTGATGGGCGATAATCGTGATAACAGCCGCGACAGCCGCTTTATTGGTTCAATTCCGGAAACGCACCTCGTTGGCGAAGCGGTTCGCATCTGGATGCATATTGACGGCCTGAGCTGGCCGCGTTGGGACAGAGTGGGCGACAAGATCCAATAATGTGGTGCAAGTCACTGAATTGGCCGCTAAAATTACGTTAAATTTGATCTGATTCTTGCTGAAGATGGCGCCCGTATTGGGCTGCAGAGAGTTCGCTATGGACCGTATGAGACGACTACGACACGGCAATGCCCGGCGCCAGGCCGGAGTAACGACGCTCGGATACATCATTCTCGCGGTTCTCGTTGGTATTTATGTGTTTGCCGCGCTTCGCCTGACGCCCGTCTATCTCAACTACATGAAAGTTGTTGGCGTCATTGAGGGCGTACGCACCGAATTCGACGGCCAAAACCCGACCCGCGCGGCCATGCGGAAATCGATATTGCGTCGCTTCGATGTCGAAAGCGTGTCTGTGCTCAAGTATCGCGATATCACGGTTACCCAGGTGGACGGTGGTTGGGAAGTTGCTGCTGTGTATGACCACACGGCGCCATTCATTGCCAACCTTTCGTTTACTGTTCACTTTGACAAAAGCGTCCTCGTGCGCCGCTAGCAACGCAATGCGCTGAGCGCGAGATAAGAATAACGAGCGATAGTGTTAAAAAAAGCCGAGATGTGGCTCAAGAACTCGTTGGACTACGAATTCAACGATGTACGACTGCTTGAGCAGTCACTGACACACCGCAGTGCCCCTGGAGACAATAATGAGCGTCTCGAATTTCTTGGCGATGCGGTGCTCGATTTCGTGATTTCCGAATTCGTATTTCGGGCGCATCCGCTGGCTCCCGAAGGTGATCTCAGCCGACTGCGTGCTTCGCTGGTCAAAGACACATCACTCGCAGGGCTTGCCGCGGAATTGGGGCTCGGTGAATTCCTGATATTGGGCAGCGGTGAGCGCAAGACTGGCGGCCATCGGCGCGAATCGATACTCGCTGACGCACTCGAGGCTATTATTGGCGCGATCTATATTGACGCAGGCTTCGACGCGGCGAGGCGCGTAGTCGAACGTGTTTTTGTTGCGCGACTGGAAGATCTCCCTTCGGTCGAGGAGCTGCGGGACCCCAAGACCCGGTTACAGGAATGGCTGCAGGCGCGGCAGATGGGATTACCAGATTACGAACTTGTCAAGGTAAGTGGGCAGGCACATCGACAGACATTCGAGGTGAGTTGCAGCGTCGATGGTCGGCAGAAATCGACAAGCGGGAGCGGCAGCACGCGCAGAAATGCGGAGCAAGAGGCCGCCGAGCAAATGCTGGTGGAATTAGATCAGGATGCAGCAAGTTGAGTGAAATGCGCTGTGGATTCGTTGCCGTTGTGGGGCGCCCGAATGTCGGCAAGTCGACGCTGATCAACGCCGTTATGGGAACGAAAGTCAGCATTGTCACGGCCAAACCGCAGACAACGCGGCATCGCATTCTCGCCGTGTACACGACGGAGGATGTGCAAATCGTATTCGTCGACACGCCGGGCTTGCACCGAAAAGCCGGCAAGGCAATGAACCGCATGATGAATCGAACAGCGGCGAATGCCCTGGCCGACGCAGACTTGGTGCTGTTTGTCTCCGAAGCCGGTCGCTGGACGGACGAAGACGGCGATGTACTTCGACGTTTGCAGGCAAATCCTGCGACGGTTATCGCGGTACTCAATAAAGTTGATCTCGTGCACCCGAAAGAGAAACTGCTGCAGGTCATTGCCGAAACGTCTGAACGGCACGAATTCGCCGACATCCTGCCCGTGTCAGCAAAGAAGCACGACAATCTCGATACGCTATTATCGCTGATTCCGAATTATCTGCCGGAGTCTCCGCAGCTGTTTCCCGACGATATGCGAACGGATCGCAGCGTCGAGTTTCACGCTGCCGAGGTCATACGCGAAAAACTGACTTTGTCACTGCATCAGGAATTGCCTTACGGTCTCACTGTGCAGATCGAGCGCTTTGAGGTCGAAACCGAGAGGACGACTATCAATGCGATCATCTGGGTCGAGCGAGATAGTCAGAAAGGCATTGTTGTGGGCAAAGGCGGCAGCGTGCTGAAGCGTGTCGGCAGGGCGGCGCGGCTTGAGCTCAAACAAAGTCTCGGCCGGCATGTGCATCTCGAACTCTGGGTCAAGGTCAAAGACAATTGGGCGGACAGTGAGAAGGACCTCTTGAGCCTTGGCTACGAGTCGCCATAGCTATCGGGCTGAGTCACGATGAGTTCCCAACGACGAGTCCAGCAACAGACCGCGTTCATTCTCCATCATCGACCATTTCGTGACTCGAGCCAGATCCTGGACGTTCTCAGCCGCGACCACGGCAAGCTCGCCCTGGTGGCAAGAGGTAGTCGCGGTGCTCGCTCCCGCCTGAAAGGCGTATTGCGGCCGTTCATGCCGCTGTCGATATCGTGGTTCATGAAGTCTGATCTTGGCACGCTCACGGGTGCCGAAGTCAATGGCGCGCCGCTGCGCCTGACCGGCGATGCCCTGTTGTCCGGCTACTACGTCAACGAGCTGATACTGCACTTCCTGCACCGGCACGACCCGCAGCCGGAGGTGTTCGACGCTTATGCGCAGACCATTCAATCATTGGCGGCAGCGGGCGACGATGTTGCGCCATGTTTGCGGCAATTCGAGATCGAATTGCTGCGTCAGATCGGTTATGCGCTCAATCTGGATCATGAATACGGCTCCAATGCTGCGCTTATCGCCGAGCGCCACTATGAGTACCGGGTTGAGCAGGGCCCGGTCGCAGTCACCGGAACTGCGGGGCATCTCGTTTTTTCGGGCAAGATGCTCGCTGCTATTGCCGCGCAGCGTTTTCATGAATCCGACGTGTTGCATGCCGGCAGCAGATTATTGCGTGAAGTCATAGCCTTTCACCTGGGCGGCAAGGAGTTGAAAAGCCGCAAGGTGCTACTCGATATCCATCGGCGTTAGAATACGGCCATGAATTCGATTCCACCGTATCTGGGTGTCAATATTGATCATGTGGCGACCCTGCGCCAGGCCCGCGGCACTCCTTACCCGCGACCCGTGGATGCCGTCACCATGGCCGAGCAGGCCGGGGCGGACAGCATCACCGTGCATCTTCGCGAAGATCGTCGCCACATTCAGGATGAGGATCTGTTGGCGATAAAGGACGTGATGCGCACGCACATGAATCTTGAAATGGCTGTCACCGGAGAAATGCTGCAAATCGCAGCGCAAATTCGGCCGTCCGATATCTGCCTGGTTCCCGAGAGTCGGGAGGAGCTGACGACCGAGGGTGGCCTCGATGTCGCCAGCCAGCGGGACAAGCTGCGCAGTGCCTGCGCGCGGCTCGCGGACCTCGACATTCGTACGTCCCTGTTTATTGACCCCGACCGGGCACAAGTCGACGCCGCGGTCGCGGTTGGGGCACCCGTGGTTGAATTGCACACGGGTAGTTACGCCGATGCCGAAGGCGCCGAGCAAGATGCGGAACTGCGGCGCATTATCGACGCCGCTGACTATGCGGACAGCCTTGGACTGATCGTCAACGCGGGCCACGGCCTGCACTACGGTAACGTCGCGGCGATTGCCAGGATACCAGCCATCATTGAACTGAATATCGGCCATGCCATCATTTCGCGTGCCGTCTTCGATGGCCTGTCGAACGCCGTTAGCGAAATGAAACGCAGCATGACCGAGGCGCGCAACGCGTGATTCCCGGATGATTTTCGGTGTTGGCACCGACATTGTCGAGATATCACGCGTCCAGGCCACCTACGATCGTTTCGGCGAGCATTTCGTGCAACGGATTCTCATGCAAGAGGAACTCGAGTTATTTCGTAACAGCAAATGGCCGGTGCGCTTTCTCGCAATGCGATTTGCCGGTAAGGAAGCCGCCGCAAAAGCAATGGGCACCGGATTTCGCCATGGCATCTGGTTGCGGGATATCGGTATTACCAACAACGACTGGGGCCGCCCGCTGATCATCTGGTCCGAGCGCGGCAGCAAGGTATGCAAGCAACTCGGAATCGGCAATGGGCATGTCAGCCTGACCGATGATGCCGGACTGATCGTTGCGTTTGCTGTCGTCGAGACCGCATCGTGATCGAGTCACGCATAGGATTAGGATAAGTGATGCATTGTTTTTCATTTGATATTGAAACGGTTCCTGACGTCGAATTTGGACGTCGGCTTTGGGAGCTTGACGGCGTATCCGACGAGGATGTCGCGACGGCTATGACGTTTAAACAGCTGCAAAAGAGTGGACGAGACTTTTTGCCGCTGCATCAACATCGCATCGTCGCAATCTCGGTTGCATTGCGCACAGGTGATTCGTTCCGGGTATGGAGCCTCGGCGACGAGGAATCCGACGAGGCCGAACTTGTACGCCGGTTTTTTGACGGCATCGACCGCTATACGCCAGATCTCGTTTCGTGGAACGGCGGTGGTTTCGATTTGCCGGTTTTGCATTATCGCGCGCTGAGGCACGGCATCAAGGCGGCGCGTTACTGGGAAAGCGGTGAGTCGAATCGGGAATTCAAATGGAATAACTATCTGAGCCGCTTTCATTCACGTCATACCGATCTCATGGATGTACTCGCCGCCTATCAGATGCGTGCGACAGCCAGCCTCGATCAGGTTGCGGTGCTGCTTGGTTTTCCGGGCAAACTGGGCATGAGCGGCGACAAGGTTTGGGACAAGTTCCGGCAAGGTGGCATTCGCGAGATCCGCGATTACTGCGAAACGGATGTGCTCAATACCTGGCTGGTCTACCTGCGCTTTGAGTTGATGCGCGGCAACCTCGACGAAGCCGATCTTGCACGCGAATATGCGTTGGTGCGCGCGACCCTGAAGTCGCTCGACCAGCCGCACCTGAACGAGTTTCTCGAAGCCTGGACAGAATAGTGTCCATCGCCAGCCCCTTGCGGCCGCTGTAATGGCTCGCCGCCGCCGCCGCGAGCCTGAAACGGCGCGCATCGACGCCGTGACGCACGATGGTCGCGGTATTGCTGCGATCGATGGCAAGAAGGTCTTTGTTTCCGGGGCGCTGCCCGGCGAAGAAGTGCGTTTTCAGCGTCGCAAATCACGGCGCAACTATGACGAAGCCGAGTTGCTCGAGATACTTGAGGCGGCGCCCGAACGTATCGAGGCACGCTGCGCTGCATTCGATCGTTGTGGTGGCTGTGCCCTGCAGCATGTTTCACAAGAGCAGCAGCGTCAGATCAAGTCACAGACCCTGCAGGACAATCTCGAACGTATCGGTCAGGTCAGACCCGAACGCTGGCTCGACCCGATCGTCGGCCCCGGCTGGAACTATCGGCGTCGCGCCCGCCTTGCGGTCAAGGACGTACACGCGAAGGGCAGGGTGCTCGTCGGCTTCCGTGAGCGCCACGCACCTTACATCACCGACATGCACCGCTGCGAAGTGCTGGCGCATCCGGTCGACAGCATGATCGACCCGCTAAGTGAGCTGATTGGCCGCCTGTCGATCAGCGCGCGGCTGCCGCAAATTGAGATCGCGGTTGCCGAGAACGCCGTTGCGCTGGTGTTTCGAGTTCTTGATGCACCGTCTCACGATGACGAAGCTTTGCTCAGCGCGTTTGGCAAGACCAACGATGTGCGTATCTACGTGCAGCCCGGCGGGCTCGACTCGATCACGCTTTTGTATCCCGAAACGCCGCAAGCAGCGTTGTATTACGACCTGACCGAGTTCGACGTGCGTATCGCATTTGATGCGATTGGCTTCGTGCAGGTGAACAGCGAAATCAATCGGCTCATGGTGAGCAGGGCCGTCGAACTGCTGGACCCCGGCCCCGATGACCGTGTCCTCGATCTCTTTTGCGGCATCGGCAATTTTTCATTGCCGCTGGCCCGGCGTGCGGCAACAGTTCTGGGTGTCGAGGGTGAGGCGGCGCTCGTTCGTGCGGCCAGCGACAATGCGGCGCTGAACGAGCTCGCGAACGTGTCATTTCGACAGGCGGACCTTAGCGGCATCGATGGCTCGGAGTCCTGGCTACGGCAGAGTTGGGATCGTGTCCTGCTGGATCCGGCTCGCAGCGGCGCGGCCGAAGTCGTCAATTGCATCGCGGCTGTTGGTCCACGGCGCATCGTCTACGTCTCCTGTCACCCGGGCACACTGGCGCGCGATGCCGGCACACTCGTGAATGAAAAAGGCTATCGCTGCGAGGCAGCAGGTATTATTGATATGTTTCCGCACACGGCTCACGTTGAGTCGATAGCGGTTTTCAATAAATAATGGAATTTCAGTTATTTATAGGATTTTTGTAGAATAGTTCTATGTCACTTGGACCCGTGATGCTCGATGTTGAAGGATTCGCGCTGACGCCAGCGGACCGCGAATTGCTGCGTGAGCCGGCTGTCGGTGGGGTCATTCTGTTCAGCCGAAACTACGAGTCGCCGGGCCAGATTGCCGATCTCGTGGCCGAAATCCGGGCCTTGCGCAGCCCGCCTTTGCTTATCGCTGTCGACCACGAGGGTGGTCGCGTGCAACGGTTTCGCGATGGATTCAGCACGATTCCGCCAATGCGGCACCTCGGTCATGAATACGATTCGAACGCGGACGCAGCGACCGCGCTGGCACGTCAGGCTGGCTGGGTTATCGCGTCCGAGCTGCGTGCCGCCGGCATCGACCTTTGCTTCGCCCCCTGCGTGGATCTGGACTGGGGCCTGAGCGAGGTCATCGGCGACCGGGCTTTCCACAAGAAGCCCGATGTTGTCGGTGAATTGGCGGCCGCCTTTTCGCGCGGCCTGCGCAGCGCGGGTATGGCGGCTGTGGCCAAGCATTTTCCCGGTCACGGTGCGGTTGTCGCGGACTCCCACCTGCAGCTTCCGGTAGACCGGCGCGAGTACGGTGATGTACTGGACGACATGCGGCCGTATGAAAAGTTGATCAACAATGGCCAGGTCGCCGGCGTCATGCTCGCACATGTCGTCTACCGGGAAATGGACGATTTGCCGGCCGGCTTCTCAACATTCTGGATCGAGCGGGAATTGCGCTCGCGACTCAACTTTGGTGGTGCCGTGTTCTGTGATGACCTGAGTATGAAGGCTACCGGCGCCTATGGTTCGATGCGGCGGAGAGCCAGGCGGGCGCTCGATGCCGGTTGCGATATGGTGATTATTTGTAACGATCGCCGTCGCGCCGAGCAAGCCGTGCTGTCGCTCGGCGATTACTCCAATCCCCTGTCGCTGGTGCGCCTGGCGCGGCTGCATGGAACGGGGCATGTTTTGCGCGAGTCTCTCCGTGCCAGTGACGAGTGGCAGCAGGCGACCGAGGCGCTGGCGCATTGCAGCGACCGGCCACAATTGGAACTTGATGCGTGAGCGCACAAACTGAATCCAGTACCCTGTCGGACAATATGTCCGTTAATCGCAAAATTCTCGAACAGGTGATCGCAGCTTCGGCTGAACCACTGGTCATAGTGCGCGTCGATCATCCCGACTGGCCCGTAGTACTCAGCAATCAGGCGTTCGAAGCCATCGGTGGCGAAGACACCCGTCAAAGACCGTTTGCAGACGTCATTGAGCAACTGGTCGGACGCGAGCTTGCCCTCGAGATATCCGAGACCGTTCGCTCTCAGCAGGAGACGAGTTTCCCGGTGGAACAGGGTGGCAAGGACTATCTGCTGGCGTTGAAACCGTTGCCGTTACCGAATGAGTCGGATGCGCGCTTCTACGTGGCGTTTTGGCGTGGTGGCACGGGTGCAGTCGCGGGCAGCGATATGCATCATGCCCTGCTCAAGGCGAAGCGACGGATACGTGACCTGTCCCGCGACGACGCGGTGACCGGCTTGTTGAATGGCAGGGCGTTTCGGGAAGTGCTGGAGCATGACTGGGCCGTGGCGGCGCGGGAGAAAAGTACGCTGTCGATCGTCTTGTTTACGCTCGACGATTTCGGCGCGTATATCGATGTGTTTGGCCGACATGCGGCCGACTCGTGTTTGCGGCGTGTCGGTCAGGCAGTGCGTCGCTGTCTGCGCCGCGCAAGCGATGTTGTCGGGCGGCTCGACGGCGCCGAATTAGTCGTTCTCTCGCACGCATCGGACGAAGACGGAGTGCGCGAGTTCGCGGCTCGAATTTCGAACGCTGTGCGAGAGCTCGGCTTGCATCATCCACGCTCTACGGTCTCGAGATTTGTCACTGTGTCGTATCACGTCGCGGTTGGCAATGCTGCGGAAAAGGGCGCCACGGCCAGTAAATTCATTGACGAGTTACTGTCCCGTTCCGAGGCTTAGCGGGCCTCGCATTGCATTCTCTTCGGCTTCTTCGACACGAATGACTTTTGCCAACACACCGAATTTCGGATGGTCGAAGTAGCGCAACTCACCATTTTTCAAAATTCGGTTCTCCTGAATTCGATACCGTACCGGTTGTGGGGCCGAGCCGAAGCTGTCGTCCAGTCTACGGGAATCACCGAAACTGAAGAATGAACCATCTGCGTCAACAGGCTGTTGGGACTTTGCGGGTGCATCGAGCGCCAGGTCGACAACGAGGTGCAGGTAGCGGCTCAAATACAGTTTGAACGTGCCGTCGAGACCCGGCGGAGGATCGCCGAGAATGCGCAGCTCGATCGGCGGCGTTTCTGCGTCCGGATAGGTTGGCTGGGTCCAGCCTACATGCAGAATCGTCTCGTAAACGTCAAGCAAATCGAATTGCCGGGCGATCTTGTCCAGCGTGAACGCATCTTTTTCCAACCTGACGAGTTCGAGTTCCCGGATTTTGCGCCCGCCAATGTCCTCACTATCGTTTGATGCTCCGGCGTCGGTCGCGAGTGGCTCGGCCGGATCGACTTCTGGCTCATCGGGCAGGAATACCTCAGTACCGACAGAGACATTTTCCTCGTACGAAAAGACGATGATCTCGACCGTATAACGGCGTGCTTCTGCCGCGGGCAATTCCTCGAGGAAATTGTCCTGTGCGACTGCGGTCGCAAACCACATCACGGAAATCAGGAATGTCCCTATTTTTTTCATAACGTAAACTCTTGAAGTACTCAATGCTAACCGACCATTGCCCGAGACTCTTTGACCGCGAGCTGATCGAGCAGTTTCTCGATTGCCGCAAAGCGATTTTCGAGGACCGTGAGGTCCAGCCGAAACTGCAAGCGGTGCGAGCCCTGCAATTGGTAGCTGCGGCTGTCATTTTGCACTAATTGTACGAGCGCGACAGGATCTATGTGGCTCTGCTGGCCGAAAACCAGGTAGCCGCCATTATCGGCCGCATCGATCTTCCCGATGCCCAGGGCCGTACCGGTCTGCTTGATAGCGGCGATGCGCATCAGGTTTTTTGTCGCAGCAGGCAACAGGCCGAAGCGATCGATCAGCTCGACCTGTAATTCACGCAGGTCATCGTGTGTTTTGCATCCCGAAATGCGCTTGTACAGGATCAGGCGCAGGTGCACATCGGGCACGTAATCATCCGGCAGCAGCGCCGGTACGTGCAGATTGATATCGACACCGGTATCGAGCGGCTCTTCGAGATTCGGTTCAATACCGTTCCTGAGCGATTCAACCGCACGACCGAGCAGCTCGGTGTACAGGGAGAAGCCGATTTCCTGAATTTGTCCGCTCTGCGTATCGCCGAGCAGCTCGCCGGCACCGCGGATCTCGAGGTCGTGTGTCGCAAGGATGAAGCCCGAACCAAGGTCTTCGAGCGAGTCAATTGCTTCAAGTCGTTTGACGGCGTCTGCAGTCATTGCGGCTTTTGGCGGGGCAACCAGATACGCGTACGCACGGTGATGCGAACGGCCAACCC
>Ga0224508_10004936_pt1 | contig 10832 bp, 10 predicted proteins | sample SF_Jan12_sed_USG_4_FD_170157 | JGI IMG/M metagenome (GOLD analysis project Ga0224508, IMG submission 170157) | Sediment microbial communities from San Francisco Bay, California, United States - SF_Jan12_sed_USGS_21 | ecosystem: Environmental > Aquatic > Marine > Sediment | place: USA... | reverse complement strand
GGCGCGCCCCTTCGGTCCTAGCCCGACGATATCTTGCATCGGATCGAGCGCGTGCATCCGGACAAGACAGGGCTCGTCGCCGGAAATATCGCCTTTTGTCAGCACGATATGTTCGTCGCCGTGCGCGGTATCGGTGAAAATCCTCAGATGCCAGTCGCCACCGAATTCCGACGTCACGGTTTCTTCTTTGGTCACGGCGACAAGGTTATCATGGCGGCGGCGATAGGCGATCAGATCGCTGATTGTGCCAATCTTTAGGTTGTGCTTTTGCGCGAAGGCCACCAAGTCGGGTAGCCGGCTCATCGAGCCATCTTCGTTCATGATCTCGCAGATGACACCCGAGGCGTTCAGACCGGCCAGGCGGGCCACGTCGACCGCGGCCTCTGTGTGCCCCGCCCGGACGAGAACGCCACCGTCGCGGGCGCGAAGCGGGAAGATATGTCCGGGCGTCGCGATGTCGGTCGCCGATTTACCACCGTCGATGGCAACCGCCACGGTTCGGGCCCTGTCGTGGGCTGATATTCCCGTCGTCACGCCTTCGCGCGCCTCAATCGACACGGTGAACGCGGTCTCGTGACGCGAGGAATTGTGAGAGGCCATCAGCGGCAGCCCAAGGGCATCACAGCGCTCTTCGGTCAGGCTCAGACAGATCAGGCCGCGCCCATGCGTTGCCATGAAATTCACCGCCTCGGGCGTCGCCATTTGTGCCGGGATAACAAGGTCGCCCTCGTTTTCACGGTCCTCGTGATCGACGAGAATGAAAATTCGCCCATTGCGGGCATCTTCCAGGATTTCCTCGATCGATGACACGGCATCGCGCCAGTTTTCCTCGATCGTACCGGGGTTCTCAAAGGTCATGAAAAATGTCCCGTGGCAGCTTGCGCAAGCGCATAACGGAACACCCGAGAGATGACCAGAGGCAACGCGGCGTGATGTCACGCTGCCTCTGGATGTATTTAAGCCTTGCGTCGGCGGGCCATGACCCCAAGCCCGCCAAGCCCAAACAACAACAACGGCAATGCAGCCGGAATCGGCACTTGCGAGAGTTCGATTGTCGCCAGAAGCGTCGCATCTTGCGGAAGAGCAAGCGTCGTTCCGGCCGCTGTTTCTTCACCGCTCAGGAAAAAGACACTGACTTGCTGCGAAATCGGATCATTTGTGTCCGTCGCTGCCCCGCCGGCCGCGTTAAACGCTGCACCGAGGTTTGTATTTGCTTCCGTGCCTGCATCCCAGATATTCGATGTGAAGATCTGGATTGCGCCGAGATTGGTAAAGGCGCCAACCAGATCGAAGATCTCGTAGGCCATCGGATTTTCATTACCGATAAAGAGGTCGTTCGACGGAATAACCATCGACAGGTAGGAAAAATACCGGTCGCTGGACGGATCCAGATTAAACGTCAGCGACGCTGTTTCACCTGGGTCAATCACCGGTGCGCCAGGAAATCCGCCAGGTGACGTGATCACACCGGTCGTAGCGCCAGCTAGAGTGGCAGCGTCCGAGGCCGGACCGGCATCCCCGGTTTCGGCGATCGTTTCAACGCCCGTGCTGGCAGAACCGCCGGCGTCGAATGTGTCATACGAACCATCGTGAAATATTGACAAAAGCGGAGTCAGGAACAGACCGTTCGCGTCTTGCTCGTTCGTAATTGTAACCTCGACTGCGGCCGCTGAGGCGGCCGAAGCCACTGCGCAAGACAACAGAATACTGGCCGCCGAAAGGCGGGTAAGTTTAATGCTCATACTGGAATTCTCCCCATCGTAGGTGTGTCGGCGTCTATGCGCCTTTGGGGACATTAACGAGTCTGATTGGGGATCTGCATCAATCCCGGTCACAAAATCGACAGCGAGAGTGAGGCCTGATCATCAGCCGAAAGCGCGGGGGCGAAGCCGGGATAAGGCGCCAGAGCATTCGCGGCTTTTTAGCATTGGCCTGCGGACGCAGCGAAGCTGCCTATTCCATCTCGGCGAGCCGCGCCACATATCGTGCCAACGTATCAATCTCGAGGTTCACCAAATCACCGACGGCCGCCTGACCCCACGTCGTGACGGCCTTTGTGTGCGGAATGAAATTGATTCCGAAAGAATTTCCTGTGACCTCATTGACCGTCAGCGATGCCCCGTTTAGCGCAATGGACCCCTTTGGCGCGATAAACCGCGCCAGCTCGGGTGGTGCTTCGAATGTCACACGGGTGCTGTCGCCTTCATCCCGCCTATCGGTAATGGTGGCAACACCATCGACATGGCCGGACATTATATGCCCGCCCAGTTCATCCCCAACTTTGAGGGCGCGCTCCAGATTGACGCCGCGGCCTACGGTCCAGGCGCTCAAATTAGTCTTGCTCACACTTTCAGCCGACACCTGCACTGCGAACCAGGGCCGCGGTTCGGCTCCCAAACCTACAACAGTCAGGCAAATCCCATCGCAGGCAATCGACGCGCCGATATCGATGGTCTCGACGTCGTAGCCCGTGGCGATCCGCACGTTCAGATCACCGTTCTGTTCAAGCGCCAGGATCTCGCCCTTATCTGTGATAATCCCGGTGAACATTCTCCTGCCTCCTGCGTCGAGCCCTAATGGGAGGTAGACCGACCGCAAATCCGCCGCAAGCCCCGGCAGCCGGGTGACTTATCCCGCACCGGAGCGTATCAGGCAGTCATGGCAGGCGAACTCCACGATCCAACAACACGGCGTTTTTTGTTCCTGCAGGGACCGCACGGGCCATTTTTCGCATCGTTGGCGGGGCGCCTGCAGAACGCCGGGGCTGGAATTTCGCGCATCGGGTTCAACCGCGGGGATGCTGTTTTCTGGCGCCGTCTACCCGGATTTCACGCCTATCACGGCGGCTGGGACAACTGGGGCGACTGGCTGCGGCAGCACATCGACCGCGAGAACATCACTGATGTTGTCTGCTATGGTGGCAGCCGTCCGATACATGGCACGGCGCGCGGTCTTGCCCGCGAAAAGGGTATAACTGTGCATGCCTTCGAAGAAGGCTATCTCAGACCCTATTGGATCACCTACGAACGCGACGGCACCAACGCAGATTCGCCGCTGGTAGATCTAAGCCTGGGCGAAATGCGCGCGGCACTGGACAATGCAGCCATATCGCTCAGGGCTGCCCCGGACCGCTGGGGCGATATGCGACAGCACGTTTTTTGGGGCGCGGTTTATCACGCGCTGTTGTTGAGTGGGCGGCGCAGATATCCGGCGTTTCGGTCGCATAGGCAACCGGGAACGGAGGCAGAGTTCGCATTATATCTCAGACATTTGTTAGCGATGCCTGCGCGCAGAATTCGGCGCAGGATATCAACTTACCGTATACGGCGCGGCTCGTTTCCCTATCACGTCGCACTGCTGCAGCTCGCGCACGACGCCAACTTCCGCGACAATTCCGATTTCGTCAGCCAATCCGATTTTCTGACGCTTGTATTTAGAGCATTCGCCGAAGGCGCGCCAAAACACCATCATCTGGTGGTCAAAGCGCATCCGTTGGAAGATGGCCGCGAGCCGCTTTTGCCTTTGGTCCATTCGCTGGCCACAGCGCACGGGATGGCGGATCGTGTCCACTTATTGACCGGAGGCAAGCTGGCAAAATTGCTGGATGACGCTCAAAGCGCGGTCACCGTAAATTCCACCGCTGCCGAGCAGGTATTGTGGCGTGGTTTGCCTTTAAAGGCGTTCGGGCGCGCCGTTTTCAATCGACCAGAATTTATTTCTGATCAAAGTCTTACAGACTTTTTCGCCGCACCCGAACCGCCCGACCTGTCGTCCTATCAGGATTATCGCCGTTTTCTGCTGCAAACGTCGCAAATTCCGGGCGGATTTTACTCGCTGCGGGGGCGTAGGCAGCTGCTCAGGCGGTTGCCCGACCTGATGCTTTCAAAAACCGGGCCATACGAAGCCGGTTTGTACTCTCGTGCGGCGGCGGCGCAACACCTGCGCGTCGTCCCCTGAAAACCGCCCGCAGGACTGGAAAACGCCGCCGTTGCTGGCTAGGATTCCAACAAAATCAGCCGAGGCAGGCATTATAAGGTCGAGGAGACCGGGCAGTGATTACGAACAATAAACGCCGGGCGCGTATCGTCGCCCTTTGCGTCATGGCCACTATTTTTAGCGGGTGCTCCTTACCCCGATCGGGCCCGACGAAGAACGAAATTTTCTCTGGCGCAGTGCAAAAACAGGGTGACGCCTTTGTGGTGTCAGTCAACGACCACGTCACCGCGGCAACTGCGGTTGTGCCCGCACTTGGATTTTCCGACGGTCTGGTCAAAGCCGCGGCAATTGGGTCGGACACCATTCGACCCGGAGATACCCTGGGGCTGACGATCTGGGAAAACGTTGACGACGGGCTTTTGGCCTCGGCATCAGCCGGTGGCGCATCATTGGAAGAGATCCAAGTCGACGGCAATGGTTTCATTTTTGTCCCCTATGCTGGCCGTATCCGCGCCTCGGGAAATTCGCCCGAAGCCGTGCGGCGCATCATTACTGAAAAGCTTGAAGCACAGACACCTGATCCGCAGGTTCTTGTACGCCGCCTTCCGGGCGACGGCTCAACGGTTTCACTGATCGGTGGCGTCAATGCGCAGGGCGTCTATCCGATTGAACGGCCGACGCGCACCTTGACGGCCATGCTGGCGAAGGCCGGCGGCATCACGCTTCCACCGGAGATTACGCAAATCACGCTGATCCGGGGCGCTCATTCGGGCACGATCTGGTTGCAGGACCTCTACACCGACCCGCGCCTTGATGTCGCGCTTAGGGCCGGCGACCGTATTCTTGTCGAGGAGGATTCCCGCTTCTTCACAGCACTTGGCGCAACCGGGGCGCAACAGAAAGTGCCGTTCGATACGCAGTCGATATCCGCGATCGAAGCGCTGGCGGGTGTCGGCGGGTTGTCCACAGTCGTCGCCGATCCGACCGGGATCTTCGTGTTCCGCAACGAGGCGGCTGACATCGCAAACGTTGTTCTTGGACGCAACGACCTGATTGGTGCACAGCGGATGATCTATGTCCTTGATCTGACCAGTCCGAACGGCGTCTTCATGGCCCGCGATTTCTCGATCCGGGACAGCGACACAGTCTATGTGACCGAAGCACCTTACACGCAGTTTGCCAAAATTCTTGGAGCCATCGTCTCACCGCTTACTGCAGCTTCGTCCATCGACCAGCTGCTTGAGTGATCGGCAAAACCACGCCGGAAAGTCGGCGACTATGCGTCTATAACGGCGGACTTTTGATGCGGCGCCACATGCGCCGCATCCTTGCGTTAAAGGGATGGGACGTATCAACGGGCGTTCCCGGCACCGACGACTGGGTCGGCATCTGGGGCCGGTCGCCGACGGCATGGAGGGGCGAGGCCGTTGCCGGTTGGGCGGACGCTCCGATCCTGTCCGTCGAAGACGCATTCCTGCGTTCGGTCCATCCCGGACGCGTGCGAGGCGAGTTACCTCTCGGCCTTTGCCTGGACGAAAGCGGCGTGCATTTCGATGCCGGTGTGCCTTCGGACCTTGAGACACTTCTGCGCACAAGCGAGTTGGATGATACGCAGCTTCTGAACCGCGCGAAACGCGCGATCGAGCAGCTAAGATATTGGCACTTAGGGAAATATTCCGCCTATGATCTGGAGATCGAAGTGCCGCCGCCGGGGTATGTGATTGTCATTGATCAGACCCGGGGCGACGCCGCCTTGCAGGGCGCGGGAGTGTCGGAATTCGCCGAAATGCTAGTGGCGGCCGCCGATGAACATCCAGGCGCAGATATTCTGATCAAGACGCATCCCGAAACGATCGCGGGCAAGCGGCCGGGACATTTCGACAAAAACCTGCCGGTCGACCGCGCCCGGTTGTATGACGCACCGGTTAGTTCCTGGACTTTGTTTGAGGGCGCTCTGGGTGTCTATACCCACTCTTCCACGCTTGGGTTCGAGGCTATTTTCGCTGATCACAAACCCCGTGTCTTTGGGCAACCGTTTTATGCCGGCTGGGGTCTTACGTCCGATGAAACACTGCTGACGCGCCGACAGCGTGCACTGACCCGCGCCCAGATTTTTGCTGCCGCAATGATCCTCTACCCGACGTGGTACGATCCCGTTGGGGACCAGCTTTGCGATGTCGAAGACGTAATCGTGGCGCTCGCGGTCAGATCCCGTGCGTGGAGGGAGGACCGCCATGGCTACGCAGCGCTTGGCATGCGGCGCTGGAAGCGTGGATTTCTGCGCCGTACCTTTGGGCGGGAAAAGCGCCTGATATTTGCGTCCTCGTCCAAAAGCGCCGCCAAACGCGCCGAGCGCGACAACCGACGGATACTGGCTTGGGGGCAATCAACAGCACCTGAAGGGTCCATTCGCGTCGAGGACGGATTTTTGCGTTCGCGTGGTCTGGGAGCGGCGCTTGTGCCGCCGCTGTCATTGGTCGCAGATCGCACTGGGCTATACTACGACCCGTCAAAACCGTCCGATTTAGATCGATTAATAGCAAAGTCCGCAAATTTGCCACTTGCAGAAATTGAACGTACGACACGACTAATCAAGCAAATCCTGCAAGCAGACTTGTCCAAATACAACCAACCTGGCGATTGTCCAGTTATTCCCACGGAACGGCCCCGGATACTCGTTGTCGGCCAGGTCGAGGACGATGCCTCGGTTGTATTAGGCGCCGTTGGCGTCAAGACAAATGCCGATCTGCTCGCTCTGGCAAGGGCAGAAAACGCCGATGCGTACCTTATGTGGAAACCGCATCCCGACGTTGAGGCCGGGTTGCGAAATGGCGGCGTGGATCCGGCTGTGATCAGTGAAATTGCGGATATCAGCCTGTCCAATGTCAGTGCCGCTGCCGCGCTTTCAAATGCTGACGAAGTCTTGACGATTACATCGACGCTGGGATTCGAAGCATTGCTCAGGGGAATACCTGTGGTGTGCGCCGGTCTGCCTTTTTATGCAGGATGGGGACTGACGCGCGACATTGCTCCGCAACCCGTGCACCGCGATGGTACGGCGACGCTTGAGGGGCTCGCGCATGCCTGCCTGATTGGCTACCCGCGCTATTTCGATCCAGATACCGGAAATCCCTTGTCGCCCGAGCAGGCCGTCGCAGTTTTGACCGCGCAAATGAACGCGCCCGATGCGGTTTCGCGCCGATCCGCGATCCAGCGGCTTTATCAGCTGGTGCGTCGATTAGGTCGTTGAAGTCGGCCGCGCCCACCTCAACATCGCGTCGTATCCAACCCACCGGGTTTCGATCAGTTCAAATGTCGGCGCTGCGTTCAACTCGGCCAGGCCAAGCGGGCCAATTGACGGCTGGCCTTCCGCACCGATTGCTTTTCCTGCTGAAAAAACAACAAGCTCGTCTACCAGGTCTGCGGCGAGCAGCGACGCAGCCAGCATGCCGCCGCCTTCACACAAAACGCGCGTCAGACCCGCCTGCGCCAAAGCGGCCAACATCGCGGTGGGCGAAATTTGCCCATTGTCGGCCAGCACTGGAATAACCTTGGCGCCAGCATCTTGCCACCGGCCAGCCTGGTCGCAGGCCGCAGCATCCTCGCCGCAAACGATCCAGACTGGAGTTTCCGCAGAGGTTTTGAATAACCGGCTTTCTTCCGACAATCGAATGTTTCGAGACGCGACTATTCTGACCGGTTGGCGATCCGCGCCCAGATCTCGAACCGTGAGTTCGGGATCGTCCGCTCGCGCGGTTCCGGCTCCGATTAGGACGGCATCGTGGGTCATCCGTAACACGTGCACGACACGACGCGCTTCAGGCCCGGTAATCCACCGGCTTTCGCCAGAGGCCGTTGCAATCCGACCGTCAATCGTGGACGCAAGTTTCAGCGTTACCATTGGGCGACTGCTTCGGACAGAATTCAGGAAGCCTTTGTTCTGATTCCGGGATTCGGCAGCCCTCAGCCCGGTTTCGACCTTGATTCCCGCAGCCTTGAGTTTGCGGAATCCGTCGCCGCTGACTTTGGGACTGGGGTCTTCCAATGCTGCGACGACGCGCGCAACACCTGCCTCGATCAGCGCGTCAGCACACGGCGGCGTCCGACCCTGATGCGAGCACGGCTCCAGAGTGACATAGGCCGTCGCGCCGCGAGCCTCGTTGCCGGCTTGTTCCAGCGCAACGACTTCTGCGTGGCGGAGCGTTACTTCATCCGACGTGCCACGACCGACAATGCGATCATCCCGGACCAGAACGCAGCCAACCGATGGCCAAGGCCACGCTCGTCCAAGTCCCCGCGCCGCCAAGGACAGAGCGTGGCGCATGTGGCGTTCATCGTTGGGATTCACTCGTCCTTCTGCGGTGGTCGCAGTTCGCTCACGAATTTATCGAAGTCGTCGGCTGCCTGGAAGTTTTTGTAAACGCTGGCAAATCTGACGTACGCAACGGTATCGATGCGCGCCAGCGTTTCCATAACAATCTCGCCAATAGTTGTCGAAGGGACATCAGTTTCGCCCAAAGACTCCAGTCGCCTGACAATTCCTGAAATCATCTGATCCATTCTGTCGGGCTCGATCGGGCGCTTTTGCAGCGCAATTCGGATTGATCGTTCCAACTTGTCGCGGTCGAAATCTTCGCGCCGACCGTTTGATTTGATGACGACGAGATCGCGGAGTTGAACCCGCTCGTAAGTCGTAAACCTTCCGCCACAGGCTGGACAGAATCGACGGCGGCGGATCGCAACATGATCTTCAGCCGGGCGCGAGTCTTTCACCTGAGTGTCAACATTTCCACAAAACGGGCAGCGCATCCGCCACTTCTCCCTGCCTCTATGGGGTTTCAGTCCCCTTACCCACACGGACTATAGGGGACCATCCGCATTTTGGGTAGAGCCGAAATGTCGCCACCAGATAGGCTTTTGCGGGCGTTGCCCGGTTGCACCTTTTGGCCTCAGGTTCCACCAATAAGTTAGGCGGAAGGTCGGGCTGTGAAATTGATGTTAGTGCGTCAATTTTCCCCTTTGAACACACTAATCAAACGTCAGAATGGCGTCACATTTAATATAACGGGAGTAAACGATGTCGATTGCACGTGTTACCGAGATTTCCGCCACATCGAAAAAAGGATTTGATGACGCTGTCGAAGAAGGCATCAAGCGCGCGGCCAAAACGTTGCGCAATGTGAAATCCGCCTGGATCAAAGAACAATCCGTCGCCGTCGGCAAGGATGGCGATATCGAGCACTACCAGGTCAATATGATGGTTACGTTTATCCTGGACTGATCGCTATCGCGGTCCATCGGCGATTGCCTGCAATCGCCTGTTGGCGGGGCAATTCTATGAATTGCCCCGGATATCCGCCGAAATCATCGAACAGACGACTTTTCTAAGGCGCGGTCGCGTCCGATGTTCGAAAAGATAAATTCCCTGCCAAATTCCAAGTGCCAAACGCCCAGAAATGATAGGTATGTGCAAGCTGACCGGCAGCATCACCGCCTTGATATGCGCCGGCATATCGTCGGGACCTTCTGACGTGTGGGTCAGGTATTTCATTGACGGGTCGTCGGCGGGCGGCACAAGTCTTTGAAAATACTCAAGAAGATCGACTTGCACGCGATCGTCCGCATTTTCCTGAATTACCAGCGAACAAGACGTATGTTGGACGAAAATCGTCATGACTCCGTTACCTTCTGCAAGCTCTTGAACTTGCTCGGTAAAATCATGAAGGCCGGGGCCGTTTGTTTGAATTTCGACGATGTGGGTCATGTCTTCGACAGTTTCAAATATCGCGTTCCTTCGGAATTCAGCAGTTCATCGCTGTCTATCTTGAAGCCATTCGAAGTGAAAGTTTTGCACGGATCAGCGCTGGATTGATCACTGAATATTGCCACCCCATTGCCAAATGAGACCGGCTCAATTGTTAAGTGCACGATATGGATCGCGCGCTGCGCCAAAAACCAGTCGTGCACCCGGGTGCCGCCTAGGATCAATCCACGCTCAAGCGGATGGACATCGGCGACCGCCAAAGCAAGATCTTGCGCTATCAGGCTCGCCGGATCGAGCCAGATCTGAGTGGTTCGCTTCCAACCGCTTATTTTTGAAGAGAAAATAATTCTCCGCCGGTAAGATTTGTCTGCCGCGTCGTGGGTATTCCGCCCCATGATCGTCCAGTCCGCAGCCTCGACATCCCGATAGAAAAGCTCCTGCTCTTCCCGCAACGCCCAGTCTTGCGGCGGCTCGTCCGTCGAGCGCGAGATAAACCCATCACGACTTGCAGCGACAGTGAGAGTGAAGTGCGTCATGCCACCAACGCTATTCGGCTGAGCGCCGGAGCAAAAGCCCCGCGGCAGTTCCTGAAATTAGCCAGCTATCGCGAACGACGCCGAAGACGCATGATCATCGCCAGTCCGCCAAGTCCGGCCAAAAGCAGCCACGCGGCTGCGGGAAGCGGCATGATCGTCGGGGCCAATTCGGGTCCGTTGTCGTTCGACTGGGCCGCGACGGCGACACTCAGATTGTCGATCAGAAAATGGACATCGTTGAAATCCGGTGCGTATTCGATGTTTCCGGGATCGAAGCCGGATATCAAAAACGACGTGATGTCATTGAATATGTTTCCAAAATCGATCGTATTGCTTCCAATCTGGGAGGACCCCCGAGCCAGACTGACCAAATCGGTTCCGTTGAAGCCCAGGAAATTGATATCAGCGAGTGGATCGCCAGTCAGACCTCCGGTTTCGACAGTGGGATAAAGCGAGATAACGTCAAGTGAGTTGACTGTGAATGCGCCGCCGTCTTCTCGGGTGATTGTGCGTTCGTCGGCAAAAGGCCCACCGAATATATCGAAATGCAACGCGCCGGCGGCGGGAATGAAATACCCCGCATCCTCAACGACATA
>Ga0224508_10004935_pt1 | contig 10834 bp, 8 predicted proteins | sample SF_Jan12_sed_USG_4_FD_170157 | JGI IMG/M metagenome (GOLD analysis project Ga0224508, IMG submission 170157) | Sediment microbial communities from San Francisco Bay, California, United States - SF_Jan12_sed_USGS_21 | ecosystem: Environmental > Aquatic > Marine > Sediment | place: USA: California... | reverse complement strand
GAGCGCCATCGGGCTCGGGTGCGCCGTGATCGAGCGATTCGCCGAGCAACAAGTCCTGCAGCCGCTACGTGCGGTCGAGGCCGGGCTTGCCGGTCGTTTCGAAACGCTCTCCAAGCGGGCGCGCCGCGAGGTTCGGGACGCGGGCGTGGAACCCGCCGAGATCGAAATCCGACGACGCATCCTGTACCTGCGTTGGGCCGGACAGGAGTCGACGCTCGAGATCGATTGGTCCGACAACGTTTCTCCAACAGAAGCATTTTCAGAAACTTATCTGGAGCTCTACGGCCACCGTCCGGAACAACGCGAGATCGAGGTCGAATCGATCCGTGTGATCGCATCGTCGCCCGTTCCACCGTTGACGCCGATCGAGCCGATTGCCCCCGTCGAGATCGAGCCACCCGCGGTTCACCGCACCACGCGGTTCGACGGGAGGGAACACGAGACGCCGGTGTTCGAACGGCGTGAGTTGCCGCAGGGCGCCACGATGCATGGGCCGGCGTTGATCTCTGAAACTCACAGCACCACGGTGGTCCCCGTCGGCTGGTCCGTCACCATGAACTCCGACGATCTGTTGTTGAGCGAGAGCGATCGGTCCTCCCGACGGGACGACGTCGAACACCCGGAGGCCGTGCGGCTGGAGTTGTTCACTCAACGCTTCGCCTCGCTGGTCCGTGAGATGGGCGAACGACTCGAGCGAACCTCCGTGTCGACCAACATCAAGGAGCGGCTCGACTTCTCCTGCGCGCTGCTCGACCCCGATGGACGATTGGTCGTCAACGCCCCCCACATCCCGGTACATCTGGGTGCGCTCGGCCTGTGCGTACGGCGGTTGAGCGAGACGGTCGCCTGGGAACCCGGGGATGTCGTATTGACGAACCATCCTGCATTCGGGGGTTCGCATCTGCCCGACATCACGGTCGTCACCCCGGTGTTCGAATCACGCGATGCCGGTGCGTTGCTCGGGTTCGTGGCCAACCGGGCGCATCACGCCGAGATCGGGGGCAGCCGTCCAGGCTCGATGCCGCCGAATGCAACGACGCTTGCGGAGGAGGGCGTGGTGTTGCCACCGACTCACGTCGTGCGTCGAGGCGAACCTCGGTGGGAGCGCATACGCCAACTCCTGAGAGAGGGTCGCTATCCCTCTCGCGCCATCGAGGACAATCTGGCGGATCTTCGCGCCGCGGTCGCCGCCAACCACGCCGGCGCGCAAGCCTTGCGCTCACTCGCAGGGAGTCACGGCCGCGAGACGCTCTTCGAGTACATGGTGAAGCTCGCCGGGTTGTCGGAGAGCCTGCTGCGCGACAGCCTTCGCGCGCTGCCCGATGACCGTTACCGCGCGATCGAAAAACTCGACGACGGGACCCCGATCGCGGTCTGTGTCGAGATCGACGGCGACTCGGCGACGATCGATTTTGAGGGCAGCGGCGGGGTGCATCCCGGCAATCTCAACGCAACCCCCGCGATCGTCCAGAGCGCGGTGATCTACCTGCTGCGTCTACTCGTCGACCGGCCCATCCCGCTCAACGAGGGGTTACTCGGCGCCGTCACGCTGCGTATCCCGCGGTGTTTCCTGAACCCGGAGTTTCGGGTCGATCCCGACGCCTGTCCCGCAGTGGTCGGTGGGAACGTGGAAACCAGCCAACGGATCGTCGACACGCTGATCCGCGCGCTCGGCCTTGCCGCTTGCAGCCAGGGCACGATGAACAACCTCATCTTCGGCAACACCCGCTACGGGTACTATGAGACGATCGGCGGAGGCGCGGGGGCGACGACTCACGGTCCCGGAGCCTCCGGTTTGCATACGCACATGACGAACACGCGGATCACCGACCCCGAACTCCTCGAGCATCGATATCCGGTGCGGCTCGAGCGTTTCGGCCTACGCCGAAACTCGGGAGGCGGCGGACTCCATACGGGTGGAGATGGCGTGATCCGTGAGTTGACGTTTCTCGAGGCCGCGTCCCTATCGCTGCTGAGCCAGCACCGGAAGGAACGACCGTTCGGCATGTGTGGGGGTTCCCATGGAGCGGTGGGACGGCAGTCGATCGTTCGTGTCGCCGGTGGTGTCGAGCGGCTCGAGGGCATCGATCGCGCCGAACTCGAAGTCGGCGACCGGTTGATCGTTGAAACACCGGGTGGCGGAGGGTGGGGTGAGCGCTGAGCGGCCGCGTATCGGAATTGATCTCGGCGGAACCAAGGTCGAGGGAATCGTGCTCGACGGCACAGGCCGGATCCTGGAGAGGTTGCGGCGACCGACTCCTGAGGGCGATTACGAAGGGACGCTCGATACGATCTGCGATCTCGTCCGTGAGCTCGAATCGAACCACGGCGAAATCCCCGTCGGCGTCGGGACGCCGGGGGCCGTCTCGCCTGCAACGGGCCGGATCAAGAACGCGAACTCGACTTGCCTGAACGACCGCCCCATTCGCGAAGATCTGGAATGCCGCCTGTCGCGGCGGATTCGCGTGGCCAACGACGCCAACTGCTTTGCACTTTCGGAAGCAGTCGATGGGTCCGGCGCCGGTAGTTCCGTCGTGTTCGGCGCAATCCTGGGCACGGGCGTCGGTGGCGGGGTGGTCGTGGACCGAAAACCGCTGGCCGGGATCAATGCGATCTCCGGCGAATGGGGACACAACCCGCTGCCCGGACCGACCGATGGCGAACGTCCCGGACCGGCGTGCTACTGCGGCAGGCACGGGTGTATCGAGAGTTGGTTGTCGGGCCCGGCGATGAGCGCCGATCACGCGCGCGCAACGGGTGACTCGCTGACGGCGAAGGAGCTTGCCGACTCGGGAACGGATGCCGCGAGGGCAACGCTCGCACGCTATGCTCAGCGACTCGCGCGCGCGCTCGCCACGGTGATCAATGTGCTCGACCCGGACTGCATCGTACTCGGCGGCGGTCTCTCCAAAATCGAAGCGTTATACGAGAGTGTCCCGCAGTTGTGGGGCGAATGGATTTTCTCCGATCGGGTCGATACGCGGTTGCTTCCGCCACGGCACGGCGACGCCGGCGGCGCACGCGGCGCCGCGTGGCTGTGGCCCGATGCCTGACGAGCGGCGAATCGCGATGTGGTCGGGACCACGTAACATCTCCACGGCAATGATGCGCTCGTGGGAAAATCGCGACGATTGTTTTGTTTGCGACGAACCCCTGTACGCCCATTATCTCCGGCACACGGGGCTCGATCATCCGGGTGCGACGGAGGTCGTCGAAGCACACGAGACGGAGTGGGAGAAGGTCGTCGCCTGGCTGACGGGACCGATCCCGGAGGGGCGCCACGTGTTTTATCAGAAACACATGGCCCATCATCTGTTGCCCCACATCGAACGTGATTGGCTGGATCGCCTGACCCATGTGTTCCTGATCCGCGAGCCCGCCGAGATGATCGCATCGTACCTGGTGCGGCGCGACACGATGTCCGTGGCCGACACGGGGCTTCTCCAACAATGGGAGATCTTCGAGCGGGTCCGCCGGACAGAAGGGACGGAACCGCCCGTGATCGACGCGCGTGACGTGCTGGAGAATCCGCGGGGATTGCTCGAAGCGCTGTGCGGGCGGCTGGCCGTCGATTTCTCCGAACGCATGCTTTGCTGGCCGGCGGGCCGGCGGGCGAGCGACGGCGTGTGGGCCAAACACTGGTATGACGCGGTCGAAGCCTCGACCGCGTTTCACCCGTACAGACCGAAAGAGTTTTCGATCAAGGATGAATTTCGAGGCCTGGTAGAGGAGTGCCGGGTTCTCTACGCGCGGCTCCACGCTCACCGGCTGATCGCCTCGGACCCTTGACAGAATGCAGCGCGACGCGGATCTTATCGTGATGCTTCAACCCTTCGACGAGCGAAACCGGGATATCCGGATCAACATCAACGGATCTCTGGTGCCACGGGATCAGGCCGGCATCAGCCCGTTCGATTCCGCCGTTCAGGGTGGAGATGCCGTCTGGGAGGGTTTGCGTGTCTACCGCGGTACGATTTTTCGTTTGACCGAACACCTGGATCGGTTGCGGGATTCGGCCAAGGCGCTTGCGTTCGAAGAGATCCCGTCTCATGACGAGATCCGTGAGGAGATTCGCCGCACGCTCGACGCGAATCTGATGAACGACGGCGTGCACATCCGGCTGACCCTCACGCGGGGTGTCAAGATCACGTCGGGGATGGACCCGCGGCTCAACCGCGGTGGCCCGACACTGATCGTCCTGGCCGAGCACAAGCCACCCGTCTATGACCGCGGAGGGCTGAAGTTGATCACCAGCAGCATCCGTAGATTTCCGCCCGATTGCCTCGACCCCAAGATCCATCACGCCAACCTGATCCAATCGATCCTGGCCAAGATCGAGGCCAACCGCGCAGGTGTCGACGACGCTTTGATGCTCGACAAACAGGGATTCGTCGCCGAGACGAACGCGACGCACGTATTCGTCGTCGAGAATGGGAGAGTCGTGACGAGCCGCTTGGTGGCTTGCCCGGAAGGCATCACGCGCGAGAGCGTCCTGGCACTGTGTCGGGAAAACGGGATCGAACACGAGGTGCGCGATCTGACCGTGACCGAAGTCTATCGCGCGTCGGAAATGTTCTGTACGGGTACGATGGGAGAACTTGCAGCTGTGATCGAGGTGGATGGCCGGACGATCGGTGACGGGCGACCCGGACCCGTGACCCAACGGCTGTCGGATCTTTATCGGACGCTGACCTCCACTCAGGGTGAGCCGATCGTGGGACCGGCCGACGCATGAGCGACAAGAAAATTCTCGGAATCTCGGCGTTCTACCATGACAGCGCTGCCTGTCTCGTGGCCGGTGGGCGAATCGTCGCTGCGGCCCAGGAAGAGCGCTTCACACGCAAGAAACACGACCCCTCGTTCCCCAACAAGGCGGTCGACTACTGCCTCAGGGAAGGCGGTATCTCCGGCCCCGAGGAACTCGATCACGTCGTGTTCTACGACAAACCCATGTTGACGTTCGAGCGGCTGCTCGAAACCTATGCGACCTACGCCCCGTTCGGTTTCCGATCGTTCGTCAAGGCGATGCCGGTGTGGCTCAAAGACAAGCTGTGGATGCGGGAGCACATCCGCGACCAGTTGGATTGCGAGGTGGACATGTTGTTCACCGAACACCACCAATCCCATGCGGCGAGCGCGTTCTTCCCCTCGCCTTTCGAGAGCGCCGCGATCCTCACGATGGATGGCGTCGGGGAATGGGCCACCGCCAGTCTCGGTCGCGGCGACGGCAACCGTATCGAGCTTTTGAGTGAGATCCATTTCCCTCACTCACTGGGCTTGTTGTACTCGGCGTTTACCTATTTCACCGGCTTCAAGGTCAACAGTGGCGAATACAAGTTGATGGGTCTGGCGCCATACGGTACGCCGCGATATGTCGACAAGATCTACGAGGAACTGATCGATCTCAAGGACGACGGTTCTTTCAAACTGAACATGCGTTATTTCGACTATCCGGTCGGACTACGTATGACCAACGATCGCTTCGCGAAGCTGTTCGACGGACCGCGCCGCGCCCCCGAATCGGCATTGACGCAACGCGAGATGGACCTCGCGGCCTCCGTCCAGAAGGTCAGCGAGGAGGTCATGCTGCGGATGACTCGGTTTGCCCATCGCGAGACCGGTTGCGAGAACCTCGTGATGGCGGGTGGGGTCGCGTTGAACTGTGTGGGGAATGGGCGCGTGCTGCGCGAGGGGCCGTTCAAGGATCTCTGGATCCAACCGGCCGCCGGTGACGCCGGTGGGGCTCTCGGGGCGGCGTTGTTCGTGCACCATCAACTTCTCGGCGGCGAGCGCCGCGTCGACGGATGCAACGACACGCAGGAAGCCTCGCTGCTCGGACCGCGTTTCGATACGCCGGCCCTGCAGTCTTTTGTAGACGACACCGGGATCGACGCAGACCGGTTCGATGACGAGGGACAGTTGACCGCCCACGTCGCGGAGAAGCTGGCTGCGGGCAAGATCGTCGGATGGCACCAGGGCCGCATGGAGTTCGGGCCACGCGCTCTGGGGAACCGCTCGATCCTGGGATCGCCGCTGAGTCAAGAAATGCAAACCCGGATGAATCTCAAGATCAAGTTCCGGGAATCGTTCCGTCCGTTTGCCCCTTCGGTGTTACGCGAGGACGTCCACCATTTCTTCGAACTGGACTACGACAGCCCCTACATGTTGATCGTGGCCGGTGTGCACCCGGACAAACGTCGATCCGTCGAAACCGAAAGAGATGGACTCGACAAACTCAAACAGGTGCGCTCGGAGATTCCCGCGATCACACACGTCGATTACTCGGCGCGCATCCAGACGGTGAACAAGAAAGGCAACCCGCGCTATCACCGGCTGATCGAGAGCTTCAAGGAAAAGACCGGTTGTTCGGTGATCGTCAACACGTCGTTCAACGTGCGTGGCGAACCCATCGTATGTACGCCGGAAGAGGCCTACCGCTGCTTCACGCGAACCCACATGGATGTGCTTGTCCTGGGCCCCTTCGTGATCGAACGGGAGCGTCAGAAGCTGCCGCCGGTCGATGAGAGCTGGAAAAGCGAATTCGAGTTGGATTGACGATGGCAAGAAAAAAAACACCGCAGAGGTTGGCACGCGAATTCGGCTTCATGTGGCCGATCTTCACCGGCGTGCTGGCGCTGCTCATGATCGCGCCCAAGTGGATCGGATTCCTGTGGTGGGAAGCCAAACCGAACGCCGTCGTTCCTCTGTTGTCGGTCGGTTTCGGCCTGTTCACCGTTTCACTGCTGTTCCGTAAGGCCTGGTTCCATTTTTTCCGTTTCTGGATGCACTGGATTACGCGCCCGATGGCCTGGGTGATGACGCGGGTCTTGTTGGCCCTCTTCTTTTTTGTAGCGATGACTCCTTTCGTGAGGTTGTTGGGCCTGTTCGGCAAACGCTTCCTGGATACGAAGTGGAAGGATGGCAAAGCGACCTACTGGGTACCCCACGAAGTGCCCGAAAACGAATTAGAGCGATATCGCAAGCAGTTCTAACCGGTTAGTAGCCGGACCCCGAGGGAATGCGTATATTGGGGCGATTGCGACAACGCCCCTATGGAGCGCGGAACGGTATGGGTCACCTTTCATTGGCAAAAGAATTCTGGGATTTCCTCAAGCATCGGAAGAAATTCTGGCTTCTTCCTCTCCTCGTGATGCTGGTGGCGCTCGGTCTGCTGATTGTCCTTTCGGCCGACAGCGCGGCGGCGCCCTTCATCTACTCCCTGTTCTAGGGCCTTTATGAGCACGATGGGCCTCGCGGATCTGCGGTCAGCAGCATCGACTCCCCACGGATGGGCCGGGGTCAAGACCGGTCGTAAAACATCAGTGCTCACAGAGGTCACCGGATCGCTGACTGCTATTTTCTCCTGCTTTAGCGATTCGGGGGCCTCCCCCCAAAGTTTGCGTCTCTCTCGGAAGAAGCCCCGGCTCCCCCAGCCTGGGGCTTTTTCTTTATTCAGGCCCGGGACTTGACCGGCCGCTTGAGTAGATCGTCGTCGTGCGAGCGGGCGAAACCGCGTTTGCCGAGCCACGCCGAGATGCCCTCGCGGTCGGGGTGCGTCGGGCGCACCACGTTGTAGAGGTAATTCAACCCATGCCCCGCGGCTTCCTTCTCGAGCTGATCGAGGATGAACGACCCGATGCCGGCACCCTGCCGGTCCGGTGCAACGGCGAGCAAAATCTCGGCATCTCCCCACGTACAATCCATCCAGCCGTAACCGGCGACACCGTCACCGTCCTCGACACGCCACCATTCGCAGGGAATCAGCTCACCCGGCTTGCGGCCGGCCATCTCGAAGACACCCGTGGGTGCGCCGCCGATAATCCGCTGCTTGGACTCGTCCCAGTGCGGAGGGTTTTCCGCGATCCACTTCAATCCCATGTAGCGAAGCATACCCGATCGGACCGGCAGGTTCTGCGGTTCTGGTAGATTGCTCGGCATGCCCGAGGTTCGCACCAGGTTTGCGCCGAGTCCCACCGGTTTCCTGCACATCGGTGGGGTCCGCACGGCTTTGTTCAACTGGCTCTACTCGCGGCGCCACGGCGGCAAGTTCATCCTCCGAATCGACGATACCGACCGGCAACGCAACCTCGACGAGGCCCTGCAACCGATCCTGGACGGATTTCGCTGGTTGGGTATCGATTGGGACGAGGGTCCGGAAACCGGCGGCGACGCCGGGCCCTACTTTCAATCGCAGCGCGTTGCACTGTACCGGGAAGCCGTCGATGCGTTGCTCGACGCCGGGCTGGCCTATCACGACTACGCAACCCCGGAGGAACTTCAGGCCGAACGGGAAGCGGCGCAGGAGGCCAAACAGCGTTTCGTCTACAGCCGCGCCTTCATGGCAGCGACGGACGACGAACGCAAGCGTTACGAGGCAGAGGGTCGCGGCGCCGTTGTCCGCCTGAAGATGCCACGTGAAGGGTCTTGCCGTTTTACGGACGGGATCCGCGGCGAGATGGAACTCGATTGGGCGCGGGAACAGGACCAGGTGATCCAACGCGCGGACGGGACGTTCATTTATCACCTGGCGAGTGTGGTCGACGACCACGCGATGCGGATCACCGACGTGATTCGCGCGGAGGAGCACCTGTCCAACACGGCGCGGCAGATTTTCATCGCGGAGGGGCTGGGTTATCCACTCCCGCGTTACGCGCATCTGCCGTTCGTCGCCGAGCCCGGCAGCAAGAACAAGCTTTCCAAGCGCAAACTCGACAAATACATGAAGAATGCGGACTTCGCCAAGCTGAACGAACACGGGGCCAGAATCGTGGAGCGAATTGGCCGGAAGATTTCTCCGGATGCGTTCAACCCGGTGATCGTCGATTTTTATAAACGGGTCGGGTATCTACCCGCTGCGATCGTCAACTACCTGTTGTTGCTCGGCTGGGCACTTGACGACAGGACCGAATTCTTCACGCGCGACGAGATGATCGAAGCGTTCTCTCTGGAACGGGTCAACAAAGCCGCCGCCGGTTTCGATCCCAAGAAACTGACCGCGTTCCAGGAGCACTATATGGCCGCGCTTCCGATCGAGGAAAAGGTGGCGATCTGCCTGCCCTACCTGCAGAAAGCCGGGTTGGTCGCCGATCCCGCCGCTGCGGACGAAATAGATGCTGTCACGGCGATCGCCGCGGCGGCCGGTGACCGCATCAAGGTCGCCGGCGATATCCTCGAGTTCGAAGACTTCTTCAGCGCCGATGACGCATTGCGGTTGGATGAAAAAGCCTTCGAGAAACGGCTCCGCAAACCGCCGGATGCAGCCGCTCTGTTGAAGGGTTTCCGCGAGCGGCTCGAGTCGATCGAAGCGTTCGACGCCGGCACACTCGAGGCCGCGCTCAAGACTTACGTGGAAGAGCGCGGCATCAAGATCGGGCAAATCATCCATGCGCTTCGCGTGGCGACGACGGGAAAGGCGGTTGGTTTCGGCATGTTCGAAACGCTTGCCATCATCGGCCGGGAACGTTGCCTGGCCCGTATCGATCGAGCTCTCTCCCGGCTCTAGCGACGCGCGATCAGTCCGGCTATATTTGCCCGTCACGCGCTACAAGAGGAACCGATGTCCGAGCAGAACAACGAAGTCTCGAACTTCATCGAGACCCTGATCGCAGAGCATGACGCCTCCGGTCGTTTCGACGGACGCGTGCACACGCGCTTCCCACCGGAGCCCAACGGGTTTCTGCACATCGGGCACGCCAAGGCGATCTGCATCAGCTTCGGTGTGGCGCAGCGGCACGGCGGGAAATGCAATCTAAGATTCGATGACACCAACCCCGTCAAGGAAGACACGAGCTTTGTCGCGGCCATCAAACGCGATATCCGCTGGCTGGGGTTCGACTGGGAAGATCGCGAGTTTTATGCGTCCGACTATTTTGGCCAGCTCTACGAGTGGGCGGTTCAGTTGATCGGAGGCGGGCACGCCTACGTCGACGACTTCAGCGCGGCAGAGATCCGCGAGTATCGAGGAACGCTGACCGAGCCCGGTCGCAACAGCCCCCATCGCGATCGCTCGCCCGAGGAGAACGGGGATCTGTTCGAGCGCATGCGCGCCGGCGAATTCCCCGACGGCGCCAAGGTGTTGCGCGCCAAGATCGACATGGCCTCCGGCAACATCAACCTGCGCGATCCCGTGATGTACCGGATCTTGCGGGCGACGCATCACCGCACGGGCGACACGTGGTGCATCTACCCGACCTACGATTTCACGCATGGGCAGTCCGATTCGATCGAGGGCGTGACGCACTCGCTGTGCAGCCTGGAGTTCGAAGACCATCGCCCGCTTTATGACTGGTACGTCGAGCGTCTGGGGATCCACCATCCACAGCAGATCGAATTCGCCCGGCTCAACGTGACGCACACGATCGTCAGTAAGCGCAAACTCAAACGGCTGGTCGACGAGAACGTGGTCTCGGGTTGGGACGACCCGCGGATGCCCACGCTCGCGGGTCTGCGCCGCCGCGGCTTCACCCCCGAGGCGATCCGCGCGTTCTGCGAAATGATCGGCGTTTCCAAGCAGGCCAGCCTCGTGCCGTACGGGATGCTCGAATACTGCGTGCGCCAGGATCTGAACAAGCGTGCCCCGCGGGTGATGGGTGTGCTGCGACCGCTCAAGGTCGTGATCGAAAACTACCCCGAAAATCTTGTCGAGGAGATGGACGCCGTCAACAACCCCGAGGACGAGTCCGCCGGCACGCGCAAGGTGCCGTTCTCTCGCGAGCTGTTTATCGAGCAGGGCGATTTTCGAGAAGACCCGCCGCGAAAGTTTTTTCGACTGGGGCCGGACCGGGAAGTGCGCCTGCGCTACGGCTACTTCATCAAGTGCGTCGGTTTTACGAAA
>Ga0224508_10004934_pt1 | contig 10834 bp, 10 predicted proteins | sample SF_Jan12_sed_USG_4_FD_170157 | JGI IMG/M metagenome (GOLD analysis project Ga0224508, IMG submission 170157) | Sediment microbial communities from San Francisco Bay, California, United States - SF_Jan12_sed_USGS_21 | ecosystem: Environmental > Aquatic > Marine > Sediment | place: USA... | reverse complement strand
AGTGAACGCAAAGCGGGCATTTCAATCTTCTTGCGTCTCAGGTTCGATGTCCTGATCTAACGAATCTCGGCGGTTGCACTGAGTACGTAATCCGTAAACTGGTCACTGAAAAAGGGCGTTCCTGAAAAAAATGCGCCTTGCATATAAAGCTGTTGATCGGGCCAGTTGGTTATATTACGAATAGCCTGTTCAAGCTTTTTGCTCGGGCCATTCATCATGTAGTCAAGTTCCCATCCCCTCCACATCAAGGTAAGCCACCTGTTCCACGAGGCAGCCTCAGCATAGCTTAGTTCGTATGTTTCCATCCATGTCTGCAAGTCATGTCCGTCCACAGCCTTGATCTTAGACAGAATGCTCGGTAGTTCATCGGATAAGAGAAACATCTCAGCATCCCACTGTGCTTGTCGCAAAGCCGACTGCCTTTGTTCGATGTCGTTGCTCTGACTGATTTGGATAACCAGAAGACCTAGTGTCGCCACGACAGCTAGGCTTGCGGTGATTTCCGCGATGTCGACCCATATTTTCAGTTTCATAGCACTTCCCCTGCTCAAGACTATTTGCATCAAGTAACTCGTCTACAATCAGATTAATCGGTTGCTTGCCGATAATTCTACGATCAATCGGGTAACACAACGAAGTAGCGGAACGCGACCGTCTGGTTTTGGCCGTTTGCGGCCCCTGGAATCAGGTGATTTCGGGCTTTCGTAATGACTGCTCCCGGTGAAAGCCGACATTTGGTTGTAGGTCGCCAAAAGCCTTAATCCAACTGGTCCGCTAAGCGCGCTAAAGCCGACATTGGGCTAAACTGGTACTGAGGGTCGGCTACTGACCCAATGCAGACGTCTTGCTGCTAAGCTGTATAAAGGGCTGTCGATTTTACGCGGGCAAGCAGTGATGGTTAAAAGAGCGCGCACGAATCATTGGATATCTAGAGTATTTGCTGTGGTGATGTTTATGCCATTACTCAGCGTGACTACGGTATCAGCAGATCCGACCCTGCAGACAATTGATTATTACGTGCAGCATCGTTCGTTGGTGCCGTCGATGGACGGACAAATCGCCCAGCTGTACCTGAGGGAGAAAGTTCGACAAGCGACGCTAAGTGGAACCGAGAGCTTTGAGGGCCGTGTGGTTTTGTTCATCTCAGGGTCGTACATACCGGCGGAAGTCGCATTTGATTTCAATATCGATTCGTACAGCTGGATGGCATTTCTGGCCGCAGAAGGGTTTGATACGTTTGCGATCGATATCACCGGCCACGGCCGATCAACACGTCCCCATGCGATGAATGATCCGTGCAACCTGGCTGATGACAATCGACTGGCCGTTGGTTTGCCGTTGGAGTCGTGCGAGCCAAGCTACCCATATCGAATCAATACTGTCGATTCGGAGTGGGCCGATATAAATCGCGTTGTCGACTATATTCGTGAATTGCGAGGCGTCTCGAAGCTGAGTTTGGTTGGTTGGTCGACAGGTGGGCTTCGCGCTGGGGGGTTCGCGGCGAAGTACCCAGAGAAAATTGATCGTCTTGTACTCTTCGAACCAAGTTATACTCGATCGTTGCCATCCGATCCGCCACCACAGCCGCCAAAAGAAGCTGGGATGCGTGCGTTCACGGGATCAGCGCAGTCCGAAGGTTGGCTTAGGCAGGTAAAGTGTTCCGACCAATATGACCCAGCCATCGACAAGTTAGTGTGGTCCGAAACAATAAAATCCGATGCTGTGGGTGCCAGCTGGGGTGATGGAATTGTCAGGGGGCCAAGAACAGCCCGCTGGTTCTGGAATAAAGATGCTGCCAACGGCTCCAACACGCCGGTGCTTCTATTGGTTGGCGACCACGACAATCCGTTTGTTGATCGCGCGTTGAAACTGTACGAGGATAGTGGCGCCGATGACAAAGTCATTGCTTACATCGCTTGCGCGTCGCATTTCGCGCAATATGAGTCGAGTCGGAATTATCTCTTCGATGCGTCCCTGCAATGGCTCCGCGACGTCTCGGTCAACGGTGTTAAAAACGGCCGGATTCGCATCGGCGAATAGTCTGCTTGTGGCCGTTTCCTGCCCTGAAAATCAGGCCACGGCGGGCCGACTGAAAGACTGCTCCTGGTGAGAGCTGACATTCGCTCCAGGGTCATTGAAAACGTCGTCATATTGTGGCCGCTTACCGCTCCATAGCCGCCGTTGAGCTAAACTAGCTGTAAAGGTCAGCTACTGAACCAAAAGCGGACGTCGAGCCAATCTTAAAGGTAGCGTTCGAGGCAATTTACAACCGAGGCGGATACTGCAGCCTGACCATGCATGCACAGATCATTGGCCGGCCCGGCAAGCTGGCGATGCTCGATTGATCAATGAACTGGATGAAGGGTCACGAGCACACCTGTTTCGTGATAGGCGCGGAACTGGCGGCCAGGATGACAAAGGAGTAGGCCGTGAGCCACGAAAACGAATACCACGATAAACTCATCACGATGCTCGAACTCATCTGGGGCGAGGGCTATATGGCGCCCGGCGGGCCCGGCAATGTGGCGAAGATCCTCGACGGCATCGATACACAGGGGAAGCGCATCCTGGATATCGGCAGTGGCATAGGGGGGCCGGCATTGGAGATGGCGCAAACTCATGGCGCAACCGTCGTGGGCATCGATCTCGAGGCCCCGCTAGTGGATCGGGCGAACAAGGCTGCCGAAGCAAACGGACTGGCAGACAGCTGCACGTTCAAAACGGTCGAGGTCGGGCCATTCGATTTCGATGATGAGTCCTTCGACATCGTCGTCTCATCCGGCGCGCTGACTCAGACCGAAGACAAAGAGACTGTATTCAGGGAGTGTTTCCGAATACTGAAACCCGGTGGCTGGATCAGCATCTACGACTGGGTCAAAACGGATGCACCGCTCTCCGACGACATGTACTACTGGTTCAAAATGGAGGGGCTGACTTTCTCACTTGAGACCTACGAACAGTACAAGGAGCGCTTGGAGAATGTCGGCTTCATTGACGTGACCGTCGAGGACGCTACCGACTGGTATCGCGCCGAAGCCCATCGGGAGATGGGACTTCTGACCGGCAAACTATATGACCCCATGGTCGAGTTGATCGGTCAGAAGGAAGCGGATCACCGTGTCGAAAACTGGCGGGCGATGATTGTCGTTATTGATTCCGGGGAGATGCTGCAGGGATATTGTCGGGGTCAAAAACCGGCATAAACAATGCCCTGCTTCGAATACCTCTCGATCTTGATATCCAGGATCGTCGCGCTCAGCCTTAGTTTAGTCGAATGGCCACTTTCGGGTATAGAGCAGCCGCTGGCGTTGGTCAGGTAATGTCCGCTTTCGACCCGATGGTTTGGCCCCATTTTTCGGGCCAGTTGAATAAGCCCTCATCGGCGGCTTCTGGCCGTTAGCTGCACTTAAAAACTGCCCTAATCAGTGGATTTGAACGACCGCTATTGGTGCGAGCAGACATTGCATCCCTGGCAACTTCGCGGATGCTCCAGCGCGTCCGCTAACCACCCTCAAGCTGCCAATAGGCTAAACTTGATCTAGGGAGCCGCTAGTGACCCGAAGCGGTCGTTTATGGGAAGGATTAAGAATGCGCCGACTAACGATAATGTTCGCAGTGTCATTTGTGCTAATGGCTTGCTCAAGTGAGCGGGATCAGGATCAGGAGGCGGCACTCGCTCGGGGTGCCTACCTCGTGGAAGGCATCGTGGCGTGTGGGAATTGCCATACTCCCCGAGCTGCCGATACCACGGCAGTTGCAGAGCTCCGGCTGGCGGGCGGATTTGTAATCGAAGAACCCGAGTTCAGGGCCTATGCCCCGAATATCACACAGGACGACGAAACCGGCATCGGCACCTGGAGTGATGAAGAAATCATGCGGGCCATCCGCGAGGGCGTACGACCCGACGGCACGATCATCGGCCCGCCCATGCCGATACTGTCCTACCGTGGGATGTCAGACTCCGACGTTCGAGCCATCGTCGCATATCTGCGAACCGTCCCTCCGGTGCGAAATATCGTCCCACGTTCTGTATTCAACATTCCGCTGCCCGACGCCTGGGGCCTGCCGTTGGGCTCGGTACCCGACGTCTCCCGAGACGATTTACTGGCCTTTGGCACTTATCTTGGCAACGCGCTCGGCCACTGCATGGAGTGCCACACGCCGATGTCGGAAGGTGAATATGATTTCAGCCGAACCGGCGCGGGCGGCATGGTCTTTCATAAGCCGCTTGGTATGGAACTCGCCGCTGTCGCTGCAAACATAACGCCGCATCCCGAGCACGGAATCGGGGCCTGGACTGACGACGAGATAAAACGGGCGATTACTCAAGGTATCAGCCGTGACGGCCGGCGGCTCCTCCCAGTGATGGCCTTTAACTACTATCAGAACATCTCCGATGAGGACTTGAATGCGTTGATCGTCTACCTGCGGTCGCTACCGTCACAGTCATCATACTGATCGGGTCGGGCTGAAGGTCTGCTTCTGGGTGCGGCAACTGAGTCGGAATGGGAAGGCCAAACAGTCATTGGTGTTTTTGTTGGTACACTTGACGAGCCCGACAGGTTCCCTCCGGAAAAGCATTCGTTTGATATAGACAGGATCAGTTGGTTTGATGTCGCAGATCGCTTGCCTCACTATTATCAGAACTCCAAGAACCAGAATCCGGTTCGCTACGATCCAGCAGACGACAAGGACCTAGCAAAGTAATTTGCGAATTTTGGAATCTCGAATAACAACGAAGGCAGACATTCCCAGGCTGCTGCGAAATAGCTGCTTGACCCCCACTAGCGGTCATTAGGCTGGTACGGATGCGTAGGGCTGGTCCTCGAAGCCGACGTTCGCCGCACAGAAGAATAAGTTGGACATATCCTATGAATGCTGAAATCTGGAAACCTACCCCAGGTCTACTTGCTACGATTCTTGCGACGTCCATTGCGATCTCTGCCTGCCAGCAAAGAGACGAACATAGAAACATGACGGAGCTGACAGAGTTCGCTACCCGGTACGCGGCGGCGTGGAGCGGTCAGGACCCCGAAGTCTTTGCGTCTTTTTACTCGGAAAATGGCTCGTTTCGAATCAATGATGGCGAACCGGCCATTGGTCGTGATGCGATTGCGGAGACTGCGCGGGGTTTTATGGCCGCGTTTCCCGATATGGTCGTGCGACTCGTCGAGCTTCGTCAAATGGACGATTACGTAGAATTCCACTGGCACTGGACCGGAACAAATACCGGCCCCGGTGGCACCGGAAGCTCGGTCGATCTCAGAGGCTACGAACGATGGACTCTGGACCAAGACGGCCTGATTCTCGAATCGCTTGGCCACCTCGACGATGCCGACTATCAACGACAGTTGCATGCTGGATCAGACAACGTCGAAACCAAACCGTAGATAGCTGAACGACCGCAATGGGTCGCAAGCGGGCCGTGGCTGATTCTCAGCTACAATAACTGGTGATGACCCCAAGCGGACTTTTTATACTGAATTGTTCCTGCCTCAACTAACAACACAAAGGTGTAACGATGTTACTAGCTCGCATATTGTCGGCCGCTGCAATTTTGATCGTATGTGCTCATGACGCGAGTGCCCAAACGCTTGCAGGCGAGAATACGTCGCCGTCAGAATGGGGGCCGGAAGACGAGCGGGGTGCCGCGAATAGAATCACGCCTCAGAAGGTCCTCGAAGCAACGCAGTTGATCAAAGAGGGGCGCATCTATGAACTCGGGCGTGTTTACGAGGCTGGGATGCCGCTTTTTCCTGGTCGTCACTACAGTCTCACCATTCCCGGTTCTCCAACCGGCGGACCTCTTGGTAAAAACAATCTCGTGTATCACGACGAAATGGTGAGCGGTCAGATTGGCCAGGTCGGAACCCAATTTGACGGACTTGGACACGTTGGAACACGTATTGACGGCGAAGATGTTTTCTATAACGGATTCAAACGTAGTGAGTTTGGTACCGCAGGAGGGCTGAATAAACTGGGCGTTGAAAACGCCGGCGTATTCGTAACTCGTGGTGTCCTTATCGACATGGCAGGTTACAAGGGAGTAAATCGACTTCCGATCGGAACTGTTATTACCGCGCCAGACCTTCAAGATGCACTGGAGCAGCAGTCGGTCGAATTATCTGAAGGCGACATCGTGCTAATACACACTGGCCACGGATCCCTTTGGATGGTCGACAATGAAGAATACAATCGGGGTGCACCGGGCATTGGCATGGAGGCAGCTCTCTGGCTGGCGGAAAAAAAGGTCACCATGACCGGGGCGGATACCTGGCCGGTTGAGGTAATACCGTCAGCGGATTCCGAACACGCTTTCCCTGTGCATCAAGAACTCATTGCGCGACGCGGAATTTACAATCTCGAAAATCTGAATCTCGCAGAGCTGGCGGCGGACAAAGTGTACGAATTTGCTTTCATGTTTGCTCCGGTTAAATTCAAAGGCGCCACCGGATCGCCAGGAAACCCTATCGCTATCAAGTGAGCGCGTGGCCGATTCTGGCCAGAAGACGACGCTATCGAATCCTGGGTCGCCAGGGGCAGTCTGGCGGTCGCTTATCGACCCAAAACGTACGTTCATTTTCTTGGTGTTGTGGGAAGACAGGGCGCAGCATTAACGCCTACGCGCTGCCTTAGAATGAGATGCCTGTCCAGGATTTGATGTCAGGCTGATCCACCTGACGCGTGACGATTGCAAGTACTTATTCTTCCGACGCCTCCATTTCAACGATCCGGTCCGCAATAGAGGCCGTCAGAAAATCAAACAAGTCGTCCGAATTCGTGAACCATTCGTGTTGAGTCTCGACTCCGTGAGGATTGTAGGTAACCTCCCAGTCATGCTCTGAGCCGCCAACCGTCGTGCCGACGTGCCATGCCGCGACCCAAGTTCCATTGATGTCATCCAGTTCCACCACGGCGATAACTGCGGAGTACGGACCTTTGGTGTAGCCGACTTGCAAACTGTATTTGCCCGTCGTATGGGACAATTCATCGAGTCTCGGTCGAATGCCATCCAATTGCTTACTGGCCTCGTCCGCATCTTTATGTTCGTTCCGCGCAGGTTTCTTGGACTGCTCGCGTTCATTCCGGATTTTTTCTTCTATCTGATCTTTGAGATTGGTCATGGAAATCCTCAGGTCGGCTGACGATATTGGTGCTTGCCAACCAGGTCAAAAAAGGCGATTGCCATTAGGTTATCAGCGATTACAGCATAGCGCATGCTCGTCACTCTGTGATTGGCAGCGCTATTGGTGGACTCAGGTAATGCCCCTCGTCGCCTGCGCGGGCCAGCAAATGGCGTGAGACATTTTCGACCGACATTAGTTACTTGGCGTCCTGCCAGTAGGCTGCGTCACTTGGCAGGAACGGACACCGAGACGGGCCGGCCCAAAGCACGCTCAATTCCCGAATTAGAGCTTCTGGCCGTTCTGATACGGTCGCCAGGAGGCTGAACGACCGACTGCAAAACGTCGCATAGAGGCCGGTCGAACGATCTTAGGTAAAATGTCGGCAACTGACGATCTTCGATCATTCGCCAATGTCTAACGCCACGTTCACCGACGGTGCTGTTGTATGTTAATTCGGGCTGAAGAACACAGTGACCTAGATGCCGTACATGCGGTCAATGTCGCAGCTTTTGAAAGTTCTTGTGAAGCCGATCTTGTCGACGCGTTACGACAACAGGTGGAACCGCTGGTTTCGCTTGTTGCGGAAGAAGATGGAGAGGTCATTGGTCACGTCATTTTTTCGCCGGCGTCCTTGTCGGGCAACTCTGAACTCAGTTTGATGGGGCTAGGCCCCATGGCAGTATTGCCCGCACACCAGAGGCAAGGAGTCGGTACAGCACTTGTGCGAGCCGGTCTGGACCAATGTAGACAGTTGGGTGTGTCTGCGGTCGTTGTGATCGGGCATCCGGAGTACTACCCTCGTTTTGGCTTTTCACCTGCCTCGCGATTCGGCCTTTGCTCTGACTTTGATGTGCCGGACGAGGTATTCATGGCACTGGAACTGCGTCCTGAAGCCCTGCAAGGCAGGAACGGCCAGGTGAGATACGACCCTTTGTTCAGCAACGCATGAAGTTGACCTTATGCCGGCCATACCAGTTTGCGGCCTGTCGGTTTCACCTGTTTTCGGCGAATTGAATGTCCGCAATTGGTTGCTGATTCAACCGGACGTTTGATATTGGGCCAGTCGAAAACTGGCTCCAAAACGTCCGGGAAGCACCCAATAGCATACATTCCGCTAAACTAGGCCCGAGGGACTGCTAATGATTCAAAGCAGGCATCGCTGCAGCATACGAAATTGGGAGACGAGCAGAAAAGGCAGTGCGTGAAATTAAATCCGCTATATGCCGAATGTGGAAACCACTTGGAGGGGTAATCTACTGATTAGCAGAAAGAAAAAGAATAAAAGTGCATTGAGTGTTTTCGCAGCACTATGTATGACGTGCTTGCTCACATTGATATCGATTCAGTCGCACGCGAGTTACGCAATCTACATTGGTAAGAATCGGACGACCGACGGTAGTGTCCTGCTTGGGGGTTCAGGCGATGAGGTATCGAGCCATTGGCTTGAGGTCGTGCCTGGAAGAGTATATGAGCCGGGCACGACACTTCAGGTGGGCGTCGACGAATCTGCGAACATGCCTGGGCAGTTCATCGACATCCCGCAAGCTCATGAGACGTACCGCTACCTTACGATGAACTATTCCGATTATGAGGGATTTCCGCCGCCGATAACGAATGGCGGCATGAATGAACACAATGTTGCGGCGCGTGACGTATGGTCTGATTCACGTCCGGAGCTTGTTGCTATGACACCGAATCCGCAGAGCGGGCCAAGTTATAGCGACTTATCGCGTATCGCTATGGAACGAGCGACCTCGGCGCGAGAGGCGGTCGAAATCATCGGCCAGCTTATTGACGAATACGGCTATTCGACCTATGGCGGTAATTCTCACATGTTTGCAGATGAGAACGAGGGCTGGGTGCTGCTCAACTTCGCGGGAGGAAAGGGGCTTTGGATCGCTGAGCGGCTTGGACCAGACGATATTCGTGTTTCGTACCCTGGCGATATTGGAGATATACCGCTGGACTTTCGTGCTAACCCGAATTTCATGGGGTCCGAGAATTTTGTCGATTTCGCGGTACAACAAGGCTGGTTCAATCCAGGTTCCGGCAAGGTGTTTAACGTGACAGAGGTATATGGCACCGACTACGTTCGATATCCCCGTGATGAACTGGAACAGGAATTACTGCAGGCGTCCCCTATTAGTCTCAGGGACATGCTCGACGCGGTTCGCGACCCGCGCCTCTCTAAAGACACGACAGGCTATGGCCAGGTCGCGCACTTGCGCGCAGGCGTGCGCCCCGAAAATCGAACGCTTTGGGTCGCCGCCACCGGATCAGTAACCGCACCATTCGTGCCCTATCCCATCGGTGTGCAACGCATCCTCCCGGAGTTTGGGAAGCACCGTTACCTGACGAAGGGCGAGGCAACGCGGTTCGTAACCAAAGACTGGCAGATACAGGAGGCAACTGAATTTGCCGGGCGAACTTTCAAGCGTCTGATGTACTTTACCTGCGATCACCCGGAAAAATTCCTTCCGGAAGTCACCGAGGCTCTGGCAGCATTCGAAGATCATCTGCTCCAGGAGCGCGCAACGGTTGAGAAGACGTCAGACTCTCTTTTCAATAGCGGGCACGAAGACCTGGCGCTTGAATATCTGACTGGATACACCAGCAACGCCGCCACGTCGGCACTTGACTTGGGTAATGATCTTCTCGCGAGTATTGAAGCAAGAACGCGGCTCCTGTATGGGCTGCGCGCGCCGGAAGGCAGCGAGACCAGTCGTCTCGAGTCCTCAATGGTGCGGTGCAACTAGGAGCAGTAGAGCCTTCATCTTCGTCAGGGACATAAACCAACCTCCTGCGAGGCGGGCGGCTATTAAACGGTTGCTACTGGGCCAAAGCGCCGAATCGTAATCGAAAAATGAATCTTCACGTTTACGGACGGACTATAGCCAGGCCGCATATTTCAAGGTATGCATTTACTTGACCTCAAGATTCCGCCGGTCGCAATTGTCCTGATATGCGGCGCGGTCATGTGGGCCACATCCACGGTTTGGTCTGCTGCCGCGTTCCCTTTACCCGGTGCTCCGATAGTCGCTGTCACCTTCGCTTTCGTTGGTGGTGCAATAGCCGTCGCCGGTGTGGCCGCTTTCAGGCGGCACAGCACTACGGTGAATCCAATGACACCGGATGCAGCGAAGTCAATCGTTACGGACGGCATCTACCGATTCACGAGGAATCCTATGTATCTGGGTCTTGCTTTGGTCCTTGCCGGTTGGGCGATGTACCTGGCCAATATAGCTGCGCTACTGATGCTACCCGCATTTGTAGCGTACATGACGCAATTCCAGATCAAGCCTGAAGAGCGCGTGTTGCTGGCAAGGTTTGGCCTCAACTATGCCAAATACATGGCTAGTGTGCGCAGGTGGATATGAATGTAATCTAACAATGCGCCATATTCCTTGCAGTGCTCAATGGCTGCTCCTGGCCCTTCGCTGCCTGTCGTTGCTTCGAATTATTAGTGATTCGAACGACTGCTCCTGGGTGCGGATTCAACCGGTCAATGCAACATCTAGACTCTCAACATAGAGAGGAGGATGTTGAAAATGAGTTATCCAACCAGGATCTATTACACAGACGCGCAGAAGTAAAGAGGCAGCGGAGCCCTGCTACTCGCCTGTCAATTCCTGCGCATGGTGTACGATCGGACCGGGCGCAATAAAGGGCCGAAGTACGAATACGAGTACCGTTGTTGCTGTCGCGGC
>Ga0224508_10004933_pt1 | contig 10836 bp, 8 predicted proteins | sample SF_Jan12_sed_USG_4_FD_170157 | JGI IMG/M metagenome (GOLD analysis project Ga0224508, IMG submission 170157) | Sediment microbial communities from San Francisco Bay, California, United States - SF_Jan12_sed_USGS_21 | ecosystem: Environmental > Aquatic > Marine > Sediment | place: USA: California... | reverse complement strand
AATCTCGCTCGCGCCATCAACTTCGGCCTGAACAAGGTTCGTTTCTATGCGCCCGTGCCGGTGGGCGCCCGCTTACGCGCCAGGGCGAAAGTATTGCAGGCACGAAAGAGGGCAGGGGCGCTGCTCTTGACCTCGGAAGTCAGGCTGGAAATGGAAGGTGCGCGTAAACCCGCCTGCGTCGCCGAAACGCTGGGCATGTATTTCTTCGACGAATAGCAGTGCGAACCAGGACGCCGACTATCGAGCGTGTAGCCACTCCGGCAGGAATGAGTATGGATCGCGATCGGCCACATCATTCCAGGTCACGTTGTTTTCGCTGAGTAGTCTTTCCAGACTGCCGTCTTTCGCCGCGTCGAATAGCTCCGTGGCTCCACCGATGTGCTGGCCGCCAACGTAGATCTGGGGAATCGTTTTGAGCCCTGTTTGCTCGTGGATGGCGGCCCGAATCTTGCCGCCCTTGTCGTCTATCTGGTAGGCGACAGAGTCGAGGTCTATCGACCGGTACGGAATTTCATAATGCGCAAACATCTTGCGTACGGACCAACAGAATTCACACCACTCGAGCGCGAACAGTACGACGGGATTGTCCGCATCGTGCGTTGCCGCGCGAAGAAATTCGATAGCATCGGCAGGTGCGGATGCCACGGCTGCTTCTTCATCCTCTGGCGGAGGAGGCGGCGGTGGTGCATCGAAGCGGTAGTTGGGTGTTGATCGCGAGACTGCTTGCTCCTCCTCGGTCATATCCGCGGGTATGTCCTCAAACAGCGGAGTACTCAGGTAGCGTTCTCCGGTGTCGGGCAACATGCACAAGATGTTGCTGCCTGCTTCGGCCTTTTCGGCAATAGCCAATGCGCCTGCGAGCGTCGCACCGGCGGAAATACCAACGAAAATACCTTCTTCCCGCGCGAGCTCCCGCGACAGGCGCAACGCGTCGTCACCGGCGATGCCGATGATTTCATCGATCATCTCGGCGTTTACGGCGTCTTCCGTGAGTCGTGGAATGAAGTCCGGACTCCAACCCTGCATCAGGTGTGGTCGAAACAAGGGGTGGCTGTCCGCGGGCGAGCCGTCACTGCAGCGTTCCTGCGGGATACCGCTGCCCAGAACCGGCGAATTGTCAGGCTCACACACGATGATTTTCGTTTCCGGGCTCTCCTTCCTGAGGACACGCGAAACACCTTTCAGCGTGCCGCCAGTACCGAAACCCGTTACCCAGTAATCGAGTGCCGTGTCGGCGAAGGCCTGCAGAATTTCGGGCGCGGTTGTTCGTGAGTGCGCGTCTGCATTCGCTTCGTTCTCAAATTGGCGCACGAGGAACCAGCCGTGTTCCTCGGCGAGTTCGACGGCCTTGGCGAGCATACCGCTGCCTTTGAGTGCTGCGGGCGTCAAAATGACCTTTGCCCCCAGGAAGCGCATCATCCTGCGACGCTCGACGCTGAAGTTTTCGGCCATCGTCACGACCAGCGGATAGCCTTTCTGGGCGCAGACCATCGCCAGGCCGATACCCGTATTGCCGCTTGTCGCTTCGATGACGGTCTGGCCAGGGTTGAGTGTGCCATCTTTCTCGGCTTGCTCGATAACGCCAAGCGCGAGGCGGTCCTTGACCGAGCCCATGGGATTAAACGACTCGATCTTGACAAAGATGTTGACGCCTCGCGGCGCGAGACTGTTGAGTTTGACGATTGGCGTATTGCCAACGGTCTCGAGAATATTCGCGTAGCGCTTGCTCATTGAGAGTGCTCTTTACTATTGGTTTCTTAAACTATAGACGTCGATGGAGGCGAACGCAGCTATCGATGCGCGCGGCGGGCTATTCGGCGCTACAATGACAGGTGCCATAGCGCGACGACCAAAAACAAGGGGAACACGATGGGCGACCTGGGAATCTTGGGCATTATTCACCTCGCACTGGTTATTTACGCGGCATTGCAGATTTTCAATAGCTCGGCCGACACAGTGAAGAAGGCAATCTGGACCGTGATTGTTGCGATCTTCCCGCTTGTTGGACTTATCGTCTGGTTTTTTATTGGACCGGGAACACCGAAAAAGTAAAGGGGGCTGCCATGAGGTTTGTGGTCGCCGCACTGGGCGTCCTTGTTGTCCTGCTCGGACTGCTCGGCCTGGCGGCGCCCGGGCGCTTTCGCGCCCTATTCGCGGGCATGACGAGCCAGACACGGTTTCTGGCCGCCATTTATCTGCGCGTCGGCCTGGGCGTATTTCTCTGGATTGTCGCTGACGAGCTTCGATTCCCGTACGTCATGCGCATTATCGCCGCCATCAGCTTGTTTGCCGCCGTAGCAATTCTGATTATGGGGCGTGAGCACCTCAACCAGCTTGTCGACTGGTGGCTGGCGCGCTCCGACGGATTGATGCGCGTGTCGACTTTGTTCGTGGCCCTCTTCGGCGGCTTTCTGGTTTACGTCGCGACCTGAACTAGTCCAGGAATTCGGCCGTGGTTTGCCGCTTGCGGTTGACGATCAGTCGCGTGACATCGGGGCGCGAATAGTGGCCGACGACGTCCAGGCTGTGGCGTTCCTCGAGGACTCGCCGGTGATCGAGCTCTACTATACTCAGTGACTCCTCGCCAATTACGGGCTCCAGCAGCCACTCGCCCGTGGGCGAGGCTACGCAAGAGCCACCGTTGGCCATGATGTCCTCGGCCGATTCGATCAGGAGCTCGGCATGTGGCAGGGATATATCAATATCGTCTCTGCGCATTAGCCCCGAAACCGAGATGACAAATGATCGGCTTTCACGAGCAATGAACCGTGTGATGTCCCTGGTGTTTCTTGCGTTGCCGGGCCAGATCGCGACGTGCAGGTCTTCTCCCTGGCCATAGAGCGACGCGCGAGCCAGCGGCAACCAGTTCTCCCAGCAGTTGAGCCCACCCACGGTGAACGCACCGAGTTTGTGAGTGCGCAAGCCATTGCCGTCGCCGATCGCCCACACCAGCCGCTCTTCATGGGTGGGCATCAATTTGCGATGTACCGAGCCGATCATCCCTTCCTGATCGATGTAGACCATTGAACAATAGAGGCTGTGACCGCCGCGATCGGTGGCCCGCTCCATAATGCCGAGGTAGATCGCCAGGTGTTTGTCGCGGGCCACGCGGCAAACGATTTCGAGGTCGCCTTCTTCGATGCAAACAGCCTGCCGGACGTAATGCGCGTAAAGCGATTTCTGCAATTGCGATTCAAACTTCGCGCCTTCGGTTCTTTCCACCCAAAACGGGTAGCCGGGGACGAGCGCCTCGCCGAAGGCGACGAGGGTGCAATCCTCGGTTGCAGCTTTCTCGACCCATGCGACAATTTTATCAAGCGTTGCTTTTCGATCGAGCCATAGCGGCGCTATTTGGGCGAGACCCACCCTGATAATCGTGTTGTCAGGCATCTGGCTCATGAGCGTCCCGTTATGATGAATTTGCCCAAAGAACTGCCACAACGTGGCGAAGATTCGGTAAGCTCGGGGTCGGAGAAATTCATGTCTCTGCTCTGCCGTGTGTGGTGTGCTGTACCACCCAGCATACCAAGGAACACGGTTTTGGATCAGAGCCTATGCGCCTGCTATGCGGCGGATTACCTTGAGCCTGAATATACGGGAGTCAGCTATGCACGGACTAATGATGAATACGCCTCTGCTAATCTCCTCGATCGCGGAGCATGCTGAGAAGTTTCACGGCGATCGTGAAATTGTCTCCGTCACGGCGGACAATCCGCGTCATCGCTGCACATTCAGAGATGCGATTGGCCGCTCCAGGCAACTCGCCAATGCGCTTGACGAGCTGGGCCTGCAGCACGGCGACCGCGTAGCCACGATCGCCTGGAACGACTACCGCCACCTCGAGACCTACTATGCCGTCAGCGGCGCAGGTTATGTGTGCCATACGATCAACCCGCGCCTGTTTCCTGAGCAGCTCATATTCATTATTAACCACGCCGAGGACCGCTGGATCTTCACGGATGCGATGTTTGTGCCCCTGCTCGAAAAAATACTGCCACATATAAAGGGAGTCGAGGGATTCGTCATCATGACGGATGAAGCGCACATGCCGGCCACCGCATTGCCGAACGTTGTGTGCTACGAGACTTTAATCGATGCCGAATCGTCCGATTACTCCTGGCCCGAACTCGACGAGCGCACGGCATCGGCGCTTTGCTATACCTCGGGCACGACAGGGGATCCCAAAGGCGTGCTGTACGATCACCGTTCGACAGTCTTGCACGCCTATGCTGCGCCGGCGCCTGACGCGATGAACCTGTCGAGTCGGGACTGTGTGCTTCCCGTCGTTCCATTGTTCCATGTCAACGCCTGGGGCATTCCTTATTCGACGCTAATGGTCGGTGCGAAAATTGTTTTTCCCGGGCCGAAGATGGGCGACGGTGCCGCATTGTTCGAGTTGATGGATTCGGAGGACGTGACGATTGCGCTCGGTGTGCCAACCGTCTGGCTTGCGCTTTTGCAGTACTGCGCCAGCGCAGGCAAGCGACTGGATAAATTGCAGCGCTCGATCGTTGGTGGCGCTGCGGTGCCACGCTCGATGATTCAGGAGTTTCGCGACGAGCATGGCGTCGAGATTCGCCAGGGCTGGGGGATGACCGAAATGAGTCCGCTCGGTACCTGTAATTCGCTCAAGGCTGGACTCGAAACATTGTCTGATGAAGAAAAGCTCGACCTGGCGACTAAAGCCGGGCGGGGTATTTTCGGCTGCGAACTGCGCATCGTCGACGACGAAGGACAGGAATTGCCCTGGGACGGCGTCGCCTACGGCGCGTTGCAGGTGCGCGGTCCGTGGATTTGCAGTGATTACTTCAAGCTCGAGGGTAGCGCAGGCACACACACCGGGGACGGCTGGTTCGATACCGGCGATGTCGCGACGATTGATCCCCAGGGTTACATGGCGATTACCGATCGCACCAAGGACGTTATCAAGTCAGGCGGCGAGTGGATTAGTTCGATCGAACTCGAGAATACGGCCATGGGCCACGCGGCCGTCGCCGAAGCCGCCGTAATCGGTGTCGCGCATCCCAAGTGGACCGAGCGCCCGCTCCTGGTCATCGTTCGGGCCGAAGGTCAGGACGTCGGCAAAGACGACATGCTTGCCTACTTTCGCGGCAAAGTCGCCGATTGGTGGATACCGAATGACGTTGCATTCGTCGATGAGTTGCCGCATACGGCGACGGGCAAGGTCAAGAAGATTGAATTGCGCAAGCAATTCGCCGACTATGCGTTTCCGGAGTAGCGCCCGGAATTTTGTAAGGAATTGAGGAACACATATGGGTGATCCCCTGCGCCTTTACGGGCTCAATGCGCTCGTACTGAATGCCGCTGATGGCATCGGCGAGGCAATTGCTCGCACGCTGGTAAAGCACGGTGCGAACGTTGTTGCGGTCGGCACTAAAAACAGCGGTGTCGAGCAGCATTACGCCAGCATTAAAGGTATTACGGGCATGTCGGCATCGATGACCGACCCCGAGGGAATACCGGCCCTGATCGAGGATGCTGTGCACAGCCTTGGTGGCATCGATATCTTGATCAACGATTTCCCGCTGCAACCCGAAGCACCTCTCGATCAGACCGACGAAAGACTCGAGCACCTGTTGAAGTCCAGAGCGGCGCTCACGATGACAATCTGTCGTGCCGCCATACCGCGAATGACGAAAAGTCCGCAGGGCCGTATCGTCAATATCGGGTTCCTGCGCAGCTGCTTTGCCGCGGCCGGTGACGCGGCCAGCAGCTGTGCGGAGCAGGACCTGGCTGACATGACTCGGGCACTCGCCGCTGAAGCGGGCGAGTTCGGCATTACCGTGAATTATATTCAGCCCGGTGCTGTCATGACCCCGAGAAGCCGCGACGTCTTCAAGAAGGACAAGTCACTGCGAGACCATTGCATCCGGGGCTCCGCCGCGCGTCGCCTGGGCGAGCCTGTAGACGTTGCCAAGGTCGCGTTGTTTCTCGCGAGTGATGATGCAGTATTTGTCAGCGGTACCGGCATCGCTGTCGACGGTGGCCGCACATAAGCAGGCTGATCTGCCGACTCGCAACTCACACGAACTGACGGGACAGATCACGAATATGCACCCGGTGCTCAAAGACCTGATTGCGCTCCTCAAGCTCGAACGAATCGAAGAGAACATCTTCCGTGGCGATAGTCGTGATATCGGCAGCGCGCAGGTTTTTGGTGGCCAGGTAGTCGGCCAGGCGTTGTCAGCGGCACAACACACGGTAGAGGATCGGGTGGCGCACTCGTTGCACGCGTATTTCTTGCGTCGTGGCGACATGAATGCGCCGATCATTTACGACGTCGACCGGGCGCGCGACGGCGGCAGTTTTTCCAATCGTCGTGTCGTCGCCATTCAGCACGGACGGCCAATACTGAACCTTGCGGCGTCGTTTCAAAACCCCGAGAAAGGGCTTGAGCACCAGGCAGACATGCCGGCAGTTGCTTTGCCAGAAGGCCTGAAGGACCTGACGGAAGTGACCGCCGATGTGCGTGAGAAAATACCGCTGAAACTACGGCGTTTCATGACCGACAAGCGTCCCTTCGAGTTTCGCCCCGTGGATCCGTTAAGTCTCGACACACGGGGAAAACTGCCGCCGAACAAACACGTCTGGATACGTGCGGTCGACCGCCTGCCCGACGATCGAATGTTGCATCAGAACCTGCTCGCGTACGTCTCGGACTTTGAGTTGCTGGCGACCTCGACGCTGCCTCACGGCCTCTCGCTTAAGCGCAATAACCTGATCATGGCGAGTCTCGATCACGCGCTCTGGTTTCACCGCGAATTCAGGATGGACGAGTGGTTGTTGTACTCGATGGACAGCCCGAATGCGTCAGGTGCGCGCGGTTTCGCGCAGGGCCAGTTGTTTACAGAGAACGGCGAGCTCGTCGCCTCTACGACTCAGGAAGGTCTGATACGGGTGGTCGACCCGAGTCGCAGGAAGCCTCGTTCGGATCCGAGCAAACAACGTTAGTTGTTTAGTAGTGCTCGCGGAGCGCCCGAATCATTTTGCTTTGCCCTGCGCCGCGACGGCCGCTGCGGCTTTCGCTACCGCTTCGGGATCGCCCAGAAATTCGCGCGACAGGGGTTTCAGATCATCGTCCAGCTCGTAGGCCAGTGGTATTCCCGTTGGAATGTTGAAGCCCGTGATTTCCTCGTCGGACACCTCATCAAGCATCTTCACCAGGGCGCGCAAGCTGTTGCCGTGTGCGGAAATCAGAACATTCTTGCCCGCTTTGAGGTCCGGCGCGATCAGGTCGTTCCAGCACGGCATCACCCGCTCCAGCGTAAGCAAGAGCGATTCCGTGCCGGGCAAATTGTCGATCCCTTTGTAGCGCGGATCGAAAGAGGGATGACGCTCATCGTCTGCACCCAGTTCGGGCGGCGGGATATCGTAACTACGTCGCCAGACATGGACCTGTTCATCGCCATACTTGGCGGCGGTCTCGGCCTTGTTGAGCCCCTGCAGGGCGCCGTAGTGACGTTCGTTCAGCCGCCAGTCGCGCACGACCGGAATCCACATGAGGTCCATCTCGTCGAGTATGTGCCAGAGCGTACGAATCGCGCGTTTGAGCACTGACGTGTAGGCGATGTCGAACTCGTAACCAAGCTCGGACAGCAGCTGCCCTGCGTCGATTCCCTCCTGAATGCCTTGCTCCGTGAGATCGACGTCCTTCCAGCCAGTGAACAGGTTTTTCAGGTTCCAGTCACTCTGTCCGTGACGGCACAGTACGAGCTTGCCAGCCATTGCGTCTCCATTTCATTGTTGACTTGGTTTCAGTTGTTTTCAGCCTACTGTCAGATGGCGCAGTTGCTGTGCGGCCACCGATAACGTAGCAAAATCTATGTTGCCGCGCAGTTGCATCTCTTCGGTCATGGCGCAGAACCGCGCAACTTCGTCTTCATGCTTGTTCAGCCATTTCTGTGCGGCTGCACCGGCGTCCGACTTACCGCGATGAGTTAACAATCGCAACGCGATATCCCTGCGAATGCGGTAAATCTCGTCGCGAAGATTGTGGCGCGCCATGGCCTGCCAGCGCCCGCTGACCTTGAGGTCTTCGGCACGATTGTGCAGCCATTGCAGACCCAGGGCATCGTTGAAGATTGAGTACACGCGGGCGGTATCGATGACATCTCGCTTGCGTTCCGCGGCGACGTCGGCAATATCGAGAGCGGCACGCGTCACCAATAGCAGCGACATCCGATTCGCGAGTTTTTCAGGCACGCCCATCGCAATCCAGGCCTTCTCTGCTTTGTCGTTGCGTGCTTTGCTGGCTTTCGAAAGGTAGGTACCCGAGCGAGTGTAAACGAGTCCCATTCCGTCTTTGAGCCGTTCCACGGTCTTGACGATTTCAAGATCATCGCCAAAGTGCTCAATCAGCCAGTAGCAGGTATGTCGCAGCGCCCGACTGACCTCGAACATCATCGACACCTGTGCGCCGGCGGGAATCTTGTGATCCAGAGACTCGATGTCGCGGAGCAGCGGCATCGCGCGACAAATGATGCGCGCAATCTCGTAGGCGCGCGCAACCGTTACGATGTTTGCGCCGGTATCGACTTGCGCACGTTTGACGAAAGCCGGCCCCATGCGATTGACCAGCGCGTTCGAAATGAGCGTCGCCAGTATTTGTCGGCTCAGGCGGTGTCCCGGAATGAGGTCCACATAACGGCGCCGCAATACAGGCGGAAAATATCGCTGCGGGTCGATCTGCAGAAAATCCTCGAGCGTCTCATGGGAGCCGATGAGGCCGTTATACAGGTCGATTTTCGCATAGCTCAACACGACGGCGAGTTCCGGCCGTGTGAGGCCCTGTTTACGGCTGCGACGATCTTCGATCTCTACGTCATCAGGCAGGAATTCCAGGTCACGGTCCAGCAAGCCGGTACGTTCGAGCGCCGTGATCAGTCGTGCGGTCTCATCGATGCGATCAGCGGACAGCGTTTCGCTCATGCTGATTGACTGTGTCTGCAGGTAGTTGTTTCTGAGTACAAGGTCGGCGACTTCATCGGTCATCGAGGCAAGCAGCTCGTCGCGTTTCCGGCGGGACAGGCCTTTCTTCTTGGCGGCATCGCCGAGCAGGATCTTGATATTGACCTCGCGGTCGGAGCAGTCGACGCCGCCCGAGTTGTCGATAAAATCGGTGTTGATACGGCCTCCGCGCAGGCTGAACTCGATGCGAGCACGTTGTGTGAACCCCAGGTTTCCGCCCTCACCGATGACCTTGCAGCGTAATTCATCGGCGTTGACACGGACGGTGTCGTTACTCCTGTCACCGACGTCCGAATGACCCTCGTTGCTCGCCTTCGCGTATGTTCCGATACCACCGTTCCAGAGCAGGTCAACCGGCATCCTGAGAATGGCGCGAATCAATTCGTCGGGTTGCAGAGACTGGGCATTGATATCGAGGAGCTTACGTGCCTCATTGCTGAGACGTACGGTCTTTGCCTGGCGGGAGTAGACACCGCCACCCTTCGAGATCAGTAACTCGTCGTAATCGTCCCAAGATGATCCGGGTTTGCGGAACAGCCGTTGTCGCTCACGGAAACTCGCCGCCGTATCTGGCGTCGGGTCGAGAAATATCTGTCGGTGATTGAACGCGGCGACCAGCTTGATTCTCCTGGACAACAACATGCCGTTGCCGAAAACGTCACCGCTCATGTCACCGATGCCGGCTACCGTAAATGGCTGCTTCTGGATGTTGACACCCTGTTCACGGAAATGGCGCTTGACGGCCTCCCATGCGCCACGAGCCGTGATGGCCATCCCCTTATGGTCGTAGCCGGCCGAGCCCCCCGAGGCGAAAGCGTCATCGAGCCAGAAGCCGTACTCGGCGGAAATGCCGTTGGCGATATCGGAGAATGTGGCCGTACCCTTGTCGGCGGCCACGACGAGATAGGGGTCATCGGCGTCGCGGCGCACGACGCGATCGGGCGGTACTACGGCGCCGTTGACGACATTGTCGGTGAGGTCCAGGAGGCCGCGAATAAATGTCTTGTAACAATGGATGCCGTTTTCCTGGATAGCCGCACGATCGCCGACAGGCATGCGCTTCGGAAAGAATCCACCTTTGGCACCGGTTGGCACGATAACCGTGTTTTTGACGACCTGGGCCTTCATGAGGCCGAGCACCTCCGTACGGAAGTCTTCGCGGCGATCCGACCAGCGCAACCCACCACGCGCGACGTCTCCACCTCTGAGGTGTACACCCTCGACTTCAGTCGAATAGACGAACACTTCGAAATACGGTCGCGGCAATGGAACTTCGGGAAGACGCGCGGGATCGAGCTTTATGGAAATATAGGGTTTCGGCGAATCCGTGTCGTCAACGGTCTGAAAAAAGTTGCTGCGCAGCGTAGCTTCGATCCCCCCGGCGAAAGCCGTAAGGATACGATCTTCGTCGACATTGCGGGCCTTGGCGACGCCGCGGTCGACAGCCTCGTTGATGCTCTTCAATTCGCGTTTGCGCTTCGTCTTCGACACGTCGGGGTCGAACAATGCCTCGAACTTCCGGATCAATAGCTGCACCAGTCGCGCGTGAGCGACCAATACATCTTCCATGTATGCCTGGCTGAAGGGCAGTCCGAGCTGCAGGATGTGTTTCGCGTAACAGCGCAGTAGCGCGGTCTGCCGCCAGTTGAGTCCGGCACTGACGACAAGGCGATTCAGACCGTCGTTCTCGGCTTCGCCTCGTTCGATCGCCATGAAGCAGTCCTCGAATCGCTTCGAGACTGCCTCGATATTCACCGCCGCGCCGCTCTCGTGACGAAGATGAAAATCCTGAATCCAGAAGCACTCGCCGGATTTCAAATTTACTTCGTAGGGTCGCTCCGTGTAGAT
>Ga0224508_10004932_pt1 | contig 10837 bp, 8 predicted proteins | sample SF_Jan12_sed_USG_4_FD_170157 | JGI IMG/M metagenome (GOLD analysis project Ga0224508, IMG submission 170157) | Sediment microbial communities from San Francisco Bay, California, United States - SF_Jan12_sed_USGS_21 | ecosystem: Environmental > Aquatic > Marine > Sediment | place: USA: California... | reverse complement strand
GGCGATCATGGTCGAGAAAGCGAACAGAATGCCCGCCAGTGCGATCAAAAGAGGCGACCAGGCAATATTTCGCCCGAACGCGGCGGAAGTCATCTCAATTCCACCGAGCCCCTGCACGAAGTTTGGTTCGTAATAAAGGGTCGTGATGATGACCAGTGCCGTCATGGTGCATATCACCACAGTGTCGATAAACGGCTCCAGCAACGCAACGTAGCCTTCAGTTATGGGCTCGTTTGTTCTCACGGCTGCGTGCGCCACAGCGGCAGACCCTATGCCTGCCTCATTGGAAAATACCGCGCGCTGGAAGCCGACGATCATGACGCCAAGTGCACTCCCGCCCAATGCGCTAGGGTCGAATGCTCCATTGACGATGGCCATTAGCGCGAACGGCAGGGCTTCGTAGTTCATGCTGATAATCGTCAGCGCTGAAACAATGTAAAAGACCGCCATGAACGGCACGAGCTTCTCGGTGACTCGCGCGATGCTCCTTATGCCGCCAATAATGACGAGCCCCACAACCGACGCAATCACGACCCCGAAAAGCCAGCCCTTATCATTGAACCAGCTGCTATCCAATCCGCCGGTAACGTTTACGAACTGAACATACGCCTGGTTGGACTGGAACATATTGCCGATGCCCAGGCAGCCAATGACAATGCCTGCTGCATAGGATCCGGCCATAAACTTGCCGAACCGCTGGAGCCCCTTCTCCTTCAGACCTCTCTCGAGGTAATACATGGGTCCGCCTGAGACGCTGCCGTCGGGATGTTCCCGTCTGTAGATCGTGCCAAGCGCGCATTCGACAAACTTAGTCGACATGCCGAGTAGCCCCGCCAGAATCATCCAGAACGTCGCTCCCGGTCCGCCGATGGATATCGCAACGGCTACGCCGCCAATGTTGCCAATGCCAACTGTTCCAGAGACGGCGGTTGAAAGTGCCTGAAAGTGAGAAACCTCACCGGGATGCGCAGGATGCGCATAGTCTCCGCGCACCAATCTCAGCGAATGTCTGAAACCGCGGACATTGATGAAGCCGAAGTAACCAGTGAAGAAGACGGCACCGGCAATCAGCCACAGCACAACCAGAGGCAGGTCAGCACCGAACAACGGTACTGTGAAGAAGACGATGTTGGAGATAAATGTGGTGAGTGGCTGAACGGCGTTGTCTATGACGTTGTCAATGCCCTCGGCAGTTTGTGCAATAACCGGCGTCGAAACGACAAGGCCAGTCGCAGAAATCACCCATGGTCGAATAGTGTCAAACGGCATGTTCGAATATGATTGAGACGAATGTAAACAGCACCATGCGGGAGTATAGAGGGATAACCAGCGAGAAGCCGCAAACGTGAGCACAGACGAGCAACCCATCGAAATTCACCGTGGGCTCAACGGCGTTTACTTCGACCGTTCGGCCGTCAGCTCTATCGACGGGCGCGCCGGAGAATTGCGCTATCGTGGTTACTCCATTCACGATCTGGCCCGCCACTCCACCTTCGAGGAGATCTGTCACCTGCTGATGAAGGGCGAGCTGCCGACGCGCGAGGAGCTCGAGGCCTTCGATCAGTCGCTGAAAAGCGCACGCGTGCTGCCCGACCCCGTCTATGAGGTCATCAGGGCCACAAAGGACGGCCATCCCATGGAGGTATTGCGGACTGCGACATCTGCGCTGGGTGCGCTTGATCAGGAGGTGGACGATAGTTCTGGCGAGGCGACGCTTCGCAAGGGGATCCGGCTGACCTCGCAAATACCCGCGATCGTGGCGGCGCATCACCGGATTCGCAATGGCCAGGACCCCATCGCGCCGGCCGAGCATCTCACCCATGCTGCTAATTTTCTCTATATGCTCAAGGGAGAAGAGCCGAGCGAAAATGCTGCCACGCTCATGGATACGGACATGGTGTTGCATGCCGAGCACGGTTCGAACGCATCCTCTTTCGCCGCTCGAGTCGTCGCCGGTACGGGCGCCAGTCTGCATGCCGCCATCGCGGCGGCCATCGCTGCGCTCTCGGGGCCCGCACACGGCGGCGCTGCGGAGAATGTCATGAAGATGGCACAGGAGATCGGCGACCCGGCCAGGGCGGCGGAGTACGTCAAGGCGAAACGCAAGAACCGCGAACCGATCATGGGCTTCGGCCATCGCGTCTACAAAGCTGAAGACCCCCGAGCCCGTCACATGCGCGCCGGAGTGGAACAGCTGTCCAGGGAGATGGGAGATCCGAAATGGTTCGAGATCCTGCAGGCTGTGCACGCGGAGATGAAGCCTTACGCACGCCACGGGATCAACGTCAACGTCGATTTCTATGCGGGTGTCGTCTATTTCCTGCACGGTATACCGCAAGATCTGTTTGTGCCGATCTTCGCGGTTGGTCGGGTACCAGGATGGGTCGTGCAGGTCCTCGAGCAGATGGCCCAGAATATCCTCATCCGCCCGCTCACCCTATACAACGGGCCGGAGCCGCGCGGTTACGTCCCCATCGATGAACGTTAGCCGGGCTGAGCAAGGGTGGGTCTGCTCAACGTTCCGTGCCCGCCAACGTCAGGATTGCCGTGGCCGCGATATCATCCACGCTGGCACCGCGCGATAGATCGCTGATCGGCTTCGCGAGACCCTGCAGGAACGGCCCCAAGGCGGAAGCGCCCGCCAGGTGCTGGGTGAGCTTATAAGCTATATTGCCTGCGTCCAGATTCGGAAAGACCAGCACGTTCGCGCGGCCCGCTACGGCGCTGGCGTCTTTTACCTTGAGCGCGGCAATCCGCGGCACGAGAGCCGCATCCGCCTGAAGCTCACCGTCGATTGCGATGCCGGGCGCGCGGGCGCGTGCCAGGCTCACGGCGTCCCGGATCTTGTCGACGCTCGCATGCCGCCCGCTCCCCCGAGTTGAGAAGGACAGGAGCGCTACACGAGGCGCCTCGCCCGTGAGACGCTCAAAACTATGTGCAGAGGCGATGGCGATATCGGCGAGCTGATCAGCGGTCGGGTCGACGTTGAGCGCGCAGTCTGCGAACAAGAGGGGCTTATCGCCCTGGGGCTCCAATCCCGGCACCAGCATCATGAAGGCGCTGGAAGGTGTTCGGATTCCCTCGGCCAGGCCGACGGTCATCAGGCTTGCCTCGATGACCCGAGCCGTGGTCGTTGCGATGCCTGCCACCATGGCGTCGGCCTCCCCGTGGCTCACCATCGCCGCACCAAAGAAAAGCGGTTTGCCCATCAGCCGGTGAGCGACCTTGGGTCTCGTCCTTGGCCGCTGCTCGGTGTACCGGCGCACATACTCTTCGAGCCGGCCGGATCTATCGGGATCGACAATCTCCACCTGATCGAACGAAAGGCCTGAGCCGCCGGCGGCGGCTTCGATCTCCTCGGCCGAGCCCAGAAGCACCACCCGTGCCACCCGCTCGTCCACGAGTCGACCCGCCGCCGCGAGAATCCGTGCGTCGGCCCCTTCCGGAAAAACGATGACTCGATCCCGGCCCCGCAGGGAAACCGCGAGCTTCTCGAGCAAAGTCATCGGCTAGCTTCCCGGAATTCGCGACCCGCCGGCATGCTCCGTTCAGGGTGCCGTATACGCCCGGTATTTGGCCAGGTGCCGTACGGGCTTCTGCAGCGCATCGCGTCGGAAGGGCTCGCCGAGTTCCTCATTCACCACCACCTCGAGAACGGTAGCGACGTCCGCGGACGTCGCGGAACGCAAGGCATCGCCGATCTCATCGGCGCTCGAGACGCGGATTCCATTGGCGCCCATGGCGCGGGCGATTTCGGCGAAGCTTGGGTTCTTCAGGTTCGTGCCTACGAAGCGATCAGCGTAGAAGTCGATCTGATTCTTCTTTTCCGCCCCCCATTGACCGTTGTTGAATACGACCGCTGTCACTGGAATGTTCTCGCGCACACAGGTCAGAGTCTCCTGCAGGCTCATACCCCAGGCACCGTCCCCGACGTAGGCAACCACTGGCTGGTCCGGCGCCGCAAGCTTGGCGCCGATTGCCGTGGGGAAAGCGTAACCGCAGTTACCGAAGCTCATGGCAGCCAGGAAGCTCCCCGGCCTCTCGAAACGCAGATAGCTATTCGCGACCGAGCAGATGTTGCCGATATCGGTGGTGACGATGGCGTCGGCGGGTAGCGCCCGCTCGAGGGCGCGCAGCGCATGACGCGGAGCCAACTCGCCTTCGACACCCTGGCTGATGGCATCGAGTTCCTCTTCCCAGGCCGCATTCTCGGCCACGACCTGTGCGAGGCGTTTCTCAGTCGTTTGCAGGCACACGGGCGGACTCGGCGCGGCCTGCAGCCGCTCCAGCAAACCTCGGGCCGCCGCTTCCGCATCACCGCAGATCCCCACCGTGATCGGTTTGACCAGGCCCAGCACCCGTTGGTCACGATCCACCTGAATGACTCTGGCATCTTCAGGCCAATACTCGAGTCCGTATTGGGGCAGTGTTCCAAACGGTCCCAACCGGGTCCCCAGCGCGAGCACGACGTCTGCTTTCGCAATGACGCGCATCGCAGCTTTCGAGCCCTGGTAACCGAGCGGGCCGCAAGCGAGGCGGTGGCTGGCTGGAAACGAGTCGTTATGCAGATAGCTCGTCACCACGGGTGCCGACAGATACTCCGCCAGCGACTCGAGCGCGCCAACACCCTCGGCCATCGCGACACCACCACCGGCAATGATGACGGGGAAGCTCGCTTCACCCAAGAGCTCGGCTGCCCGACCCAGGCTCTCCGCGCCGCCCGGTGCCCGCTCGACACGGATGGGGTCGCGGAGTTCCACATCGATGTCCCCGTAGAAGTAATCTCGCGGAATGTTGATCTGGGTGGGCCCTCGTTCGGCAAGCGCGATGTCGAAGGCGCGTGCTGTCAGTTCTGCGATCCGATCCGGGCGGTTGACGTGTGCCTGGTACTTGGTGATTTTCTCGAAAAACGCCAGCTGCTCTACCTCCTGGAAGCCCCCAAGTCCCATGGTGGCGGAACCCGACTCAGGTGTGATGCAGACCACAGGCGAATGTGCCCAATAGGCCGCTGCAATCGCCGTGACGAAATTGGTGATGCCGGGACCGTTCTGCGCTATACAGACGCCGTGGCGATTGCTGATTCTGGAATAGCCATCCGCCATATGGCCGGCACCCTGCTCGTGTGCGACTGAAACGAACCGGATCCCGGCCGGTTCGAAAATGTCGAGGGGATCCATATAGGCGGACCCGACGATGCCGAAGACGTGGGTCACCCCCCGGGAAACCAGTGTCTCGACAAACGCTTCACTCGGAGTCATACGCGGCATGGTTGTTTTCCTCTCATATATATAGGTGGTTCAGTTCCAGATAGGGTTGGGCGCGTCCTTACGGCGACTCACCCGCTCCTCGACAGTGTCGTCGGAGAGTCACCCTGAATGATTGCCGCCAGTTCGTGCCGCAGGATCTTTCCCGTTGGCCCTTTCGGCAGCTCGCTCATGAAGTACACTGCCCGCGGCGCCTTGAACGGTCCCGTTCGCGCGGCGCAATGATTGATGAGGTCCTGCTCATCACACGCAACGTCGTCTCGGACTACGACGCACGCGACGACATCCTCGCCGAAGCGTTCGTCGGCGATTCCGACCGCGCCCGCCTCCACGACGGCGGGGTGAGAGAACAGCGCATCGTCGATCTCACGTGGAGAAATATTCTCGCCCGCTTTGATGATGAGCTCCTTGAGTCGCCCGGTGACGAACACGAAGCCGTCATCGTCTTTGTGACCCAGATCGCCCGTATGCAACCAACCACCCGCATCGATCGCAGCGGCCGTGGCCTCGGGGTCGTCGAGGTAGCCGCGCATGACGTTTGGTCCCCGCACCAGGATTTCGCCCTGCTCTTTGGGCCGGAGCTCTCTGCCCTCGGAGTCGGCGATGATCACCTCGTTACCGTAGGGGAGACCCGGCGAGCCGATCCTATGGGCGGCCGGCGGCATCGGATTGGCCAGGATCTGCGCGGCTGCCTCCGTGATTCCCATTGTCTCGATGATGGGTATCTGGAATCGAGACTCGAATTGCTCATGTAGTGAGGGCGGCAGTGGTGCAGAGGCGGAGCGCCCAAACCGCACGTTCCTGCGCGCTTCGCGCGCTCTCGCGCTGGCGGGGCTGCGCTCGTGTAGCAGGTAGGCGATTATAGTGGGTACGACGCTGAACCATGTGCAGTGGTGATCGGCAATCCAGTCCCAGAAACGCGTGACGCTGAAGCGGTGTGGAAGGACGACGGTTCCACCGCCGAGCAAGGTGCCCAGGAGTGACACGGTGTGCGCGTTGATGTGACACAGCGGCAGCACGCACAGGCCGCGATCGTCGGGACCGAGCGCGTGTGCGCCCGCGACGTTGCGCCCGCCGCTCAGGACGTTGCCGTGTGTCAGGAGTACGCCTTTGGGCTTGCCCGTAGTGCCCGAGGTATACATGAGCATGGCGTCGTCGCCGGGCTCCACACTCGGTAGCGAGCCGTCAGCGGAAACGCCCGTTGGCCATTCCGGCCCTGCGTCCACGTCTGTCGCAATGATCCTGACTTCTCGTGTGATTGATCCGAGTGCCTCGCGGAGCTGGCCCTCGTAGTCCGCGGAGACGAATACGATACGGGTGTTGGAGTGATCGAGCACATAAGTGAGCTGAGACAGTCCTGATGCCGCATTGAGCGGTGCGCAGACATACCCGCCGTACATGCTGCCGAGGATCAGCCCAACCGTTCCGGGCCCGTTTCCGAGCATGAACGAGACCACGTCGCCCTTGCCGAGCCCCAGCGAACGGAGGTGCTGCGCAACCTCGCGCGCGTGCAGCTCGAGATCTGCGTAGCTAAACACCTTACCGCTCTCGGGTGCGACGAGGTAGGTATGAGTGGGCGAGTGTCGCGCCGCCTGCGCGATGACTTCCCGCACGGTGTCGCCCGCCATCGTCTGTCCGTTCGCCGTGGTGTTCGTGCTCATTTTATCTGCCGTAACGCTCCCAATGTGCGCCGAAAAGCGTCGTTTCGCTCGGCCGGTCCTCCGGAATCGTCGTCGCCAGGTGAGTGACGTTTATGAAATGACGATAGTTCAGATTCTCGGAGATGCTGTTACCCTGCCAGGTGCCGCACCCCATACTCAACGTAAAGTTCAGGCCGGAATCGAAGCCGCCACCGTTGCCGAAGGTGTGGGCCATGTTGACCAGGACCCGGACCACGTCGAGCTCCTCCGCCAGTTGCCGCGCACGATCCATGTTCGCGGTATGAATACCGCAGGAGTGGCCGCGCCCCTTGAAGTCGAGGATCGCGCGGGCCGTCGCCACCGCCTCGGTGAAGTCGGCGGCACGGTACACAGTCAGGACCAACGAGAGCTTCTCGTCGGAGAAGGGATAGTCGGGACCCGCGCCGGTCTCCTCTACCATGAAGAACTTTGATTGGCGCGCGGTCTCCGCAAGTCCTGTCTCGCGCGCGATCACTTCAGCATCTTTCGCGAGCACCTTGTCGTTGAGGCGGCCACCAACCCAGAGTGTTTGCGCGAAGAGGTTTTTTTCATTTGCATCGGCGAGGTAGCCGCCGACCTCCTCCAGGGCCCGGATGGCATCGTCGTAGACCTCGTCCAGAATGATCACCGAGTTCTCCGACGAGCACGACGTGGCATTGTCGAAGGTCTTGGACGCGCAGATCTTGTCCGCCGCTGCGTCCAGGTCCGCGGTCTCATCAATGATGACGGGCACGTTTCCCGCACCCACTCCGATCGCCGGTGTGCCGCTCCGGTATGCGGCGCGCACGTTGTTCTGCGATCCGGTGGCAACGACGAGATCGCAGGATTCCATCAGCGCGCCTGTCAGCGATTTCGTTACGGGCCCGGACACCACCTGAACGAGGTCCACCGGTGCCCCGATCTTCTTCAGGCCCTCGCGCATCAACGCCACCGTCCGGACGCTCGTGGTGAGCGCCCCCGGTGACGGCGACACGATGACCGCGTTCCTGCCCTTGACGGCCATCATGGTCTTGTTCACGGCCGTCGCGCTGGGGTTGGTGGCCGGCGTGACCGCGGCGACTACCCCGACCGGCTTCGCGTATTTCACGAGCCCGAGCTCCGGAAGCTCCTCGATGACACCAACGCTCCTCACCCGCATCAGGTCGCGCAGCGTCCCGAAGGTCTTGCGCTGGTTCTTCGCGATCTTGTCGGCGACATTGCCCATCCCGGTGTCGCGTACCGCCAGCTCGGCGAGCTCGCGGGTGTGCTCGGGTTTGTAGAACGACCAGGCCAGTGCAGTGACGGTTTCGTCTACGCGAGCCTGATCGGCGCCGGCGAAAGCTCCCATCGCGGCTCGGCCGCGCGCGACGAGCTCATCCACCTGCTCGCGCTCTGAGAGCTCATTCACGATCTTGTCATCGCCCAGAACAGGTTGTCTCTAGGGCGCTTCAATTGCGAGCAACTCAACCTCAAAGACCAATACAGCGCCGGGGGGGATTCCTGGTCGGCCTTCGTCACCGTAGGCAGTATTCGAGGGGCAGATGAGACGACTCTTGCCTCCGACGTTCATCAACTGCAGTCCCTCGGTCCAGCACGGAATGACCTGATTGAGCGGAAAGCTTGTCGGTTCGCCGCGTTCGACGGAGCTGTCGAACACCGTACCGTCACGCAACGTGCCATGGTAGTGCACAGAGACAATGTCGGTAGCCGTGGGACTGGCGCCCGTGCCGACGTCGATTTCAGTGGAGACCAGGCCGGACGATGTGCGCACGGAACCAGCTTCGGCGGCCATTCGCCCCAGGAATTCTGCTCCCTCTGCCTTCTCAGCGTTCGCTGCTGCCATCACCCGCTGGTCGGCGTAGGCTTGGAGCTTAGGGCCGTATTCCTGCAAGCTCACCCTCGGCTCGCGGGCAAGAACGCTGTCCGCAATTCCCTGCTGCACGAGGTCGAGTTCCTCCGAAGCCAGGTTGAACGAACCCAGATTCTGGGCCAATGCAAGCCCGAGAGCGTAGAGGATCTTTGATTCCTCGGTGTCGAGTGTCGTTTGGGATTGAGCAGTGCCCGGACTGGACAGGGAGGCGAGGGCGAGCAGCGTGCCAAGCGCTGAGGCCGCTCGAAAAGCTTTCGAAGAAGTCATGAGAGTCCTTGGAATGGATAGGAGTCGCGAGCTTATCATCCAGGCCGGCGGCGTTGGAATAGATCATCACAGCGTTACCGGAGTGACCGCAATTGGCGAAAGCTGCCATTCAGAGGGGCTGGGCTGAGGGCGAAAAACAGGATTGGGTAAGGCCAGCAGCGCCAGGGGCTCATACGTGACCCTTGTCGCGGTGACCTTGAAGGAGGTCCGAGTCCGGGCAGATGTGCCCGGGCCATGGTGCAGGCCTATGCAGAATTTGCGGCTAGCGATGATTTCCCTGAAACTCTCTCAGACGAGCGACTCTTTTGGCCGAAAGTAGCCGTTCGCCAGGTTGATCTGAGCGATAATCTCCATCCGTTAATTGCAGCGAGGGCCTACCGGTGCCGCCGAATCTGACCGCTAACGAAGCCCGCGTCATCGGCTGCTTGATGGAGAAATCCGTCGTCACGCCGGATCAGTATCCACTGACTCTCAATGCTCTGACCAACGCGTGCAACCAGAAGTCCGGGCGCGATCCCGTGATGTCTCTGGAGCATGGTGTAGTACAGCGTACTGCCCGTGACTTGAGTGCAAAACATCTCGTGCGCGCGAAGGAGAATTTCAAGAGCGGGGTGGAGAAGTACCAACAGTGCTTCTGCAACACGACTTTCAATAATTACCAGTTCGACCCGCCTCAGTTCGCCATCGTCTGCTTGCTCTTGCTGCGAGGTTCTCAGACGCCCGGGGAGCTAAGGGCGCGCAGTGGGCGCCTGTACACCTTCGCCGATAACGCTGCAGTTGTGGACGCGCTCGGTGCTCTAATCGAGCGAGAGGGCGGATCGCTGGTGGCGAAGTTGCCGCGCACGCCCGGGCGGAAGGATTCAGAATACATGCACCTGTTCTCCGGTCCTGTAGACGTTGAAGTAGCCGCCGCCGAAGCGAGGGTCGCCGCGACTCCAGAGCCCGTCAGTGTGTCTGAGCTGGCGAGAAGGGTCAGTAAGCTGGAGGCTGAGGTTGCCGAGCTCAAGGAGAGGGGTCAGTGAGGGTCCGCTCCCGGAGCAGGCTCGGCTAATTAGCGATACGAAAAACGAAATGCATCTGGTGCTGTCACACTGGAAATCATTATTTGAGGAGGAATCGTGGATCTGAAATTGACCAGCAAATTGTCTCTAGTTACGGGCAGCACGGCTGGCATTGGCTTTGCTATTGCCGAAGCTCTTGCTTCCGAAGGCGCTAGAGTCATTATCAATGGGCGTTCTCAACAATCTGTAGATGACGCAATCGCCAAACTGGCGCCGAAGGTCACAGGCGAGTTGATGGGTTTTGCTGGTGATCTGTCTACCAACGAAGCTGCTGAAAAGCTAGTACACGAGTATCCGGACGTTGAAATACTGGTCAACAGTCTTGGTATTTTTGAACCAGTGCTCTTCGAAGATATAACCGACGATGATTGGCGGCGCTTTTTCGAAATTAACGTTTTGAGCGGAGTTCGTCTGAGTCGTCTCTATCTTCCTTCTATGAAGAAGAATAACTGGGGTCGGATAGTATTTATCTCCAGTGAAAGCGGTGTCCAGATTCCCGCAGAGATGGTCCACTACGGCGTGACAAAAACTGCTCAGCTTTCAGTATCGCGTGGACTTGCAGAATCCGTTGCAGGAACTGGTATTACTGTTAACAGTGTACTGCCTGGGCCGACAAAGTCTCGCGGAGTGGTTGAGTTTGTTGAAGATCTTGCAAGAAAAGATGGTAAATCTTTCGAAGAGGTTGAGAAGGAGTTCTTTGTGAATGTCAGACCGACC
>Ga0224508_10004931_pt1 | contig 10838 bp, 7 predicted proteins | sample SF_Jan12_sed_USG_4_FD_170157 | JGI IMG/M metagenome (GOLD analysis project Ga0224508, IMG submission 170157) | Sediment microbial communities from San Francisco Bay, California, United States - SF_Jan12_sed_USGS_21 | ecosystem: Environmental > Aquatic > Marine > Sediment | place: USA: California... | reverse complement strand
GAGCCGGTGTTCGTCGAGCTTGATGGGGCTCGACTGATGGCGACGCCGGCGCCTACCCATGGCCCCAACCTACTCGAGGCGGTTCGGCTGGCGCGTACCGGCACTGGCCCCCGTGACGCTGCGCTGGGCGCAGTCGCATGTCTCGATAGTGGAACGTCCGTTCTCACAACCGCCGATGCTGAGGGGAACGCGGTCGTTCTGGTCCACTCGAACAGCTTCCCCAATTACGGAGCCGGCGTGGTTATCGAGGAGCTCGATCTGGTCCTGAACAACCGGCCCGGCCGGGGATTCGATTTGACGGCGACTGCTGATCATCCCAATTCCCCCGCCGTCGGCCGGGTGCCCGAGACCACGCTCCACGCGTGGGCGCTCGAGCACGATGAGCGGCGCTGCCTCGGTGCGACGCCGGGCGGTCGAAATCAACTGCCCTGGAATCTTCAAGCGATTCTCACTTTGATGCAGTCAGGATCCCTGTCCAAGGCGGTAGGCGAACCGCGATGGGCATTTAGCGGCGCGGCCGGTAGTTTCGACATCGAGGCCGACCACCATGATGCATCGACGAGCGGTGCATGCGTCGTGCCGTCGCAATCGCTTCGTTCGGCCGAACAGATCATCGCGTACCCTCTGAGCGGCGGTCCGTGGCGTGCTGCTGCTGACCCCCGGATTGGGAGTGTTGCGAGCGCCGGGTGAGCGTATTGCCCGGATCTCGGGGATCACGACGGTAGGGAAGTCCGTGCCAACCTGGACAGGTATTTAAGGGCCCCTCGCTACTGCCGCGACGCCGTTTCCGGCAGAGACCGCGAGTGCGACAATCTAATCAGCCGCCACGTCATGGGGGCGAACTACATTGCCCGGGTCTGTGGGATCACGGATAATACAGTTGGCTGCCTGGTCAGATGTTTCGGAATGACTCGGCGAACGCCAGGCGGTTGAATCTACAGTACTAATATCCCCGAGAAACTGGTAGATGAAGATGAAAAGAAGGGCTTTCGTCAATTCTGTTCTGGCGACGCTGGGGCTGACGAAGCTTTCGTTGGCGGCATCTACATTCGTTCGTATTGGTGGTGGGAGTCCCGGCGGTGCGTACTTCGTCTGCGCCGGTGCCGTCAGCAGACTGCTCGAGGCGGCAGGCATGAACCCACGGGTCCAGACGACGGGTGGGGCACGCCAGAACGCGATCCTGCTTCATCGAGGCGAACTGGATATCGGGTTCGTTAATAACATCGATGCCGTCCAATCCGTGCACGTAGAGGGTCGCGGAGATATCAGAAGCATCATGCCGTTCTTCAACAGCATTCATCATCTCGTCGTCAGGGCGGATCAGCCGATCCACGGCCTGTCCGATCTCGATCGTCAGCGGTTTGGCCTCAGCAATAGAGGCAGCACACACGACTCGGCCGCCCGACAGATATTCGAGATCCTGGGTATCAACCCCAGGTTCCAGAATGCAGGGAAGGGAGATACGAACAATATGATCAAGGACGGTCTGCTGACAGGTTTTTTCGCGACCAGCGGTATTCCAATGCCCTCTATCTTGGAGCTCCAGACGACAGTCGATCTGCGTTTTCTTGCGTTCTCGGATGCGGAGTACTCCACAATCAGGAGCGAAGCTCCGTGGCTACTGGAGGACGTCATCCTGCCAGATCTGTACGACGGGCTGGACACTCCGCTCAAGAGCTTTTCGTCGTGGAACGTCATGATGGCGAACAAAGACGTTTCGGACGAGTTGGTCTACGACATCTGCGACATCTGCTACTCCAACCCCGACGCGATAAAGCGCACGTATCGAGCGGCTGAGATAGATCCCAATCTGATCGAAAGACTGATTTTGCCGTTGCATCCGGGGGCGGAAGCGTACTATCGAGAAAGAGGCATCGAGATCCCTGAGGGACTTGCGTCCTAGCGCTTGTTGCGTGAGACGCTGTGCTGCCGTGAGTTGAAGTTGGTGCAACAAGAACGGCAGCCCTCATCGGAGGACGTACCCCTGCGGGAGCGCCTGTTATCCCGCACCGGGCCGTTGCGTAGCGTCGCAGTCACCGTCGCCGTTATCGGGGCCCTGTTCAATATCGTCGGGTTGAACCTTTATCCGGTGGATGCGTTCGTTCTGCGCGCTACCTTTGTGTTCGTAACGTCCGTGATCGGGTTTATCGTTTACCCGGCCAGCAAGAACGATCGCGGGCAGCTTGGGGCGTACGATGTTGTACTGCTGCTTCTAACCTCCGCCGTCTATGTGTACACCGTTCTGAACTACGAAGGGTTGATGGACCGGGCCGGCGTCCTGTGGATCACACCTGACATTGTCGTCGGCATTGTGCTCGTCTTTATCCTTCTCGAGCTTGCCAGGCGAACGATGGGGCCAGCGCTGCCAATTCTTGCGCTGGTGCTCCTCGGTTATGCACTGTGGGGTCCATACTTCCCGGGGATTCTTGGTCACCCCGGATTCGCACTCGACCGCGTCGTCAGCTATATCTACAGCCTCGATGCGATCTTCGGAACGCCGGTTGGAGTGAGCGTCACCTACGTCTTCGTATTCGTACTGTTCGGGGCTGTCATGGAGGTCACCGGCGGGGGAAAAGTGTTGATGGACCTGGCGGTAAGCGTGACTGGCAGGTCTCGGGGTGGAACGGCGAAGATTGCCATCGTAGGCAGCTCATTCTTCGGCACGTTGAACGGCAGCCCCGTGGCGAACGTCATGGCGACCGGAGCCTTCACCATCCCGCTGATGAAGAAGACCGGTTATCAGCCCAGCTTCGCGGGGGCCGTAGAGGCTGCAGCCTCCACGGGAGGGCAGATACTTCCACCCATCATGGGAGCGTCGGTGTTCATCATGATGGACATCCTCGGCAGCGACTACCTTTCTATCGCCAAGGCCGCACTCATTCCCGCGCTCCTCTACTACGTCGGAGTTTTCTGGATGGTCGACTTGGAGGCCCGCAGGACGGGCGTGAGGGGCCTGCCCGAGGAAGATATCCCACGGGCCAGAGACGTGTTGAAGGATGGGGGTTATCTGCTGCTTCCAATCGGTGTTCTTCTCTACGCACTGCTGATCGCGCAGGTCTCCCCTCTGAGGGCCGGCTTGATCGGAACACTTAGCTGCCTGGTATTAGGGTCATTCAAGAAGCGGAGCCGGCTCGGCCCAAAAGCCATCGTATCGGCGCTATTCGTAACAATGAAGAGCTCGATACCGGTTGTTGTCGCCTGCGCTGTTGCCGGCATCGTTATGGGTGTGCTGGGCTTGACCGGACTCGGACTGAACGTCGCCAGCATTATTCTCGACTACTCGATGGGTTTTCTGCCGCTCGCGCTTTTGCTGGCGACCGTGGTTGCCATTATTCTGGGTCTTGGGATGCCCACAACGGCGTCCTATATCATCTGTGCCACGATCATTGCGCCTGGGTTGATCGGAATGGGCGTCACGGCTATCGGCGCGCATCTCTTCGTCCTCTACTTCGCGAACCTGTCGAACATCACGCCGCCGGTGGCATTGGCGTGCTATGGAGCGAGCGCTATCGCCGGTGCGAATCCACTAAGCGTCAGCATCAAAGCGTTCCAGCTTGGGCTGATTGGGTTCCTCATCCCGTTTGCATGGGTCTATGCGCCCGAGTTGATCATGGACGGTGAGCCTTTGTCCGTGGCCTACACGGCGGTGACAGCGCTCATCGGCGTACTGGCGTTAGGGGTAAGCCTCCAGGGGATTGTCGGTTCGAGTCTATTGGGCTGGCCTGCACGGTTGTGTACCGCGTTCGTTGCGATGCTGTTGGTCGTGCCCGGAGTCCTGACCGACGGCCTCGCCCTCGTCCTGATCATTCTCCTGGCGATGCTGATTGTGTGGCGAAATCCGAGAGTTCTTTCTTCAAGCGCAGGTCCAGAATAGGCCGCTGTTGGTTCAAAAGCAGAACGTCTGCTGCATGGCTCTGCCAAGTCAGCTGGCATTGAAATACCGTGCTGACACATCGCCAGGGCCGGGTGCGAGGTGTCCCGACTGGTTGAGCGTTTCCTCGAGGCGCAGGCCCCATACCGACACACTGTCGTCGGTAGCACTAAGTTTTTCGAGTCCGCTCTTAGAGGCCAGGAACGTTAGCACACGAATATCGCTGACTCCGAATCTGCGCAGACGCGAGACTGAAGCACACATCGTATCGCCCGTGGCGATAATCGGATCGAGTAACAGAACGGAGGCGCCATGAATATCGTCGGGCAGCCGCAAGAAATACTCGACAGTACTGTCGAGATCGCGATCGCGATAGATACCGATGTGCCCAACACGCGCCAACGGCAAAGCCTGGATCACACCGGCCAGCATTCCGTTGCCGGCGCGCAAAATAGATACGATCATCGGAGGGTTGGTTAGCGTTGGGATCACCGCCGGACCGTTTGGAGTCGAGACTTCGGTCTCCTCAGTCGCCCACCCCCGCAAAGCTTCATAAGTCAATAGAAAGCTCATTTCATGAATCAGACGACGAAATTCGGGTGGGCTCGTTCCCGAGTCCATCAGGCCACAGAGCTTTTGCATCAGCAGTGGGTGGTTGATCATGTGATAGTTCGTTGGGTTGTTCATAGCTAGAATACTGTGCCGTCAGTGTCAATGTGTAAGGGTGGTTCGCCCGTTGGGCTTCGCTTGTATGCCAGCTCGCGCCCGACGTGCCAGGTACCGCCCTCGAGGACTCTAGGGAGCGAAAGCTCTCGACCCAGAATGCTCCCAACGCGCTCCGCCGTCCGATCCAACAGATAGACAGTGAGCGCGCGCCACTCGACGATCGTCCGGCTCTCGATAGGATAGCTGGATCCTACGAATTCTTGTCTCAATTGTAGTACACCACTATCTACAAACAGCCCGCCGTTTCGATACTCGGCGAGTCCGGTGAGGTGCTCAACATCGCGCACAGCGCACCCACTGCGCAGTAACGTTTCAGCGATAGAGTAGGCCAACCATTGCGACAGCTTGTGAAATGGAACGACCGTTTCGTTTTCTCCGTCCGGCGGCGAATACCACCAGGCGTCACCGAGATTTACGCCCGACAAGACGATCCGCTGGGGCCAGATGGAACCCAACAGGCGCAAGATGGTCGACAGTATGTCGGTGGCGCTGATCTCTGTAGTCGAGGTCGCTATAAGGTGATCCGCGAGGTCGCCGAGTCGACCGTTCGGAAAGATGTCCGGCTCGCTCTGGGTAATTCGTCCAAGCTGCTGCAGCAAGAGCAGGCGATTCTCGAGACCAATGAGTGGTCCGTCTTCGGAAGACTGCATCCGATCGGCGAAGTCAGCAAGCTCCAGCCCTGCCAGCGCCGTAGCATCGGTGCGGAGCGGCCGAGAAGGATCGGCCGAGAACGCGCCGGACAAGAACATCTCGAGCGACGCGATTGCGAGGCCCTCGGACCGGGACAGTAGTGCTCCTGAGCTCGTCCGAAAACGCCAGCTAGCGCCGGCACCCGCGTCAAGCAGCACCGACGGGATTATCAGATCCAGGCTGGTGCGAGCGAGCTCCGTGGCCGAGTATCCCGCCGTCGCGTCATCAAATCGTTGCAGGCTGTCGGTGCCCTCGATCTCGAAATGTCGCCAGCGGGAATGTAACGGTATATCGAGGGTCGGATACCTTCGGCGAACGGAATCTACGACGTGCTCGGCGACGATTTCGAGGCGCGATTCGTCGAGCTCGAACACTCCGTCCCCGCGCCGAGTAAGATCCGCGATCCGAGCGGCGCTGTCGCGAATTGCCATCGGACTCATCAAGTAATCTAGGGATCCATTGAAGGACCAATCTGTCACTTCAAGTCGCGACCCTTGACTGAGCTCAGTGATTTCGAACCCGGCGCGTCGCCGCCCGAAAAATACCCAGCGGCCTTCTTGGCCTCAATCTCTACGCGCGCATCGGCCGGAATCAAGTCTTCGGGGATCGAAATTCGGTTAGTTATGCGAATGCCTGCCGCCGTAATGGCATCGTACTTCATGTTGCTCATTGAGTGCAGGTTGTCTATCTTGGTGATGCCGAAGTAGTTCAATACATCCGGCATGAACTCCTGAAACCGTGCATCTTGTACCCCGGCAACGCATTCCGTCCGCTGGAAGTACGTCGCGGCACTATCACCCTCAGGTTGGCGCTTCCGCGCGTTGTAGACAAGAAATTTCGTGACCTCGCCAAGCGCGCGGCCCTCCTTGCGAAAGTAGACGACAATCCCGACGCCGCCCCGCTGTGCCGTTCTGACAGCATCCTCGATGCCAAACACAAGATAAGGTCGACACGTGCATATATCGGAGCCGAAAACATCCGAGCCATTGCACTCGTCGTGAACGCGGCAAGTCAATTCCTTCTCAGGATCGGCCAGGTCGGCGACGTGGCCGAATACGTAGGCGGTCGAGCTACCGATTGGCGGAAGCCATACCTCGAGGTCGGGTCGAGTCACGAGTTCCGGGAACATGCCGCCCGTTTCGCTGAATAGTGTTTTCCGAAGCGTGCTCTCCTTGATCTTAAAACGTTCGGAAATCGATGGTAGATGCCAGACTGGGTCAATTGCGACTTTCGTAACTCGAACGTCGTGGCTCTCAGTAACGATTTCGCCGTCGACTGGAAGCCGCCCGGCTTCGATGGCGTCATGGATTTCCGGCAGACCCAGATGCGCCTGAGTGATGGCGATCGTCGGCTGAAGATTGATGCCTTGGTCCAGGAACTCACGAAACACCATAGTAGTATGTGCCCCCCACGGGTCCAGCGAGACAATACGCCCTTCCTCGAACCACGATGGCTGGGGTTCAACAACGACGGCCGGATCCGTGTGGGTGAGATCCGGACGATGGTCAGCCGGAAAATGACCGGACGCGATCGACAAGGCTCGGTACACTGTATAACTGCCACCATGAGTTCCAATCACGTTGCGATCCGACTTCTTGGAGATCGTGCCGACGATCGGACCTCGTTTGAGCGGATCTCGGGCCCCCCAGTTGATGCGTATGGTTGCTTCGGACTGGTTGCTGTGCGAACTCAAGACGACATGAGTGCCATTGTCTACGGGATCGTGCGATATCATGGTGCGCTTTCGGACCGCCTCGGTAGTGCCTGGACTGTCGGTGTGGTTGGTAGGCCGACGATCGTCGAGGCTATCAAATCAACGGCTTCGTGACCACCCGGTCGCGCGTTGCCAAGAATCAAAAAGACGCGCCAGTCGACGACGGCTCCTAGACCTTGTTCGAGACGCCGCTTTGGTTTAGATCCTCGAGTTGTGCATCGAGTGGAATTCTAGGAGAACCCGATGTAGGGTCTGGATTAACAATTCGATATAGCCCACCAGGAGTTGTCGTGATGCCGAGAATCATGAGTCTCGCGCTTACGCTGATGGTCGGGTTGGTTGCTCAGCTCGCGCTGGCGCAGACCGTACCCGATACGGTATTCGTAAATGGGGAGGTACTCACGGTCGACGAGGCTTTTTCGGTCGTCGAGGCTGTGGCGGTCTCTGGAAATCAGATCTCGGCGGTCGGCACGAGTGCGGACATCCGAGCGCTCGCGGGTGCATCGACGCGCGTCATCGATCTCGAGGGCAAGACGCTCATCCCCGGTTTGATCGATAACCACAACCACCTCATCTTCAACTCACCGACCTGGCCGAATGGCGTTCGGCTCGGCCAGGTACGAACGCGAGCGGAGGCATTGCAGCGAATCGCCTTGAAGGCGGAAGCACTCGGTCCGGGAGACGATCCCGAGCACATCGTGTTCGCGATAGGCGGCTGGCATCCGGTGCAGTTCACCGACGATCAACGAGAGTTCACTCGAGAAGAGCTCGACGCCATCGCGCCAAATAATCCCGTGTATACGCAGATAAGCTGGGGAACGGCCGTGCTCAATACGAAAGCCATGGAGCTCGGCGGGATCGCGAACGACATGCCGGATCCGGGGCCGGAGACCGGCGGGCGGATCTGGCGTGATGAGAACGGTCACGTAACGGGTAAGTTCACCGGCAGCATCTTTCTGAAATGGCAGCTACGCCCGTTGTTTCCGGAAGTGACGGGGGCGTCGGCTGTCGCGGGTCTCAAGGCCGAGATTGCCGACTATCTGAAGCTGGGCGTCACGACTTCCATGACCTACAACGGGCCGGAGTTTCCCGAGGAGGGGCTCGCATATATCAAAAGGCACCTCGTGGACACCGGCGAGCTCGACATGCGCATCTACTACCCACCGCATTTCGACCGCAACGTCAGCGCCTGGACGCCTGAGGAGGTTCCGGGCGTGGTCGAAGGTCTGGGCGTTCACAAGCCGTTCTCAGGCCCGGAGATGTACCAGATGCTCCACTTCGGCGAGCACATGTATCTCCCGGTATCCGACAACTACGGCATGGGGGACCGCCCCTATCCCGAGGACATGATGGAGCAGTTCCGCATCGTGGTGACGGCGGCGGCGAAGCACGGCTGGCAGGTCGCCGAGCACCTGAACCGGGACGTTGCCGCCAACCAGATGCTGGACATCTTCGAGGAGATCAACGAGACCTATCCGATCACTCATCTACGCTGGCGTTTCGAGCACGCCCAGGGTTTGTCTCAGGCGACCATCGAGCGCGCGAAAGCGTTCGGTATGGCCATCGGCGTCCACAGCTCAGCGGCGATGAGCTCGCCTGAGACGCGCAACGCCAACGCGTTTCGCAGGGCCCTTCTGGAACGGCAGGACGCGCCCCCCATCCGCTGGTATCAGGATAGCGGCATTCCGTTCGGGCTCGGCTCGGATGCACAAGTTGTCGCCCACGATTCACCGTTCTTTACGTTGTACTGGGTCGTGAGTGGCAAGGACACGTCCGGGCAACCTTATTTCAAGCATGGGACGCTCACCCGCGAAGAGGCCTTGATCGCGCATACGCGCTCCAACGCGTACCTGATGCACAAGGAAGATCTCCTGGGATCCATCGAGGTGGGTAAGCTAGCGGATCTCGTGGTGCTCGATCGCGACTACATGACCATTCCGGTGGACGATATCCGGGATCTCAACTCCCTCCTGACAATGGTCGATGGGCGGATCGTTTACGAGGCCTTGTAGGGCCGACAGTTCAGCCATAAGCGGACGTCGCATAGTCACGGCGACGCCGATCGTCGAGCCACCGCTGCGCGCTACCCGATCGACACAGACGCGATCAGTCCGAGGCCATCGCCGCGACCCTGGCTCTGGAGCACTCAACCATGATCGTCAGATAGCGGCCGAACTGCTCGTCGTCATACAGCAGCGGGTGGGCGGCGTTGGGATTCTTGGCGCCCGCTTGCATCGCCTCCAGTGTCTGGCCGTAGAAGATGTCGGGATGGCCATTGAGCACTGCGTGCACGCCCATGGTTCTGGCCTCGTCGAGTACGCGCTCGAGGTCGACCAGGTCCTCGGGCGTCGGCGTTTGCAGCACACCGCTCAACAGCAAGACGGTGTCTGACGCGCCGTTGTGCGTCACCGGAATGAAGAAACCGAGGGAGCCAGGCGTATGCCCCGGCGTCACCGCGAGCGTCACCGTGGTATCGCCCAGCGTCACCTTCTGACCGTGCGTCACCTCCACGTCGCGGGTCGGCCTCGGCCGGTCAGGACGCGGGTTGGCGAACGACAGATCCCAGTCGGCCGCAGTCATCATGATGTCCACGCCCGGGTAGGTATCCTGGATATAGGAAACGCCACCGACGTGGTCGTTATGACCATGCCCGACGAGGACGTGCTTGATCTGCGCGGGGTCGAGGCCCATCTTCCTCAAGCCCGAAATGACGATCTCCTCGGCTTCCTGCGGGCTGTTCAGCGCATCGATCAAAATGATGCCGTCACTGGTCGATATCGCCCACGACCCAACGTCGGTGAACCCGAAGTAGTACAGGTTGTCGAACACACGTACGGGCTCGATCTGGACCCTCGGCGCCCGTGTCTGCCCCGCCGCCTCCACGAGAAGCGCGGGCCGCTGAGGGCCGAGCGTGGTGCATGTCCGCTCGAACTCATTCATCAAACCTGGCGTGGCTGCCGCCCTCGCCGCCGCGATGTGCTGCTGTCCCTCCGTCGAGGTCGCCCACTGGCTGTCAGTCGGGTAGCGCGGGGTCTGGTTGCCCTGCTGGGCAGCCGCCGGCAGGGCAGCCAACAGCATTGAGCACGCAGCGACGATAGGTCCGGCCGACAATCTCTTCAACATTGGTTCTCCTCAGTTCCAGTCACGCGCCCTACTGGGACATGCGCCCGGGGTCGGGCACGCGCCAGGTATCGGCCGCCGATCCCCACGCGGCCACATCATAGTCCGCGGTGGCGTCGGCTTCAATGCGCCTGACCGAAGCGCCAGCGAGGTAGTATCCTCAACACGTTGCCGCGGATCGGCGCCCAGGACGCGAGCGCCGCGACTCCTGCGCGCCCGGGGCGACGCTTGAGCATTCGAATGTCCGCCGGCCATAAGCGGACATTCGTCGGGTCGGCATTAGTGTTACTTGGGTGAAGCGACCAACGCCGGGCAAGTCGTTCAGCTTATCGGCGTGAGCTTGAGCAGACGTCCCATGCTGCCGTCCTCCTCGTCTTCGAGCACCCAGATAGCGCCGTCCGGCCCCTCGACGACGCCGCGGATCCGAGCGCCCATGTCGTAGCGCTCGACTTCGCGCGCAGCGTCGGCGTCGAGCTCGATACGCACGATCGCCTGGGAGGACAATCCCGCGACGAATGCGTCGCCGCGCCAGCCCGGGAACAGGCTGCCGCGATAGACCATGAGGTTGCCCGGCGAGACGACCGGCGTCCACCAGAGCGCCGGCTTCCGAAATTCCGGACGCGTGTCATGGTCTGGAATCTCGCGGCCGTCGTAATGATCACCGTTTGAGACGATCGGATAACCGTAGTTCGTGGCACGTTCGATGCGATTCAACTC